>ENA-ORTP01000549-ORTP01000549.1-human-gut-metagenome-genome-assembly--contig:-NODE-549-length-45734-cov-18.021038_pt1 | contig 45734 bp, 46 predicted proteins | sample MGYA00241913_ERZ509190 | MGnify/ENA primary metagenome ERZ509190 (study PRJEB26280, sample SAMEA2338839) | human gut metagenome | biome: human gut; feature: human-associated habitat; material: faeces...
AATATGTAAACAATAACCAGGATCTCTTGACGGATATCCTGGTTATGTGTATAATCCTGAGTTTGACACTTTTTAGAGCACAAAACCCTTAGAAACCGCGTAAATAAGCCATTTCTAAGGGTTTTTGATTTTTAAAAAAGGGAGTAATAGAATTCTACTCCTTTGAATGTCTGCAGATTCCTTTCATGGTCCTTTGGGTCATGAACTCATAATCAGTCCGGAATCCGGCATAGTCATGTAATGCATCGGTTAGTTCTGTTCGTGTATAGGAGGGAACGTAACCCTCTGTTCCGATTTTTGTAACTCGCATTTTTCGCAGCGTTGTTATGATATTGTCACAGGTAAAACAGTTATCTAGTTTCTTCTCCAGGATACGGTAGATCAAAAGGGCAATGAAGCAGGTTGTGAAATGCGCTTTAATACGGTCATCACGCTTTAAATAGACCGGCCTGGCTTCAAACTCTGTTTTCATGATCCGGAAGGATTCTTCTATTTCCCACCGGCCGCGGTTTACTTGTGCGATATCTGCTGGGTCGTCATCCAGATTTGTATATACGGCATAAAAACCATCGTACTGTGACTCATTCAGGATCATGTCCTGATCAATTGAGTAAATCTTTTTTTCCGCGCATTCACCATCCGCTGTCACAGCAGTCTTCTTTATGAAGCGGCGAAAATCGTTCTGATTATGTTTTTCCGTCTTTTTTGGATCTTTTTCAACTGCCTTCAGTGCCCGCTGGACCTGTTGGTTACGGATATCACGCTGATAATCCCGGTATTTCAAGGAGTATGTTACAATGAGGGTCTGGTCAAAGTCGATATCTCTTTTTCCATCATTTCCCTCTACAAACAACTGCTTATAAAAAATTTTCTTCCGGTTCTCTTCGGTGTCTTCCAGTTTTCGGATGTCATAGACTTCGGTGGTATCTTTTAGATGCCATCCGGTCGGGTCCAGGCACCATTCCCGTTCTGCCTTTTTCAGCTTTTTGATTGATTGTGTCGTGATGAAGCAGCGTCCGCCAAAGTTATTGAATTTCCGGTTCGCCTCCGACGACAATCCGGCATCTGTACACACAATAAACCTGGCAAGTGAGAAATCTCTCATGATCTGTTCCTCCAGTGGGATCAGAGTTGTCTGTTCATTCGTATTTCCAGGATGGATACAGAATGCAAGTGGGATTCCGCTGTAATCCATGAACAATCCCATTTCCACAATCGGATTTGGTCTGTGCTCTTTGCTTGGACCGTATTGTTTCAGCCCTTCCTGGTGTTCTGTTTCGAAAAAGTAGTTTGTACAGTCATAATAAAGGATTCCTGTTTGCCGTTTTACAAGCCGCTTACTGGTCTCGTAGAGTTCTGCCTGAATAAAAGAGGATTCTTCCGCGACCACGGACAGTGCCCGATAGATCTGGTGCAGCTCAAATGCAGATGGTTCGAGCAGATCGGAAGACTGCTCGTAGCAGGAGAGCTTGGAAGAGGGAGCCAGGATTCTCCCATAGACCAACCGGGAAAGGATCGAGTCCAGATCATAAGAAAAATCATGTTCCTTTGCGATCTTCCGGCAGATATTTGGAAGCATGAGATCATAGTATATCTTCTGGAGAAAAAGATATCCGATGTTATAAGAATTCGGTTCATTAAGCGGAAGCCGGACATCTGTACACAGAGGGACCAGGATTTTTGTCCGTTTAGCTGCTTCCGCTTTATTAAGTTCATCCAGATGTTCCTTCGCCCAGACAGCAGCATCGATACAATGATATTTTTCACAGATCTCCTGTTCTGTACCGAGTCGTTCCACGACTTCGGAAGAACGCTTTCCATCACGTCTGATAGAGCGGATGATATAATAAGTAATGCCTTTGCTTGTTTTATTGGTTGTCAGTCTCATGGTAAAAATCTCCTAAAAAGTCCTCTACCATGATTATACAATTATTACGCTATTACGCAATATAAAGTTTTGAAATTTGATAAAAAAATAAGGCTTTATACGCCTTGTAGGGTTTTGGGGTGTCAAACTCCCGAAAAGTCTTACTTTTTAAATCAGTGGGGAGCAAAATCAGCACACCTCTGGCATAACATTGGCACAGTTTTGCTCTTTCCCCGTAAATCCATACCTGTTATAATATGTATAGTCAAAAATTTGTAAAGCAGCCGTTCCTCATGTGACGGCTGTTTTTATGTAAAGGTGGTGGTTATTATTTTTCAAAACAAAATCCGCAAGATTCTGAAGGATGACAGGGGGGAAGCCAATTATTTCAGCACCATGGTCTTCATCTTCATTGCGGTACTGCTGCTGGCTTTTATCATCGATCTGTTTTCCATCATTTCCACGAAACAGGAACTGGATCACTGTGCAGACCAGATGGTAAAGCAAATTCAGCTATCAGGCGGTCTAAACACGGAAACAGAGGAACTGTTTGACTTTCTCTGCTCGCAGATCGAAGGTGCTGATAACATTTCCTATTCGATTGATGCGTCCTATAAGTCTCCTACCCCTTCTGGAATGCATAAGGCCATCCAGTTGGGAAATCCATTTTATATTACCATTGAAGGTGATGCAAAACTGGGAGGCTTTTGGAACTTCCGGCTGATCCAACTGCGAATCGTTGCCCGTGGCGCCGGTGTCAGTGAGCATTATTGGAAGTGAGGTGGACAATGAAACAAATTTATCCAACAATCCGGAAAAAAATCAGTAATGACAGAGGAGATATTTCCATCTTTACCTGTTTTTTTGTAGCAGGTGTTGTAATGCTGATTTCCTTTTTACTGACTTATGCTTCTGTCCGGATTACATGCATCAATATCCGAAATGGTGCAAAAATGGAATTAAACAATTTAAGCGCCAGTATTTATGCTGATACCTTCCGTTCCCAGAGAGAAACTAATTTCAGCGAATATTTAAACACGCTCTATTCCGACAGTTCCTACACAGACATGCTGGAAGATATGGTTACAGAAGGTCTGGCAGAAAAACTCCCCCTCTCAACAGAAGACTATCAGATCCGCAACATCAGCCTGGATTTTCATGTGGATGGGGATAGGGTGGAATATGTTTTTTCCTGTGATGCGGAATTCTATGTCTTTATGTTTGGCCGCTATTATCCCACTATCACACAGCAAATTGAACTGACCGGTTACCACAACACCAAATTCTGACCTGCCGCACAAAGCAGGTTTCCGGAAAGGAGATACCATATTATGAAAAAGCTGTTTACTTTAAAAGGGGGCCTGATTTCCTCCATCACCGCCATCCTTGGATTTCTGGCTATACGCTTTTGGTTTCACAAAGAGAAACATGTCTAACTTTCAAAATACCCCTACTACTATTTTTGTTGAAAACAGGCTTCTTTAAGCGTAAAGAAACTATAAACAGAAAAAAGGAGATGAAACAATTCATGAAAAAATTTTTTAAATCAAAAGGATTTCTGGTTTCCGTCCTTACCCTTTCCTGCATTGGCATCCTTATCGCCTGCTGGTATGTGAGCAGAGACCAAACTGCTGCCTTTCAGCCAGAAGAAACACCCAGCGTTGTCCAATCTCAGGACTGGAAGGAAAACCAGGGAGCTTCTGAAAGCCATATGGAAGAAACAGAAAACTTGGAAGCTTATGTTCCGCCAAAGGATTCGGATATGCAGGAATCCCTAGATACATATCCAGTTGTGTCCGAAGTATCTGAGAGTGAAGTCTCCATTGATTTCACTCCGACAGAAACACCAGCAGAAACACCTCCTGCCCCACCAGAAGGAAAAACTCTTCTGGAAGATGCAGGACCGGAACATCCGGTCAATCCTGCCCCCGAAGTCACTTCCCCTGAACCCGAAACCTCTGCCAATAACGAACCAGTAGCAGGTGATACCAATAAAGACGGAGCCATTTATGATCCCGTATTCGGCTGGGTAGTCCCTGGTCAGGTAAATCAGTCCACCCTGGACAGCGATGGCGATCCCAATAAAATGGTGGGAAACATGGGGAACTGATATCCCTTTACAACAGAATCCAGAAAAATGGAAAGTCGTCACTTTACAGTGGCGGCTTTTTTCTGGATTCCAATTATTTTACAGAATGGAGCGTGATACATTTTGAAACGATTTCTCTCCCTCCTTAGCACCATTGTCTTTCTGCTGTGTATATCTTCTTTTTCCGTCTTTGCAGCAGGAGAAGGAAATATGGACGGCGGCGGAGGAGGTATGGGGCAGGGAACCTCAACCAACTTCTGGTCTACCGGAAATGATGGCGTCCGGGTTACCGTTGTCCAGGCAGAATCAGGAACTTCTGTCGGCTCTATCGTAGATTTTGCCAATCGGGCACAGCCGGCAACTGTCCTTCATTTCGGAAAGAACAACAAAATCCAATACCGAAACGGCACAGCTCTGGCCTTGCAGTCCGGAGCTGCATACAACTGCATACAGCCGGCTTATTCCATGCCACCCATCATAACCAGCCGAAGCAGACCTGCTGATATTGAGGTCATCAAACGATACTTCTGCTCGGAATACGCCTGTATGATGGTAGCAGACGCAACCGGAGCCAGCTATGAAAAGATGCTCTCCGGCGAATACAAGATCCTTCTGGAACCCATTGCCTATGTTACATTTAATGGACAATATTACTGCTTCACTGCTACGGAAGCCGCTCTTTACGACCAGCTATCCGGCGGCAGCCTGCGCAGCAAACTCCCTACTGTAGCGTTCCAGAACCTTCCGCTTGCCCTGTTTTTGGAATACAGCGACCTTGGTTTTTCTGCATGGACCGGTCCGCGCTCTGGAATCCAGTCCAATGCCGACATTATCAATACCCTGGGGATTGGCATCGTCTGGTTTGATAACCTTCCTGAACAGCCAGAGGATTTTGAAGCCCCCGATGTGGAATATCGGGTAAATACAGATGTTATTACTGCCGTTACCCTGCGGACGGATCGTGACCTGACACCGGATAATCCCGCCTCAGTAACTTTTCGCATCATGGGACGTACTTACAGAGTGAATGACATTGTGATTCCGGAAGGGGATTCTCAGGTAGTGTGGGTCAAATGGCATACCCCCAGCACCCCGCAAACCATCACGATCTCTGTTTCTGTCCGGAGAGCCACTACAGTGCAGGATTCCCTGACAGCAAAAATTGTGGATCTGAACGAAAATCCACCGCCCGATCCGCTGGCAACAGATACCAGTCCTGGTTATACCGTTTCTTCCCTTCCTTCCAATCCTCAGAAGCTTACCGCCAACTGGGGGGTATGGAGCTGCTACTGGGTTCCTGTCTGGGAATGGTGTGACCATGGGGATGATGAGGGGCACTGGGTTGATAATGGATACTGGGAGTATGAGTACAATGGGTACTCCGCTTCTATTTCCGGAAGCATGACGCTGATGCCGGATGACATTGTGCCTACTGCTGAAGGTAAGGATATGAAGAGCGGTTATGGAGTTAAAACAGATGTACGCGCTGTGCTGTCCACAAGTTCGCCCTCCGGTCACTATACGAATCCACAAACAGCGTTCTCTGTTTTTCCAGAATTCCAGTATGAAACCTATTTACGGCTTTTGCAGCGCGTTTCCAGCGGACGCAGTGCAAAATTTACCTTTCAGCCAAACGAATACTCCACTTATAACCGGAATGTTCATTTCACCCCCGTATGGTTTCCAGATAATACCCGCTTCGTAGTATACACTCAGGTATGGGATGCATGGACACCGGATGGCATGCTGTCTGTCAATCTGAATGACTATGTATCCATCCATCAAAGTGTATTCGATGATTGGTATACGAATCGTGAATAATACTGTAATATCTTTGTATGAAACTTTCATCCTTTGCGGCATCGCTGGATTTGCCGCATATGATTTGGAAAAACGGCGGGTGCCTGACAGGGCTCTCGCCGTTTTTTGTCTGGCTGCACTTCCCGCTCCTTTTGTGCATGCCTGGCCCTTTACGGGATGGCCCATCTGGTTTTTATATAGTCTTTCTTCTGTAATGGGTGCCGCTATCGGATTTTTAATCCTTTTGTCTGCTTCCCTGTGTTCAGAAGATGCCAGAGGAATCGGCGGTGGCGACATAAAGCTGGCGGCAATCATGGGATTCATTTATGGTCCTACACGAATGCTCGCCCTGCTTCTTGCTTCCTCTGTTCTCTCCGCTCTTGCAGTGTTACTGTTTTACCGGAAACATCTGAAAGAACCTGTTTCCCTTCCATTTGTGCCATTTCTTGCAATGGGAAGCCTTCTCATTACCATGAATACTTTTATCAGATAGGAGAATGACCACATGAAACTGAATAACCGTTTTCTTTTTGGCATACTGAGCCTTCTTTTATCAGCCGTCATTGCCTTTGTCGCCCTGCCGACCATCGCCCGGCAGACCAACGGAAAAACTGAAATCGTCCGGATAAAAGAAGCCATTTTACGAGGGGAACAGCTGACCGCTGACCGTTTAGAAGTCGTAGAAGTAGGAAGCTATAACCTTCCCCCAAATATCGCCCGATCCATAGAAGATGTAAAAGGGCTTTATGCTACTGCAGATCTGGCGGAAGGGGATTATATCCTGACGTCTAAAATCAGCATGACTCCCATTTCCTCGGATGTCATACTAAACAGTATTCCGTCTGGAAAAACTGCCATCTCTCTGACAGTCAAAACCCTGGCCTCCGGTCTTTCCGATAAGCTTCAGCCAAATGACATCATCCGTATCTACCATTTTCTTGATACAGCGGAGGAGGTACCGGAGCTACGCTTCGTAAAAGTTCTTTCTGTTACCGATTCCAAAGGAGTCAATGTGGACAACTCAAAAGAACTGACCGAAGAGGAAGAAAAACAACAGTCTGCAACCATTACCGTTCTGGCAAGTCCGGAACAGGCAAAAATTATTACCGCACTGGAAAACGATGGTGTCGCCCATGTAGCGCTGATTTCCCGCAACAATGACCAGTTAGCAGAGGAACTTCTGGCAGAGCAGGATCTTGCCCTTCAGGAAATCTATTTCCCAGAAACCCTGGAACCTGCGGAAGCCTCTACGGAGTCCTCTCAGGAAGAATCCGCTGAAAAGTCTGACGAAACCCTTGAAACCGAGAACCTATCCCCTGCTGAAACAGAATCAGCCGCACCATAACATTGGAAAGGAGGATTTCATATGGCGAAAATCATTACCGTCTGGGGCAGCCCTGGAAGCGGAAAGTCCATGTTCTGCTGTATCCTTGCAAAAGCCCTGACCCGTGACAAAAGGAAGGCTATTCTTATCAGTGGCGAAATCAGCACACCTATGCTTCCGGTCTGGCTGCCGGATCAGATTGTTGAAGCCAGTGCATCCATTGGACAGGTACTCAGCAGTGTGGAAATTGATACTTCTCTGGTTGCCAGTCATGTAACAGTATTAAAAAAATATCCATTTATTGGTCTCATGGGATACTGCGCCGGCGAGAATCCCTTGAGCTATCCGGAAGTCAATTATCAGATGGTTTTGCAGCTGATTACCGCAGCAGCAAAGTTGGTAGATTTTGTGATTCTGGACTGCGGTTCCAATATGACCAATGTATTTACACCAGCATCCATTGAATCCGGCGACCTGATTATCCGTCTTCTGACTCCAGATTTAAAAGGAATCAACTATTTAAAAGCACACGAGCCGCTACTTCAGGACAAACGCTTCCGGTACAGCGATCATATAACCTTCGCCGGCATGGCACGCCCCTTTCACGCATTTGATGAAATGGGATACCTAATAGGCGGTTTTGACGGTCTGCTGCCCTATGGAAAGGAAATAGACCGCTGTGCCACAGAAGGCGGCATGTTCCAGGCAATCAAATACTGCAATTCCAAGTATACCGCATCTTTAAATAAGATACTGGAAGTTCTGGAGAAAATGGAACTTGCCGATCAGCAGGGAGAAAACATCTGCAGGGAGGATGAGCATGAACAATTTGAATGATATTTTCTTTACCCCTGCCGCCAGTGAAGGACTTACTTATGAAAAGGTACTGGAGGATGTGCAGCGGTATTTTTCTGAAAACCATGCTTCTACCATTGCAGAAGCCGGCGAAGGCAATACGCTGCGTGCGGCGGCGGTTCTGAAAGAACTGATGATCCAGTATCTCGTCAAACGTAAATATGCCATTGACGGATTCACGACGGAAGAACTATGTGCCAGACTCTATGAGGATATGGCAGGCTATTCGTTTTTGAAAAAATGGATCTACCGTCCAGGCGTTGAGGAGGTAAACATCAATGCCTACAATGACATTGAAGTAATTATGAACAGTGGGCGCAGCATCAAAATTCCGGACAAATTTTCTTCTCCCCAGCACGCCATTGATGTAGTGCGCCGGATGTTAAATGCCTGCGGTATGGTAATCGATGATACTATGCCCTCAGTCATTGGTTTTTTGGACAAGAATATCCGTATCTCTGTGGATAAGACACCCATTGTTGATCCGGATGTGGGGATAAACGCCTCTATCCGTATTGTAAATCAACAGACCGTATCCGAGCAGAAGCTGTTAAATTCCGGAAGCGCCACAGCGGAGATGCTTCATTTTCTTACTGCATGTATCCGTTATGGCGTATCTGTCTGTATCGCCGGCTCTACCGGTTCCGGCAAAACAACCATCATGGCCTGGTTATTATCCAATGTTCCCAACAACCGCCGCCTGATTACCATTGAAGAAGGAAGCCGGGAATTTGACCTGATTAAACGGGATGAAAACGGCAATATTCTGAATTCCGTCGTCCATCTGCTGACACGTCCCCATGAAAATCCGTCCATGAATATCAATCAGGACTTTCTCTTAGAGCGTGTCCTCAGAAAGCATCCGGATGTGATTGGTGTTGGTGAAATGCGCTCCGCGGCAGAAAGCTTATCTGCGGCAGAAAGTTCCCGTACCGGTCATACAGTCTGTACGACTATCCACTCCAACTCCTGCGACAGCACTTACCGCAGAATGATGACACTTGCCAAAAGAAAATATAACATGGATGATTCCATCCTGATGCAGATCATGGTGGAGGCTTATCCGGTGGTGGTCTTTACAAAACAGCTGGAAGACCGCTCCCGAAAAATTATGGAGATTATCGAAGGAGAAGACTATCAGGACGGTCATCTGCTCTACCGCTCTCTATACAAATACGAAGTGGTTGACAATGTGACAGATGCTAATGGCGAAATCCATGTAATCGGTCATCACAACAGGTCCGGACAAATTTCCGATGCCTTAAAAAAGCGGCTGCTGGACAATGGAATTTCTCATAAGGAATTGGAAGAGTTCATGGGAAAGGAGGCGCATTAGTTGCATTGGATTTATATCATCTGCTTTTCTTTACTCAGTGCTGGGCTTTTTGCACTGTTTGGCGTGAAACCTAAGGATTTATCAGATGCCATTTTCCGTTCCCAGAGAAAGACCGCTACTCTGACGGACGAGCTGAATGTCCTAATGGGAACGCCGGCGAAAGGATTCTTCAACCAGGACTACGAGATTAAACAGATTTTAAAGGACACTGGGCGAGCTGACCGGTACGAAGCCATTACCCGTCTGACCTTGATTCTGTTTGCTGTAGGTGCTGTTTTGGCGCTTTTAATCAACAATGTATATATGGTTCCCATATTGGGGCTGGGATTTTCTCTGATTCCCATTTGGTACCTCCGAAGTACAGCAGCCAGCTATAAAAAGCATCTGAACGAAGAACTGGAAACCGCAATCTCCATCATTACGACCTCCTATCTGCGGACAGAGGATCTGATCCGCTCTGTGAGAGAAAACCTGCCCTACATCAATGAACCGGTCAAAGCAGGGTTTGAAGCATTCGTTTATGAGAGCGAACTTATCAATGCCAATACCACCAGCGCCATCAACTCTCTGAAAATGAAGATTCCCAACAGGGTATTTCATGAATGGGCAAACATTCTCATTCAATGTCAGTCTGACCGCTCCATGAAAAACACACTGCCAACCATCGTACAAAAATTTTCTGATGTCAGGGTCGTGCAGTCGGAGCTGGAGGCTATGATGCAGGGACCGAGACGGGAAGCAATTACTATGATGTTTCTAGTAGTTGCCAACATACCATTACTGTATTTCCTTAACAAAGACTGGTTTCATACCCTGATTTACACCACGCCAGGCAAAATTGCTCTGGCAATCTGTGCAGCCATCATTCTGTTTTCGCTGACACAGATTATGAAACTGAGCAAACCGATTGAATATGGAGGTGACGGTACATGACATTGTTGGCATTGATTTCCATCATCCTTTTCGGTTTTGCCGCATATAACCTAAGCTGCGCCTTTGTGGACATTCCAACCAGCAGGACATCTAAAATGATGATGCTGGCAAGAAAACAGCGGGGCACCAAAAGTGAAAAGCTGCTGGATGTTTATATTACAAAAATAGCAACATTCATTGCCCCCTTCCTGCGGCTCGACAAGCTGCAACGCAATAAACTGCAGGCATCCCTTACGATTGCAGGGCTTTCTATAACACCAGAGGTTTATACTGCCCGTGCCTGGGTAACCGGCGGAACAGTTGGTTTGTGTGCAATTCCCATGGTATTTTTCATGCCGTTGTTTGTCCCTGTTATCATCGGTCTTTCTGTGGCTTTATGGTTTTCTTCCTACTATGCCGCATTTGATTTTGTCAAACGCCGACGTAAACTCATTGAGGCAGAAATCCCCCGTTTTGCCCTTACCATTGGGCAGAACCTGGAAAATGACAGAGATGTTTTAAAAATCCTTACCTCCTACCGCCGTGTAGCAGGGAAGGATTTCGGCACAGAGCTTGATCAGACCATTGCCGATATGAAAACTGGCAACTATGAAAATGCCCTGATCCGATTTGAGACCCGAATTGGAAGTCCCATGCTCTCTGATGTTATCCGAGGGCTGATAGGAGTCCTACGCGGTGATGACCAGCGGATGTACTTTAAAATGATCTGCTTCGATATGCGTCAGATCGAACAGAATAACCTGAAAAAAGAAGCAGCAAAACGACCAAAGAAGATTCAGCGCTACTCTATGATGATGTTGATCTGCATTATGATTATTTATCTGGTTGTGCTCTGTACGGAGGTTTTAAGCTCTCTGGGAGGATTCTTTGGCTAAAAGAAAATGAGGATTCTATGAAAAAAATACAAAAAACCTTTTTTAACGGGTAATAAGGAGACAAAAAGGTATCATTTCCAATGGCTTTTACACCAACACCCCAGGCAATACCCACCTGTACCATTCTCAAGAAAGAACATCCGCATAAAGCCTATTCGGCGTGCCTGAATAAGCAGCGGCTTTCTTTATAATCCAACTACTTAAATTTTGAAGGAGGTTTCTCATGAAAAAAATGACTTGTTCCCTTAGCAGCAAATTCCATCGTCTGGTAAATCGTACCTGGATGGCAGTCTCTAATCAGCGCGGCGATTTTTATATCTCTGATGCTGTAAAAATTATTATTGCGGTCGTGCTGGGTGCTCTGCTTCTGGCAGCATTGACGCTTATTTTCAATGATACTGTCATCCCGCGAATCACACAGGAAATCGAGGGGCTGTTTAGTTAAATTTCTTTTATTTCGGGGAGCTGGCTTGCAGAAAAAGGAAGCCGGCTCCCCTTTTTCTATTTAGATTTCCAAATGTAGCATAATGAAAGTATAGACATTAAAACAGCAATAATTTCCAAACGTACTATAGCTGAGGTATATGGCAATGAAACAACACTGTAAACTTTATCCATTTTTAAAAGCTATCCGTGGGAACTGGCACAACGCAATCTTTTTACCATGCTGCGGCACCTGTTCCTATGAACTGAAATTTCCCTGTGAAGGATACTTGCTGGCAGCAGATGCAGAAGGCTTCCCCATCCTCATGCCAGTGCAGCACTTTCGCAAGCTGACTGGAGAATCCATTTCAGCAGAAGACTGTCGAAGCATACTAGAAGTTCAGGCATTTCAAGCTGCTTATTCCTTATACATTGAGTGGCATACCATTTCTTCCCACGAATGCCCTCTGCAGCAGCTCAGTCAATTTACCGGTACTGAACCTGCTACCAAGCAAACAGTCAAAGACGCAATACCACCGTAATCTATACGCATCGGAGGTGAAATCCATGAAGAAATATCAAATCAACTGCCCTTACTGCGGTTCTCCTGCCATCTGCCGACCAGCCAGCACGGTATATGGGAATGCTGTCAGAGTCAAAGGCACTTATCTGTATCTTTGTTCCCGCTGGCCTGCCTGCGATTCCTATGTATCCGCCCACAAAAAGGATCATCGTCCTATGGGTACTCTTGCTAATGGCAATCTGCGCCATAAGAGAATCTTAGCACACCGCGCTCTGGATGACCTGCAAAAGAGCCGCCATATGGATAAATGGGCTGTTTACTTATGGCTCCAGGGAAAACTGAATCTGTCTGAATCTCAGATGCACATTGGAATGTTTTCCGAGGATATGTGTGATCGGGTAATCGCAGTCTGCCAGCAAAATATCTCCAAACATAAAAAAGCCGCATGAGGGAGGTGAACAATTATGAAAAAAGAAATCCGTTTAACAGAAATGCAAAGAACACTGGTAGAAGAACATTTATCTGTTGTCCACTGGACGATTCGTAAACATATCCATGTAAATGAATCTATCTATGGCATGGGGTATGACGACCTGTTTCAGGAAGGCTGCATCTGGCTTTGTCATGCCGCTGTCTCCTATCACGCCGAACAGGCTCTGTTTGCTACTTACGCCAAAACAGTTGTCCGAAACGGACTGATCTCCTATTGCCGCCAGCTATGCAGAAAGGAAAATCATTTTGTAAGGCTGACCATCAGAGAACATGGGGAGCTTTCAACAGAAGATTTCATTCCGGATCGTTCCGATACCTTTCACTCTTATTTTTCAGTTGTGGAAACTCTTGATTTTCTGGAATCCTTTGCTCCAAATTACCATGGAGTAGCAAAGCTTGGCATTGAAGCTCTGGAACTGAAAATCAAGGGTATGAGTGTAACGGAAATCGCCCAGCTTTATCATGTGCCGACCTCCCATGTGGGCGCATGGATTTCCCGTTCTGCGCAAAAGCTTAGAAAGGATCCAAACTTTTTATCCGGAATCCTGTAAGCTGTTGAAAATTAGAACCAGATAACCGTATAGAATAAATGAGAAGGAGGTATCAAGCAATGGCTACAAAATCATTATACACTGCTGTGGGACTTTTTGAACGCAGGAAAAACGGATGCGGACGTAGCTGCCCTGTTATTATTTTAGGTGGCACCGAATATATGGTGGATATGCAGGAAATGGTCATCTGGACCATTCTGAACTGGCGAATCTCCAGAAAGGAAGAAATCCGCACGCTCTATCAAAATGCCTGTCTGGATTCAGAATTCATAACAAGCCGTACCTGGGATGCCTGTGTCGAACGTCTGCTTACACGAGGACTTCTGGTTTGCGGAACTGGAGAGACCGAATACGATGCCCTTTATGATCTGCTCTCCACATTATACATTATTCCGGCAGATGGAAGCATATTCCTGCGGTTGTTTTCCTTTTGTAAGCTAACCCTTATTCAGCATGTTCCCCTTGCTGCTGCCCGTAAGCTTTTTCAAAAAGACTGTCGGACTGCCAGAGAAAAACAGGTGATACATCTTGCCAGACAGGCGCTGTTATCTACTGCAGAAATAATTAAATGTATCGAAAAAGATATCCGGTGTCTGCCAGACGAATACAGCATTCTGGAAGGGCTCTATAATGACCAGGATACGACCAGTGACAATATCAGCAGTCTGGTAAAATTCGGTTCCTGCACAGAATCCGTAACCCTGGCCGTTGCCAATTTATATCTACGCCAACAAATTATTTTTGAAAGGATCTAATCGTGTAATTAATGTCACAAAACGAACCATATCTTGTGATAGAGCCGCTGCATATATCTATATATTGTATATATAAACTTGACACATACATAATGTAGTGTTATACTCATCTTGTAATTGATTTTTGTGCACTCCCCTACAGGGATCTGCAGAATTTTATCTGCATTGCACACGCTGTTAAGTTTGTATATAAGTGTCAGTGGTATTTCCATGCCTTTTCGCATTGGATTCTGCTGGCACTTTTTTTATAGATATCAATGCCAATGGCAGAAAGGAGTGTTATGGCACAGATTTTTTTATTCGGTCAGGTGGAGAACGATCTGGAAGTGAAAAAAAGCCAGAAAAATTCTTCCTATGTCTGCTTCTATGTAAAAGAACAGGCAAGCGGCCGAAGCCAGTCCTATCAGGTATGGGCATGGAACACTGACGTTTCACGCCTTATCCAACTGGGAGTAAAAAAAGGAAGTCAAATCTGGATTACCGGCACCCTGCAGATGGTGGATGCTACGGACAGTCAGGGAATCATAAGGACGAAGATTTTGAAGGTATATCTTACCAACTGGGGCTATATTTCCCTGCGTTCTCCTACACACAGTCATGTAGATTCCAAAAATGAGCCCTTAATTCCAGAAGCTGTATCCACATCCCCAGCGGAGATTCTGGACGGCGATCGAGACTTCCTGCCGGAGTAAAAAAGACTTCGGTAACATAAAGAGGAACTATATCAGGTTATTTCAGAATGAACGAAAAACCTGTATGGTTCCTCTTTTTTTATTTCTGTAAAAATTATCACAAGAAAGGATGAAACCAACAAATGAAACAGGAAAAATTTCTATGGAGCAGTATCAGTATTCTGATCGGTGCTGTAATCGCAATCCTTGCTCTGGTACGGGGTCCATGGCAGTCTGGACTTTTAATTACCGTGTTTACCCTATGGGGATTATGGATAATCGCAGTTCTCCTGCTGCCCTATATGCACGAAGCCAAATGCCGGCAGAGACGAAAACAACAGATTAAAAAGCGGCAGCAAGAGGGGATTATCCCTGTGACTCCATTACAGGCTCCACTGATTACCAGAGAACCGATAGAGAGTCTGCTGCTCCATCATGTCAATCACCGAATCTCTTCCTACCTCCAATCTGCCTATCCAGATGCGAAATGGGAATGGTGCGAAAAAAAGCCAGAACAGCTTGCCCTTCATGGAGGCGTCGGCCGCATTCGTGTTTTTGGTGTTGCTGACTTTGATCATGCGGACATAACTCTGGATCAGAATGCCAATATTCACTGCGATATGATTAAAATCGTTCCTTTGCCCGGTGAAAATGAAAAGGAAAACATTGGAGGTAATATTCCTCCCAATAAGCAGCCTGTAGATCCCCAAATCTGGTACGAGGTACAGGGGCGTAATGTATTGGAATCTCTGATAACAGACCTTAATTCACGCGGTCACAGCAGCCTGACGCTTCATGAAAATGGAGATATCTATGTCGTGGAAAATGCGGATGAGATTCCCAAAAAGCATCTGTCCAACTTTCCAGAAAAAGTTTACTGGTCCCGTCTGGTCCAAGTTCTGGAAAGCAATGGACTGGCTGCCGAAGTTACCACGCAGGGAATTCATGTTTCCTGGTAAACGGTCAAATAAAAATGAAAGGAGTGGAGAATTCGAATGAAAGAAGGATTATCTCTACAGGAAATGGCTGCGGAGATTGAACGCCAGAGCAGCCTTAAAGAAGATTATCTGGTGGATACACGAAATCTTCAGATGGAATCCTTCGGTTCCCAGGTCTATCTTCATATGCATGAAAACGGCTCTAACATCTTAGAACCGCTGGAAGTCAATCCGATTGCCCACCGGCAGCTTGGCACCCATTTAAAGATTCCGGCGGCCTACTATGACCGGATGCTTACCAGCTATCCGGAACTCCTCACCAAAAATGTCAACGCCTGGTTTCAAAAGGAGCCCTCAAAGCGTATGATCCGCACACTGGGCGGGACGGCAAGAGCATTCCTAAGCAACCGCTACCGCCGCATCGACAATCTGGATATTGCCAGAGTGGTTCTTCCCATTATTGGTCAGATGAATGGTGCGCGGTTTGAAAGCTGCCAGATTACAGACAGCCGGATGTATATCAAGGTGGTAAACACCCGCCTTGAGGCAGAAGTTGTCCCAGGTGATATTGTACAGGCTGGTGTCATTATCAGTAACAGTGAGGTCGGACTGGGCTCCGTTTGTATCCAGCCTCTGGTTTACCGTCTTGTGTGCAGCAACGGCATGATTGTCAATGATGCGCAGACCCGCAAAAATCATGTTGGACGTGTCAATGATTCTGACGAAGGCTTCCTGCTCTACTCGGAAAAAACGCTTATGGCAGAAGACCATGCATTTATCCTGAAAATCCAGGATACTGTAAAGGCCGCTGTGGAGGAAGCCCGCTTTTCCCAGGTGGTCGGGTTAATGAAACAGGCAAAAAATACGCCCATGAATACCCAGGATGTCCCTGGCATTGTGCGTCTTGCCAGCAAAGAATTTCACATTACAGAGGATGAAAGCACTGGTGTTTTACAACATCTCATTGAAGGAAACGATCTTTCGCTGTATGGATTATCCAATGCAATTACACGTCACAGCCAGGATGTTGAAAGTTACGACAGGGCTACCGAACTGGAAAGCATCGGATACGATATCCTTTCCATGCCGCCCAGACAATGGAACCGAATCAACCAGATGGCAGCCTGACCAGTCTGCCAGATTACAACTATTTATATTGGAGGAAACACTATGTATAATCAGAATGAAGCTTTAATGAATCATGAAAATTTCGTACTTCCCGCTATGGTAGAGAGCGATTTTACACCAGAAGAACTGGCTGAAGACATGGAAGGCATGCAGATGAGCTTTCAGCGGGTAAAAATCCCATCCGGCGGCATGCTGCAGTTTGAACTTCCCTCTGACGATCCGGACAATCCGGATTATGCAAAAAATCTGGAGGGAGTCATCCTTTACAATCATTCCAACAACGCTTACTGGGCGGAAGGAAATGAGTATGATGACAATACAGCGCCTCTCTGCTCTTCTGTTGATGGAAAGAACGGAATTGGAGAACCTGGCGGTCTCTGCGCTGCCTGTGCGCTTAACCAGTACGGTACGGCTCCCGAAGGAAATGGAAAAGCCTGCAAAAATATGCGGATTCTTTATCTTCTTCGAAGTGGCGATTATATGCCGCTGCAGGTAACTCTTCCTCCGACCAGTCTGAAGCCGTTTAAAGATTTTATCAATCAGTCATTTATGCTTCGTCGGCGCGCTACTTATGGAAGCGTGGTACAGATCGGACTTAAAAAGGCAAGCAATGGAACCAACGATTACAGCGTTGCCACATTCCGCCGCCTGTATGATTTTGAAGGAGAAGAGCTGGCACAGATTCGCTCTTATGCCAATAGCTTCAAGGATCAAATCAAACTGATATTACAAGAACGGGCTTCCATTAACGAGGAACAGCGTCCTGATATTTGTGAATATCACAGCGAAGAAGCTCTTCCAGTCCAGGCTGGTGAAAGCTTCTGCATTGGCAAAACCATTGATGGCGAACGAGAAGCTCTGCCCGCATAATAAAACCTTTTGTGGGATACCCCACAATTCAAGTCAGCAGGACACTTTCGGAAACTTCCGAAGGTGTCCTTTTTATTTTGGGGAGGAGGGAAAGCCGTATGCAAAATATACCTTTAACTCCGGAGCAAAAGACTTTTGCAGCAGACAATCATGGACTGGTATATAAGTTTCTGAATGAAAATCAGTTGCCGGAAGACGAATTTTATGATGTTGTAATTTTCGGTTATCTGAAAGCTGTAAAAGAATATTTTTCAAAAGATAGCTTACATCAGTACTCCTTTGCCACAATTTGTTGGAAAACAATGAAGCAAAGTCTATACAACTATCATAAAGGTCTGCTTTGCCAAAAGCGCAATGCAGAAACTATAAGTATTCATTTAGAAATACCAAACGACGAGTTTACATTAGAGGAAGTTCTCGCTAAACCCGATGAACTCATGCTGCAATTAGAGACAGAACTTCTTCTGCACGACCTGGCCGGCCGCGTATCCAGGCAACAGATGGACATGATCCGTCTGAAAACCAGCGGTTACAGCATCCGGGATATTGCCCATATCCAGAAGATTCCCATGAAACGTGTAAAAGAAGCCTTAGAAGAAGTACGGCAAATTTTAATAAAACTTTGCTATGAATAATGCAAAATAAAAGGAGGTCTGAACGAATGAAGAAACAGAAAAAGGAATTACACTTGTGTGGCAGGCTGATGAGCCCCCTTACCATTGGCAAAAGTGTTCTCATTGCTATTGACGGACAGATTTATCATACATCCCGCGTTATGGCTCTGTATGAACAGAATCATGAGTATGTCCATTTTGAAACTCTGAATACTCATTACCACCTGTCTCTGCACCCTTTTCCGCTGGCAGCCATCAGTCCGCTCCCTGTGAGACTGGCTGCATGTGCATAGAAGGACTGTAACTGTAGCATAACAGATGGTACGTACCATTCCAGTATATTATGGCTGCGGCAGATCAGATTTCACTGCCGCAGTTTTTTATATAAGAAACAACCATACTTTCATCTATTGATTCTTTGAAAGGAAACAGATATGAGCCTTATCGGAAAATTTGACTCCGTTAAAATTACAGCGGATACATGCCTAACCCAAACAGAGCAGGCATTCTGCCTTGCACATCAAAGTGCATATGAGGTTGCAAAGGAATCCCTGCTAGAACTGGATTACTTCTGGAGTGATATTTTGGCTGTGCAAAGGACGGCGCTTTCTTCTACGGACACCTCCCCTCTGGCATACCTCACTCCAAAGAGCTGTCTCAAAATTTCTTCCGATGCAATACAGAAAGAACTTCGAGCTACTCATAGCGCTTTTATAGAAAATCTGGTGAGTTATTTCAACTCCAACTACCATATTTGTATATCAGCCCAGGAAATCAAGAAAAAACTCCTGCCAAAACAGCCAGAAAATTCTTCGCTGCATGATGAAACACTCCATGCATACCATCAGGAGCTTCAAAATTGCTCTCTGTCCAGCAATCAGATTCTGGAACAAATTCTCCTGCAATTAAACGGAAAAAGTTTTCTGCAGGAAGCGTTTCACCAATTAAGAGGCAAATGCCATAAAGCAGCTTGGAACACATATCAAAAATGTGCCAACTATGAACGTAAAAAAAGTGTGATCCAGTTTACCCATTATGCCTGTTCTTATAAAAGCTGGCCCTTTGACGGCAAGTGGGAGTTAAATGAATCTATGAAACATATCCTCAGGGGTATCATCCATTATGAAACAGATAGTTTTACATTGATCCCCCAGGAGTTCTCTGAACTTTTGGGATACGGCTACCATACCACCAACGAAATCACATTTACAACCTGTAAAAAAATCAAATCTCTGAAAGCATTTAAAAATGGGCGTGTAGATCTCCGCTTTACAGAGGAAGGCTATGCAAAAGAGTTTGTAGAAACCTATCTTGGCACAATATGTTAGGAGGAAAGACATTGAAATACCCATATACAGAAAAAATTATTCCCCAAAACAAAAGAAAGGAACTAAACGAAAAGGTGTTGTTTCTGATTGACAGCAACACTGCCGACTCCCATCATATACTGCCCGAAGATATTTTCCAGGCATACACAGGAGACGGTGGTCTCCATGGTCTCAATCCAAGTGATTTCAACAATTACCATGAATACAGCGATGCAAAAAAAGAATTTGAAAACGGGCAGTTTTTTACTCCGCCCGCATTGTGTGAATTAATCATCTCCAGCCTGAAGCTGTCTTCCAACGATCTGATTGCAGACTTAACCTGCGGAATGGGAAGCTTTTTTAACTTTGTTCCTGTTGAATCAAATGCTTACGGATGTGAACTGGATATACGAGCCTATAAAGTAGCGCATTTTTTATTCCCTGATGCCAACATTGAGTGTCAGGATCTTCGCACTTATCAGCCAAAACTCCGTTTTGACTATGTGGTAGGCAATCCCCCCTTCCATTTGACCTGGTGGACAGAATCTCATGGAGAATTGTCCTCTCAAATGTACTACTGCTTAAAAGCTGCAGAATTACTGAAACCATTGGGTATTATGGCTCTGATCGTCCCCCAGTCCTTTCTGGCTGACACTTTTACCGATAAAAGTCAGATACGGCAGATGGAAAAGAATTTCAGTTTTCTGGGGCAGATTTCTTTACCTTCAAATGCATTCCGTTCTCTGGGCGTATCCGAATTTCCCACAAAAATTCAGTTCTGGCAAAAACGCAGCAATACAGAAGGCTGGAAAGCCCATCCTTATTGTACGGATACCATACTGGACTTACCAGACTATAACTCCATAGAACAGGAAGCTCAAACGATCTATGAGCGAATCATTCACTTTCCAAAGGCAACTCTGGAACAGAACAGTTCCCGTATCCTTTTAGAACTAGCTAAAAGCAGCAATACTTCTGAAACTTTTAAATATGAGGTGCAAAAGCTTCTTTACCAGATCAAGAGCCATCCTGCAGTCCGGTCCCACTATGCAAAATGCTGCGAATACCTGCATACATTTTATACCCAAAAATGTCCGGACAATATGAGCTATGAACAGTGGTGTCACGCTCAGCTGACGGAAGCAAAGGTACTCTCCTATCTGCGCCGGCTCCTAAAAAAACAAAATCAAAAGCCGGAGCATGACACGATTACGCTTGTAAAACAGGGTGGTCATTTTGTTTACAAAGGTTACAGTAAAAAAGCCAGACAGAGGCTAAGCGTATCCATGAAGCAGCCCATTCCCGTTTATCAGGCTGTTTTGGATAACCAGCCGGAACATTTCCCTGGTTTTGAACGGCTTCTCCGCCGAAAACATACAGAATATGAAAACCAAAGCCAGCCTTTTGACAAGATGACGGAAGATTTTAAAATTGCCCAATGGCTCTCTTCCCTCACCTTCTGGGATTCAGAAAACGAGGAGGAAATACTTCTAAATCCCACCCAGAAGCATGACATCAATCTGGTTCTCCAGAAGCGTTATGCCCTTCTTCAATGGGAACAGGGCAGCGGAAAGACACTGGCAGGTATCGCCACCGGTTTGTACCGGATGCAGCGCCAAAACATTCACAGCACATGGGTAGTTTCATCTGCAATCTCCATCCGCAATAACTGGGATGTAGTGTTAAAGAACTACGGACTGTCCTATGTATTTGTGGAGCGCCTGAAGGATTTGGAACGAATCAAAGCAGGCGATTTTGTACTCATCACGCTCAACAAGGTAAGTACCTACCGAAAACGACTGGCGAAGACAATTCGCAGACTCAAACAAAATATTCAGCTTATCCTGGATGAAAGTGATGAGATATCCAACTCACAGAGCCTGCGCTGCAAGGCCGTTCTCTCCTGCTTTCGCCGCTGCCGAGCAAAGCTTCTTACTACGGGAACCAGTACCAGAAACAATATCTCTGAATTTGCTCCGCAACTGGAGCTTCTTTACAACAATTCCATTAATATGATCTCCTGGAATCCTTTGATATACAACAGGGAAATCAACAAAAATGGAGAAGATATGCTTACATCTCCCAACAATCCGTATTTTGGTCAACCAATTCCTGCTTATAAAAAAGGCTATTCTCTGTTTGCTGCCTCTCATCTTCCGGAAAAAATCACCGTCTTCGGACTAAAAAAACAGACACAGGACATCTACAATGCCGATATTTTAAACGACCTCCTGGCAAAAACAGTTATTACGCGTACCTTTGAAGAGGTGGTGGGAAAAGACATCAAACGACTTCATCAGGTTCCTGTTACCTTCTCTCCACAGGAAAAGGAGGTTTATCAAAAAGCAATCGAAGACTTCCATCAGATGCGTGACCACTATTTTTCCTCTGCCGGAAACAGCCGCAAAGATTCCATGATGAAGCTGGTACAGCAGATTCTGCTGCTTCTGCGGATTGGCGCTGCGCCAGATACCCTGACGGAATATATAGGAGACACACCAGTAAAGATTATCACCGCTGTGGAAATGCTTGCATCCTGGCCGGATGAAATCGCAGCAGTCGGGGTAAGACACAAGACAGTTCTGGAATCCTATGAAAAAGCAATCCGCAAATACCTGCCGGACCGCCCTTTATTTATTGTCACTGGTTCAACCGTCAGCTTTGCCAAACGACGTGCCCTCCGAAAGACGCTTCAGGAGAGCAAAAATGGAATTTTACTCTGCACCCAGCAGAGCCTTCCATCCAGTGTTAATTTTGAATATGTCAACAAAATCATCATACCGGAACTTCATTACAATAATTCCGGCATGAGCCAGTTCTATATGCGGTTTATCCGTTACAACTCTACCGCATATAAAGATGTTTATTTTCTGACCTATGCAGGCAGCATTGAATCAAATCAAATGCAGATGATTCTCGCAAAAGAAAAGCTCAATCTGTTTATGAAAGGACAAAATGTAAATTTAGATGATATCTACCAGCGTTTTGATGTGGACTATGATCTGCTCTCTCTTTTAATGTACCGAGAACAGGATGAACAAGGAAAGTTCCATATCCGCTGGGGAGAACAATTGATTACATAAAAGGAGGATTTATGAATTTTCATGAAACCCAAATGGGAAAAATCTTTTTTAATCATCAGCTTCCAAAGCTGATTCAGACATTACAGGAAATCTCCGCAGGTCTTTCGTACAGGCTTCCACACATGGAATGGACAGCGGATACAGATATCCTGCATGAGCTCTATTATGGCAATTATGAACCGGAACCATTTGGAAACAAAGAATTTCTGACTCCGCAGGATCAACAGGTCATGGACGCAGAATCAGCTTTAGCCTCCACCCTTTCTCCTACAGTAGCGGAACTGTTCGAAACCTATAAAATAGCGGTCTCTATTCGTGACAGCGCTGCTGCGGAACAGGCTTATAAAGCGGGATTCCGGCTGGCAGTCCAACTGATACTGTCAGATCACATTTCCTCTAAAACATCCAAAAAGGAGGTCTCACAACATGAGCCATACTGAACATACCAATAACACTGCCCCAGAAATGCCTCGCGAAATTTTCCAGTCTGTTGTCCAGCAGCCAATCGAAGTCGAACAGTTTCTCAAAAAAGAGCTTATGGTTTGCTTTTATGATGTGGATGGTAAGCACGAATTTAAAACCTGTTACGGTGATCTCTGCAAATCAGTAAATGCCCTGATGGATTATGCCCGAATACTGCGAATGGCATGCGAGCAATGGAATTTAACAGGATACCACAAAGCTGTTTATGAATATCACGCTGAACAAATGGTCAAGATTGCAGGACGGTTCGGAACTGCCATCGGATACGACTATGCCGCTGCGATAGAAAAATGCCGAAAAAAGCAGGGACAGGGACACCCCAAAAGCGATGTTAGATATGATGCGCTGACTCAGATGTACCGAAGAAGTCTGCAAAATAGCAAAGAAAAGCAGGAGTCTTCTAAGAAAGCCGATTCATCTGAGCAAACCAATGTTCCCCAAGTCTATCCTGTCGTTGATAAGCAGGTTCCAAATTCTTCTCCATGGGAGGATGATTAAACTATTATTTTACGAAGGAAGTGTAGCATGGAAAAAAATGAATTACGGAAGACTCTTGCTGTCCACCTTGCAAATTTAAAAGCAAATTTGGAAGCCGTTCCTCTGGAAATCCTAAAAACAAAGTACAGAAAACCCTACGATAAGCTGCGCCATGATATCGCTGATGCAGCCTCGGCATATGTAAAGGAGGTTACCTTTCAGGGAATTCGTCTCCGAAAGGATCTGTTTGATACAACCCGGCCTCAAATCGAAGAAGCAATCCGACAGTCCGGTATTCTGAAACAAATTTCCGCTGCAGCTTTCCGCAGACAGGATATTGCAGAAATTGACGCACTGGCATTGGATCTGCGCAGACGGATAAAAGCTGTTTTAAAGCCTGTTTATGACCAGTATCTTTGTTTATACATGACCGAGGATTGTTTTGCCGATCCTCCAAGAATACCGGAACTTTATAACGAAGCCTCTGGATGTATCTGCCGGAATGGAGTATGGATTCCGTGGGAAATAGAAAAAGGTGCATTTTTGATATATGTCTACAAAAAGCAGTCCGAATCACCAGCACCAAAAACAACTGCTTAATTACAATATTTCTGGAGGGCTATTTTGAATGGCAGCCTTCCATCAGTCAAAATTTTATATGGAGGAATCTTAAATGAAACAAAAACTAAGATGGCTCGATGAAAACTGCAACTGCTGCGGCAAGCAGATCAACAACTGGGATAAGCGCATATCAAAAACTCTGGCTTATCAGTATGCCTGTTGTGAGCATTGTATTGCTAAAGAATATGATATTGATGTCGAGGCTTTTCGCCATCGCATGGAAAACTATTTTGGTATGCGGCCATGCCTGGGATTGTAGGTGGACAAAATGAACGAGTACAACCTATTTACCCAAAAGCTCTTTGCTCAGGGGTATACCTTTGAACACTATCCTGATGAATAATCCGGTGTCCGTGTCCCTGCTGTCCGGTGACAGGAAACCGCAAATCCGTTTTTTAGGAAACCACCATTCCGGTAGTGGAAACCTTTATCATAAATCCTTTAGAATGTAATCATGCACCAGCTGGTGTAAATTCATTCAAAGGAGGTCATGACCATGACCAAGTATCGAGAGATTCTCAGGCTAAAAAGTCTGGGACTCAGTCAGCAGAGCATTGCCGACAGCTGCAATGTCTCCAAGAAAACGGTCAATCGTGTTTTGAAGCGTGCAAAGGAATTAAATATTTCCTGGCCGCTTGATAAAAGCGATACCGATGCTGTTCTTGCAGAAATGTTTTTTCCTTCTGCAAAGCAAGTCAGATCCAATAAACGGATGCCTGACTACGATTATGTCCACAAAGAATTACTCCGTAACGGAGTCAGTAAGAAACTCTTGTGGACAGAATACATGGAGGACTGCCGTGCAAATGGCGAAGAACCACTTATGTATTCCCAGTTCTGCTATCACATCCAGCAGGATGAGCAAAAACGACGTGCTACCATGCATATCAACCGGAAACCTGGTGAGCAGATTGAGGTCGATTGGGCAGGAGATCCTGCAACAATCATTGATCCGGATACCGGTGAGATCACCAAAGCCTATATATTTGTCGGCGTGATGACTTATAGCCAGTACGCATATGTGGAAGCATTTCTGGATATGAAGCAGAAATCATGGATTAATGCCCATGTTCATATGTACGAATATTTTGGCGATGTTGCCAGAATTCTCGTACCGGATAACTGTAAAACAGCAGTTATCCACAATGGTGGCTTTAAAGACCAGCAGATCAATGAAACCTATCAGGAAATGGCCGAATACTACGGCACCGCTATTATTCCGGCGCGTGTCAGAGCTCCAAAAGATAAGCCGAATGCTGAGGGGACAGTAGGAAATATTTCTACCTGGATCACAGCAGCTCTTCGGGATGAACAGTTCTTCTCCCTTGCCGAATTGAATCTGGCAATCAGAGATAAGCTGGAACTGTTCAACCAAAGGCTCTTTCAGAAAAAAGAGGGTAGTCGGCGAAGCTTATTTCTTGGGGAAGAAAAACCATTGCTGGCACCATTACCTGCTACCCGTTTTGAACTGAGTGACTGGAAAACAGCCACTGTCCAGTTCAATTATCACATATCTGTGGACGGAATGCTATACTCCGTTCCGTATGAATACATCAAAAAGAAAGTTGATGTAAGGGTAACAGACACCACGATTGAAATTTTCTACAACCATAACCGCATTGCTTCCCATCGTCGTCTGAAAGGACGCCCTGGGCAGTACAGCACCATTACTGAACATATGCCGGCAGACCACCAGAAATATCTGGAATGGAACGGTGACCGCTTCCGTAAATGGGCTGAGCGGATTGGCATAAATACGTACACTGCAGTCAATGCGATATTGACCTCCAAAAGTGTGGAACAGCAAACCTACCGAAGCTGTATGGGGCTTCTTAAGCTTGCTGAGAAATACTCAGATGCGTCACTGGAAGTTGCCTGTAGAAAGGCCTTATCCTATACAGCATCCCCCAGTTACAAGAGCATTAAAAACATCCTTGTAACCAGTTCAGAAAAACTGGCATCGGAAGCAATCGATACCAAGATCACACATAAGGCACATGGAATCACACGAGGTGCCGATTACTATCGGAGGTAAACACATATGACCAATCAGAGTACAATAGATAAATTAATAGAAATGCGTCTTACCGCAATGGCAGATGCATTCCGCAGCCAGCTCGACGACCAAAAATTCAAGGAGATTCCCTTTGAGGATCAATTCGGTATGCTGGTGGATATTGAATACAGCAGTCGCAAAAACAACCGTCTCAAAAGACTGATCAGGAATGCCGGATTCGACCAGCCAGAAGCGAATATCATGGATATCAACTATACTTCCGGGCGCAAGCTAAACAAGGAACTGATTCGTAGACTTGCTACTTGCGAATATATATCTGAACACCGGAATCTTTTTATTACTGGTGCTACAGGCTGCGGTAAAACTTACATGGCCTGTGCGTTTGGCATGGAAGCCTGTAAGCAGTATTACAATACCAAATATGTCCGTCTGCCTGATCTGCTTATTGATCTGGAGATGGCACGGACAGATGGCAACTACAAAAAGGTAATGGCTAAGTATGCCAATCCTGTTGTCCTGATTTTGGATGAATGGCTTCTATTAAAACCAACGGAATCAGAACAAAGAGATATCTTCGAACTACTCCATCGAAGACGCAAAAAATCTTCAACGATCTTCTGCTCCCAGTATGAGTTCGAGGAGTGATACGACCAACTGGGTGGTGATGACAGTCCTCTGGCAGATGCAATCATTGACCGTATTGCTCATGACAGCTATCGCATCAACATCACAAGTATTGATGCCGAACATGACATCTCAATGCGTGAGGTTTATGGCTTAGACAAAACATTACGCGAGTAAACTCGCATAAGCGGTTCCCGCTAGCCCGGACAGACGGTTTCCTGTCTACCGGACTTGCGGTGTTACCGCACAAGAATATTCACCTGATTATGCAAAGCTCCCCCACCATGGCTGTGACAAGCATCTTTTTGAAATTCTGGGTGGTTTTGAATATGAACGGCACTATTTATACAACAAAGTATATGCTACCGGATGCGGGCTTTTATGCAAAGGTTCCGAATTTTCTAATGGCTATATGTCCTTCGCAGGGATTGACTGAAAACCCGAAAATAACAATCCAGTTGTCTGCTGTCCTTATCGAGTAAATCATTGTCTGCTCCGCCATCCCCTTTTAGATTGTGCAAAGAAGGGCGGACTTTGCCAAATAAGCCAATGCAACTGCCATGAGGTCAAACATTCTTATGATTATGATCATAGTATTCAAAAGGTTCGCGATGAGCAGGAGCACATAATCCGCCAGAAATATGAAGTATTCCGACAACAAAGAAAAAATCACATCTGTTATTGGCATATGCGCTATAATTATCGAACCAAAGAGTGACATCAGTTGTATAATCCCATAGAATGTGCCAGGAATTGCCAAAATATCGGAGGAATCTGTGATTTAAAACACTCTCCCATATCCAAAGTAAGCGCTTAATAATCGACCGGATAGTCAGACTTCAACTTTTGTGAGATACTTCAAATACCTGGAGTAATTCACTTCTTATCTGGTTCTCAGACTTGCAAAGGCCGGATTTCAACCATTCGTCTGTCCATGCTTTTGCTTGTACCTGATTACTCCAAAATCCTACCTTGGAGGTTCTGAAGCAAATGAGTACAACTTTAAATGACAGTTTCTGGCTGGAACGGATCACGCAGTGCAGATCTAGCGGGCTTACCGACCGTCAGTGGTGTATAGAGAACGGGATCCCCGTCAGCACATTTTACTACCATGTCCGGGCTTTGCGTAAAAAAGCCTGTGAAATACCTGAAACAGCGGATACTTCCAGACAGAAGCAGGAAGTTGTCCAGATACCGCTCTGGGAAGAAGGGTCGCAGGTACCGGATGGTATCTCTGCTCCTTCCCCTTCCATCTGTATTCAAATGCAGGGCATCCGTGTTGAGATCCACGAACATGCAGGGGCAGACGTAATCTGCAGCACCCTGCTTGCCCTGCGTCAGCTTTGTTAGGGGAACTGTCCGGCGTGGCGAAATTTTTTCTGGTGACAGGTTATACCGACATGCGAAAGAGCATTGACGGGCTGATGGCAATTGTCCGGGATACCTATGAACTGGACCCTTACAGCAATTCCCTGTTCCTCTTTTGTGGGAGACGCTGCGACCGGATCAAGGCGCTGCACTTTGAAAAAGATGGATTCTGTCTCTACTATAAACGTCTGGATAACGGGCGGTTCCAGTGGCCCCGGAATTCTTCAGAAGTCAGGAACCTTACCCGCCAGGAATACCGCTGGCTCCTGGAAGGGCTGTCGATCGACCAGCCCAAAGCCATCCGCCCTGCCGGGAGGAAGGATTTCTGAGCGTTGTGCAAAAGGGAGAAAATTTTCCCTGCTTTTGCAGGACAGGAAAAGCACCGCCGGCGACGTATCCACATGAAAGCGGAACTGGAAAGACATCCGGGGGATAACGGTCTGCCTTTTCTCCGGACTGCCGTCTGCGAGTGGAAAACACAGCATTTTTCGCAGAGTATGCACTGCAAAAGCTTTCGGTTTTCCACATTTTTCTTTCGTCAAAATGACGGTAGCTGTATGGTGGAGAATTCGCTTTTCTGCTGGGTTTCCGGTATAATAGGAACCAGTAAAAAGAAAGGGGATCCCTCTTATGCCGCAGTCAGAAATGGAAGCGCTCCTGCAGCTTCAAAAAGAGACAATCGAATCCCTGCGCCAGCTAGTGGAAAGCCAGCGGCTTACGATCGAGCAGATGGCCAAAAGCCACGAGGAGCAGACCGCACAGCTGAACCAGACGATCGCGAACTTGAACGAAACGGTCGAGTATCTGAAGAAAAGACTGTTTTCGTCGTCCAGTGAAAAAATCAAAAAGAATGAATGTCCCGGGCAGATGGATCTGTTCAATGAGGCAGAAGCTGCCGCAGAGCCTTCCGTCCCGGAGCCGTCCCTGAATGAGGCAGTCAGCGGTTATAACCGTCAGCCCAAAAAGCCGAAGGCTTCCAGGGAAGAAATTCTGGCGGGGCTGCCTGTAATTGAAGTCCCCTGTACAGTGCCAGTGGAAGACAGAAACTGCCCTTACTGCAATACCCCGATGGAAGTGATCGGGAAAAAGGTGGTGCGGGAAGAGCTGCGGATCACCCGCGCAAGGGTGGAACGGATCCAGTATGTCCAGGAAGTGCTCGGATGCCCGGAATGTAAAAAAGACGGAGCTTCCGTTATCGTTGAGGCCGAAACACCCAGCCCTCTGCTGAAGCACAGCCTTGCCTCCCCTTCCACAGTTGCTTACGTGATGTATCAGAAATATGTGAACAGCATCCCGCTTTACCGGCAGGAGGCAGACTGGAAGCAGCTGGGCGTAAAGCTGGGGCGGGCGACACTGGCCAACTGGATCATCAAATGCGGCATGGATTACATGGAGCCGGTATATAAACGGCTTCACGAACATCTGCTGGAGAGGGGAGTCATCCATGCGGACGAGACGCCCTGCCAGGTGCTGAAGGAGGATGGGAAAACGGCACAGTCCAGATCCTACATGTGGCTATATGGCTCTGGAAATGATGGGCTGCCGCCGATCCGTCTGTATGATTACCAGCCCAGCCGGGGAGGCTATCATGCAGAAGAATTCCTGAAAGGGTTTTCCGGATATCTGACCTGTGATGGGTTCAGCGGTTATAATAAGCTGAAAAAAGTCATCCGCTGCGGCTGCCTTGCGCATATGAGGCGGTACTGGTATGACGCGCTGCCAGGGAAAACGAAGACAGCTTCGGAAAAGACCTCTGCGGAGATCGGGTTTGATTACTGCAATCAGCTGTTTAAGCTGGAAGAAAAATATGCTGGTCTGGATGCAGACACCCGGAAAGCAAAACGTCTTGAGACAGAGCCTGCCATATGGGAGGCTTATTGGTCATGGCTTGAAACCGTAAATCCTACAGGTGGGAGCCGCCTGGAAAAAACGGTTACCTATGCCAGGAACCAGAAGCCTTACATGGAGAACTACCTGCTGGATGGCCGTTGTTCCATTTCCAACAACATCGCGGAGAATATCGCCCGCCTCTACGCAGTGGGAAGGAAAAATTTCCTGTTCCATGATACCGTAAAAGGCGCCCGATCCAGTGCCATCATTTACAGTTTAGTAGAGACTGCAAAACTCAACAATCTGAATATCTATGTATATCTGGAGACGGTACTGCTCTATATGCCGGACTACAAAAATGAGCCCGAAGGGATAGAAGAGCTGATGCCCTGGTCTGAGATGATACAGCAAAGATGCAGGATTGAATCAAAAAGTTGAAGTTGGAGCGTTTTACTTCAATAATAGTAGAACGTGGTTTAAAAAGATAGCCGTTGTATTGTTAAGCGCTTACCTTTCAGGTAGTTGCCCATCATTTCCAACTTGAAACGGTCTCTGGCCATATGCAAAAGTGGTCAAACGGTCAATCACATCCTAAACATCACCATAAATATTCCCTTCTCATTAGTCAGCTTTTGCTCTTTTGTAAGTACTTACTTGCCATTTTAGAAGAATATTATTTACAAAGTCTTTCTCATAGGCTCTTATAATTCATTGTATATCACAACTCAAGCGTAACTCTTTAATGATTTTATTAAAATATTTGTATCTTGATAACAATTCTTTGTCTTGCATTGTATGTCCAAAAATGAGATTTTGATTCTTCATTTGACGAATCCATTTTTCAAATTCTGGTGAAAATCTAAAATAAATATCATTAAAATTTTTCCACTCTGGCTGAATACCACTATTTATATACTCTCCACGGTATACACCTGAGGACGGTTGCAATAGTTCAAAGCCATAACCTATCTGTAATCTTATTATACCTAAATATTTTTCTGCAAGTTCCATAATTAAGTTTTTTGTATCATTAAATGTATTCTCACCACAATCAATAGCATTATCAATAAAATATAAACTTACAATTGTTTTTTTTCCAGTAAACGCATCTAATGTTTCAAATAAATCCTCATTACTAAAAAATTTTCCATTTTTTCTTCGTACTTCCTCATTTCCCGTTATTACAGGAATTCCTATAACTGACCTCTCCTCATTAAAAGTTTCATTAAATTTGTAAATGAATTTTTGATTGGGCAATTGAAAACAATAATGAAAAATGGATAAATTTATTTTACTTTTTTCAATTTCTCCAAACAATTCCCCCCAAAATTCATCACCAAATATTGCCAAATCATGTGTCACTCCCACCTTATTAATCCCTTGACGATATAAATTTTTCATGTCTTTGACAATAGCGTCAATACTTCTCAAATTATATCCTTCATAATTGAAGTAGTTTTTAAAAAACACAGTATTCCCACCACAATAGCTGCAATTATACTTGCATCCTCTTGCTATAGGTATCCATGCTAATAATGATTCCATACCATTTTCCATTACCTCTTCATGAGCCTGGCATTTAAGAAACGATTTCCAATTTCTAAGCCAGTCATAATTGTAATATGATAATTCATTAAACTTCTTATTGTTAATACAACGCACTACATTATTTAAAACATTATCTCCCTCTCTATATGTTAAATTTTCTATTTCGCTATATGATATCTGTTTACCAGAAAGTTTTGCAAAAAGTTTTTCATAACACACCTCAGAGTCGCCACTAATGATAAAATCCACACATTCATAATCTTTTGCTATTTCATTTTTATATTGTGTAGCTGTAATCCCTCCCAATATCACTATCGCATTACGATTTATAGACTTAATCCATTTGCTCATCTCAATAGCATTATATGAAAAAATATACCAATGAAGATCAATTAAATATATATCATATAAATTATTTTCAAAGTAATTTTGAATAGAAAACTTATTATTTAATCGTTTTTCTAATGGAATATTAATACCTGTAATATCATACCCCATCATAATAAGCTTATTAATCACACCAATCATCCCAACTGGTATAACTACTTCAGAATACCTTTTTTGATATCCCTCTGGATGTATATAAACTATTCTCATAATACATCAACTCCCTCTAATTTTAAAAAACGATTTCTGCTCTTTTATATCTCCACGTTAATTCTACTAGAAAATTATAACTGCAACTCCATCTTTTGATATCTCACTTTTTTATCATTAACCCATTCCTCACAGTATCCTATTTTGACAAAACCTACCTTCTCATAACATTTAATAGCCCTATAATTAAAATCTCGAACCACAAGAACTATAGATTCATACGAATGGTTTATTTTTACATACTCTACTATCTTCATTAAACTGTATAAACCATATCCTAATCCACAATACGCCGGAGATAACCCAATACCTAGCATAATACTTTTTTCAAATGGCATATATAAATGAAAATATCCGATAAAACATTTTTTAAAATATAAGCCAAAAAATTCTCTGTCTCTCTGCTCTTTTTTTAATAATTTATGTTCATTTGCTCTTGCTTTTGCAATAGATGGCATATTATACACATCATATGGTTGAGGATATTTCCATGAAAATATTTCCTCTACATTATCGTCAGACAGATAATCGATATAAATTTCTGAATAAAAATCATCTTCATAAATGATGTGCATATAATACTTCCTCCTACTATTAGTATAAAGTTTTAGTTCCTAACAACCAATCGGAACTTATTATTATTTAATCTATATAATGATTAGACATAGGCCTAATATCATTTCCTCGAATTATAAGGAACCATACGAAAGCCTATCAGCCAGTCATTGCAGCTGTTCAATTTATTCAGGTTAAACTACTATAATACATTCGTTTAATACTCCAAGGGATGAAATTGACAATAAGAAAAACCAGAATCCATGCAATTATATTTTTAAAGGTACATAAGAATATACAATGCAGTAGGTATTGATGTTTCAAAGGTGACTAGCTTCTTAACAGTTTATGTGTTACTACAACGAATTAGCCTATTTCAACCTTCCAATTTTAGCTTTTCTTCATTTGTATTTTTCTGCACAAATCGCAAACCCCATATCCAAAAGCCACATATTTTCCTAAAAATTGAGGATATAAAAAATCCAGTTCCCCAGTTCTCCAAAATTGACAAACATCATTACTATCTTTGAATGCGACATATTTATTAAATGAAAAATCTTTAATATCCGATATTAAAAACTCTGCTTTTCCAGACATCCCCATACAATAATAAACTTTGCTATTTTCGATTACTAGTGACTCTCCACAATAATTGAACATCTTTAACAGTTCCCAATTACTAAGTTTTTCAAACTCATAATAATTATTCCATTTATTTAAATTTTTCCCTAAAATATATAAATAATTTTTATAAGCTCCTAATGTAGACTTATCTACACTTCCCACTTGTAATGTCGGAACAATATTTTTAAATTTCATACCTTTCCCCCATGGCAATAATGGATTAACCATAAATTTAACCCCTTTATCCGTATAATATCTTATAAACTCTTGCGGTAAATTGTGTTTATCATCAGTGCAAAAAGTTGATTGTACATATAAGTCAATCAAGGCTTTATACTCTTGCATATAACTCAATAAATTATCCAATATCTTTGAACGCATCGTTTGCACATCATAGTTCCCATGAAAATTATCTATTGTTAAATAAATTTTAATCTTATTACCAGATTCCACATATTTTCCCAAATATCTTTTTACCATATCTTGATTATTAAAAACCACACCATTTGATACTAAAGAAAATGGTAAATTTCTTTTTTTACACTCAAAAAATATATCCTGAATGTTTTTACCACTTTCTCTCCATATGGTAGCCTCACCGCCTGATAATTTTAATTCTATATTAGAATAACTTTTATGAAATTCTTGAATCTTGTCCAAAATCTGCAAAATCGAATCATAAGTTTGATAAAATCCTGAAAATTCATCTTGTTCTCGCAAACAATGACCACATTTCAAATTACAGAAACTTGTAAGTTCCAAAATCATATTCAAACGTTTTTCCATTAATCTCTTCTCCCTTTTCTCCTATAAAACCTCAATGTATTCCCAATTTAATAAATTTTATAAACTGTTTAATTAATTTCAAATTTGCAGTTTCACAATTTTCTTTATACAAATTTACATGATTTATTGTTATTTCGCTTACTGCACACCCTACCTTTTGAACAAAATCTAATAATTCTTTTTTTTCTTTCAAACTAACATCACCTTGTCTACAAAACTCTTCAACATAATCGATATTTGCAAATTGGAAACTATAGTTTTTCATAATTATACAATACTCATCTCGTCCCAACGGATATGGAATCAAACACTTAGGGCATTCATTCTTTACTAAACAATTGGCACATCCCCTAAGAACATACTCTTTTTTTTCTAGTTCCTTAATAAACCATTCTCGATCATATTCATCTATTACATATTGATTCATAAAACACAAATCAATTTTTCCATCATTCCGTTTAACACCTCTACTTCTGTTTCTTAATATACATTTGGGACCGCAAAACTTACATTGATTAAGAACACATACATCTCGTCTAACAAACGGATTAGTTATTGTCTTGCAAAATATTTTTTCAATATCAATTGCAGATTTCACCTCGATTAATTTCAGATTTTTATTATTATACTTATGTAATGACTCTAAATCAGTTACTCCTATTTCAAAATTGTTCTGTTTTTCCAAATAACTATAGACTTTATAATTACTAGTAATAAAATTAATCTTGTTACTAGCAATTCTCGACTTTACAATTTGATTAACCATCTCAATTTCATCAATATTGTTCCTGCTAAATAAAAAAATATCTTCATTGATGCATATACGTGTTTTTTCTCTGTTCCACCTTCCATTCTCAGCAATACTCTCGTATATTTCAAAATGCATTGATCCTATCCCTGACAAAATAGACGCTAAGTTTTCTTTTAATAATCTATTTTCAAACCGGCTTATGCTGCTATCTAATTGTGCTACATTTATAATCTCTTTACTATGATTTAGCATATATGGTAAAAAAAATGGGGTTCGCTCTATTTTATAACCATACCATTCTGCATCATTAAATAATTCTGTTCCCGCATAAGGTCGTAAAATATTGTGCGAATAATTCTGTATCTCCAATTTCGCTACATACTTCAATGTATTTTCAATATCAGTTACCGTTTCTCCAGGCAATCCAGCAATTATATTTACCATCGGAATCAATTTCAAATTTTTAACTTTACGAATAATCTCCTTCATTTTATATAAAAATTTTTCTTCAGCAATTCCTTCAGTGCTTCCTTTAGACGTACATTTCTTTATAATTTTTAATGTTTTTATATTCGCTGATTCTAAACCAAAATCAATTTTAGAAAAACCAGCTTCTTTCAGTAAAGACAATAATTCATCATCTACATACTCTACACGAGTCTCACAAAATAAATTCAATTTTATCTGTTGATTAATAATCTCCCTACAAATTTCTTTAGCTCTGCCAATATTTAAAGTAAACGCATCATCACCAATTAAAACTTCTTTCTGATTACCATATTTCTTTTGTATAAATTGCAATTCTTCTATCACCCTTTTTACTGTGTGAAAGCGTATAGTTTTATCATTCATTACAGTACAATTACAATATATACAATTGAAAACACATCCTCTAGATGTTAATACTATTAAACGATCATTGTTATCTATACCTGTATCCATCAAATATGGTGAAGGAAAATCATCTATGTTTCTTACCATATTCCTTGATTTTGTAACAATAATTTCATCACCTTGACGAAATACTATTCCTTTTATAGAATTTAATTCCATATTACATTCTATATTTTTTATAATTTCATAATTTGTTAATTCACCTTCTCCTATAATACATACATCTATCAGTAAACAATCAGACATAATATCCCTATAGGAAAATGTTGCTGTGGGACCACCAACCACAATTAATACACTAGGTAATTTCTCTTTAATTTCTTCCACTAGCAATTTCACATAATAATAATTTGTATCATAGCAACTAAATCCAAGTATATCTGGATGCATTTTTACTACATCCGAAACAACTTCATCAATTGTTTTAGGAGCACTAGGAACATACTGATATGCTTGTATTCCTTTTTTCTTTAAATAGGCTACTATATATGATAATCCTAAACTATATTCCCAATCACGTTCCCGCCCTCCCGGGGGATACATATAAATAACAGTCTTCATTTTTCAACACCTCCATTAGTCAATACAAAAAAAGTCGCTTTCCAAATAATCTCCTGTGGTTGCAAATGCATATGCCCTACATCCACCGCATAGCTGTTTATATATACATTTACCGCATTTCCCTTTTAACTCTTCTCTGCTTCTTACACGTTTAATTATCTCTGATTCTTCCCAAATAGCTTGTAAACTTTGCTCCTTAACATTACCAACTGGAAGCGTTAGCCCAGGACATATCAAAACATCACCTTCTGGCAAAATATATAAAAAAGATGTTCCTGCCGTACAACCGCCCCTTATATCTCCACAAAACGCTTCATAATTTTCCACAAAATTTTTTACTCTTTCATCGAATTTAAAACGTATAGGATCATCAATTAAAAACTGTTTATGTTTTTCTTTAGCATATATACTACACTGTCGCCCTAAATTCATAAATTTGTATATAAAATCATTTTGAATATAACCTTGTCCACATGCTCTTCCAACAGGAACCGTCCTGCTAATACTAAATCCATATGCACCCAACTCTTCATATGACATCTTCATCAAATCATAAATTGTATCAACATTTTCCTCATTTACCGTCGCTTTAACAAAATACTTGTATCCCTTATCCATTAAATTCTTTATATTTTTAACTGACCGTTCAAAACTTCCATCTACCCCTCTTAATCCATCATGTATATCTTTACAAGAACTATCCAAACTAAATGTAAACAACTTTACGCCATATTTATTGATTAATTCTCTTCCTCTATCATCTAAACACAAACCATTGGTATTAATTCTAATGTCTAATTTTCGACTGGAAATTAGTTTTAAAATTTCTTCAAATTGAGGATGCAGAAAAGGTTCTCCTCCTGTCAGATTAATCATTTTTAAATCCGCAAATTTCAATGCATCTTCAATAGTATTCTGCATCAATTCTAAACTTATATTCTTTCCATCCCCCGCATCTCTGCTACAAAAACTACATTTCAAATTACAATTATATGTAATAGCAAAAGATAATGAGTTTAATTTATATTTATTATTATCCATATCTCTTTGTATGATGTTTATAGAAGCAAAAACAACATAATTCCTTTCATTTTCTCGTTCTGTGGTTTGATACATTCAGATATATGAACTTTTGTTTCTATCCTGTAGTTTGGTTACTAAACAGGTGTAGATTGCCGCTACTTTTATCTGAATTGTCAATATGTCGGAATTTCCAAAGTATTTCACTCTAAGTACTTATTTCAATCAATTCTACAACGAAAAGTGTTGATTGGATATCATGGTATCAGATTTTTGAAAGAGTAGTGCAACTTAATTATCTATGTAGGCATTGATATTATCAAACTCTACCATTTTGCCTCTGCTATTTCTTTAGATAGCGAAACACCTAGAATCGTTCGAATTTTCAAATAACTATGATGGCTTCTTTCTGTTGCTTTCTAAACTGGAACCACTTGACCAGCACAACAACATCATAGGTATTAAATCAACAACATATTACAGTAATAACCTTATTACGTTCTTTTTAAGCAAAGATTTTAAAATGATTATTCCGGGGCTCTCTGAGCCACCTGTCCGGACTTTGGGAGCCACCATTCCGGAGAATGAGAGCCACATATTCCGGTAATTCAGAGCCACATTTAAACGATCTATTACATATATTTCCTTTATACTGTTGATATACACCATTGGTGTGAATACAGGTAAAGGAGGTCACAATTATGACCAAGTATCGTGAAATCCTACGCTTGCAGAGCTTAGGATTCAGCGAACGGAACATCGCACAGAGCTGCAGTGTATCCAGGAACACAGTCGCCAAGGTTTTGAAAAAGGCAGCGGAAATAAATATTTCATGGCCGCTGGATGTTGACATGACCGACAGCGTGCTTGAGGAGCTTATGTTCCCAAAGGATAAGTCAGCAACAAATAAACGTATGCCTGACTTTGACTACATTCGCAAAGAACTTCTGCGAAATGGAGTCAACAAAACGCTTCTCTGGGTAGAATACTGTGAGGAGTGCCGTATGAGCAACGAAGAGCCGCTCATGTATTCCCAGTTCTGCTACTACATCCAAAAGGATGAAGAGAAACGCAGGGCTACCATGCATATCCCGAGAAAGCCTGGTGAACAGATTGAAGTTGACTGGGCAGGTGATCCCGCCCACATCATTGATCCGGACACCAGAGAGATCACAGAGGCATGGATCTTTGTAGGGGTACTGACTTACAGCCAGTATGCTTTTGTAAAAGCATACATGAATGAGAAAACAAGCAACTGGATTAAAGCTCATGTCCAGATGTTCGATTTCTTTGGCGGTGTAACACCGATGCTTGTCTCCGATAACTGCACAACAGCAGTGAATCATGAAAAGAGCGACTGGTATACCACGTCATTAAACACAACTTACCATGAGATGGCAGAACACTATAATCTTGCCATCATTCCGGCCAGAGTCCGGAAACCCAAGGATAAACCAAATGTAGAAGGATCTGTAGGAAAGATATCTACTTGGATAACTGCAGCCCTTCGTAATGAACAGTTTTTCTCGCTTGTAGAATTAAATGATTCTATCCGGGAAAAACTGAATGCCTACAATGCTCGTAAATTCCAGAAAAAGGAATGCAGCAGGCTCAGTTTATTTCTTGGGGAAGAAATGCCGTTACTGGCTCCGTTGCCTGCTACACCCTTTGAACTGGCTGAGTGGAAACAAGCCACTGTCCAGTTCAACTATCACATCGCAGTAGACAAGATGTACTACTCCGTGCCTTATCAGTATATCAAAAATAAGGCCGATGTGCGTATAACAGATACAACGGTTGAAATATTTTATAATCACAATCGAATTGCCTCTCATAGGAGACTTCACGGAAGGAGCGGCCAGTATTCCACTGTGACGGAACATATGCCGCAGGAACACCAGAAATATCTGGAATGGAACGGCGACAGGTTCCGCAAATGGGCAGATTCGATTGGAATTAACACAAGTAAGGTTGTCGATGCAATACTTACCTCCGGCAGGGTTGAACAACAATCCTATAGAAGCTGTATGGGATTGTTAAAACTGGCAGAGAAATATTCGCCTGAAAAACTGGAACAGGTCTGTGCCAAAGCACTTTCTTATTCTGCTAAACCCAGCTATAAAAGTATCAAAAATCTATTGGCTGCAATGAAAGACTCACCAGATGACATATCGAATGCATCAAAGGAATCTCAGACTGTTAAAAAGTCACATGGCATCACAAGAGGTGCCAGATACTATGGAGGTAAACGATCATGACAAATCAAAGTACAATCGATAAACTTATTGAAATGCGCCTGACTGCTATGGCAGATGCATTCCGTATCCAGATGGATGATCCTACAATGAAGGAAGTGCCGTTCGAGGACCGCTTCGGTATGCTTGTTGATATCGAGTACAGCAATCGCAAAAATAACCGGTTGAAAAGACTGATCCGGCAGGCTGAGTTCGAACAGCCGGATGTCAGCATTGCAGCAATTGATTACCAGTCTGGTCGGAAACTGAACAAAGCACTGATCAGCCGTCTGGCAACTTGCGAATACATTACGGAATACAGGAACATCTTCATTACAGGTGCCACCGGAAGTGGTAAAACTTATATGGCCTGTGCTTTTGGCATGGAGGCCTGCAAACACTACTACACAGTACGGTATGTGCGGCTTCCTGATTTATTACTGGACTTACAGGCTGCCAGAGACAACGGAACTTTTTCAACTGTCCTGAAGAAGTACACCAAGCCAGTAGTACTGATCATTGACGAGTGGCTTCTCCTCAAACTGACGGAAGCTGAAGCCAGAAACCTTTTTGAACTGATACACAAAAGACGCAAGAAATCATCCACGATCTTTTGCTCGCAGTTCCGCGAAAGTGAATGGTACCAACAAATCTGTGGCGGTGAAAGTACCCTGGCAGATACCATTATGGATCGTATAACGTATGACTCATATAAAATCGATATTGAAAGCATTGATCCATCCAAAGATCTCTCTATGCGAGAGGTATATGGATTAGATCCTGCAATGGCAAAGTAACTTATCACTACAGAGAACGGAGTGGCTCCGTTAGTCCGGACAGGTGGCTCTCGCCACACCGGACTGGCGGCTCCGCCGCACCGTAATATTCATTTAAAACGTGTATGCTCAACTCTAACCAGACTTCAAGTATAAAAAAATAGTATCCGCAAAACGAAGACTAGCAAAGTCGACAATTTTTTGATTGTTAATACTCTTATAATACAAGATTCCACGATGTTTATTACATTTAGGAATCTTAATTATGTCGAACTCAAAGAATTTAGATGATTCCACCAAGAGGCTGTTAATCAGTGTACTAAGTTAAAAATACAACTAGCTCTTTACTTCGAGCAAATCATTCTGGAACTTCGTACTTCTTTAGGCCCGATCTACATCAAAATACTGCCAATATCATTCATAGAAAATATAAATGAGGTTACTATAAAACGAATACACAATATAGAAATTACCTTGCTCTATATTAAATACATACTATTTTATAGTAACCTCGTTCGCATGTTCATCTCAATTAACTAATTTTCCAATGTTACCATCCGCATTCCATTGAAACACAAGATAATAGTTCTTGAATTTCTTTAAGATCATCTTCGCATTCAACTTCCTGCATAGTAGACATATTTTTCTTGTTCTCTTCCATTTCTTCACCTTCCTTCATATCAAAATATTTATGGTCAAGTTTCTTTAACCATCTCTTTTATTGACAAAATTTTTAATGTCATATTTCTCTACACAACATATACATATTTACTTTATATTTCTTAGGTAATGTCTTAGCTACAAACACTCCTTCTCTTACAAATACAAAATCGCATTTATTCAAAACTCGCTCCGATGCACTATCCTTCCGACACTCTGCAAAAATATATTGTAAATCTATATCACTCTCGAATAATACCTCTGTTATTTTTTGAATTGACTCTGTCATATAACCCTTATTCCAAAAAGATTTATTTATGGCATAACCTAACTCCCGACAACTTCTCTTATTTTCATCTATACTTTCCTTGAAACTAATATGTCCTATCACTTTTTGAGTACACTTATATACAATTGCAAAGCGTTCGTCATCATTAATAAATTTATCCAATACTATTTGGGTTTGGTCTTTTGATTCGTGGTGAGCCCATCCCGCAGACTCACCAACCTCTGGATCACTAAAATATTCATATAAATCATCCAAATCAGATTGTATAAATTTTCTAAATGTAAGTCTTTTTGTCTCTATCATTCTTCCGCCTCGTATTCTAAAATGTTATTTTCAGTGATAATCTAAATATATTTATGATTATAATATCACAATATTGCAAAATAGATATGCATGTCGTCATAATTGGTATGTTTTCATGTCAAAACTGGTAATCAGCATCCTTCACTAGCCCATTTATATTCTATGACATATTTTCCATTCCATCTGACCGAGTTCCCATTTATTATAAATCCGAATTTTCTCATAAATCTCATTTCTATAATTTCGACTAACTGGAATGCTGCTTCCATCTCACAAACTAATTTTTTCGTTCCCAACTACCTTCAAAAACACAATATTGACCAAATAAAATTTATGAACCGATATGAAATACTCTGCCAGGAAGCCATCCAGTAACACTTTCATGTTGTTGTAAAACTCAAATTTTCCATCAATCGTATGTAAGTTCGCTTTTCTACCACAAGTGTAACATACAGGATATCCCAAAAAGCCACATAATAAATCTATCTCTCTTTTTTGAATAGATATATAAAATGATTCTGCTATCTCACGCTATTAGCTTGGATAATACTTGATGAATTTGTTCTGTACGATACGAAGTCACAAAAAAATCACATAGCATCATCCCACAAATCTGTTCTGCACTCATATCCTTCTCTGATAAAAACACTATGTCAATACAATAAACAAACAGTACTTCAAACTGGATCCTTACAGCATTTTCTTATTCCTATTTTATGGAAAGCGATAGAGGCCGTTTATCCACAGGCAGAGATTCATCCGCACATCATTCATCAGATCCGTAATACAACAATGTTTGTATCTTGCAAAGAAATCAAGACACTAATGGCTGATTTAAAATATGTATATACTATACTAACAGAAAAAACGACACTGCCTGAATTGGAAATCTTCAAGGAAAAACCGGAGGCAAATCAAGGGTAGAAAATACCCCAAAATAGCGAATTTCCTTAAAGACAATAGAGCAAAGTTATCCACCTATTTTAAGTATCTGGCCATGATTTATATCACAAAAAATGGACCAGCCACCGTCAGAACTAGAGACAGATCCACTCTCAGCTGGAAATTTATTTTGACAACCAGTTATCCGGATTATAAGCTGAATTAGGCTACCGACTTATCCGTAAATTTTGTCACTTTCCTAAATGAGTCACTTTCTTCAAAAAAGATAGAGAACAGTAACTCCCATTATAGGGTCTACTGTTCCCATCATTTATATACTTATACCAATTCCATAAAATTTATTACTAGTTTCTAAATTATTTATATGCGAAACATATATATGCATTTTAAAAAGACAATACAAAGCTCCTGATACAAATCTTCATTAAACTTTCCATTAATAATGGCACTTTTTATAAGTAGTGGTTTATACATGTCTAACAATGTCATAATTGCAATATTCTCTTTTTCCTGAGCATGTATAAGTATCTCTTTGAAATTCATTATTTATTCTTCACCCTCTTCTTAAGTTTTTTGATTGCACGATAATAAAGTGCAGCTACCCCTTTATACCCAAGCCCAAGTTCTGATGACAACTCTTCAAAACCCTTTTCATTTAAAATTTTAGATAAAACTACATAACGCTCTCTGTCACTAATTCCTTTTAGTGCACATAAAAGTTGATCATTTTCCAGTCGTAAGTATAATGGTAAACCTTCTATTACTTTCTGTTCCATACCATCACTATCATCCACTTTTGTTTCAATATCCGTAAACATACTCTCTACCATTTGATATCGTAATATTTGCCTAATAAATTCATTCCGTCTACGCCGTATTGCAATTGAAACATAAGCTGTAAATCTATTTTGTATAGCTTCCGACTCATTTTGCTTACTATTACTTTTCCACATGACCTTTCTTCCTCCATCTATTTGAAATTTTAGTTAAAATCTCATCTATGGAGGATTTCTACAGTGCCATAGTGTAAAAAAACTATAAAACAACCATCCCTATATTGCCTGATAAAATTTATCTTCTATAAATACATTTTTTGAACATTCTTACCGAAAGAACTATAATGCATATTTTAAAAAATAATGCAGTAGATATAATTTATATAATTCAATACAGTAATTAAGCATTAATTTCTCAGTAAAAACCCTTTTGACGAATGATAACCGGAGGTAAATAATTATTTTATTTACCGTCCTCCCACACCACCGCACATACAGTTCCGTATACGGCGTCATAAACTACCAGATAATAGTCAAGTATGGATGTATATCCAAGTTTGGCTATTATTTTATTTGAAAAAGATTTGGTTCAACACTTGTGCCATTCTCCAACACCCTTTTCTACTACAGGCAAGCTCTTTTGCCCTTCAATGCTCTCACCCTAGTGCTCTAAGCAGTCGATATTTTGTCTTGATTTTCTTCCACTATTTCCAGTAGCAGATTAGGAACTTTCACCCATTAGAAACGTGCGCCACAAAGCGCACTAAAACAAGGGCGAAAAAACATTTCGTTCTTTCGCCCTTCATTACTATTATTTATAAGCCTGAATATTTACCACATTTTACAGAATTATTTTTTATCATCCCCAACACTACCAAAGTTAAGACTATCGAAAATGTTGCTATAAACACTTCGTTAAAGCTATTAAGTGTTAAAGCAAAAAAAAGCACTTCCAAAACGAGTATTGTTCTCCCTTTTTTTCTATATATCTTCATCTCATCTTTATCTAGCGGTTCTGTACCATCTATCGGAATTATAAAAAATAACATTCCTGCTTCAGTCAAACCAACAGCCAATGACACTATCAAAGGGATTTCACCATACCAAATAATTCCAAGCGATCCTATCATTAATGTTAGTGATACAATAGCACATCTTGTTCGTGTAGATGCATGATATCCTCCTGCATACATACGAAGCGGAATTAATGTTGCCAAAAAAAATACACTTTCTATCGTAATTTCCAAAATAGCACCAATCAGCAAGACAATACCTATTCCAAATATTGAATATAGACCTTGTACAAGACCATATTCAATTACCTCTTGCTCTTCCGCATCTATTTCACAGAAGGATATCATCCATTTCGTAATCTTATTGATCATTTAAAAATTTCTCAATTTTTTTACTGCATTTGGTTTTTGGGGCTGATAGGAAAGATACGGGCAAGCACTATTTGCTTCCATTTTTGCAATAGAAACTGCCATTTGTCCCATCACTTTTCCAATAGTTTTCTTCAAATTCTCTTTTTTCATTTTACCCTTGTCTCCTTTCAATAAATTTATAAATAGGCGTTTGCGAAACGCCGAAACCCGCATAAATACGAGATTCTTTTTGTCACAAAATAAAGCAACTCCTCACTGGTTTATGGTAAAATTGAGTTGCCCAGAAACAATCAACCATCCACCAGAAAGGAGTTGTACTTATATGATACCATACAAACAGCTTTCTTTGGCAGATTTTTTTACCGATTGCCAAAATAAATTTGATAACGATAAATATGCGTTCCTTGAACTTCTTGAAAATACCATTAACCTTGATGAAATTGTCCCGGCGTCTTTTGGTTCCCATTTTCACGCTGCCACCGGCAGACCCCGTAAGCATCTTCTTTATTCAATGCTCAAGGCTCTGTTATTACAGCTTATTTTTTCGATCCCTACCACTTCCCTCCTGATTGTTTTCCTCAAATATTCTCAGGAATTACGGGATTTCTGTGGCTTTGACGTTGTTCCGGATGCTTCTAAATTTACCCGCTTCAAACAGGATTTCTTGCCGGACTTACAATCTATGTTCGATCACCTTGTTGACCTGACCGAACCGATATGCCGGCGGATTGATTTGGAAAAAGCATCCATGCTGCTTTTCGATACCTCCGGCATTGAAGCCTGGGTGACGGAAAACAATCCCAAATATGCTAACCGTATTATCAAACAGCTCAAATCCTTTAAAAAAACCAATGGTCTGGATGATTCCTTTGACCCCTATAAAGCCGCCTACGGCTCCATGCCTTCCCATTCCGCTGCCAACTCCGCAATCCAGCAGATGTATATCAACGGGCATTTCTGCTATGCTTTTAAATTCGGCATCGTTACAAACGGGTTGGGTATCGTCAGACATATTTCTTTTTACAACAAAGGTTTTCTCGGATCCCATCCAGAAATCATTGTTGAAAAGAAATCAGATTCCCCGGATGAGGACAAAAGCCTTTCCGATTCCAAAGCGCTGATCCCGACACTGAAGGATTTCTTCCTGAAACATCCGCTTATCAATCCCAGAACGTTTCTGGGGGATGCCGCTTTCGATTCCATAGAGATTTATAAATA
>ENA-ORTP01000551-ORTP01000551.1-human-gut-metagenome-genome-assembly--contig:-NODE-551-length-45587-cov-9.921374_pt1 | contig 45587 bp, 46 predicted proteins | sample MGYA00241913_ERZ509190 | MGnify/ENA primary metagenome ERZ509190 (study PRJEB26280, sample SAMEA2338839) | human gut metagenome | biome: human gut; feature: human-associated habitat; material: faeces...
ACTATATTTCAATAATTTCAAAGAACTAATTATCCACTTTTACGGGACAGTAGTGCTATTATTTTTGCAAAAATAATCACAATAAACAGGTATATATATGGAAAAAGCCAAAGTATATTTTTCAGACTTACGAACCTCTCCCACCTCTAATCTTTTAGACAAGATGGAACGTCTGCTTAAACGTGCAGGCATCGGACAACTTCCTTTGAAAGACAGTTTTACCGCTATCAAGATACATTTCGGAGAACCGGGTAATTTGGCGTATATCCGTCCTAATTATGCCGCACGCATGGCCAACCTGCTCCGCAGTTTCGGAGCCAAACCTTTTCTGACGGATTGCAATACGTTGTATTCCGGACGTCGCTCCAATGCGGTAGACCATTTGCAGAGCGCCATGGAGAACGGTTTCAATCCTATATCCGCCCAATGTCAGGTGATTATTGCCGACGGGCTGAAGGGTACGGATTACAGGGAAATACCGGTAGACGGGGAATACTGCCCTGCTCCCAAGATAGGTACCGCCATTGCCGATGCGGATATCATCATCAGCATGAACCACTTTAAAGGACATGAGCAGGCCGGATTTGGCGGCGCTCTGAAAAATCTTGGAATGGGATGCGCCAGCGTAGGCGGTAAACTGGAATTGCACGCGTCGTCGCAGCCCAAGGTGGATATCGAAAACTGCATCGGATGCAATATATGCGTAAAGCATTGCGCCCATGACGCCATACATCTGAACGCCGGGCGTAAAGCGGAAATAGACTATGCAAAATGTGTGGGATGCGGACAATGCGTAGCCCTGTGCCAGCATGACGCTGCCGTAGTAAGCGACTGGGATACGTCCGAACGTCTGAACTACAAAATAGCGGAATATTCCGTTGCCGTACTGAAAGACAAGCCGCACTTCCACATCAGTTTCATTATGAACGTATCGCCGGAATGCGATTGCTGGAACCATAATGATGCCGCCATCATTCCCGACCTCGGCATGCTGGCGTCGGCAGACCCCGTAGCGCTGGATAAGGCTTGCGCGGATTTGGTGATTCAGGCTCCCGTACTGCACAGCGATAATGTGCTTGCCAAGAAACACGAGCACGAAGACTTGTGCGGCTGCGACAAATTCCACATGATACATCCCGATACGGACTGGCTTGCCGGATTGCGTCATGCCGAAAAAATGGGCTTGGGAACAATGAATTACGAGTTGATAAAAATATAAACCGCATTACTCTTATGGCAAAAACAATGGAAGAAGTGCTGGAGCGTTTCCGCACGATCGAGTTCCACGATGATTTTGATATGATTGTAGCTATTGCCAATGGCGGTATCGTTCCGGCCGGCATCATCAATCAGCGTTTACAAAAAGAAGTGCATCTGCTGCGCATCAATTTGAGGGACGAATACCAACATCCTAAATACGATACTCCGCAATTGCTGGCTCCCGTTGATTTTGATTTCAAGGGAAAGAGCATTTTACTGGTGGACGACCGCATAAAAACGGGGTCTACCATAAAGCTGGCGCGTGAATTGCTGAAAGAGGCGCGCAGCATCAAAACCTTTGCGGTAAACGGTACGGCCGACTATGCGTTGTTTGATGAAGCGTGTTTCAAATTCCCGTGGATACTATAATAAATGAACATTTTTCTACTATTTTCCTTTCTTACTACGATAAAATAACTAATTTCGTACCGAACAAAAACAGTAGATTTTAACAACATGGAAGTAGTAACGAACAACTGGTTCTCAAACAAATATTCTATCGGTTATGCCCTGAGCGGCGGTTTCATTAAAGGTTTTGCCCATTTAGGAGCCATGCAGGCTTTATTGGAGCACGATATTAAGCCCGACATAATTTCCGGTGTCAGTGCGGGTGCGCTGGCCGGTGTTTTTTATGCGGACGGTAACGAGCCCCATAAAGTATTGGATTATTTTGCCGGGCATAAATTCCAGGATTTAACGAAACTGGTTATTCCCAAAGTGGGCTTGTTTGAGCTTAGTGAATTCAAAGACTTCCTGAAAAGCAACCTGAAGGCGAAAAAGCTGGAAGAGCTGAAATTGCCGTTGATTATCACCGCTACGGATTTGGACCACGGGCGTCTTGCGCATTTTCATAAAGGGGATATCGCGGAGCGTGTAGCGGCATCTTGCTGTATGCCTGTACTGTTTGCGCCCGTAAAGATAGACGAGACGTATTACGTGGACGGCGGCTTGCTGATGAACCTGCCTGTAACTACCATTCGGCGGGTATGCGAAAAGGTTGTGGCAATCAATGTCAGCCCTTTAATGGCGCCTAAGTACAAAATGAATATCGTAAGTGTAGCCTTGCGTTCGTACAACTTCATGTTCCGCTCCAACTCGTTTCCCGAACGGGAAAAAGCCGACCTGTTGATAGAGCCTTATAATCTGGACGGTTACAGCAACCGGGAGCTGGAAAAGGCGGAAGAGATATTTATGCAGGGATACAATGCCACCAACGACATACTTGAACGCCTGCAAATAGAAAAAGGCACCATATGGAAAGAATAAAAATAACCATTCTCTAAATAACAAGCAATGAGCGACGAAAAAAAACTGATTATTTATCAAGTGTTTACCCGATTATTCGGAAACAACAATAACCACTGCATCAATAACGGCAGTATCGCCGAAAACGGATGCGGCAAGATGGCGGATTTCACCGCCAAGGCATTAGGAGAAATCAAAAAACTGGGTGCTACCCACATTTGGTATACAGGTATCATTGAACACGCAACGCAAACGGATTACCGTCGCTATAATATCCAGCCCGACCATCCGGCTATCGTAAAGGGTAAGGCCGGTTCGCCCTACGCCATAAAGGACTATTATGATGTAGACCCTGATTTGGCGAAAGATGTTCCCGAACGTATGAAGGAATTTGAAAATCTGGTGCAACGTACGCATCGCAGCGGGCTGAAGGTAATTATAGATTTCGTACCCAATCATGTGGCACGTCAATACCATTCGGATATGCAGCCGGACGGTACTTCCCAGTTGGGAGCAAACGATGATACGAACTATGCGTTCAGTCCTTATAATAACTTCTATTATATTCCGCAGTCGGAACTGCATGGACAATTCGACATGAAAGGCGCTGCCGCCGAACCTTATAAAGAGTTTCCCGCCAAGGCTACGGGTAACAACCGTTTCGATGCGTATCCTAACATCAACGACTGGTACGAAACGGTCAAACTAAATTATGGCGTGGATTATCAGAATGGCGGTACCTGTCATTTCAATCCCGTTCCCGATACATGGACCAAAATGCTGGACATTCTGCTGTTTTGGGCGGATAAGAATATCGACGGCTTCCGCTGCGATATGGCGGAAATGGTTCCCGTTGAGTTTTGGGAATGGGCTATTCCGCAGGTAAAGGCCAAGTACCCCGCCCTACTCTTTATCGCCGAGGTATACAATCCGAAAGAATACGGCAACTATCTGTTTCGCGGAAAATTTGATTATCTCTATGACAAAGTGGGATTATATGACACGCTCCGCGCGATAGTTTGCGGCAACGAATCCGCTACCGCCATTACACGGGCATGGCAAAGTCTGGGTGGAATAGAAAAACGGATGTTGAATTTCCTGGAAAACCATGATGAGCAGCGTATCGCTTCCGATTTCTTTGCGAGTAATCCGCGCAAGGCTATTCCCGCCCTTATCGTATCGGCTTGTATGAATGTAAATCCCATGATGATTTATTTCGGACAGGAGTTCGGCGAACTGGGTATGGATAGCGAAGGATTCAGCGGCAGGGACGGACGTACCACTATCTTTGATTATTGGAGTGTAGATACTATCCGTCGCTGGCGCAATGGCGGGAAATTCGACGGGAAGATGCTGACGGAAAATCAGAAACATTTGTATAGCGTCTATCAACGCATATTGACGTTATGCAACGAGGAAAAGGCAATTGCGCAAGGAGACTTTTTTGATTTGATGTATGCCAACGTCAACGGCTGGCGTTTCAACGAACATAGGCAATATACTTTCCTGCGTAAGTTCGGACGGGATTTATTGCTGTTTGTCGTGAACTTCGACCATATATCGGCCGACCTTGCAATCAATATTCCTTCCCATGCTTTCGATTTTCTGCAAATACCGCAGATGGACCAATATCAGGCCGTGGATTTATTGACCGGTAAGGAAGAAAAAATAAGCCTATTGCCCTATAAGGCAACGGAAGTATCCGTAGAGGGATGCAGCGGCAAGATTCTCAAAATAAAACTATAAAAGATAGATAATGCAGGGTGAACCCAATCACTCTGCATTATCTTTACCTTCCATCTTATCCTTTAATTGATACAGGCGGGTGATGGCCGGATTATAGAATTCATCCGGATAATGAGCGGCTATATCGCTCAGATTGGCCTGTACATACCTTTTCACATCAAATATATTCTCCGCTTCGCTTAGCATGACCTGTTCGGGGAATGACGCCGTTTTAGTCCACTCTATCAGAGCGTTAACGCTTTCTTCGTCGTATTTATACTCTTTCATATTTTACATATTTTCTTGCAAAGATATAACAATTGCTAAAGATATGCTTACCCCCATGAACAAAATCTGAAAGTGTAATGTTATATAAATGTGTTTTTCATAGTATTAGATATAAGATTAATTAAAAGAGACGTACCCGCTTGTGATAAGTAAGTACATCAAAAACAGAAGCGTCTGTTTGATTGATAAATGTGTAAGGAGCATCGGTTTACCAGAGCCGATGCTTTTTTTTACGTCTGTTTGTAGCATGTTAGAAATATTATCCGTAAATTTGGCAGAAATAAGGATTTATATGATATGAACATCCCTGTTATATTTCAATTTCTGAAAGAACTATCCGCCAACAACAATCGTGAATGGTTCAATGCTCACCGGGAACAGTATGAAAATGCCCGGAACGAGTTTGAGAACCTGCTGACAGTTATTATCTCCCGTATCTCATTGTTTGACAAAAGTGTTCGTGGTATCGAAGCCAGGGACTGCACATACCGCATCTACCGGGATACACGCTTTACGGAAGACAAAACGCCTTATAAAAATCATTTCGGCGGCTACATCAATGCCAAAGGGAAGAAATCAGACCACTGCGGATACTATGTTCATCTGCAACCGGGAAACTGCCTCTTGGCGGGTGGCAGCTATTGTCCGCCCTCTCCCTTGCTGAAAGCCCTGAGACAGGCTGTTTATGATAATATGGATGAATTTCGGGGGATTGTCGAGGATCCTGCTTTCAAGCAATACTTTCCCGTTATCGGAGAGAATTTTCTAAAGACGGCCCCGAAAGGTTTCCCAAAAGATTATCCGTACCTGAAGTATCTGCAATGTAAGGAATACACCGTTACTTGTTATCAGCCTGACAGCTTCTTTCTGGCTCCCGACTTTCTGGAGCGTACAGATGACGTCTTCAAGCAGATGAAACGTTTTTCCGACTTTGTGAATTACACAATAGACGACTTTGAATAATAATTACCTATTTATAACTAACTAAAAAATATTTGAATTATGGTAGTAGACAGACTTGAAAACATAGAGAAATACGCTTCGCTGAATCCTTTATTCGCACAGGCCATCGAGTTTTTGAAATCGCACGACTTAAACGCTTTGGAAGTGGGAAAAACCGAGCTCAAAGGTAAAGATTTGCTTGTAAATGTAGCGCAAACCAAACCGAAAGCAAAAGAAGATGCCAAGCTGGAAACTCACAGAGACTTTATTGACATCCAGATACCTCTATCAGGAACCGAATTAATGGGGTATACCGCTGCCAAAGACTGCGTTCCGGCCGATGCTCCTTACAACGCGGAAAAGGATATTACTTTCTTTGCCGGTCTGGCGGAAAGCTATATCGAAGTAAAACCAGGTATGTTTGCCATTTTCTTCCCACAAGACGGACATGCTCCCGGTATCACTCCGGACGGCGTGAAAAAAGTAATTGTGAAAGTTAAAGCATAATATCAAATATCCAAAATTAATCCTCTATGGAAACATTGAATTTGATTAAAAACGATCCTTGGCTGGAACCTTATGCAGATGCCATAAACGGACGCCATAAACATGCCGCTGAAAAAGAGGCTGAGTTGACCAACAAGGGAAAGCAGACATTATCGGATTTTGCATCCGGCTATCTTTATTTTGGTTTACATCGCACAGATGACGGCTGGGTGTTTCGCGAATGGGCGCCTAATGCCACCCAAATTTTCCTGATTGGCACATTCAACGATTGGAAAGAAGAGAGAAAATACAGCCTGAAACGTAAGGCGAACGGCAACTGGGAAATAAAGCTCCCCGCCGACGCCATGAAACACGGCGACTTATATAAGTTGATGGTGTATTGGGACGGCGGTTGCGGCGAACGCATTCCGGCATGGGCCAATCGGGTTGTTCAAGATGAGCAAACCAAGATATTCAGCGCGCAAGTATGGTCTCCGGAGAAACCGTACAAGATGAAAAAAAAGAGCTTCAAGGCCGCTACCGACCCGTTGTTGATTTATGAATGCCACATCGGTATGGCACAACAGGAGGAAAAAGTAGGCAGCTACAAAGAGTTTCAGGAAAAGATTCTTCCGCGCATTGCCAAGGACGGATATAATTGTATTCAGATTATGGCGATTCAGGAACATCCGTATTACGGAAGTTTCGGCTATCATGTTTCCAGTTTCTTTGCGGCTTCTTCCCGTTTCGGTACTCCGGAAGAACTGAAAGAATTGATTGATACAGCCCACAGCATGGGTATTGCCGTTATCATGGATATTGTTCATTCACATGCAGTGAAAAACGAGGTTGAAGGCTTGGGGAACTTTGCCGGTGATCCGAATCAATATTTCTACCCGGGCGCCCGTCGCGAACATCCGGCATGGGACTCACTTTGCTTTGATTATGGCAAGAATGAAGTAATTCATTTCTTACTGTCCAACTGCAAGTACTGGATGGAAGAATATCACTTCGACGGCTTCCGTTTTGACGGTGTGACTTCCATGTTGTATTACAGTCACGGCTTAGGTGAAGCATTCTGTAATTATGGAGATTATTTCAACGGTCATCAGGACGACAACGCCATCTGTTATCTGACGCTTGCCAACCGCTTGATTCATCAAGTTAATCCTAAAGCAATAACCATTGCGGAGGAAGTATCGGGAATGCCGGGGCTGGCTGCCAAGTTTGAGGACGGCGGCTATGGGTTTGATTATCGCATGGCTATGAATGTTCCCGATTATTGGATTAAGACTATCAAAGAAAAGATAGATGAAGACTGGAAACCGTCCAGCATGTTCTGGGAAGTAACTAATCGCCGTCAGGACGAAAAAACAATATCTTATGCGGAAAGCCACGACCAAGCATTGGTAGGTGACAAAACCATTGTTTTCCGCTTGATAGACGCCGATATGTATTGGCACATGCAGAAGGGTGATGAAAACTATACGGTACATCGCGGCATCGCTTTGCACAAAATGATACGTTTGCTAACAGCGACGACTATTAATGGCGGTTATCTTAATTTCATGGGTAATGAATTCGGCCATCCCGAATGGATAGACTTCCCTCGTGAAGGTAACGGCTGGTCGTGCAAGTATGCCCGCCGTCAATGGGATTTGGTAGATAACAAGAATCTGGCATATCATTATCTGGGTGATTTCGATTGCGCCATGTTGGGAGTCATCAAGAGCGTGAAGAATTTCCAGGCTACACCGGTTCAGGAAATCTGGCATAATGACGGCGATCAGATATTGGCGTATATGCGTAAGGATTTGATATTTGTATTCAACTTCAATCCTAAACAGTCTTTCACTGATTATGGCTTCTTGGTTCCGGCAGGTTCTTATGAGGTTATATTAAATACGGATAATCCGGATTATGGCGGTAACGGCCTTACCGATGATACAGTGAAGCATTTCACTCTATCGGACCCTCTGTATAAGAAAGAAAAGAAGGAGTGGCTGAAGCTCTATATTCCGGCACGTACGGCGGTGGTATTGAGAAAGACCAAATAATACAAGTGGTAGAATAAAGAGAGGCAGGTATTGAATTACCTGCCTCTCTTTTGCTATCTTCTTGAAAATATTTACTGTAATTGAGAATTGATGAAATTCAACATTGTATTTGCATTGTCTTTCATTTTCTTTTGAGCCGGTTTGTCGGCAGACAATAACGGAATCAGTTTATCCAAGTATTCCTTGGCTTGTTTAAATTCCTCTTTTGCTTTATCTGCATCTGTTTTCAGCAGAGTTGCGCCTTGATTGTAGTATAATGAGCCTAAACTATTGAGTGCGTTTACATTGTCGGGCTGAATAGAAACCGCTTGTTTGAAAGCTTCTTCTGCGGCACTGTTTTTCTTGGCTCTTTGTGCCAAAATACCTTGATTTACATAGTAAGTGGCATACAGCTTGGTCAATGTCTTATTTCCGGGAACTGCTTCCAAACCTTCTTTCAGAGTAGCTACATATTCATCATTCTTCTTCAAATCCTTCAATGCACCGGCTTTACCGATATAAGCATTGGCCAAGTTATACTTTTTCTGTACGGCTATATCGAAATATTTCAAAGCGTCCGCCGGCTTCTTAATTTTATCGGCGCAAACACCGCAGTTAAAAGCGATTACAGAATCTTGGTTGTTGGTCTGTGTCAGATAAGTACTGAATTTTGTGAATGCTTCTTGATAATTTTTAGCCTCAAGTGCGGCTTTACCTTCGTTGACCAATTGTGCAGGGTCAGCATTCTGCGCAAAGAAATTAGTAGCTGCACAACATAGTGCAAGAGATAAGATTAATTTTTTCATATGCTTTTATTATTTTAAAAGTTGATATTCCAAAGTTAGCAGCCTATAACGTAGGAGCAAAACCTTTTTACCTTTTTTGAGCTTTTTACGAGAGTAGTAACAAGTGTTATTTTACGTAAACAAAGATGTTGACGGGATGATAGCGGTTTATCGGGAAGAAAATTCATTAAGATTATAAAACGACGAAAGGCAAGCAGTTTTTATCGACTGTTGCCTTTTCGTTGTGATTCCGTTGCCACTACTTTCCATATTGGTTGATAGTCAATTATATATCTTTTGTTACCTAAATTACTTTGAGGAACTCTTTACCATTTCCCTGAATAAATTCATCTTTTCTATATTACTACTTCTAAATCCTAGGATTTTCTTTAAAACACACCGCTCTGTTATTTCCTCATGTGACTTAGGAAGCACAGAGCACAAATATAAATCAATATCATACGTGGATTTATATGCTACAAGATAGTTCCCATTAGGTAATTTCTTAAATAATAAATCCCCTATCATATTAGAAACGTCATAAGCATCTAATACTTTTAAACTTTGTTCCATATTACTTATTCATCAATACTTGAATCAATCTTTCTTTTTCACTAAGTAACTGCTTAAGATGTTCTATTTCTTTATCTTTATCAGCCATAATACCAGCGGTAGCATTGCCATATACAGAAACAGCACTCCCATCACTATTTACGATTGATTGATTTATTGAGCTTGTTTCATCAAACCAATATGATATTGGAACTCTAATAGCTTGAGATAATTTTTCCAACAGAGATGCATCTATGGACTCTTTTTTAAAAATCTGCGATAAATATACATCTGTTATTCCCATCAGTGATGCTATATCTCTTTTCTTAAGTCTTTTTTCTCTAATAATCCTATCAGCCTCACAACCAATATGTTTCATTTTTGTCAGTACTAAAAATTAAACAATATCTAAATTTTAACATTAAACAATTTGTAAATACATAAAACTATATCTATATTTGCATCATAAATCTAATGATAAAAATTAATATTAACACAATTATGGAAGAAAAAAAGAAGAAAAAAGTAAATGATGGTATGGCATTGCGTAGCTATTTACGCAGCCTGCCTGTATGTGAGTCACCTAAAATGGCCAGAAAGTTAGCAGACGAGTGTAAGGTTCCTCTTTACACATTCAATAACTGGCGAAGCGGCTTAGTCCGGATTCCTGAATTGGCTAAAGATAAGATAGAAGAAGTTATAGGAGTAACTCTCTTTGATAGATAACTATGAGTACTTTATTATGCGAAAGTTATATAACTTCCGTAAAGTAGAAGATACTTTACGGAAATTGCACATGAAGAAAGTCTCCCCCAAAATAACAATCTATGAGAATACATTATTTCTACAAAAAAGATTATCGTCAAGGCTTCTACGACCTTACGATTGTTGCTTGGTTAGAAGAAAAAACAATATCCAGGCAAGGAGATGAAATATTAAGTTTTAAAGAATTGGAGCGCCTTGATATTTTTTTTTCTAAAAGCGATGATTTTCAAACTCATAAAATTAGCCATGAATTTGGAAGGAATAGTTGTTTAGGGCATTCAGCTCATACCCGTAAGAAACTGGTAGAGGATATGGGGGAATGGGGGCTTAAACCTATTGACAGGCGGAACTATGAAAGATTCCGGAAGGTAGCCCTTGCACTTTATCATAAACAGTCCTTAATCGATTTCTCTGATTTCAAAGGGAAGCAGACATATACTATCCATACAATAATTGGAGATTGACGTATAAGTAAAGACACGGATTAACAGATGTGATAAAATAACCCTCAAAACTAAATAGATATGAGCAAAATCAAGTATAAAAAAATAGTCCTGCTATCAGTGAAGATAACAGGACTAATAAAAAGCAGGCAACTACCTACTTTCCCACTATTACGCAGTATCATCGGCGTGACAAGGCTTAACTTCTCTGTTCGGAATGGGAAGAGGTGGAACCCTCGTGCTATAATCACTTGCTTTTTTTCTTTAAAACAGATACTGAATAAGTTTTTTAACCAGTTCTGCAACGACCTACTTTAAAAAGAATTTGAGTGCCTTTTGAGCAACGCTCTGTAGGCGAGAGCGTTGCTAAGCACTAATTTTAAACTTTTTCATATGTATAATTTTAAAGATTTTAGGCTAAATATTTAATGTCCCCATAGCCTTTTTTGGACGGGGCAAAGATAGTGAAAAATATGATAATAGCATGGTTTTCTTGCGGTGTAACATCCGCAGTCGCTTGTAAGATAGCTCTTAGTCTGTATGATGATGTGCGTATCTACTATATTGAAACGGGTTCCGGTTCTCCTGATAATACCCGATTCCTTGCAGATTGTGAGAAGTGGTACGGGCAACCTATCCACACTATCCGAAGCGACAAATACACTTGTGTTGCTGATGTATTGCGAAAGGGATACATTAACGGGGTTCATGGTGCAGCTTGTACTCTTGAATTAAAAAAGAAAGTCCGATACAAGTTGGAAAAAGAGTTGAAAGAATGGGACGGGCAAGTATGGGGCTTCGATTTTGACCCAAAAGAGATTAACCGGGCTATCCGCTTAAAACAACAATATCCGGACACAAAACCACTGTTTCCGCTTATTGAAAAGCAGATTACGAAGCCGGATGCCTTGGGGATGCTTTGGAAAGCAGGAATAAAACAACCGGTTATGTATTCTATGGGGTACAATAACAATAACTGCATAGGTTGTGTAAAAGGTGGAATGGGCTATTGGAATAAAATCCGAAAGGACTTCCCGGAAGTGTTTGCCCAAATGGCGCAGATTGAACGTGATGTAGGCGCAACGTGCCTAAAGGATAAAGGCGGGCGCATCTTCCTTGATGAACTACCAACATGGCGAGGTGACCCAGTGGAAGAGATTATACCGGACTGCTCTCTTATCTGCCAAATAGAGTTTCAAGAGATAATCGACAGACAGGTAGAACGAGTTTTGAAAGGAAAAATTAGTATTAACGATGTAGCTTAATTAGGCTCAAAACAAATCAGAAATGAATAAAAAAGAAATAACAATGGAAAAAGGTCAGAAAGTACGCATACTGCGTACAAGTCAGATAGCGACGATCGTTGAAGTGGAGTTGATTCGTAAGGGTGGTAAAGTCCATCGGTACTGCCATCTGAAGGTAGATAAAAAGCCGGACTTATGGCTGGACTCTTCAGAACTGGGGGGATTGGTGGAAAGGTGCCGGATCACTTTCCATGATGACAGAGGTCAGGAATTACACTTTGACGTGGAGCATGATTATGTTAAGGAGAATTTGAGTATGACATTGACCGGACGGAATCCGGAAAACCTCAAGGAACATCACGGTATCAATATAGTGATGGCCGAAATGCTTCTCAATGGTCTTAAGGCACACCAATCTCATTCTTGATAATTATTACAGCATATGACGGAAGACAATCTTGCACCATATATCCCTATCGGAACCTTATTCAAATACCTGCTTAAGGATTATCATAGGGAGCAACAACGTACCATTTATTTAGAGAGCCAAATCAGAAGTTTGTTAAAGCGGAATACTTATCTTGAGCAGGAAATAGGCAAGGTAAAACAAAGGCTACTGAAAAAGATAGAAAGGAGCGGAAAACAAATTGACTACTCACAAGAAATAAGCCGGCTGCACCAGGTAATTTCTTGCCGAAATAATACTATCAGACAACTCTCACAAGAGAATGCCCGATTGAAAAATGAACTTGATAGATATATACTGTTTCTTGGAAAGATTTAAGTCCTATTGCTTAATTCCAAAAACAGTGTAATTCGTAGCGACAATATATAAAATCCTTATGTACTTTACTCAAGATGATATAAGACGAATCAAGGAAGCCTCTAAAGGTAGGCTCCTTGATGTAATCGGCGATTTCCATGAACTGCGGAAACGAGGTAGTGAATATAAATGCGAATGCCCTAAATGCCATGGACAGGAAAAACTGCATATCTCTCCGGCCAAACAGATTTTCAAATGTTTCAGCTGTCCGGACATAAAAGGTACGGAACCACTGGACTATCTGCAGAGGGCAGAAGATATGCAGTTCCTGGAAGCATGCGATTACCTGGCACGCAAATTCAATGTACTGCTCGATCCGAAGCCGGAGAAAAAGGCTCCCAAACCCGCCAAAATGAAAAAACGGAGCAAGGAGGCCAAGGGAGAAAGTGTCGATACATTCTGTGCCCGTATGCTTGCTGACAGCGGGCTGACCTTATCAGGATGTGACGGCGCATATTTTCAAGAAGGGAGATACACAAAGCGTTTTTGAGGCGAAGACTTTCCGTCCGGGAACCGTTGACGAATACGGCAATATCGTTGACGGGGATGATGTCATCATCGAATATTACGACCTGGACGGCATGCCGGTCATTTATACGCGTAAACTTCCGGGACGCGGTAAACAGGAACTCAAAGTGTATTATCGTGTTCGCTGGCAGTTCCCGGACGAACACCGGGACAAAGAAGGAAAGCCGTTCAAATACAAATCTCCTGCCGGCAGCGGTACACCTATATACATTCCGGAGCGTATGAGGCAGCTGTATAAGAAGAAAGAGCAATTTCCAAGACTCTACATCCAGGAAGGAGAAAAGAAAGCGGAAAAAGCATGTAAACACGGTATCCCTTCCATAGCAGTCAGCGGCATTCAGAACTTGGGGCAGAAAGGGGCGCTGCCGGAAGACCTTGTCAAGATAATCACTGTCTGTGGCGTCAAGGAAGTGGCTTTCATTTTTGATTCGGACTGGAATGATCTCTCCAATAATATAAAGTTTAATACTCCTGCCGATACACGTCCCCGGTGTTTTTTCTCCGCTGCCCGTAACTTCAAGGAGTACATGCGGATGCTGAAGAACCGGGGTATTATGGTGGAAATATTCATCGGACATATCAATAAGAACGATGAAGGTGACAAGGGGCTGGATGACCTTCTTGCGGACAAGTTGGTCGGTCATGAAGAAGAACTTGCCGAGGACCTGGAATTTGCCTGCAATGAGAAATCCGGAATGGGCAAATATGTGGAAGTATTCAAAATCACGACATGGAATGACCAGAAGCTACGGGAATTATGGAACCTGCACAGCCATGAGAAATTTGCCGAGCAACATCGAGAGGTCCTGCAGGAACTTCCGGAATTTATCTTTGGTCGCTACGCCTGGAAATTTGATGAGAACGGTAAACTGGTATCTGCCCTACCCTATGATGAAGATGAGAAGTTCTGGAATGAGGACTATAAAGAAACGAACGGCAACAGGGTACCGGTGTTTGAATATGACTATGTGGCCGCTAAAACCTTTTTCCAGAACCGGGGTATCGGCCGTTATCGTCTGCTCGATACCAAACTTTGGACATATATCCATTTGGACCCGCCGGTAGTCCGGACTATTGACGTGGAGGACGCACGCGATTTCATGTTTGCCTTTGCCGAACAGAACTGCAGTCGTTTCGTTAACAATCAGTTGCTCAAGGGAGGTTCGCAATATGTTGGACCGTTTCAGATGTCAAGACTCGCTTTCATCCAGCCGAATTTTATCTCCCCGTCACGTGATGAGCAATATTTCTATTTCCGTGACCGTTGCTGGCATATTACCCAACATGAGGTTAAGGAAGTAGGTTATGAAAGCATCACCCATCATATATGGGATGGGCAACGAAAAAACACTGATGCCAAGTATCTCGGCCATCCTCTCATTGTTTTCAAGGAGAAGGATGGCAAGTATGACTATGAACTCTCCCCGGACGGCAAGAAATGCCACTATCTCCAGTTCCTTATCAATACCAGCAATTTTACTTGGAGAAAGAAACCGGAGGAAATTGAGGAAAATGAAATCTACGAAAATAATCTTCATTTGCTTTCAAAGATGTGCGCCATCGGTTACATGCTGATGGAGTGCAAGGACGCGAATGTGACACGTGCCGTTATCGGTATGGACGGCAAGCAGTCAGAAGTTGGTGACAGCAATGGACGTAGCGGTAAGTCACTTGTCGGCGAACTGATGCGCCAGGTTGTCGATACTGTTTATATATCCGGGAAACGGACGGATATTTTCAACGATAGTTTTATCTGGAATGACATTGATGAACGTACACGCTTGGTATTCATCGACGATGTCATGCTGAATTTCAATTTTGAATTCCTGTTCCCCAATCTTACAGGGGACTGGACCGTAAACAAAAAAGGAGGTGCACGTATCACTTATCCATTCGCTAAATCGCCCAAAGTATATATCCCCACTAACCATGCCATCCGCGGTACCGGTTCCAGTTATACCGACCGGCAATGGCTGATAGCCTTTTCCGATTTTTATAATGACAAGCACAAACCCATGGATGATTTCGGGGTACTATTCTTTTCCGAATGGGACTTCACACAATGGAACCTGACCTGGAACATGCTGGCCAATTGCATACAACTCTATCTTAGATTCGGGGTCGTACAGGCACCGGGCGAACGCTTGCAACAGCGTAAGTTAAGGCAGGAGATTGGAGAGACCATCATATCCTGGGCGGATGAATACTTCAGCAGTGAAGAACACTGTCGCCGTACCCCTCGCAAGGAGATTTATGATAATTTTTGTAACTATGATCCGCAGCAGCGCAAGTACATTACTTCTACCGCCTTCAAGGACAAGATAAAAAAATATTGCGAATGGAAAGGCTGGGTATTCAACCCGCACAAGTATGATGCCAAGAGTGGCTTACCTCTCTTTCTGGACAAGGATAGGAAACCGGTTATAGATGATAAATCCGGTGGAGTGGAATACTTTACCATAGGAAAGACAGCTGGAGAACAGTCCCCCCAGAATGACCCGTTTGACTCATCAATTAGCAATCCGGACAACAAACTTGCATTCTGATGAACGAGACGTATTCCAATATCATAGCCAGGCTTGTGCCTCTCTACGACATGGCTCCGCAACGTTTCATGGCATTCTACAATGCGGTATATCTGATGTGCATTGATTTGCCGGAAGGTTACCGGTTTCGTATTTCAGACCGCTGCCAGGGAAAGGACCTGGCACTGTTTCGGGACATCGTGAAGACTCTCATTGCAGAGCAACCTTATAACAAATATATGGGACAATTGGAACTGTCGGATGATATGGAGTATGTACGGCGGACAACCGGCTTTAAACCTTCTGCAAACCGATTTATCCCAAGACAAGGAAAAAGATAGACCATGCCAATTTATTATGATGTAAAGATACATATTTTCAACGAATTACGCAAAGAATCATGCTAAAAAAAGAACACAAAATATTTGTAGTCGTCTCTCCGGAACCGGCTGAGCGTAAGAGACTGTTGAGCCGTCTGGCGGTACGTCTCGGTTTCGCCCTTATCCCTTCGGATGCGGCGAAAATCATATCGAATGACATGTACAGTATAGACCTGTCAACGGCCTATTTTATTTTCTGTAGCAACTATAATTTTCGTGGAGCTGTACTCACCAACCAGCGCTTGTATGAAATGGCCGCACGGGGATTGTGTGTGGCTGTAGGAGTTCGTTCCATACCCCGTGAATACGAATTCATTTGCAAAGTGTTCTATCCGGAAGATTTTTTATGACGGCCAGTCTGGGAAAACATAACACGGAGTATTCTTGAAAGTACATATTGAGATTTGTCTGCATCCGACTGTGCGTGAGTACAGTCGGATGCTATTTTTTTCTTTCACCCCTTCCCCCTCTCCCCCAACCCGTCATAATAACGATTTGGACAAACGTGCATGAAAGCGAAAACAGACGCAGAATCTCTGGAGGGGTATATTATTCTTTTTTTTTATTCTTCTTTTAAAAATAGACTACCTTAAAAAATGGAAAAAAAATCGTGCATTTGTACGGACGTGCAAAATCAATCACACAAAATACTGATACACAAATTATTATAATCGTACAAAATCCGTACAAATTATGCACGAATAGCGCACGAATTGTACTTTTCTCAAAAAAATGCCCAAAAGTACGCAAACAGAAGATTTTGTACGGTTTCGTACGATTTTTGTACATATATAACAAGTTGAAAATTAGCCACATAACAAAACACACATGTACAAAAGTACTGCCGCACGATTTTTGTACTATATTCGTGCAAGGGTTTGGTTATATTCTTGGTATTTTGTATATTTGTGTAAAAATCAACGCTTTAAATGACAAAGAAAGACCGATTCGTCTGCTGGCTCCCTTGTAAACCGTACGTCAGGCAGTTTTTGCTGCATAACTTCAACGCCCCGGATGACACCTGGAATGAAATAGTCAACCTGTCATCGGACAAGGAACTGCAAAATGATTTCCTTTCACGGCTGTCAAAACGTGGCCGCTATGAAAACAGGTACCGAAACCTCTATCGCTATACCACCCATGTAGCGGTGGAGATACGTCGTGATGATTTTTACCGCTACGGATGGGCTTTGTCGAATACTGAAGTGGTGGCATTCGGAAACAAAGTGGAACGGCGCATCAAGCAGATGCTTTTCCTCTATCTCGATACTCATGTGAGTGTAGGGATTCCACTCTCAACCGCTATCCGTAATTTTCAGAACAGTTTCGGATTCGATGAGGACACCTGGCCGTATGATACCATTCGCAGGGAATATAACCGGCATGGATATCGGAAAAAGGTGGAGAATACAACAATTTTAGATTTTATTAACCGTATAATCTTGGGGAAGTTGTCCGAGTTTGGGACAATTTCCCAGCAAGGAAAATTAGCCTATGAAAATAATAAACTATGATTTTGAAAACATCGGTGGCTTATTGCAGGTTCTTGCCGTTCCGCCGTCCTCGTTTTTGAGGGTCCGCAAGGATTATGTTACAAGCCTGAATTATCTGGAACTGCGTGACCGTGACGGTATCATTTCCCTTCCGATATATGCGGATGATACCTATTCCTTCTCTGAGGACAAGGAAAACGGAGATGCGGGTGATGCCTGGTCGGTAAGGGTTGAAGGAGTCATCCCGAAACTGTCACCGGTAAACCGGGAGTTGCTTGAAGTATTGGAACGCGGATTGTGGTATGTACTGGCGGTTGACGGAAACGGCGAGGTTCATTGGTGCGGTCAGGAAGAGGCGCTGTTACAGTTCAATACAAATAAGACCAGCGGACAGACGGCTACAAACCGGAACGGCACGACATTCACCTTCAGTTGCGTTCAGGATGAGCCTACTGTTTATATAGCGGAAATGGAAGATTTGGAAGCGTAAAAAGAAGGCTTATTCCATGTTTGACGGTACCCGATGTCCTTGGGTACCGTTTTTTTTGCGCTTTTCTTTGCGCAAAAATAGTTATATGAACGAGACAGTAATCACACTATTCGGCAGTATTGACCGGTATTGGTACAATAAGAATTATTTGAAATACTTCCTGGACAAAGCAAAAGGGCAGCCCGTACGTCTGAAGGTTTCCAGTCCGGGCGGTGATGTGGCAGAAGCGGTTGCCATGTCCAGTCTCATGTCCGAGCACGGTAATGTGACGGTGGAATTTATCAGCTTCAACGCTTCGGCCGCTACCATATTGGCGTTCGGCGCCAAGTCCATTGAAATGCACGAGGACGGTATGTGGCTGGCACATAAGTGTAGTTTAGGAATCGACATTTGGGGACACCTCAATGCTGATCAGATTGAAAACGCTATCAAGGAATTGCAGAACAAGAAGAAAAGCGCCGAGGCCATTGACCTGATGATTGCACAGAAGTATATCAACCGCAGCGGCAAAACCCTGAAGGAGATTATCACGCTGATGGAAGAGGAACGTTGGATGCCCGCTACCGAAGCCAAGGAATGGGGGTTCATAGATAAAGTCATTCCCGGTACCCATAAAAAGCCGCAGGTGACCAATGAAATAACCGATTGTTTTACCGCACTCGGCCTGCCGCTGCCGGTTATTGCTTCTGAAGAGAAACCGAAACCGGAAAGCGGTGACAAAAATTTAGTCTCCCAGATTATCAACGGTATCAAAGGGGTGCTTTCTACCGGTAACAAGACCGATATTTCTAATTCAAATACAGTTATTTCCATGCGTAAAGAATTTACTTTCGTCAACCAAATCCTCAACTGTGAAGGTGTTGAGGAAAAAGACGGTAAGATACTGCTTACCGTAGAGAGCTTGAAGGCCATCAATGATGCCATTAAAACTGCCAACGATGCGAAAACCAAAGCTGAACATGATTTTGAGACTGCCAATACAGCCAAAGAAACAGCCGAAAACAGTTTGGCAGCAGTAGTAAATGACCTTGACAGCCTGAGCGACAGTGTTAAGAATGCCACTGACAACAAGGCTAAGGTACAGGTTATCCGTGACATTGTCGCCCGGATACCGGGAACGGGTACGGCCAGCCATCAGGAAGCGAATGAGGATAACAAGTTCGCGGACATTGCTACAGACCCTATCAACAGTTTTGAGAATGAATAACATCTAAACTTTTCTATTTATGGATTTTAAAGCACCTATTGACATTACCGCCGTTCTGACCGCGGTAAAGAAACACAAGGACATCCTGAAGGCGGTCGATAAGCTTGACGCTTCAGAGGTATTGAGACATTTCACGCCGGTACCGGGTATTACAGATTCATTAGAACTCGGTAAGGTGGAGGGCGGAAGCATCTCCGGCAAGTATACCGGTAAATTTACAGCCGGTAAGTACCTGGGTAAGATTGTTCCCCGCCGCCTGGTAGTGCGTCCTGTCGTGATGGAGATGTCCGATGAACCGGAACGTTACCGTCGTACCTATATCGCAGAAGTTCCCGGAACACTCCGTAAGGAGCATCCGTTCGAATTATGGCTGATTAACCACGGTCACGAATTGGCATCCAATGACCTGTTATTTGCTATTTTCACGGCAAAATACAGTGCTGATGAAGAAAAGACGGACATTCAGGACTCTTTTGACGGTATCGGTACCATTATCACTGAAGGCGAGGCGGTGGGTGACATCTCCAGTGTCGAAGGCAACGTTTACACCACCGGTGAGTTGACCCGTGCCGACATCGGGGAGAAATTACTGGAGATGTGGCGTCACATGCCGCGTACTTTCAAGCGCAAGAAGAACATTAAGATGTTCATTTCCGATGATTTGGGTGACATGTACGATGACTGGCGCAAAGATGAGGGTACCATTGTCATCGGACTCAAGGAAGATACTTCCGATACACAGCATCTTCTCGGCTCCAACAACCGTTGTGAGCTGGTACGTGTTCCGAACCTTCCCGACGGTAGCCAGTTCGTAATGCTGACTACGAAAGAGAATGTTTGCTACGGTTTTGACAAGGAAAGTGACTTCAAATCCATCAAACCATTCATGTCGGGTAACCCTTATACCTTTGATGCCGCCGGCAAGTATGTGATCGGCTTCCAATTCGTGTCGGTACACAAATCCGAATTCTGCGTCAATGACCGTCCGGTAGATCCGGAAGGGACCAATTCTTTTGGGTATATCGAAGTGACGATTACGCCTGACGAAGCAATGGCCAACGGTGGCAAATGGCGTATCCAGGGCGAAGAAATCTGGCGCGATTCCGGCACGTATGCAGCTGTTCCCGGTGGAAAGGAATATACCGTCGAATTCCAGGAAGCTGCCGGCTATACCACCCCTGCCGCGCAGAAAAAGACACCCGCTGCGGGTAAGGTAGAAAAGGTAACGGGGACTTATGTTGTTAAAGAATAAGATTTATAATTATGGCAGAAGTAGATCCTAAATTATGTATTGCCCTTGATGACATCAATGAGGCAATGGACTGCGGGAACCAGGATAACATGGGCGGTATCATACCGTCCGTTATCTTCGGTTATCATACGGATGTGGCCACATGGCCGGACTATCCGAAAAAAACGGAATCCCCTCTTTCTCTTGAAGAAGCCGGAACTTTAGTCGGCGATCTTGTTATGAAGGAAAATTGTCGTGCATACAAGATGGATTTCACTGACGAGTTGGCCGAGTTCAAAATTACCGACCAGGGAGAAAGCGGCGGCGAATCATATTTAATGGACTTGAATATCATTTCTGCCAAAATGCGGAAAAAGATATTCGGTTTTGAAAATGCCACCAAAGGACGCAAGATGTTCTTTATCGTGACCGACAATAACGGTACGAACTATCTGATGGGTGACAAGCGCCGCGGTGCACTTCGTGCATCCGGTGATGGAGCCACTACCGGGGCAAGTTCCACCGCCCGTAACCAGAACACGCTCCATTATACTTTCACGGCGCCACGCAAATGTGTATATGAAGGTGATACGGAAGACCTTCTTACCGTGAAAACCGGAGGATGATTCTTTTTTCTTCATTTATCTGCTATTCGTTTACCGCGTCCGTCTCTTGCTTTCCGGCAGAGACGGACATTTTGTTTTGTCCTATCCCGGCAACAAAAATCGCAATAGCTTTGCATATCATTAAAAATCAAAGCAGAATGTCAAAGATTACACAGAACTACATCGAGGCGCGCAGAGACGGCATCAAATGGCTGAACTCGCAGAAACGGGACTACAGTACCGGTGTGAATATCCTTACCCGTTCCGGATATAAGGGTTTTGTTGCTGCCCGCCTTGCCCGCCAGGGTGAAAAACCGCATACCCGTGAGAAGCTGGAGTATGAAATCCGTCAAATGATTAAGGTGTGGTATCATCCCGACGACCCGCGCTTTGAGGATGTAGACCTGACGGATGATGCGGTACCGGGCAATGACGGGCGTCCCGAAACGGTTCCGGAAGAAACGGCGGCAGCCATTGTTGCCATTGCGGAAAATGAACTGGCGCGTGAAGCGGATGAACAGCCTGCCTATCCGCCGGTTATTGTCAAAATCATCTATGATTTCCGTGAATGCTATAATGAGCGTTCACGCCAGCACCGGTTGCTTGCCGGACTGGATGAGACCAATACGCAGGCTGTATGTGCAGAACGCAAGGATATTGTCGCCCGTATAGGTTATCTTTCCAAACGCATGACTTTACTGGCAGCCATCAAAAGGCAGTTTGAGCAAAACAAGGAATTGCCGTCTGAGGAGCAGCTGGACGAACTCTACAAAAAAAAGGATGACCAACCGGAGCAGCCGGACACCGAATCGGACGATACCGACATCAGTGCTTTGTCTGTAGAAGAACTGAAGAAGGCGAAATCCAATGCCAAGAGCAAGATAACCAAGGCAAAGAACATGTTGCTGTATTCTTCGGAGAGCAAGCCCAAGGACGGTAAAGAAAATCCTCTTCCTGATTGCCCGAAACGTGTGAAATACGAGAAGAAGGTTGCCGGTCAGGAAGCATTGGTAGAAAAAATAGAATATAGACTGGCCGAATTGCAATAATGTTGGTATGTTGCGGTGATATGAATGAGATGCCGGCGGAGAGCATGAAGGACAGTGCGCTCCCTCTCCGCCAAACGGATGCGGCAGTCTCCGACCATGACCTGGTTGCGGAGAAACTGCTGCATCCGGATGCCATGGGGATGTTGGTACCCGGCAGGGACAAACATTTCTATTCCTCAGGGGCGTTCAACCTCATCCAACTGATTTTCTATATTCTGAGACAGACCGGTCCGGCACATTTGCTGCTTACTACCTATTCCATATCCATGGACAGTATTGCGGCGCTTCACCGCAAGGCGGAAGCGGGTGAACTGTTGTCGGTGCGGTTTCTGATAGATAACCGGGTACGCAGCATCTCACCCAAGCCATTCGATTATCTTGCAACTACATTTCCGGACAGTTACCGCTGCCTGGCGTTGCACGCGAAGGTAGCATTACTATATAATGAGAATTGGAAGATTACCGTGGTGGGCAGCCAAAATGCCACTCATAACCCGAAATTGGAACGTGGGATTATCCATACCAGCCCGGACATTTTTGATTTTGACTTTAAGATGTTAAGTGATGAGTTTGACGCAGCAGCAAAGTGATGAAATAGAAAAAATGGCCTACCGCCTTATCCCACCGGGCTTGATTGCCATTAATATCGGTGTGGACGAAACGGATTTTACCCAAGAACTCCGAACTCCGGGTACTGAAATACGGGCGGCTTTCTATCGCGGGCATCTTCGCCAGATGGTCGAAGTACGCGAGGCAATCATCAAATCTGCCATCAATGGCAGTAATCTGGCACAGCAGGAGCTGATTAAATTCTTTAAATCGCAACAGCAGTATCTTGAATATGAATAGTAACCATTTGACGGCATCCAAAAGCAAATCTGCTCTGGAGGAGCAATCGCACGAACTCATCCAGCAGCATATCATCGACCCGGAGAACAGCCCGTTACCGGAGCATCTGCAGGTACAATGCAACCGGGTGTTACAGATAGCCCGTCTTTTGGACGATTATCCGAACGAGAGCCATATCATCAATATCATGCTGGCAAAATACCGTATCTCACGTACACAGGTGCGTAAGGATATCGCCCTGGCTAAAGAACTGTTCAAGACACAGCATCAGTTTGACTGGGATTTTTGGTTTGCCTGGATGATAAAGGACCAGGTACAGCTTATCCGGGATTGCAAACTCAAGGGCGACCTCAAGCAATGGAACAATGCCAAGAAAGTGCTGCATCAGATGATTGGCGAGAAACCAGCTTCGGTTGAGGACCCACGCCGTATGGAGAAGAATGTTTTCTATATTCAAATCAACAGCATGGGGCAAAAGGTGGATATTCCTCTGAATGCCATCCGCAACCTTTCACAGGAAGAGCAAAAGGTTTTGGTCGATTCGATGTATACCCCCATCGATGATGCACAAGCAGAAGAAATAATGAACTCATAAATATATGAAAATATGATTGATACATTGATTGTTACAATTGCGATATGCATTGATACCTGTAATCTCTCACCGGTACAGAAATCAATTCATTCCGCATTTCGCGAACTGAAGATAAAAGAGGCTGTTATCCGGGCGGTAGAAGATACCCGGCAACGGGAGCAGAAAACCGGTAGACCGTACTGGCATGTAAGAAACTACTCGTTTGTTAATTCAAAATTCAGAAAGCATTATGAAGAAATTAACCAATAAACGGCTTATCTCTTACCTGGTTGACCATAAGCATATCGATATGGTATCGGTCAGCAAGACACAGATTGTCTGTACCGTGTCTTCCAGGTTCAAGCCGGATGAAGTGCCGCAGTTACTTGCGGACACCGGGCAATCCATGCCCCGTATGACTTCTTCCGAAGGTGTGAACTACATTGTTTTCCCACGCTATTGATACGCCGGTACGATGGACGAAAACGTATGGAAAGAAGTCATACAGGTCAATCCGGCGCAGGCGGCATTCCTGGTAATGCCGTATAGGAACGGATATGTCATCTACTCACGTGCCACTGGTAAATCATTCATTACCGGCGCCGTGATAGATGACAATATCCGGCTTATGCCGCGCGGCATTACCACACTCACCCAGGCCACCATCGGCCAGGCGCTCACCAAAACGTTGCCTTCAGCTTTCAAGATGCTGGAGATGCTCGGTTACAAACAATGGGACCCGGTCAGCAAAACCGGCGATTATGTGGTATGCCGCCGCCCCATTGAGGGGTGGTACAAGCCCTATGAGCACATCATGTCTTATGAATACGCCATCAGCTTCAGCAACGGACACATGCTCTATATACTTACCCAAGGCGGTAACAGCCGTGGTCCGAATGCCGACTACAACATCACCGATGAAGCGTTGACGCTCGATAAGGAGAAATTCGACCAGGAAGCCGCGCCTACCAACCGCGGTAATGAGCATATTTTCGGACGCAAATCGGAGCATCCGGTATTGAAGCATCACGGAAATACCTTCTTATCTTCCATGCCTTACACTCCCGAACAGAAATGGCTGCTCGAACCTGCCAAGTATTATGAAGAGGAACGGGACATCCGGCTGTTCGATGTCTGGAACAGGATTGTGCGGTTACAGATGCAGCTCATTGATGCACGTATTGCCGGTGATGCAGGGCTGTTCAAGGAAATCTGGAATGAGACCGTTCGTCTCCGTCAAAGCATTACACCATTCGTCTCACGGGATGGTACGCTATTTATCCTCGGTTCTATCTTCGACAACATAGCCAATGTGGGCATGAACTACATCCTGAACCAGTACAAGGTGATGGATAAGCTTTCCTTCATGATTGAGATATTGAACTACATGGTGGATAAGATTGACAGCTGCTATTACCAGTTGGATGAACGACATGTGTATTACAACGCGACCAATGACGACTATATACGGGACTTTGCCGAAGACCATAACTACAACTGGCAGCAACTTGCCAACAACGATGACAGCCGGCGTGACCTGGATTGTAATCCGAACCAACCGATAGAGCTGACACCCGACTGGGGTTCGGCAGCTTCTTTCCTTGAAGTAGGCCAGGAACGCAATTATGACTTCGTGACGAAACTGTTGACACGTGAACCGGTGGATAACAATATCAATGAGTTCTTTGTCAAGCGTGACGAAGAGGACGACACCATGGTGAACGCACTGATGGATAAGTTCTGCCACTATTATCGCAACCACATCAACAAGCACGTGCACTATTACCGTGACCGCTACGGGGATGCACGCCGTGCCAACAATAAAAAGTCCTACAATGAGCTTGCCGTTGAGCGTCTGGAGAAACACGGGTGGACGGTGGAACAGCACACCCATGCAGGAATGGAACCGCCACAACATGATAAGTATTTGCTTTGGGCTTCCATCCTGGCAGAGAAAGACGAGCGGTTCCCAAAGAAGCGTTTCAACGGTTCGAAATGCAAGTACACACTCATCTCCATGAATAACACCCGTGTCATCGAAGACCGCGAAGGACGTTTTGCCAAAGACAAACGCAGCGAGCGTAATCAGTCCGTTCTTCCGGAAGAAGCCACCCACTTCGGAGACGCGGTGGATAAACGTGTATGGACGAAGTACGGACATTTGCTCAGGCAGGCTTACGGGTTCGTGGATGCACGTATCTGATTGACCTTACATACATTCGCAACAGCAATCGCAATACGTATGGCAGGACTCGCAATCTCTGCAAAGATAATCGCAACCTTTGAGGACAGGATACAGTATTGAATAAACGTCCGAGGGGGTACACTGCCTATCATATTTCCTTATCTCTTGCGTTTCTTTTTGCGTTTTGGGATAGGGCGCGGTTGGGAGAAACTTCCGTTTCTGCCCCCATTCGGATGGGGAAAGAGGCTACATTGCACGTAATCATGGACTTGCAATTCCTTTAACACATTTTCAGTGTCCTACTTCCTGAGGTGTTTACCTGCTACTTTTGCCACCGACAATTTAATGTATCATTTAAACTAAAAACATTATGGCATTTTTCAAACCCCGTCAGATGAAGATTAACGGGAAATTCTATCCCACCGCCGTACTGGTGGACCGACCGATGGAAATCGAAAAAATCGCGGCACAAGTGGCCGAAGCAAGCACCGTGGCCAAGGCCGATGTAGTGGCCGTATTGGCCGCACTGCCCTCTGTCATGGCACGCGGCATGAATGCCGGGCGCAGCGTACACTTGCAAGACATCGGACACTTCCGCTACACCGTTGCCGCCCGCAAAGGCGGACGCGGTACAGCCAAAGAGGTGACTGCCGACGACATCCTCCACGCCCGCGTACGCTTCACCCCCGAAACCCGTTTCAGCGGCGACACCACTACCCGCGCACTCACCCCAAGCGGAGTGCGATGGACGCGTTTTGACGGACAACCACAGCCCGACCCCGATGAACCCGATGGCGGAAGCGGAGACGACAAGGAGGACGAGAATCCGCTGGGCTGACCGTAAAAAATCCTTCTTTTCTCTCTGCTGCATACAGGCATCATCTATACCTGCTTTAGACAAAAATTACATCTGCTTCCGTGTCTTATTATAATAACATTATTATTTTTATTATAATAATATTAGAATAATCCGAAAACTTTTCTTACCTTTGCATTGTTGAACAGTGTATCCCTTGATATACTAATATGATAAATTGATAATACTGAGATTAATAACTAATGCTAAACAAGATGGAAGCAAGAATAATAAAAGTCGGTACTTCTGTGGGATTAATCATTCCCAGATTTATCGCTGTTGAGGGAGGTTTTAATACCGGGGCCTCTGTCAACATAGAATATAACCGGGATCAAATCATTATAACGAAAATAAATGATGTTCGGAAAGGTTGGGCAGAAGCATTCGCCAAATACGCAATGGAAGGTGAAGACGAAATGCTGATTCCTGACTATGTCGATTGGGAAGCTGAAAAGCTGATGTAACTGGGAGCACTGTTCAACACAAGGTAAAACAATGTTTAATTTTAAACCTTTTCAGATTTATGACAAGAGGTACAATAGTATCGGTAGGACTCGACCCTACCATTGGTGCAGAAATGCAAAAGACAAGACCATGTGCAGTGGTCTCTCCCGATGTGATGAATGCAGCGTTGAAGACGGTAATAATAGCGCCGCTAACTTCATCAAACAAGGCAATACCCACAAGGGTTTTGGTTAAGGCCACCCCGACAAGTGGGTTGAAGAACGACAGTTATGCGGCGTTGGACCAGGTGAAGACAATAGACAAGATGAGAATAGTGTCGCAGATAGGGCAAGTATCGGCAGAAGAGGAAAAAGCCTTGGCAGACGCCCTTTGCATGATGTTTGCATACTGAAATTGATTAGATTATAGTTAGGAGCAGCTACCTTCCGGCTGCTCTTTTTTTATGCCTATATACGAACTTTTCCAGTAGAAACGCTTGCCGTTCCGAAATAAATTCCCATCTTTGCAGCGATCATCATAAATAACAACTCAAATGCGGGCAGCGAGCTTGCATTCACCGTGCAGGCATTTTTTATGCCCGGACATAAAGTGTACCGTATTCGGTATCCGTGTACCCCCGTGTGGAACTATAATGGAACCACAGCATTTGAGTTGAATGTGATGATCAGCGGGACAGACACGGATACCTTATTTTATTAAAACCAAATTGTTATGATCGACAATTCAACTCATTTCCAAGCTGCTGCCACCATCGGCCTCGGAACGTCCGCCCACGAAACGGGTACTGGATTCTCCACAATCAGTCCTTACGACTATTTCCACAGTATGGGAATTGATTTGCAAAACTTCTACATTCGTGTGCTTGGCAAACGCCGTAAAAATGGTGTTGCCATTACCGGCGTGTTTAACATCTGCGGCATTTTCTATACCGCCGGTGCCGAAGATTACGAGCACTTGTTGGCAGATGTGCTGGAGCGTTATCGGAGTAGAGCGGCTTACCATAAGGCGTGCCGGGAGCGCAAACGCGAACGGAATATGCTTTCGTTCATCAATCGCTATCCCGATGCCACGGTGTTCCCTGCCTATTTCTCGTAAAATCGAACTGTTTCCCCTCCATTCCTCAAGCCACGGAGGGGATTTTTTGTCCTATGACCGTGGACGATACTATCTTATCTTTGTATGAAAAAAGAGATATGATGCGTTTTTTTACAAAATTTGTCGGTACCTACGGGTACGATTCATTAAAGGATTTTTTCCTTTCGATAGCTCCAAGCTTCAAGTATAACCTGCAACTTCCTGCAATATCCTTCAGTGCCATTACCGCAATAATCAGCGAATACATAGGCATCACTCCTTTCTTGGCAATGACCATGTTGGTGGCGATTGTTTCTGAGATGTGGACGGGTATCCGGGCAAGTAAGGTTCAGGGTATAGGTTTTGAATCTTTTCGCTTCTCCCGGTGCATCATTAAGCTATGCATCTGGCTGACCATTATTTACATTATCCATTCCTTTTATTTGGAAAGCAAAACGATAGCGGAAAATGATTTTGTAATGCTGTTGGCTACCGTATTCTTTTCCATCGCCAAAGTGTTCGTCATGACCTGGTTCTGTGTGGAGCATGTGACCAGCATATTGGAAAACCTTGCCATTATTGACGGAAAGCCGAAAGATACGCTAATCAAGCAAGTGGGGATATTATGGATGACGGTTACGGACAAATTCAAAAGAAAGGTTGATGAGACGGAACATTAAGTGCATATTTCTATGTGCGGTTATTGCATTTCTTGCCGGGTGGACAGGACATTGGTTCGGTTCCCACTGCCGGAGTATTGTCCGTGTTCCGGAAACGGTTATTTGTCATGATACAATACATTCCGCAGTACCTGAGCCGAAAGTGATTGTCAGGGAAATACCTGCTGATGTGGATACGGCGGCTATATTAGCAGACTATTTTTCGGAGAAATATTACCGGGATACAATCATTGAATACCCTTATCTGCGGGTGGAACTGGCGGATGTAATATCACATAACGCCTTGCTTGACCGAACGGTAGCGGTGGATTATAGGCAGCCGGTTGTTCATAACAATGCTTTGACGGCAAGTATCTTGCTGGGAAGTCATAGTTACATACTTTTGGCAGGATACCGCCGCAAATCCTGGGAGTTTAGAGCCGGATATGATTGGTATAACAAGGCTATGGTAATAGGTATATCTAAAGACATAAAGAAATGGTGATACAGGGATTGGACGATGGCGGAGTGTATTTTTCCGGTAATTTGACCGATGTGGTCATTACCGGTATAAACGAATATGTTGATATCAGTCTGAGTGTGGCGGGTACCTATATCATGAGGCATGAAAGATTCTATCCCGTGGCGGGTGAGGTTATCTTGTCAGATTTCGACAAGCTGATAAACTGTTATTTCACTCCCGCTGATTTTTCAGCATTGAATGATTTTTATACAGGTGACATACGGAACATCTACATTTATTGTCAAGACAAAAATACAGCCGTATCCCGCAATGTAACAACCTGGTACTCCAAAAGCAGGGTTTCAACCGGCGTACCTGAACCCGGTATGATTTATAGCCGGTATAAAAACATAAATACCGCCATAGGGCGGGAAGAATACCTGCCGTTCTTTGCAGATGCCACCACGACATTGCATATCAGCGTAGCGCATGTCCGTAACGGAGTGGAGAAATATACCCGGAAGTCCGTTGCATTGAGCGGACGGACCGGTATGCTTGCTTTCCGGGTGTCTCCGGCGAGGATTGCGTCTCTCTCCGGGGTTTCTACCGATGCCATACTCTATTATGACGTGACGGTTACTGCCGGTACCGGCAGTACAGACCAAATCAGGTACTGTATGGATAGACATTTTTACCGAAATACGAGTAATTTTATCTATCTCAACAACTTTGGATTGCCAGAGACTATTGCTTTGACCGGACTTGTGGAATACAATCCCGAACTGGAAGGAGAAATTGTATCATTCATGCAGGAAGATATAAGGATGGCTCCCGAACTACTGGATGTCAGAACTGTAAACAGTGGTTATCTTGCCGTTGCCAAATACAAGGCTTTGAAGGATATGATAACATCTACCGATATTCGTGCATATGATACCACTGGGCAGAAAAAAATAGTGGTTACGGATGTGGATCTGCTACACAGGCAGAACGGAAATGGAAAGTTCAGCGTTACCGTGACATACCGCCCTTCGGAACATAGCCACATGGAATTTGAACGGATACGCAATGACAAGAAAGGTATTTTTGACCGGACATTCGACTATACATTTAACTGATTCAATATGGAAACAATACGCAGAAATTTGGCTTTGGCCGATATGGATATCCGCACGGACGAACGCGGACGCCGACGCATCTTTTCAATCAAATTTGTCAGTAAGGAGGGCAAGGTGTATTTTATACCTCAGGCATACGCTTGCGGTGCAGGACGCATGAATATGAAAGAATACCAGCTTCGGGGTGTACAACCCTGTGACTGCAAAGGTAATCCTGAAGGACACCCCTACCCTGTGGATATTGACCTGATACTGGAGTATAACAAAATGAAAATCGTATTCTAATGAATATACTGTTTAATTCAAGCGGCATTCCCCTATTGATGCAATCCACATACATATTCGGTGAAACGACGGGAACACCACTGAATGAGATGAAAGACCGTGCCAAAATTCTGGCACCATACGACCTGTCGAACGTCAGTTATATAGACATTGACGGAGTGAGAGTACGTCCATGGGGATATGATAACGATTTTCCTCAGAAGGCGGCTGAGGAAATCGGTAATACCAGCGTGCTCAATACCGGATTGAAATTTCTACGTAATCTGACACTCGGTCAAGGTATCTACCCTTGTACAGTGAACGGTTACGACGACGATGGCAATGAGCGGCTAAAGCCCGTTACAGATAGTCGGATACAGGCCTTTATTGCATCCCGCAATGTAAGACGCTATATGGAGAAAGTACTTCGGGATTATCTGAAGTTCGGAAATGGCGCCGTCCAGTTCGTGCCTTCGGCAGCGGTTAACTCTTTTGCCGGAGTCAATCCGGTCAATGCACTTTACCGACGTTATTCCGAGATGGACGAATACGGCGCCTGCAAGTGTATCGTTTCCGGATATTGGCCGCAGCGTCCGGACAAAGGGCAATACACCAAACTGGATGTATTGTCCGAATATGACCCGCAAATGCACGCTGAGGTACTGAAGTTTGCCGGAAAGATGAAAGACGGGGTCATCATGCCGGTACGGGACAGCTGGAGTAATGACGACCTTTACGGCATGCCTATTTGGTGGCCTGCCTATGTCTGCGGATGGGTGGAGATAGCTCACCTTATCCCCCACTTCCTCAAGAAAGCTTACAAGAACCAAATTACCTGGAAGTGGCATGTGCAGATACCGTATTCCTATTGGGAGAAAAAATATCCGTCCAAGGACTATTCGGCCAAGGAGCGTGAAACAGCCATACAGAAGTACATGGATTCTGTGGAGCAGAACCTTTGCGGACCTGATAATGCGGAAAAGCCTATCTTCTCGCATTATGCCGTGAACGAAATGAACGGCAGGATTGAGGAAGAATGGAAAATCAAGCCGCTGGAAAATAAATACCAGGGCAGTGACAATCTTCCGGTATCGGCAGCCGCCAACTCGGAAATCCTGTTTGCCCTAATGGTCAATCCCAATGTACTCGGTGCCGGTATGCCCGGCGGTACATATGCGGGCAACCAGGGCGGTTCCAATATCCGTGAGGCATTCCTTGTGAATATAGCCAATGCGTGGATTGACCGGCAGAATATCCTTGATCCGATAGAACTGTACATAAAAATGAACGGCATGCCGGAATGTGAGTTACGTTTCCGCAATACAGTATTAGTAACCCTTGATACCGGCAGCGGTACCAAAAAAACATTGAGCTAATGATATTCAGTGCAGAAAAATGGAACAATGGCAGAGAGCTGAAAGCGGTAATGAAGGTGAACACCGCCATTTCCTTTGATATGATGGAAGCACCGCTTCGCAATGCTTTCCGACAATACCTTGTACCGCTATTAGGCGATGCGATGGCGGGCGAAGTGATTGAGATATACAAATTCGGTCCAAACCCGGATGTATTGGAACAAAATACCGAAGGGGCGACTGAACGGGAGAAAATGGATAGTCGCCTGTTGGAAATTTGCAAACGTGCGAACGCGAACCTGGCCTTCTGGAATGACTTTGATGAAATTAGTATGCGCATCACCGATGCAGGCTTCCAACGGCAGAAGTCCGACAACAACGAGTCATTCCAACAAGTATACAAGTATCAGGAAGATAACCTGCGGACATCGTTACGAAACAAGGGGTTCAATGCGCTTGACGAATTGCTTGAGTTCTTATATGCCCACATAGCGGAATATCCGGAGTTTGCGGCCTCACAGGCTTACCAGGACCGTAAATCAGCCATCGTTCGTAGTACCGCGGATGTCAATGACGTCTGTTTTATCAATAGCAGCCGGATTATCTTCCTGCGTTTACAGCCGCATCTGAAGTTTGTCGAGGAAATGCTGCTTCAGCCGGCTATCGGTGACAAACTATACGAACATCTGATTGACGGGCTGGTCAATCCTTCTGAAGATGACGGGCGGCGGAAAGATGTGGAACGTCTGCGCCTGGCCTGTTCCCGCTACATTGTTGCGATGGCGGTCAGACGTCTGTTGATGGAAACGGGCAGCATAACGGACCGGGGACTGTACTTCACTACGGTACAGCCTGGTGAAAAAGGCAATGAGGAAAGGAAACCCGTTGATGCGGAACGAGTAGCTGTACAGATTCAGAACCTGAAGGCGGATGCGGATATGTACATGACGGCTCTGCTACGGGCGGCACGCTGTTATTTTTCAGAGCTATATGCCGGTGATCCCAGGAGGATATTCGACCGGGATAATAACCATAAACGTACATTCTGGACATGAAAGAGCTTCGCATTGAATACTGCAGCCTTGGCATCCGACGTGAAGTGACGTGCCCGGTACCTGAGAAATGGGAGGAACTGACACCGGAACAGTTCCTGCTCGTGTCGCAGCTGTATCTTCAGGAAATGGATGAATCATTATTCCTGAAGAAGTTCTATTCCCTGCCGTCCGGAGCCGGTTCCGATAATTATTACAGGTATAAGTTGGGCGAGCTTGTAGAGTTCATCAGTGACTGTCGTGTCCGGATGGACCATTTCATACTTTCCGATGTAGCGGGGCTCAAGGCGCCGGGTGAACGTCTGAAAGGAATGTGTTTTGAACATTTCATGCACGTGGACACGGCTTTCAACCGATATGTCCGTGACGGCAAGGATTCATCATTGGATATTTTCGTGTCAATGTTATATCTGAAGGGTAACGAGTATATTGTCCTACCGTCAGGCAGAAAAAACGGCTTATTTAGCCGTCAGAAACCCCTGATATTGCAAAAACGGGTAATGAAGGTGGCAAAGATTGACAGGCATATCAAATACGCCATATTCCTGAACTACGTTTTTGTCAAGAGGTGGCTCTCGAAAGCTTTTCCTTTCCTGTTTCCGCTGGATGACGAACGGGAACCGAAGGGCGGGCAAAAGAAGCCGGCTGCACCGTCGGTCAATTGGCTCGACATATTCGATGCCTTTGTCGGTGATGATGTGGCGGTCATGGAGAAATACCAGGCAATGCCGGTGGCAACTGCATTCCGCCTACTTAATAAGAGAATACGTGATGCTCAAAAACAGAAAAAATGACATTTTCAGAGTATATAGAGAAATTGGCCGAAAGGCACATTGACATCCAGCACAAGAAGAACGGTGAGGTGCACTTCCTCTCATCCGAAAGGGAGAAGCATACGGCATTGGACAGTGTGCTCCATTATCCGGCAGTGATTCTGGACCGTGGTTACGGATTCGGTTACGGCGGTGGTCCGGGAGCTTATAAAAAAGACCGGAATTACCTGTTGTTTGTAGTGGAACATGTATCCGACACTTCCGATTACGTTCAGATAGAAACAGTTCTTGAAAAGTGTGAACGTATTCTTGACGAGATATTCAACCAGATACTTGAAGACAAACGGAAGAACCGCCAATGGCTTGCCTTCTCACTCGAAGAGGTGGAAGCGGATTATGTTGTAAATTCCGATAACCAGCTCTACGGAGTCATTGCGGCAATACCGTTGTCCGAGCCTTATAAATCGATAAACTGCCGCAAGGCTTTTTTATTGGATAGAACTTTTGACGAAACTTTTGATAAAACTTATAAATGATATGGCTACACAATCTTATGAACAGTTGATTTCCGGAGCAAATAAAATCAGGCAAAATGAACTTCCGGAATCCAATACGGCCGCACTGGTCGGAGAACAGCTTCTCCAAATGGTAAACAAACAGCAGGAAGAGCATCAGCAGAGGGTAAAAGGAACTACCGAGTACAATATTTCCGTCCAGCATCCGACTTCGGGAATCGACGGAAGCAACAAGTACAGTCTGGAAGGCGCCATCGCCCAAGTCCCGCAAGAACTTAGGAACGTGGGACTGAAGGTGTCATTCGTGAACAGTGCCGGTCAGGTAGAAACATGGGAATATCAGAACGGAACGTTCACTAATATTCTAAGTTGGACACAAAGTGGAGCACAGAAACTTTCAGAATTAGAAATTCGTACAAAATACAGGCTTGGATTTTATAATAGGAGCAATAAAGGTCTTTATCATGCCTTTAAAGGGGATTGCTTTTGCTCTGGATATATTCCTTTGATAGCAGGAGAAAAGACTATCAGCTACTATGGGGAAATTTTAGGTAGTGATATGTCCGCTTTAAATTTCTATGATAAGAATCAAAACTATCTATCGTCTTTGCCTGAAGATAGGAAGCAAAAAGTTATTGAGTTGTCAGAAGCTGTAATACCTTCGGATGCCGTGTACCTTACATTTGCCTCAAACTTTAATGTTCCGTTAAATATCTACACGAATGCCCGACAAATTGTTGACATGAACTTCAACGCTGTAAAACATATACAGGATAACATGTCAGAACTACAAAATGATGTTCAAGTCCATACGGGTGAAATTACCTCTTTGGGGCGTATTTATTCTACTGTAAGTGATGAACTGGTCAATGGCTTTTGGAATGACAAAGGTTCTTTTAATAATTATTCCGGTGATTATTATGGCTGTAAAACACATGTTCCGGTAAAGCCAGGCTGGTCAATTTCTGTTTCTCCGGCAGTAAACATGTTAGATTCTTCGCGGTCATTAGTGTTTTACAATAAAGAAAAGGAAATGATACGGTCACATCGGCTAATCATAGGCTCGTTCCCAATTAAAGCACCCGCAGAAGCCGCTTATTTCACCTATACTTTACGTAGTCAGGAAAACAGAACCGTTTTTGTCATACCGTCCGTTCAGGAATTAAAAAACAGGACGAGAGAGGAAAAAAAGAAGGACTTATATGACAACCTTAATTTACAACTTTTCTCTGTTCAATATGGAGAACTGGGAAGTGCGACAAACGCATACAGGGATTATGCCCAACTATATTCGGAAAGACCTTACAAATCATCGTACATAAGAATCAAGTCTATTTCTTTCAAAATAGGGGAATTGTCGGATACCCCTGATGATGAACAAGGTGTGTATGTTTTTGCTGGGGAAAAAGGGGCGGGAAATAAAATAATAATTGTCTCTGAAGCCGACTTTTATCAGAAAAAAATACTCCCGAATTCCGTGAATACAATTGAAACTGATTTCCTGTTAGCACCGGAGCAGATACCGGTTGTCATAACGGCAGGTGGAACTCTTTATTGGGGCGGCTCTCTCTTCGAGGGAAATACGGGATATAATAGCGGTAAATTGGTAAGTTCGATAGGAGAAGAATTTTCTGCGGAACCGACATTCTCCGATGACAATGTGCCTTCTTCAAAGAAAGGTGGATTTTTCACCTTCACCTATGATGTATATAATATTAAAACAACATCCGGCAGTAGTTTTCTCGCCGGAAAGAAAATAGGGGTCATCGGTGACTCCGAATCTGTTTCTCCATTTCCAAATGTCACCTGGGCACAGGAAGAGCAAGACAGGGCTGAATATAGTATTATGGGAAAAAGCTCCGGGCATTGGAGTGAAATGATATGTAAAAGGACCGGTGCTATTTTAAACAATCAAGGTGTAAGCGGCTCTGTTGTTTTTGGAGACACTTTTGACCAGAACTCAGCAATGAAGCAGTTGGAACGTCTCGACAGGGATATAGATTATTTGATTGTATTTACAGGAACAAATGGAGCAAGGTTAAAGGATAGAAACAATGTCGTTATATCCGCTCTTGGAGATGAGACCAGTCCCAAATTAAGTGCGATGCCTACGACCATTGACAGTAATGATGAAACCTTTACTATCTGTGGCGCATTGAAATGGATGATAGAATATATGTATGAGCTATTCCCGAATACCAAGATTGGTTTCATAACTCCATGGGCCTACCAGACAAGAAATGATTTGGACGGTACTTATATCCTTGATGAGGCCCGTGTGGAAGGGGGTGATTTTACAAAGGCCATAAGGATGATTTGTCCATTGTATTCAATACCGTATTTTGACAATGTAAAAGACAGCAATATCTGCTGGTTCAATGACAGTCAACGGCACGCGCTGATGGGTTATCATGAAATAGTTCCCACTATTTCACAAGTAAAGAACTTTAAAATCGGCAAGAATATGCACTTCTATGTCAAAGATGAAAATGCCCTGTATAAAGTTTTGACGGAGGACAGCAGCCATATTCCCCAAAGCTGGCAAAAAGAACAGGACAACAGTTCGGGAAAGGCTTATGGTGACGGATTACATATATCCAACAGCAACGGACATCGGTATCTGTCATATAAATATGAATCTTTTTTGAAATCTTTGTAGGATTAGAAAAGGGATATATTCATCCCGGACTGTAAAGTGCCGGGATGAATTTGTGTTAACCTCATTGGAAAGTAGGATCAACCCCATTATCCAACACTTCAATACTGACTTCAAGACCGCTTGTGTTTTCTGCGACTGAAATTGTATTAGCCCACTTTCTCGGCACATCACTTTCCACAATCAAATGGTCTCCCATATTAATCATCGTATGGCAAGCCAAATGTATGGATGCAAGTGCCGTACATATATCCTGTACAGACATATCGTCAGTAGTAGCCACACTCCACGGCTTATTAGTGTATGAAGTACCTTCTACCTCATTGTCTATATTTTCGCTTCTGAATAATGTAGTGGTATACTCTTTCAGAGTAATAATTCCATTGGTAGGAGCGCCTGTAAAAGAGATTTTTATTTTTTCTCTGGTGCCATAATTAGTGCACACCTTAACCCCTTCACCGAAATAAGCACTCCCGACAAACGGGAATACAGGCTTAATCATAGATATATTATTTCTCCAGGTTTTAAGCAGAGAAGTATATTGCGTATTAGTATCAACGACAACAAGCAGCCCTTTGTCTGCATAATCTTTGATGGCATTTAAAATCCTCTCTCTGTCTGTCGTAGTAGCGGTATCATGGGCATACAGAGCAAGATGCTTTTTATACTTGACCGCTTCATCAAGTAAAGACAATGAATAATCTACCAACTCTGCATTATCCATTCCGTGCCTTGGGATGTACCATCTATTAGTGCCGGCAGTGATAAACCTGGCTTCACCGTTGAAATACTTCTGGCCGGTTGTTCCGATGGAATAATTATAATACTTGGATAATATTACAGCACTATGGGCATCCATATAATTCTCCGGCGGACACCAGCCTTCGGTTTTCAACCCTTGAGAAATAAAGTATTCTTTGGCCGATTTGATTGTATCTTCAAACTCAGCATCACTGAAGTTATTACTTCCTTTATGCGGGTTCCACCCGTGCGCTATAAAACCATTCCCGGCTTGTATTAACGACTTGAATTTCTCCTTGTCTTGGATAGACCTGTTTTTGTATATAAAGGCATTAAGGCAACAGGTAATTGGAATACCCATTGGGTTCGCCACGTCACACCAGGAAAAAAAGGCATCAATGTAATCCAGCATTATACTGACTGATGCTGTTTCTTGTACTGTCGGTATGTGCGTGTCTAATTTGTTTAACAACTTTATCTCTTTATTGGTCTCTTCTATTTTTTCATCAATAGTTGGAAAGGTGTATGATATAGATACAGTTGCATCCAAATCATATCCCTTATAAATTATATAAGGATAGTCAGATGGTGACGGCGCAACAACCTGTTTGCTGCCTGATTCAACCTTATTACTTCTGTATATCTCTTGTACCCCATCCGTATTATTATCACTTGACTTGCTGAAATAAACCTCAGTCCAAGCTGCTTTAGTATTAGCATAGTCAACATTCAAGGTACTGTTGCCAGGAAATGTATTCTCTAATGACTGAAATTGCATCTTAAATGGATATATATCAACATTTATCTCTTTGCCGCCAATATTATCCTGTATGTCAGAGATAATTTGTCTCTGCTCTTCTATTTTCTGATTAACATTTTTAGAAACCTTATTGATGTCGTCAAATATGTTTTTATTCTCACCGGCAGATATTGTCGTTTTAATGCTGCTGTCATCTACTGCCTTAAAAAGTATATATGGATATTCTGACCTGTTAGGAGTTTTACCTGTTCTACTAATAGTTTCATGATTCATCCCTTTAACGACCAAATCAGGATGGAAGTATTGTTGGCCTTGATATGGAGATACAGACGAGAACGCTAAGAATATAGTTTGCTTATTCGGGTTATCAATGTGAATAGTACAATCTTTCCCTTCGGGGAAAATATTCTCAAGGGATTGCCAAACTGCCGATGGAGAAAGTTCTAATGTTATCTCTTTGTCGTAAGTTCCATCTATATCAATCTTATCGGCGTTTAAGTTGAATATATCATTATCAATTCGTTCAATCATTGCCTGATTGGGTATTTGCTTCCAACTACCGGCACTCGTAAACGTCCCGCCCTGGAACTCCCACGTTTCTACCTTGCCGTCCGAATTGATGAATGACACCTTCAGCCCGATGTTTCTAAGTTCTTGCGGGACTAAGGATTGATGTCCTATTACTATAACGCTGTAATACACACCTTTGCGAAATCTTTTAATAAGTAAGTTTATAGATTATGGCAAAAGCAGAAGTTTTATTCAAGATTATCCGCAAATGGGAAGGCGGATGGAGTGACCACAAGAACGATAAAGGTGGTAAGACCAACATGGGAATAACCTTGTCAACTTGGAAATCATGCGGTTATGATAAAGATGGTGACGGAGATATTGACGCAGATGACCTGCGTATAATTACTCCGGACGATGTTTTTCATATTTTCAAGAAGTATTATTGGGACAGATATCAGGCCGATTTTATACACAGTCAATCCATTGCCAACATTTGCGTGGACTGGGTATGGGCTTCCGGACGTCCTGGTATCACAAGAGTACAACAACTCCTGCAAATCAAGATGGACGGCATTGTAGGACCTCAGACTGTTGCCAGTATCAATCTGGCCAATCAGCGCCAGCTGTTTGAAACTATTAAGGCAGATAGAATCCATTTTATTGAAGAAATCTGTGAAAGGGACCCTTCACAAATTGTATTCCGGAAAGGATGGCTGAACCGGATTAATGATTTTAAATTCTCTGTTCATTAAATTCTTGTCCTTTTTCCCACTCTTTTCAGCCTTTAGTTTTGTACCTGAAACTAAAGGCTTTTTTATGGCAGAAGAAACAAACCAAAGCAAGCTGGTCACAGCACCGGAATTTAAAAAGAATGTAGGTGCCTGGATGGACTCCATTATAGGCATTTCAGGCAATATTCTCCAACTCAGAACCAGGGGAACCGATGAACTGAGCCGTAGTCTGGAGAAGAAAATGAGATATGCCGAAGGGGGTACCGAAGATGAGATAAACCGCATTGCATTTAAATTCAAACAATATGGTGTATTTGTACACTATGGTGTAGGACGTGGATATACCCGTATCAATGGTGTAGTGGTCAAAGGGTATAATCTGTACAACCGAAAAAAGAAGAAATGGAGAAATGAAGACATAAAGTCTGCATTGGTTAAAAAGGGCTATTCCTATGCGGAGATAAAAAAGCAGAAATACCAAACAGGAGTCGGAACCTTTACAGTGTTACGCAAACCGGTTGATTTCATTGACGGGGTAATTAACCAACACATAACTGAATTAGCGGATATATCCGGAGAATACTACGGTGATAAAGCTTTCAAAAAAATATTGGACACATTTGATAAACTAAAAATTCAGAAGAATGGCAAAAAATAAATCAGAGAAAAGAGGCATTTATCTTTATATCGACGGAAAGGAGATAGTCAATGATGTCAATCATATCGAGAGAGAATGCCGGCAGTTGACACAACGGTTGAAGACTATGACCATAGGGTCTGAAGAGTATAACCGCACTATGGCGAAGATACAGCATCTACAAGGAATACTCAAACAGCATCGCCAGGAGATAAAAGGTATCACCGCTGAAACCAAGAAAGCAACTATCAGTGTTGGTGGTATGGTGGATTGGTTCAATCGTTTTGGTGGAGTTATCTTGTCTATAATCGGTTTTCTGACAGGAGTCACGCTTGCTTTACGCGCCATCAGGGACGAACGCAACAAGTTGGAAGAGTCACAAGCCGGATTGAAGGCTTTGACCGGACTTGATGATGACAGCATCTTCTGGCTGACAGAACAAGCCAAGACTCTTTCCACCACCATGACAAAGGAGGGATTGCGTGTTCGCCAGTCTGCTGCCGAAATCCTTGATGCCTTCATGTTGGTTGGTTCGGCTAAACCGGAACTGCTTGGAGATAAGGAAGCATTGAAACAGGTCACTGAAGAAGCGATGCGATTACAAGCGGCAGCCAAGGATATTACACTCAATGAAGCGGTTGACTCTCTTACCTTATCACTTAACCAATATGGTGCAGCAGCTGACCAGGCAGGACGGTTTACCAACGTATTGGCTGCCGGTTCCCAGGCCGGTTCCGCCAATATTGCAAGTCAGGCAAAAGCTATCCGGAATGCGGGTACGGCAGCTGCTTCTGCCAACGTCCCCATCGAGCAGACGGTTGCATTGATTGAAACACTTGCCTATCGAGGCATTAAGGATGAAGTGGCTGGAACGGGATTGAAGAAATTCTTCTTGGTACTTCAGACAGGAGCCGATGAAACAAATCCTAAAATTGTGGGATTGGATAAGGCACTGGAAAACCTGAAGAATAAAAAAATGGATGCAGGTGCCATTAAGAAAATGTTCGGGGAAGAAGGTTATAACACTGCATCCGTAATCCTTCAGAACACGGAGATGGTGAAGGACTTTACCGCTGCTGTTACCGGAACTAATGTGGCGTATGAGCAGGCGGCCATAAACAGTGATACGGCACAAGCTAAACTGGAACAGGCACGTAATAAAATGAAACTGGCGGCCATCGACCTTGGCGAGAAATTGAATCCAACTTTGACGGTGAGTACCAATATGCTAACTAATGTCATTAAATATCTTCCGGGACTAATCGACTGGTGCAATAAATGGGGTGGCACCATCCTATATGTGGCATCCTGTATCGCTATCTATACCTTACGCACCAAAGCATCCACCATTGCTACTGCAACATGGAACGCTGTTACTAAAATTGCTACCGCATTACAGCTTGCCTACGGTATTGCTATCAATACAGTTTCAGGTTATACTATCACTTCCTTTACACAACTACGTAGGCTTAGTACGTTAATGACAGGTCATAATATATTGCTCAAGACTGTTCGAGTATCGACTTTCCTCTTTGCCGGAGCTATGCAAGTGTTGCAGGGGCGCATGGATCTTGCTACAAAATCCATGCGGGCTGCTTGGACGGTTATGAAGCTGAATCCAGCAGGTGCTTTATCGGCGGTTCTTTTTGCGGGCGGCGCCGCTTTTTTATACTTATACAAACGTGCCAACGAGTACGTTGATGTCCAAAAAGCCACTAATCGTCTCCAAAAAGAGGCTGCTAAATCCACCGCTGACCAGCGCAAAGAGTTGGATGCCTTGTGGATGGTAGCGCAAAACGACCGTGTCGCTATGGATAAGCGTAGAGAAGCCATGGAGAAAATCAACAAGATTGCTCCCGATTACTTAGGTGATATCACTTTGGAGGCAATCAATACGCAGAAGGCGGCTGATGCCAAGGCTCGATATGTGGAACAGTTACAAAAAGAGGCGATGTTGAAAGGTGCATCATCCTATATTGAGTCTGAGAGCAAGAAACTAATCGAATACCAGGCAGAACTGAACAAAGCATTGGCCGGTCAAAAGAAAGCGCGTGAAAGTGCTACGTATGCTCAGACAGGATTCACCGCTTACGATACAGCGGTAGAACAGCTAAAATTCGACATCGAACACACCAAAAAGGCTATCGAAAGCTACATGACTATTTACGAACAGATTAGCAAAGAGTTGGAAGTCTCCACTAAAACAAAAGATGGGATGAATGGAAATTCAGGTGGCAATGGTGGCGATAACGGAGACAAATGTCCAATATGTGGGAACACGCCTTGCACCTGCGATAAAAACAACACTGCCAAAGACAAATTTGCCCAAGCTGAAGCCGACTACTATCGTCGCATAGTCGACATCAAACGGAAGTATCTTACCGACGATAAGATGACTCAAGACGAATACAACAAGCAGATACGAGACGCTGAAATGCAATTGCTCAGTGACAAATTAAAAGTCAAAGGATTGGAACCTGACGAAATCCGGTGTATCAACGACCAAATACTCGATGCGGAAATAAAGATACGCGATGAGCTTCGCAAACTTGATGAACAGTCTGCCAAAGAAGAAAAGAAACGTCGTAAGGAACAAGGTAAAGCGGCCTATTCACGTCTGGAGAAAGAATATCAAATGCAGATACAAGCAGCTACCATGTATCATTATGAATACAAAACTTCTGAAAAAGAGTACTTCAACGAGTTGCGTAGGTTACAGAATGTGTACTATGCAAAAGTATTGAAAGATGCTTCCGTAAGTGAGGAGCATAAACAAGAAATCCGTAAACAGAGTAATGAAGTACAAATGGCAGATGCCCAAAAAAAGTATGAATCTGAAGTCGAAGCATTCACCAAAATGAAAGATATGATAGTGGATGTATCAAAACAATTGGGTGAAAATCTGGCAGAATTCTTCACTGGTGAAGAAAAAGATTTCGGTGAATTCATGAAAAATGTGTTAGTCATCATGTTGGATACACTCGAAAAACAACTGATTGCTACCCAGGCTGCTGCTATTGCCGAAGTTTCGATTAAGGATGTTGCAACCAAAGGATTTGCAGGTATAGCCACCGCAGCCGCTAAGATAGCATTGATTACAGCCGCTTTTGAAACAGCTAAAGGTATATTGGGCAATTTCTATACCGGTGGCTACACTGGCCCAGGCAGTTGGGACCAGCCGCAGGGTATCGTCCATTCAAATGAGTTTGTCGCCAATCGTTTTGCTGTGGCTAACCCAAGTTTACGGCCAATATTTGATGCCATTGATGTGGCGCAACGCAGTGGAAATGTCGGCAATCTGACTGCTGAAGATATAGCAGCTGTGGCAGGTTCCGGAAAAAATACACACACTGTACCAGCCAAGACACCCGCTACCAGTGCAACAACGACTACTAATGACCCGGCGATGCTGGCAATGCTGATAGATTGTACCCGTATGCTTCGCAAACTTAAGAGTCGCTTGGACGAACCGTTAGTGGCGGAAGCTTATGTTACCGGTAAACGGGGTATTAACCAAGCTCAAAAAGAATACCAAATATTGAATAACAATAAATCGCGTAATAAACAATGACCGAATTATATATTGACGGACAATTGGCTGTTCTTCCTGAAGGGTTCAGCTTTACATTTACATCCGAGAATCCTTATTTTACCCGTAGCTCTAATTATTCTATGGATGTTGAGCTTCCCATGCCTGCCAATTATGTTATATTTAAGCATGTCAATCGTTTGGATGTAACAAAAGAAAAGACCATACTTCCGGCTACGCTCATCGTTGATGGTAAATGCCTGCTTTATGGTAGTGCGGTTTTGTTGTCTATAGAAGATACATTGGTAAAAGTACAGCTTGTGTCAGGTAATGCGGAATTTAACCTTCTGACAAATGATGATATTTATATCGATGAACTTGATTTAGGAACGGTTAGTTGGCCAAACAATAATCAGAATCGCTTCCAACCACCTACCAATATGGTAAATTATTACGGGTCGGTAGATGATATTGAAGTTGTATGGCTACCAGTATTCTATCAGGAGGCCAAATGGGAGAATCTTCAGAACGATGCAATCTATGAGTTTGGAACGAATAATTTCACCCTCTGCCCTTATTACGGTCGTCGATGTGTACAACCATATCTTCTGACCGTTATAAAAAAAATAGTGGAGCATTTCGGTTATACATTCGATAACTCTTTCTTTGATAATAATTTCTTACGAAACATTTATGTATGCAGTGCAGTAAGCAGTAACCGTATATCCGCAGCATTGCCACATTGGACTGTTTCTAATTTTTTTGATGAATTGGAAAAATTCCTTGGTGTTGTTACAACAGTCAATGAACATACTAAAGTAGTAAAACTTGTAAAACTTAATACCTATTTTGCAGAGTCCAGCAAAGAGATTATTCATACTTCTTCTCTACTGCAAGAGTTCATCGTGAATATTGGGGATGAAAAGAAAGAGAAGGATTTGAGTATCGGTAACGTGAGTTACAATCTTCCTTCTCATACAGATGACGGTTATTTGAGACTTGATAAAGATTTATTAAATGCAGCACATAAAATAGAATATGCCACCTATTTGGAAATGAAATATGCTTATGACGAGATGAATAAGGAAGAGAGAAAGAAAGTGATATTTGTCGTAGGTAAACGTTACTACATCAATTATAATGAAAACAATAAAGATACCTTGCGTGAAGTAAATCTATACTCAGATTTGATTCGCAATCCGGAATCTTCAGAACCGGATACTTCACTTAATATCGTTCCTGCTAAAATCTTTCAGTTTAATGTTGGTGTGTATGGGTCTGTGGCCGAATATGATCTGAACCGGCCATATACCTCTATGGTGTTGAATATTCCGGCAGTGGGATATCAAGTTACTGTGGACAAACAAGAATATTTCAATATTCAGGAAGCGATAAACGGTAATGTGGAGTTGAAAGATAAACAAGTGAAAAACGAACGTATGGAAGTGGCCATCAATACAGGAGAGTTCAACCGGCAGCGTGTAACTTATAGTGGTCAGACGCATTTATATGATTATGCCTACCCTTTTACGGACTATCGGCAGTACACTGAAGCTCAGACTACAGCTTTCCTTAGATATTCCCTCAGCCTGAATGATGTTTGTCCGGACAGTGTAGGTAATCAATTGGTCAATCTCAAAATATTTCATTCTAATATTCCTTACTAAAGTTTCCCACCCTAATAAATAGATGGAAAAATAACAGTTTGTCGAATTT
>ENA-ORTP01000562-ORTP01000562.1-human-gut-metagenome-genome-assembly--contig:-NODE-562-length-45378-cov-2.612934_pt1 | contig 45378 bp, 45 predicted proteins | sample MGYA00241913_ERZ509190 | MGnify/ENA primary metagenome ERZ509190 (study PRJEB26280, sample SAMEA2338839) | human gut metagenome | biome: human gut; feature: human-associated habitat; material: faeces...
CCGTTTACGGAATTTACTATTGCCTTACCGTTATATACTCTTAAAGCAGCTTCAAGAACTTCAGGAATAGTTGAGTCTAACTGTAATGGAAGGTTTGTAACAGAAGATTTGCAATAGAAGGCCGCAATAGAAAGTTGTAATGGAAATCTTGTATTCCGAATGGATGCAGGGCAAAAAGAAAGAAAAGAACAGACAAAGATGCCCGTCGCCATGAAATTGGGGGACGGGCATAATGATGTAGTTTCTCTCGCAAAAAACCTTAATCTGGGAAAAATTTATTTTCCCAGAGCAGTTTTCTGGGATACAACGGTGTTTCTATCATAGCAGGCAAAGGTTTCTTCGATCAGTGTTTTTGCTGGTCTGTTGGTGAATAGGCTGACTGCCGGAACGATGACCAGACCAATAAGCATGGCGATGACCCCGCAGTTGATCGGGGAGCGCATGATCTCTGGCAGGAGGGATGGAAGGAACATGTTAACAAGCATTAGTCCGCAGCCAGAAAAGAAAGAGATAAAACAGGCGGCGGAAGTGGTTCCTTTCCAGTACAGAGAATAAAGGAAAGGTGCAAGGAAGGCGCCGGCCAGAGCGCCCCAGGAGATGCCCATCAGCTGTGCGATAAAGGTAACGTTGCTTTTATACTGAATCAGAGCGATGGCGGCGGAAATGGCGATGAAAACCACGATCAAGATACGGATGGTCAGCACCTGTCGTTTTTCACTCATGTTTTTACAAAAGTTATCTTTCAGAAAATCAATGGTCAGCGTGGAGCTGGAGGCGATGACCAGAGAAGAGAGGGTGGACATGGAAGCGGACAAGACCAGAATGACCACCAGAGCAATCAGCGCCGGTCCAAGGTTTTCCAGCATGGCAGGAATGATGGAATCATATCCGTTTTTTGCCACGTTGACCTGATCGGAAAATAAACGGCCAAACCCGCCGAGGAAATAACAGCCGCCGGCTACGACCAGAGCAAAAACTGTGGAGATAATGGTTCCTTTTTTTATGGACTGCTCATCACGGATCGCATAGAATTTCTGTACCATCTGCGGTAGTCCCCATGTACCCAGAGAGGTCAGCAACACCACAAAGAACAGGTTCAGCGGATCCGGTCCGAAGAAAGAGGCAAAAATCCCCGGAGAAGACGAAACGGTTTCATCAGAAACCTGCGCCAGTCCGGCCAGCGCAGCCATAAAACCACCTTTGGTGTTTAAAACAGCGGCAATGATGACAACAATTCCAACAAGCATGATAATGCCCTGAATAAAGTCATTGATGGCTGTCGCCATATAACCGCCGGCAATGACATAAATAGCGGTCAAAACTGCCATAAGCAGGATACAGACAGAATAATCCATATGAAAAGCCATACCAAAAAGTCTCGACAGGCCGTTATATAAAGAAGCCGTATAAGGAATCAGAAAAATAAAAATAATCACGGAAGCAGAAACTTTTAAAGAAGGACTGGCAAAACGCTGGCCAAAAAACTGAGGCATGGTTGCCGAATCCAGATGCTGCGTCATGATTCGTGTGCGTCGGCCCAGAATAACCCAGGCAAGCAGGGAACCAATGATCGCATTACCGATCCCTGCCCAGGTGGCGGCGATGCCATATTTCCATCCAAACTGTCCGGCATAGCCCACGAAGACCACAGCGGAAAAATAAGACGTACCATAGGCGAAAGCGGTCAGCCAGGGCCCTACGGAACGTCCGCCGAGGACAAAGCCATTGACGTCGGTGGCATGTTTTCTGCAGTAAAGACCAATGCCGATCAAAACGGCAAAATACAGGATAAGAATTAATAATTTCATCATTTTTCCTTTCTCTCCAAAGGGGAGCATTTTTACTTTAACAGTTAAAACCACAAAAACTTTAACACATAAAATCGGAAAAGTCAATAGAAAGAGCAGGCGAAAGAAAAAAATGGGGAATAATTTAGAAAAAAGGAAGAATAAAAGAGAAGACCTCATAATATATTAAATAACATAAAGAATTGCGATGGATTAAAATTGTACTGGGAAATGGGAAAATGTATAATAATGCTAGAATGTATTGTAATTTACAGGAGGATGTTATATGTCTAATATTAATGTTGCAATTACAGATGATAATGAGCAGATCCGTCGCAATCTGAAAGATATTTTGTCAAAGGAGAAGGATATGACGATTGTTGGCAGTGCGTCGGATGGTCTGGAAGCCCTGGCGATGATTCGCCGGACAACCCCGGACGTGTTGCTGCTGGATCTCATCATGCCGAAAATGGACGGCCTTACTGTGCTGGAAGAGATACAAAAAGATAAAACCATGGAGAAAAAACCTGCGGTGATTGTGTTAACAGCCATGGATCGGGAGTCGATCACAAAAGAAGCTCTGGAGTCGGGAGCCAGTTATGTCATCTTAAAACCTTTCGATCAAAATGTACTGCTGAAAAAAATCCGTCAGAGCAGAGAAGGAAAAAATCAGGATGAAGACCAGAAAAAATTAATTTCTCTGGTTGGCGCACGGACAGAAAGCGACAGAGAATATCAACTGGAAATCATTGTCACCAATATAATTCATGAGATCGGTGTTCCCGCCCATATTAAAGGTTATCAATATCTCAGGGATTCCATCAGAATGGCCGTGCTGGATATGGATATTTTAAATTCCATTACCAAACAGTTATATCCTACCATTGCCAAGATGCACCATACAACATCCTCAAGAGTGGAACGAGCCATCCGCCACGCCATTGAAGTAGCCTGGAACAGAGGGAAAATGGATACAATCCATGAACTGTTTGGATATACCATTCAGTCAGGAAAGGGGAAACCGACGAATTCAGAATTTATTGCCCTGATCGCAGATAAAATTCACCTGGAATATAAAAACGCCATGCATGTCGATAAACTGGCCTGAACCGGCGTCAGAAAAGTAGAAACAAACAACGATTACGGAGGAAAGGAATATGACGAAAAAATTTACTGTAGTAGTAGCGGATCATTCCGAATTGTCCAGAAATGAACTGGATGTTTTTTTTGCAAAGAGGGAAGAACTGGAACTGGTGGCCAGCCTGGATAACGGACAGGACGCCTGCGAGATCATTCTCAGGGAAGAACCGGACATTGTGTTGCTAGACGTGGTTTTACCGGGAATGGACGGGTTTTCCGTGATGGAAAAAATCAATGCAGAGGAGTCGCTGGAAAATAAACCGGCCTTTATCATTTTGTCTTCCATTGGTAATCAGTCCATGATCGAATGCGCCTGTAAACTGGGGGTAGCTTACTACATATTAAAACCTTGTAATATGGATAATCTGGCAAGAAGGATCCTGCAGATTGCCGCCATGCGGGAAAATAAACGAAGAAGGCTGTCGGCCCTTCACCGCTCCGGGAAAAAAGAGGAAACCATGCCGCAGAACTCCGCAGGATATGCCAGAAACAGTCTGGAGGCGGACATCACCAACATCATCCGGGAAATCGGAATTCCGGCACATATTAAAGGATACCAGTACATCCGGGAAGCCATTATGATGACGGTCAATGATATTAATTTATTAAATTATATCACCAAATTACTGTATCCAACCATTGCCAAAAAATATAAAACCACTTCCAGCAGTGTGGAACGAGCCATTCGCCACGCCATTGAGGTGGCCTGGAGCAGAGGAAAGATGGATACCATTGATGAGCTGTTTGGCTATACTGTGAGCACAGGAAAAGGCAAACCCACTAACTCTGAATTTATTGCGCTGATATCAGATAAAATACTTCTGGAATACAAAAAAATTTAAAGTAATTTAATCAGAAAGAACTTCCTAATTTCGGTAAAATACGGTATACTATATGGAAAATCTGTCTTTTTTATGTTAAAATAATACAACATGAAAGAGTAGTCAAAACGAGAAAAGACAGGGTCAACATGCGGACGTTTTCTTGATCCGTCTATAGAGTGGGCTTATCTGCGAAAACAGGTGAGCCTGTTTTTTTATTTGATAGTTCCTATGGCTACATTCATCCATATGATTACGGTTGTGAAATGTGGGAGGAAACGATGAAAAAAATACTTTATGCAGCGGCGGAATGCGCCCCTTTTATCAAGACAGGAGGGCTGGGGGCAGTCGTGGGTTCTCTGCCCAAGGAATTAAAAAAGAAAGGTTATGATGTAAGAATTGTTCTTCCGGCATATCAGTGTATAGATGAACGATGGCAAAAACAGATGAAAAGCTCTCTGCCTTTTCCGGTACATCTGGGATGGAGAAATCAGCCGGTCACCATGAAGACGCTGGAATATCAGGGGATTATCTGTTATTTTCTGTCCAATGATGAATATTTTTGTGGCGATGCTCCTTATGGAGATATGGGTATGGATGTGGAGAAATTCAGTTTTTTTTCCAAAGCCGTATTGGAGATGCTGGCTTTTCTTGAATTCGAGCCGGAGATTATTCACTGTCATGACTGGCAGACGGCGTTGATTCCTGTGTTTTTAAAAGCCTTTTATGGGGAAAATCCTTTTTACCGGAAAATCAAAACCATCATCACCCTGCATAATATGCGTTTTCAGGGGTGTGTGGATCTGGATTATCTGAAAGAGGTCACCGGGTTGCCGGACGAATATTTTACTTATGATAAACTGGAATTTTATGGTGCGGGCAATATGCTGAAGGGAGGCATTGCCTTCGCGGATAAAATTACCACGGTGAGCAAAAGTTATGCGTTGGAGATTCAGGAAGAAGAATACGGAGAGGGTCTTGATCCGTTGCTGCGCTATCGGAAAGAGGATCTTCTGGGCATTGTCAACGGTATAGATTATCAGGTGTACAGTCCGGCGCAGGATGAATATATAAAATATCATTATCATGCGCAGGATTTTTATAAAGCCAAAAGGAAAAATAAAGTCTGTCTCCAAAAGCGTACGGGGATGCCGGTCGGGAAAACGATTTTTACGGCATGTATTATTTCCCGGCTGACGGAACAAAAAGGCCTGGATATTTTTATTCCGGTTCTGGATGAATTTTTACAGCAGGATGTGCAGCTTTATATTCTGGGCAGCGGAGAAGTCCGTTATGAGGAAATATTTTCCTGCATGGCCCGACGTTATCCTCAAAAAGTATTTCTGGAGACGGTCTATACGGATGCGCTGGCAAAATACATGTATGCCGGCTGTGACGCGACCATCATGCCGTCGCTCTTTGAACCGTGCGGTCTTTCGCAGCTGATGGCATTGCGTTATGGAACCGTGCCGCTGGTACGGAGAACCGGGGGACTGAAAGATACGGTAGAGCTTTATCAGGAAAAATACCATACGGGAACCGGTTTTGGTTTTGACGATTATAGCGAAGAAGCGTTAAAGAAAACGCTGGACAGAATGCTGTCGGTTTATCAGAATCAGCCGGCAGAATGGAACGGAATCGTAAAGTGGGGAATGGAACAGGATTTTTCCTGGGTAACTTCCGCCGGAGAATATATAAAGCTTTATGAACAAATGGATGGATGATTTATTGATGATAAGCAAAAAGAAAAAGCCTCTTGGAGAAGGCTTTTTCTTTTTGCTTTTATTGTCCGATTTCTTCAATACCGCGAATATCCGGTTCGATGTTCATGGAATAATTGGTATGATAGATGACGAATCCCGGTTTGGCCTGCGGCGGTTTCTTTAAATTTCGCCGCCGGGTATAGTCAACTTCTACCTTAGGTGCATTTTTTCCCTTGGAGTAATAAGCGGCAAGACGGGCTGCTTCTTCATACGTGCGGTCAGGAAGATCCTCTGCGGTTTCCAGCTTAACGATGACGTGAGATCCCGCCATTTTTTTTGCATGAAACCACATATCCTTGCCATTGGCAAATTTGAAGGTCAGTTCTTCATTCTGAAAGTTATTTTTTCCCACATACATGTGGAATCCGTCGGAAGAAATATAGTGGAAAGGTTTGCTCTTGCTGCGGATCTTTTTTTTGTTTTGTCCATGCCTTTTCACATAATGATACTCCATCAGTTCTTCCTTGATCATGGCCAGATCACTTTCATCCCGGGCGATTTCCAGAGCGTTGCTGATGGATTCCAGATGTAAAAGTTCGGCATGGGTTTCTTCCACCAGTGCATGAAGCGCTTCATAAGTCCGCTTCAGTTTACCGTAGCGGTCAAAGTATTTTTTTGCGTTATCCATGGCGTTGAGCTGTCCGTCCAGAGGAATGGTGATTTCCTGATTATCATAATAATTGACGCAGGTCAGCTCTTTTTGTCCCGGTTTAACATCATAACCATAAGTATGGATTAACTCACCGTAGACTTTATATTTTTCTTTCTTCTCCGTATCTTTTAACTGTTTCCGCTGCAGATCATATTTTTTTGCTGTTCGTTCGATGGCGTTAGAAACAATTTTACGAAGATCCGTTGATTTTTGTCGGATTCTTGTGACGACTTCTTTCTCGGCGTAATAAGTTTCCAGAACTTCGGAAATGGAAGGAAACTCCCGGATTTCCATATCGGTGTACATGGAAAGCGGAAGGGCGGAAAATTCCTGCGGGGTATTCCCCTGATAAACGATGCAGGGAGAAAATTCCTTCTGCTCCAGCTGGGTTTTCAGACGGATGAGTTCTCCGTAAAGCGCCGTCTGCTGCGCGGAAGAAAGGGAAGCGGTGGAAGCGCTGCCGTCAAGGTTGGCCCGGAAGCAGATTTCGTTGGCCATCATGGGACTGATGCCGGATAAACTGCTGTAAATGGCCTTTTGCAGGGAATTTGCCCGGGAAAAAAAGGTTTCCGTCATCCATGCCGGAGTAATTTCCGCCAATGCAATTTTGCCTTTGGAAGGCGGCATGGTATAAGTCCGTCCGGGCAGAACCTCCCGGACGGAGCTGACCTGGCTGGAAATATGTTTAATGCTGTCGATGATCATTGAGGCGTCGTCCAGAAAAATAATGTTGCTGTGCTTCCCCATGATCTCTATGACCAGTTTTTTTTGACAAAGATCCCCCAGTTCGTTGAGATGTTCAATGGAAATTTCCAAAATTCGCTCCATGCCGGGCTGAACGACCGAAAGAATCCGTCCATTACTGATATGCTTACGTAAAAGCATACAGAAATTCGGTGCGGTCAGCGGGTTTTGTTTATTTTCCGATGTAAAGTAAACCAGGGGAAGGCTGGCGCTGGCCGAGAGAAGAAGACGATAGGTTTCCTTCTGGTTTTTAATGACCAGCAGCAGTTCATCGGCCTCCGGCTGATAGATTTTATAGATGCGTCCGCCGGTCAGCAGACGATGCATATCATAAACGATGTTGGCAATTACGGTTCCGTCAAAAGCCATGGGTGTACCTCCAGATAAAATAAAAAGAATAATCGGTTACCAAATGATATGTACTATATCATATGGGTTTATGTCATGTCAAAGCAGGATGAATATTTTGACTAATAATTCTTCCTATGATAAGATAAAAAAAATTTGGTTTTATGATAAGGTAAAAATAAGTTTAAAGAGAACCGATAGCATATCGTTGAAGGAGGATCTTATGAATCATATAGAAAATGCAGAAATTCGTGAGCTGGAGGAGTGCATGATCTGGGAAGACCGGAAGCATCATCTCTGGTTCCCGCTCAGTTTTACGAAATATTCCATTGGAGACGGAAGACTTTATATTAATTCTGGATTATTGTCATCCAGAGAAGACGAGTGTCTTTTGTATCGGGTTACAGATATAACGCTGACCAGAACGCTGGCGCAGAAGATCTTTGGTACGGGAACCATACATATGAATACCAGGGATCATTCCACCCCGATTGTCCGTCTGGAAAATATCAAAAATTCTGTGCAGGTAAAACGGATGATCAGTAATCTTGTGGAACAGGAGCGGGCGCAGAAACATGTGGCCGGAAGAGAAATGTACGGGGCAGCCGGTCAGGTGGAGAATCCGGAATATGGGTATGACGGAGAGGAACCGGAGGATTTTCCGGGAGAATAAAAAATAAACTTCCTTGACAAAAAAAGGAAGCGGAGTATAATGAATCTATATTGCGTTACCGCTCTACCGTGATAAAGCACCGGGAGAGGCGGAAAGATGTGCGGAGGAACGGGCAGCAGAAGAACGTCAGTCCGGAGACTGTGGGAAAACTGCTGCTTAATCCCATAATTTGGAGGATCATTTTCTATGATAGAAAAATTACTGCATACACCGGAAGGTGTTCGAGATATTTACAGTTTGGAATGTAAAAAAAAGACGGCGCTGGAAAGAAAACTGCACCAGGTGCTGGCATTGTACGGTTATCAGGATATTGAGACGCCGACTTTTGAATTTTTTGACATATTCAACAGCGATACCGGAACGGTAAGTTCCAGAGAAATGTTCAAATTTTTTGACCGGGATAACAACACGCTGGTTCTTCGGCCGGATATGACGCCGTCCATTGCCAGAAGTGTGGCCAAATATTACAGTGACAGTAATTTTCCCCTGCGTTTATCTTACCAGGGGAATACCTTTTTGAATAACCGGAGTTATCAGGGTAAATTAACGGAAAAAACAGAGATGGGGGCAGAGCATATTAACGATGATTCGCCGGAGGCAGACGCAGAGGCCATCGTTATGATGATTGACTGTTTCCTGTCGGCCGGACTGCAGGATTTCCGGGTGGATATTGGACAGACGGAGTTTTACCGGGGAATTATGGATGAACTTTCGGTGGATGACCAGGTAAAAAAACAGATTCATGAGTACATAGAAAATAAAAATACGCTGGGAATGGAAATGCTTGTGTCCGGTCTTGCCATCCACGAAAACTGCCGGAATATTCTTCTGGAATATAATGAATTATACGGAGACGTCTCCATTTTGGACAGAGCGGACGAGCTGGCGGTCAATGCCCGGTGTCATGCGGCCATTGCCCGGTTGAAACAGGTATATCAGGTGGTCTGTCAGTACGGATATGAAAAGTATATCAGTTTTGATCTTGGTATGGTGAACTACTTTGACTATTATACCGGCATATTGTTCCGGGGATATACCTATGGAACCGGAGATGCCATCGGGAAGGGCGGAAGATATGACCATCTTCTGACACAGTTTGGAAAAAATGCGCCGGCCATCGGATTTACCATCCTGATTGACGATATGCTTTCTGCTTTGGACAGACAAAACATTAAGATTTCTTTGAAAGAATTTGCCTACTCCGTTTTACTGTATGCGCAGGAAGATTCAGCCGAGGCGATTGCTTTTGCTCTGGAATTACGTAAAAGCGGGGTAAAAACGGAACTGCTGGCAGGGAAAGACAGTTATACCGAAGAGGAATATGTGGAATTTGCCCGTGCTCAGGGCGCGGAAAATGTGTTTTCCCTGGAAGGAGACCGGCTGACGATTTATGATTTTATTACGGGAAAAACAGTGAAAACCAGTCTGGCTGATTTCAGAAAGGAGTACTGATATGCGATATTTAACTTTTGCGCTGGCAAAAGGTCGTCTGGCAAAAAAAACCATGGCTATGTTTGAGGAGTTGGGAATCACCTGTGAGGCGATGAAAGATAAAGACACACGAAAACTGATTTTTGTCAATGAAGATCTGAAGTTAAAGTTTTTCCTGGCAAAAGCGTCCGATGTGCCGACCTATGTGGAATATGGTGCGGCCGACATCGGTGTGGTCGGAGAGGATACGATTCTGGAAGAAGGCAGAAATCTTTACGAAGTGCTGGATCTTGGTTTTGGAAAATGCAGGATGTGCGTATGCGGACCGGCGTCTTCCCGGGAGAAACTCAGGCATGGGGAACTGATCCGGGTAGCGTCCAAATATCCGAATATTGCCAAAGATTATTTTTATAATCAGAAGTTTCAGACGGTGGAGATCATTAAACTGAACGGCTCGGTAGAACTGGCGCCCATCGTCGGTCTTTCGGAAGTCATAGTGGATATTGTAGAAACCGGTTCTACACTAAAGGCCAACGGACTGGAAGTTCTGGAGGAAATCTGCAGTCTTTCTGCCCGTATGGTGGTGAATCAGGTGAGTTTGAAAATGGAACAGGAAAGAATCCGAAAACTGATCCGCGATCTGCATAAACTGAATGTGGGAGGAAAAGAATGAGAACGTTAAAGATTGATAAAGAAACCACAAAAAATATTTTAAGCGACTTATTAAAAAGAAGCCCCAATCATTATGAGGCATATGCCGGACAGGTACAGGCAATCCTTGATGAGGTAAAGGAAAAGGGGGATGAAGCACTTTTTGCTTACACAGAAAAATTTGACGGATGCCGGCTGACCAGAGAAACCATTCAGGTGACGGAAGAAGAAATTGCGGCAGCCTACACAAAGGTAGAGGATTCACTGGTTAAAGTTATTCGTAAGGCGCTGGTCAATATCCGGGAGTATCATGAGAAACAAAAGACCAGAAGCTGGTTTGACGCGCAGCCAAACGGCTCTATTCTGGGACAGAAAGTAACGGCGCTTGCTTCGGTGGGCGTTTATGTACCGGGAGGAAAGGCGGCTTATCCTTCTTCGGTGCTGATGAATATTGTTCCGGCAAAGGTGGCCGGAGTAGAAAAAATCGTTATGGTTACTCCGCCGAATAAACAGGGAGAAGTCAACCCGGCTACGCTTGTGGCAGCCCATGAGGCCGGAGCAACTCACATTTACAAGGTGGGCGGCGCGCAGGCAATCGCTGCGCTGGCTTATGGAACAGCGTCCATAGAAAAGGTGGACAAAATCGTGGGACCGGGAAATATCTATGTGGCGCTGGCAAAAAAAGCGGTGTATGGACATGTCAGTATCGATTCCATCGCGGGACCGAGCGAGATTCTGGTTCTGGCCGATGAAACGGCCAATCCACGCTATGTGGCTGCCGACCTTCTTTCCCAGGCGGAGCATGACGAGCTGGCCAGCGCGATTTTGGTGACGACCAGTCCGGAGCTGGGACGGAAGGTGGAAAAAGAAATCGAAGGATTTTTACAGCAGTTATCCCGTGCGGAGATTATTGCAAAATCCCTGGATCAGTTTGGATATATTTTACTGGCGGAGACCATGGAAGAAGCGATAAATATCACCAATGCGATTGCTTCCGAACATCTGGAGATTGTCACGGCGAATCCTTTTGAAGTGATGACCAAAATCAGAAATGCCGGGGCAATTTTCCTGGGCTCTTACAGCTGCGAGCCGCTTGGCGACTATTTTGCCGGACCAAATCATGTTTTGCCGACCAATGGAACGGCCAAGTTCTTTTCTCCGCTCAGCGTGGATGATTTTATCAAAAAATCCAGTATTATTTACTATGGAAAAGAGGCGTTGGAACCGATTCATGAAGACATTGAGACCTTTGCCAAGGCAGAGCGTCTTACGGCGCATGCCAATTCCATAGCCGTTCGTTTTGAAGAATAAGGGGGGGAGAACATGGAAAAGAGAACAGAAAAACCAGAAAGAACTGCCCATGTAGAACGGATGACCAAAGAAACGAAAATCGTGCTTACCCTCAATCTGGATGGCAGTGGAAAAGCGGAAGTGGATACCGGCATCGGTTTTTTTGATCATATGCTCAACAGTTTTGCCAGACACGGCTTTTTTGATCTGACCTGCAAAGTTGAGGGCGATTTGTATGTGGACAGTCATCATACCATCGAAGACACCGGCATTGTTCTGGGGCAGGCAATCCGGGAAGCTGCCGGTGAGAAAAAGGGGATTCGCCGTTATGGGCATTTTCTTCTTCCTATGGATGAAACGTTGGTGCTTTCGGCAGTGGATCTGTCCGGCAGACCTTATCTGGTCTGTGATCTGCCTTTTACCGTGGAAAACGTGGGCGGATTTGCTACGGAGATGGTCAGAGAATTTTTTTATGCCGTTTCCTATAGCGCGGCCATGAATTTACACCTGAAACTTGTGCACGGCAGCAATAACCACCACATTATGGAAGCCGCCTTTAAAGCGTTTGCCAAGGCGCTGGACGAGGCCACTGCTTATGATGGCCGTATTCAGGATGTGTTGTCCACGAAGGGTGCGTTATAAAAGCAGTGGCAGCAGTGCAGTGGCAGCAATGGCAGGCAGGAAGACAGCCGGTCAAAATCGCAAAGGGTGATGGGGATACTCTGCGGTTGGGAAAAGAGGCGCAGAGGATACCGGTCATGGTACAGGAGGAAGAAAAGAGGAAGGATTATGGAAAAAAGTAAACTCATTGCCAGGATAGACGGCAATATGGATATGGAAGGCATCAGAGAGAGCGCCCGTTATTACGATCATTGTGGAGCAGATGAATTATTTTATTATGACGGGCAGTCTTTTCTTCCGGGAATGGAAGAGGATGTAAAAACGATACAGGCGATTTGTCGTCATGCCGATATTCCTTTAAATGTATGTGCAAAGGTAAAACGATTTGAAGATGTAAAAAAGATCATTTATGCCGGCGCCCGGAGAGTTTTTGTACGAACAGAGGATCAGGAAAATCTGGAGGCCGTCAAAGAAGCTTCAGAACGATTTGGTGCGGAACGGCTTTTCCTTTATCTGGATATGCGCCGGATCGCTGCGCCGGAAGATGCTCTGCTGCGTGCCCGGAAGGCTGTGGAGGAAGAAGGCTTTGGCGGAATCGTTCTGGCCGGTGATTTCATGGATAACCTCTATGCGCAGACGGCGGATTTTCTGAGGGTGAAAATGGAACAGCCGGTGTGGGTTATGGCCGATACGGCCGATGCGGTCGTGGCTGCCGATGTGCTGAAAATGACCATGGCGCAGGGGTTGATTTTAACGACGGAGAAAACCGTGGATTATATGGAGTTAAAACAGTATATGAAAACCCAGAAAATCCCGGTCAATACTTTTGAAAGCGCGATTTCCTTTGACGAATTTAAGTTAAACAGTGATGGAATGATTCCGGTGATCACGCAGGATTATAAAACCGGAGAAGTGTTGATGCTGGCTTACATGACCAAGGAATCTTTTGAAAAAACGGTTGCGACGGGAAAGATGACCTATTACAGCCGAAGCCGGCAGGAACTTTGGACAAAAGGGGATACCTCCGGTCATTATCAATATGTGAAAGCGCTGACCATCGACTGTGATCAGGATACGATTCTGGCTAAGGTGGCGCAGGTGGGCGCAGCCTGCCACACCGGAAACCGTACCTGCTTTTTCTCGGATCTTCTTCGGAAAGAATATGATGACCATAATCCTCTGCTGGTTTTTGAGGAAGTATTTTCCACCATTCTTGACCGGAAAGAACATCCAAAAGAAGGATCTTATACCACTTATCTCTTTGAAAAAGGGATAGATAAGATTCTGAAAAAAGTGGGCGAAGAGGCCACGGAAATCGTCATTGCCTCCAAGAATCCGGATGCAGAAGAACTGAAATACGAAATTTGTGACTTTCTGTATCACATGATGGTTTTGATGGTAGAATGCAACGTGGACTGGAAAGATATTACGGATGAACTGGCGCAAAGACATTAAAAAATTGTTTCACATTTTTTTATAACTATGCTATAATTGAATGAAAACTGCGAATCCTATCAGGAACATAGCATGTAAAGGGGGCTTTTTTATGTCAGCAGTACTGGGTGCTTTTGTTCAATATGTATTGACTTTTGCTTATTTTGTGGCTATTGCCGGGGCAGGCATCTTCCTGGGGAAGAAACTACATGCAAGAAAGCAGGCACAAAAAGAGAATACAGTCAATGAATGACGAGGATTTTTCAGGGTGCTGGAAAATGGTAGGCGTACTGTTTTTCAGCACCCTTTACCCTGATTTCAGGGTATAGAGATTATCGCTGCCGCATGACGGTACGCCCGGAAACGGGAATAGAACACAGGAGGACAGACTATTGAAAAAATATGGAGTAAATGAACTGCGGAAAATGTATCTGGAGTTTTTTGAGAGCAAGGGACATCTTGCCATGAAAAGTTTTTCGCTGGTTCCGCATAATGATAACAGCCTTTTGCTGATCAATGCCGGTATGGCGCCACTGAAGCCATACTTTACCGGACAGGAAATTCCGCCAAGAAAAAGAGTGACGACCTGTCAGAAATGTATCCGTACCGGAGATATTGAAAATGTAGGAAAAACAGCTCGTCATGGTACATTTTTTGAGATGCTGGGTAACTTTTCCTTCGGGGATTACTTTAAAAAGGAAGCCATCACCTGGTCCTGGGAGTTTCTGACTGAAGTGGTGGGACTTGATCCGGAAAGATTATATCCTTCCGTATATCTGGAAGATGATGAGGCATTTGCTATCTGGAGAGACGATATAGGAATCGCGCCGGAACGCATTTTTAAATTTGGAAAAGAAGATAACTTCTGGGAGCATGGCGCAGGCCCTTGTGGTCCGTGTTCCGAAATTTACTATGACCGTGGAGAAAAATATGGCTGCGGACAGGAAGGCTGTACCGTAGGCTGTGACTGCGACCGTTATATGGAAGTCTGGAACAACGTATTTACCCAGTTTGAAAATGACGGACACAATCACTATACCTTGCTGGAACAGAAAAATATTGACACAGGTATGGGCCTGGAACGTCTGGCTGTGGTAGTGCAGGATGTGGATTCTATTTTTGACGTAGATACCATCCGTTCTCTTCGGGATAAAGTCTGCGAGATGGCAGGAAAATCTTATAAAGAAAAAGAAGAAGATGACGTTTCCATTCGTCTGATCACCGACCATATTCGTTCCGCCACCTTTATGATTTCCGACGGAATCATGCCGACCAATGAAGGAAGAGGATATGTTCTTCGTCGAATCATCCGTCGCGCTGCCCGTCATGGCCGGCTTCTTGGCATCAGCGGTCAGTTCCTGGCAGAACTGAGCAAAACGGTGATCGAAGGATCCAAAGACGGATATCCGGAACTGGATGAAAAGAAAGAATTTATCTTTAATGTACTGACGCAGGAAGAAAATAAATTTAACAAAACCATTGACCAGGGACTCAGCATTCTGAGCGAACGGGAAGAGGAACTTAGAGCTTCCGGAAATACACAGCTTTCCGGAGAAGAAGCCTTTAAACTTTACGATACGTATGGATTCCCTCTGGATCTGACCAAAGAGATTCTTATGGAAAAAGGATATTCCATTGATGAAGATGGATTTAAAGCCTGCATGGAAGAGCAGAGGGTGAAGGCAAGAAGCGCCCGCAAAGAAACGAATTATATGGGAGCGGATGTTACGGTTTACGAGTCCATCGATCCTTCCATCACCACCACCTTTGTTGGTTATGACCACAGAGAATATGATTCGAAAATTACAGTGATGACCACGGATACAGAGATTACCGAGGCGCTGACTGATGGACAGGTTGGCACGATTTTTGTGGAAGAAACGCCATTTTATGCCACCAGCGGTGGTCAGCATGCCGATACGGGTGTGATTACCTGTGCGGATGGTGAGTTTGTGGTAGAGGATACCGTAAAAATGCTGGGAAATAAGGTGGGACACATCGGACGGGTGACCAGAGGAATGCTCAAGACCGGAGACGTGGTTACGCTGAAGGTCAATAACGCACAGCGTGAAGATACCATGAAGAATCACAGCGCCACCCATCTGTTGCAGAAGGCATTACGTACTGTTCTGGGCAGTCATGTGGAACAGTCCGGTTCTTATAACGATAAAGATCGTCTGCGTTTTGACTTTTCTCATTTCCAGGCAATGACCGCAGAAGAAATTGCGCAGGTAGAAGCAATCGTCAACGAACAGATTGCCGCTGAACTTCCTGTACAGACGGAAATCATGACTGTGGATGAGGCGAAAAAGACAGGAGCCATGGCGTTATTCGGTGAAAAATATGGGGAAAAGGTACGTGTTGTCAGCATGGGAGATTTCTCTAAAGAATTTTGTGCCGGTACCCACGTACCAAATACAGGCGCCATTAAAACCTTTAAGATCATCTCCGAAACCGGTGTTGCAGCCGGAGTACGCCGTATTGAAGCCATTACCGGAAACAATGTGCTGAACTACTATCAGGACATGGAGCAGACGCTTCTTGACGCAGCCAAAGCGGCCAAAGTAGAGCCACATAAACTGACAGACCGTATTCATGCTCTTCTGGATGAGATCAAAGCGCTGTCTGCAGAGAATGAAAAACTGAAAGATCAGATTGCAAAAAGTGAAGTGGCTGACGTCATGAGCCAGGTACAGGAAGCCGGAGCATTTAAAGTACTTCCTGTTTCGGTAAAAGATGTGGATATGAATGCCCTTCGTACACTCAGCGATGATCTGAAAGTGAAAATTGGCAGCGGTGTAGTCGTACTCGCTTCTGATCTGGGTGACAAAGTTAACCTAATCGTTACCGCAACGGAGGATGCCGTAAAAGCCGGAGCCCATGCCGGAAAGATCATCAAAGAAGCAGCCGCTCTCGTTGGCGGTGGCGGCGGCGGTCGTCCAAACATGGCACAGGCCGGAGGAAAAAATCCAGCCGGCATTGCAGACGCTCTGGCAAAAGCAGCGGAACTGGCAAAAGGACAGCTGGCATAGCAGAGATAAGGCAACGATCATCAGCACAATAAATGGGGTGGCAAGGCAATGTTATTACAAAAAGAAAGAGAAGATGTCGTAAAATATTGCAGAAAACTGATAGAATACGGACTGACGAAAGGTACCGGTGGAAATATCAGTATTTTTAACCGGGAACATGGACTCTTTGCCATAAGTCCAAGCGGTATTGATTATTTTGAGACGGAACCGGAGGATGTTGTGGTTATGAATCTTGCCGGAGAAATTGTGGACGGAAAGAGAAAACCATCCAGTGAGCATGAATTACATCGTATTTTCTATGTAAACAGAGAAGACATTAATGCTGTTGTGCATACACATTCTGTTTACAGCACCGTTCTCGCAGTACTCAGAGAAGAACTGCCGGCATCCAGTTATCTGGTGGCTTTTGCCGGAGGACCGAACGTCCGCTGCGGTGACTATGTTTCTTTTGGAACGCCTGAACTGGCAGAGGTTACTTATGAAGCCATGAAGGACAGAAATGCTGCGCTGATGGCCAACCATGGTTTGATCACCGGGGGAAAAGACATTCTCAATGCCTTTAATATCGCCGAACAGATTGAAGGCTGTGCGGAGGTATATGTAAAAGCAAGATCCATTGGTAAACCAGTGATTCTTGATGATGCTGAAATGGAAAAAATGGTTGATGTATTCAATCATTCCTACGGGCAGAAAAAGGCCAAAAAAGATATGGATTAAAATAAGGTCAAGATGAACAGGGCTGCTGTTCCACGATGCATAGGTCGTTGGAACAGCAGCCCTGTTTTTAACGTTTACTATTGAAGATTTAATTTTCTGGTCATGATATATCTGGTGGTAAACCAGAATAACAGCAGAAATGTTACGCATAAGCCTAACGTACAGAGTAAAGCCGGATTTAAAAGATTGATGACGTAGGCCATGTTTTCTGCCGGCGTAAAGGAAGATACATCGGCAGAGAGTTTAGTGATGGCAGAAGAGTTGTTATAGGTAAAAGCAACAACCATGGTGCTGATGATCTGCAAAATCGTGTAACTGCCAAAATAAGCGATGATGGAGCCAATGACCTTGTGGCTGGCAATGAGATTACCAAGGGCAACACTGAAATACAGATGCAGTATCATCAGAAATGGACTGAGTATGATACAGAGGATAATGAGCCAGCCCGTTGACGGAAGATGTCCGATCAGGCTGAACACTTCGCCCATCGCATGGAAAAAATCTGAAAAGAACTGCAGATTATCTACAAAAATAATGCAGAGAGAAAATGCGAGTACAACCAGATCGATGATGATCCACAGCAAAGCGTTTAACATTTTTGAGACGATGATCTGACTGGGGGTAACCGGTAAAGTGTTGGTCAGATAACCCTGATCGGTAAATATATTTTTATAAAAACGATAAGCGATATAAACATAGGTAAAAATGGCTGTGCAGGAGATGAACACCACTATACCAAAAATAATCATGCTGGCAATCATGGAAATAATATGATTTTCGCTGGTAGCCATCGCCTGATTTAACCCGCCGTTAATGGTTAAGAAAAGACGGGATAACAAAGCAAAAAGAAGAACGCCTCCGTGAATCAACAGAAAGAGTCTGGAACCGGACTTCCACTCATATTTGAATAATTTTCCTAGCATTTGAACACCTCCCGGAATAAATCATCGACAGATTTTCCTTCTTTACAACGAATATCCTCGACTTCTGCCTGCATTTTAATGTGACCGTTCTGGATAAAAACGACTTCATCAAGGATATTTTCCACATCTGTGATCAGATGGGTCGATAAAAGAATCGTGGCATCTGGTTCATAATTATTGATAATGGTACTTAAAATGTAATCTCTGGCTGCCGGATCCACACCGGCAATAGGCTCATCCAGGCAGTACAGCTTTGCCCGGCGGCTCATGACCAGAATAAGCTGAACTTTTTCCCGGTTGCCTTTGGATAAAGTTTTTATTCGTTTCGTTGGATCAAGATTAAGTTTTTCCAGCATTTTGAAAGCTTTGTTGCGGTCAAAATCCAGATAAAATGTTTCAAAAAGATCGACTGCTTCACTGATTTTCATGGATTCATCCAGATAAGTTCTCTCAGGAAGATAGGAAACGATGGCTTTTGATCCTGTGCCGGGCGCCATGCCGTCAATGAGGATTTCTCCGTCATTGGGAGTCAGAAGACCGTTGATCAATTTAATCAGCGTCGTTTTTCCGCTGCCGTTGGGGCCAAGTAAGCCGATGATGCGACCGGCCTTTAAGGTAAGGTCGATGGAATCGAGGGCTTTGGTGCGGCCATAAGATTTAGATAAATGCCTGCATTCTAAAATGTTTTTCATATTTTCCCTTCTTTCACTATTTGCTGCATAAATAAAATGGTCTTTTCCTGATTGAATCCCATCTGTTTCATTTTTTCAAAAAATTCCTGTATCTGTGCTTTTGCCAGATTTTCTCTCATTTTATCAATCATAACGGTATCCTCGGTAATAAATCTTCCGCTGGTTCTTGCGGAGTGAACAAGGTTGCTTCTTTCCAGTTCAGCCAGAGCTTTCTGCATGGTGTTCGGATTAACCCCGGCGTCAGCAGCAAGATCCCGCACGGATGGAAGGCGGGCGCCAGGCTGATATTTTCCAGAGAGAATATCCATCTGGATCTTTTCGATAATTTGCGTGTAAATTGGTTTGCTGGAATCTAAATTCCAAGACATAAACTCACCTCCTGGTTCATAAATTTGTCATTATTCCTGTTTCATTTTGCGATAAGTTGTCTGCCGAATCTGTTCGCCTGTACCAGCAGGTTACTCTGAAAACGATGAGCAGACGAAAGAAATGCATCGACATCTCTGTACTACTGTACTAATGACTTAATACAATCATACAGTCAAAAAAAAGAAAAGTCAAGAGAATTTTGGATAAATTTTTTGGATTTTTTTAAGAAAAAGTTATTGACGAACAGGGATATTGTGTTATAATATTAAGCAGTGCAAAAATACCCAAACAGTTGTATTAGGCACAATACGCAACTGGAGGGAGGTTAGGTGAGTCAATGTCAAACGTAATCGTTAAAGAAAACGAATCTTTAGACAGCGCTCTTCGCAGATTTAAGAGGAGCTGTGCTAAAGCCGGTATTCAGCAGGAGATCCGTAAAAGAGAACATTACGAAAAACCAAGTGTTAGACGTAAAAAGAAATCCGAAGCTGCAAGAAAAAGAAAATATAAATAAGTGTGCTTGTAAAAGGGACGTCCGTAAGGATGTCCCTTTTCGATTTTGCCGATTTACGGAGAAAAGAGAAGAGGAAGGAAGAAAAAAGGGCAGTTTGCAGGAAATCACAAGAAATCGCTACACAAATTTATACTATTGCTTAACAATAAAACTAAGATTTTCATTGACCAATATGTGCAAAAATGATATTATTGAAAAAGGATGAGGGCAATAATTGTCTAATCTAACTATTTTCAATCAATCGATAAGGAGGAGATTATTTTGAAAAAGATTATTAATGCAGTGGATCAGGTAGAAAACCAGATGATAGAAGGTATGGTAAAAGCTTATCCTCAGTATGTACAGAAACTTGACTGTGGCAATGTTGTTGTCAGAGCAGAGAAAAAACAGGATAAGGTAGCTTTAATCAGTGGTGGTGGAAGCGGACATGAACCTGCACATGGCGGATTCGTTGGAAAAGGTATGCTGGACGCTGCTGTTGCAGGCGCTGTATTTACTTCTCCTACACCGGACCAGATTTATGAAGGAATTAAAGCCATCGATGCTGGTAAAGGTGTTCTGATGGTTGTGAAAAACTATACCGGAGATGTCCTGAACTTTGAGATGGCTGCAGAGATGGCAGCGGATATGGATGGTATCGAAGTAAAAGAAGTTGTGGTAAACGATGATGTTGCCGTTCAGGATTCCTTATATACAACAGGACGTCGTGGCGTTGCCGGTACAGTTTTCGTACATAAGATTGCCGGCGCTCTGGCTGAAACAGGAGCAAGCCTTGACGAAGTACAGGCAGTGGCACAGAAAGTTATTGATAACGTAAGAACCATGGGTATGGCCATCAAACCTTGTACAGTTCCGGCAGCAGGCGAACCGGGATTTGCACTGGAAGAAAACGAGATGGAGATTGGTATTGGTATCCACGGTGAACCAGGTGTGGAAAAGAAAGATCTGGAAACCGCAGATGAAATCGTAGATACTCTGATGGAAAAGATTCTTGCCGATATTGATTATGCAGGATCTGAAGTGGCTGTGATGATCAATGGATGTGGATCTACTCCATTAATGGAACTCTTTATCGTAAACAACCATGTTGCCGATATTCTTGCAGAAAAAGGAATCAAGGTATACAAGACATTAGTTGGTGAATACATGACTTCCCTTGAGATGGAAGGCTTCTCTATTTCCTTACTTCGTCTGGATGACCAGATGAAAGAACTTCTGGATGCAGAAGCAGATACACCGGCAATGACCGTAGCAAAATAATCAGTTCTCAGGCAGCGATGCCGGAATTGTTACAGAAAACCAAAAAGAGGCCGGCAGATCTCGTCGGCCTTTTGTTTACTTCCTGATGATTTCTGATCGAAGTAAAACAGAGCTGTGGGAGAGAAGAATCTCTGCAGTTTCCGGTTTTCGTTGATTTTTATTGACCAGAAAGAGGTAGATGATTATGGCAGACAGCACAAAAGTAATTGAAATCATTAAAAAAATAATCGCAGATGTGGAAGAACAGAAATTATTTCTGACGGAACTTGATAATATCATTGGTGACGGAGACCATGGAATTAACCTGGCTCGTGGTTTCGGCGCAGTGAATGATGTGATCGGTACATTTGAAGGCAAAGACATCGGCGCGATCATGAAGACCATCGGAATGAAACTGGTTTCCACAGTGGGCGGAGCTTCCGGTCCGTTATATGGTACGGCATTTATGAAAGCAGGCGCTTATCTCAATGGAAAAATGGAAATGGACATGACAGATTTCATCGGCATGATGGAAGTTGCTGTGGACGGAATTATGAAACGTGGTAAAGCAGTGAAGGGAGAAAAGACCATGCTGGACGCTATGCTTCCTGCACTGGACGCCATGAAAGCCAGTTATGAAGCAGATCAGGATGCAGCCAAAGCGTTGGATGCCGGCGTAAAAGCAGCAGAAGAGGGAATTGAATATACAAAGACGATCATTGCAACAAAAGGTCGTGCAAGTTATCTGGGAGAAAGAAGTATCGGACATCAGGATCCGGGAGCAACTTCCTTTACCCTGATGCTCAAAGCCGTACAGGCTCTCGCATAGGAGGAAAAATATGGTTGGTATTGTAATTGTATCTCACAGCCAGAAGCTGGCAGAAGGCGTGGTTGATCTGGCGGCTTTGATGGCCCCGGAAACGCCGATGAAAGCAGCAGGCGGAATGGACGACGGTGGATTTGGCACCAGTTTTGAGAAAATCAGCGAAGCAATTGAGGAGATTTATTCTGATGATGGTGTAGTGATTTTAATGGATCTGGGAAGCGCGGTAATGACAACAGAAATGGTTTTGGAAACCATGGAAGACCGTAATATTAAAATGGTAGACTGTCCGATCGTGGAAGGCGCCATTGCTGCCGCAGTTGTTGCCGCAGGCAACGCTCCGTTATCCGATGTCATTCAGGTTGCCGAGGCAGCCAAAACAACGACAAAGTTTTAGAACATATTCCCCTTTACCGGACAGAGCCGGCAAAGGGGTTTTTTCTTTCTGTTGCCGGGGATGTACAAAAAAGCATGAAAAAGAATATTTGCGCATATTCCTTATTATAGAAAGAAAAAGGAGAAAAGAAACGTGTTTGGAAAAAAGAAAAAGGATGAAAAAAGGGATTCCGGCCCTTCTTTGAAAGAAAAACACCATGCTTTTCTTTGTACATTGCAGGGGACAGGAGAGATCAATATAGAAAATTATGGATCTCTGGGTGATTACGGGGATAAAAAAATCGTGCTCCATGGCTATAAACAGCAGATGATTATTGAGGGAGAAAAATTATTGATCGAATATTTTACTGATGTGGATATGCGGATTACCGGACGGATCCATAGCGTCCGTTTTCAGTAAGAGAGGAGGCTTATGCTTTATTCCCTGTTACATTATTTTGGAGGATACTGTAAAATAAAATTAAAAGGTTCCCGGCAGGAACGCTTTTTAAATGTATGTGTATCCCGGAAGATCTTCATCTGGAAATTAAGAAAAAAAGATGGCGTGTATCTGTTTTTTGTCAGTAGAGCGGCCCTGAAAGAACTGGAAGAAGCTTCGGTGAAAACCGGATGCAGTTATGAGATTGTGCAAAAAAAGGGACTGCCATTTTTATTTGTCCGGTATAAAAAAAGAAAAATATTTTTCTTTTCCTGTATGATTTCCATGGTCATTCTCTATAGTTTATCTTTATTCCTCTGGCAGATTAAGACAGTGGGTTGTTATCGGCACTCAGCAGAAGAATTGATGGATTATTTAGAGGAAAAAGGGATAAAAAGTGGAAAACGGCTGTCTTCCATTTCCTGTCATCAACTGGAAGAACAGATTCGCAAAGACTTTCAGGATATTGCCTGGGTATCCTGTGATCTTCAGGGGACAATGCTTACGGTCACCATAAAAGAAACGCTGGATCATACAGCGCTGCAGGAATCCGGGGAAGATTTTCCCTGTAACCTCATCGCGTCGAAAAAAGGAAAAATAGATACCATTGTTGTGCGAAGCGGAAGTGCAAAAGTGAAAAAAGGCGATAAAGTAAAGACGGGAGACGTGCTGATTTCCGGGGAAATTGGCCTGTATGATGACGGAGGCCAGTTGACGGAGACAGCGCTGGTCAGGGCATCCGGAGAGATTACCGCCATAACGAAACGATATTATGAGGATAGTTTTCCTCTTTTGCATTATGAAAAACAGTATACCGGCGAAAGGGTTTCTTCGTATCAATTGCTGGTGGGAAAAAAGCTGTTGTCCATACCGGGGAAAGAAGTAAATTATCGGTATTATGACGAGAAGACCCGGCAGACAATCTGGCATATCGGACCGCAGCTTTATCTGCCCGTCACTTTTTTTACAACCACGAAAGCCGAATGCCGCATTACAGAAGAACGGTACACCAGAGAAGAAGCGATAAGAACAGCAAAAAAAAGATTGGACGTTTTTCTTCAGGAATATAAAGAAAAAGGGGTAGCAATATTAAAAAATAATGTTAAAATAAATTGTGATGAAAACACATGTACGGCAAAGGGAAAGATCGTTGTTCGTGAAAGATTTGGAAAAATACAGGAGATCAACAGCCCGGCGGCCGAAATGAGTACAGATGGAAGGGAGAAACAGGAATGAATATAACGGAAACAGAATTTTCTTTTCCGGCAGCACATGCGGCGAATGTATTTGGGCAGTTTGATGCCAATATGAAAAAAATAGAAAAAACACTCAGGGTAACGATCATTTTCCGCGGAGATAAACTGAAAATGATCGGAACAGAGGAAGACTGTGAGAAAGCAAAAAATGTGATTGATGAGCTTTTGCTTCTGGCAGAGAGAGGAAATGTGATCACGGAGCAGGAGGTCAATTACGCCCTGTCTTTAACCATGGAGAATAAAGTTTCTGCCATGACCCAGTTGGACAGTGATGTGATCTGTCACACGATCATGGGAAAACCGGTGAAACCAAAAACCATGGGACAGCAGAACTATGTGCGGATGATCTCGGATAAAATGATCGTCTTTGGCGTGGGACCGGCAGGTACAGGAAAGACCTATCTTGCCATGGCAAAGGCCATCACCGCCTTTAAGGCCAACGAAGTTAACCGGATCATTCTCACCAGACCGGCCATTGAAGCCGGAGAAAAACTGGGATTTTTGCCGGGAGATCTGCAAAGTAAGGTTGACCCGTATTTACGTCCTCTTTATGATGCGCTGTATGAGATCATGGGGGCGGAAACCTTTCAGAAAAATATGGAAAAAGGCCTGATTGAAGTGGCGCCCCTTGCCTATATGCGCGGCCGTACTCTGGATAATGCCTTCGTTGTCCTTGACGAGGCGCAGAATACGACCCCTGCGCAGATGAAAATGTTTCTTACCCGTATCGGGTTTGGTTCCAAAGCCATCATTACCGGGGATATGACCCAAAAAGACCTTCCGGCAGGCGCCCGTTCCGGTCTTGACGACGCTTTGCGGGTATTAAACGGTATTGAGGATATTGGTATCTGTATGCTGACCAGCGAAGATGTGGTTCGTCATCCGCTGGTACAGAAAATCGTTTCCGCTTACGAAGCCGATGAAAAGAAAAAAGCGGCCCGGGCAAAACGTCTGGAAAAGGCGGAAGAAAGAAAAACAGGAAGGAAAAAACGGCATGCACATTGAGATTGAATACAGTTATGAAGAAAAATTTATTCCCACTTATCAGGAAATCATAGAAAATGTGGTGAATACTGCTCTGGATTATGAACAATGTCCGTATGAAGCGCAGGTTTATGTGCTTCTGACGGATAATGAGGAGATTCATCAAGTCAACCGGGAACAGCGCCAGATCGACAGCCCAACCGACGTTCTTTCTTTTCCCATGGCGTCTTACAACCGTCCGGCGGATTTTTCCGATCTGGAAGAACGGGAGCCGGATGCTTTCCACCCGGAAAGCGGAGAACTGATGCTGGGCGATATTCTGATTTCCATGGATAAGGTCAGAGAGCAGGCCGGCGAATACGGTCATTCTCCCGAAAGAGAACTGGCGTTTCTCACTGCCCACAGCATGCTTCATCTGATGGGATATGATCATATGGAAGAGGAAGAACGAAAGACCATGGAAAAAAGACAGGAAGAAATCCTGAAGATCTGCGGCTATGTCCGGGATCAGGTCTGATGGGCATCCGTCTGGAAAACCAGGGCAAAGTCATTGTCATTTTATGGTATGGACGGAAAACAGGCAGGAAGAAAACGATACCGAAGAAAAAGAGAGGAGAGAAAACCGTTGAAAAACTACGATACGATCATTGTGGGAGCGGGGGCTTCCGGCATGGCCGCCGCATTGGCATGCGGGCAAAAGGGACAGAAGGTTCTTCTTATTGATAAGCTCTCCCAGATGGGAAAAAAAATTCTTGCTACCGGTAATGGAAAATGTAATCTGACCAACCGAAAACAGCAGCCGGAGTTTTACCGCAGTGAAAATGACGAGTGTGTGCAGGCGGTACTTCGCCAGTTTGGTTTTCCGGAAGCCATGGAGCTGTTTCATGATCTCGGCATTTTTACTCGGGAGCAAAATGGTTATATTTATCCTTACAGCGAACAGGCGTCCTGCGTCCGGGAAGCTTTTGAAACAGAGATTCTTTCCCGGAAGGAAATTACCTTCTGGCCGGAAACGGTGGTTTCTCATGCCAAAGCGCCGGGACTGGGTTTTGGTATCTGTGACCGGGGAAAGAATACCCACAATCGTTTTCTTTTACAGACCACCAGAGGAAAAGTCGAAGGCAGAAGCCTGATCGTTGCCACAGGAGGACTGGCCGGGCCATCCTTTGGCTGTGACGGAGACGGCTACAGACTGGCAGAAGAACTGGGTCATCGGGTTATTCCGCCGTTCCCGGCTCTTACCGCATTAACGTCATCCGCCTCGTTTTTAAAAAAAATAAAAGGCGTGCGGACGAAAGTCCGGATTGTTCTGTACATCGGAGAAGAAAAAGCCGGAGAAGAAAAAGGGGAACTGCAATGGACGGACTATGGAATATCCGGAGTGGCCGTTTTCCAGCTCAGTCGTTTTGCCGTAGCTGCGCTTCGTAAGGGACAAACTGTTCGCTTAAAGATAGACTTTCTACCGGAATATACAAAAGAAGAAACGGTTCGTCTTCTGAAAAAAGTGCAAAAAGCCTATCCGGATCGCACGGCGTTGTCCTTTGCTCAGGGATTTTTCTCGGCAAAACTATCGCCGGTCATCCTTCGTGAAGCGAAAATTATGCCGGAAGAAAAAATAGGAAATATGTCGGAAAACAAAAGCGAAGAATTAATCGAAGCCATGAAAAACTTTGTTCTGCGCATAAATGGATATAAGGAATACGACAAAGCACAGGTAACCGCCGGGGGAGTGCCGCTATCTGGACTTACCGATCAAATGGAATCCCGTTTCCATCCGGGTCTCTTTTTCACCGGAGAACTTACGGACGTGGATGGTATCTGCGGCGGCTATAATCTGCAGTGGGCATTTTCCACGGGAACTCTGGCCGGCCGGGCGGCGCTGGTAAGAAATCTGTCTGTCTGATTATACGTATAAAAACAGCCGAAATGGAAATCGGCTGTTTTTTCTTTTAGGATTATCATTCCATGACTTATAAGTATCTTTTGATTGAAAAAAAGATAAAAATATCTTATAATCAGTACTAACATATAATAGTACAAAAAGGAGAGGAAAATGAGTATACAATTAAGTAAGACAGAAGAGGAGATCATGCATTTTTTCTGGAAGGAAGAAAAATTCTACGACAAAATAAAGGACTCCCTTATATACAGGACAACAAACGGCGTTTACAAAACACTCACGATTTTTCCACATTAATGAACCATTTCAATGAGGAAGAAGAAAAGGAATGGAAAAAACAGACCTTAAATACATTTTTAAGCCGCCTGCTGGCAAAGGGCCTTCTGGAACGGCAGATGACGGGGAGAAAGGCGTATTACCGCTACGCCATGACAGAAACTGCCTATAAACAGGCAAAGGCCAGAGAAATCCTTGACGAGGAGTACGAAGGAAAACTCTCTGCATTTATCGTAGCTTTAACAGGGAAAGAAACCCTGTCGGATACGGATGCGGAAGAATTACTGGATTACATTCAGAAGAGGTAATGGGATGGTTCTGGAAATCGTGATGACCATGGCGGGAACGTTTCCGCTGTTGGGGTATATGTTCTGTAAACAAAGATATGGAAGAGGATTATCGGTGCGGTTCTATATTTATCTGCTCCGTCTTGCCGTTATTTTTTCTTTACTTCCTTTCCAATATTTTAAATATTATCTGCCGGATGCTCTTTTGAAGAAGACGGATTTCCATGTTTACTGGGATGTCATGACCAAAAAAATATTTGGCCATGATTATTTCAGCATTCCGGTCGGAAAGAACAGTTATATCTACATCGCCAAACCGTTTATGGCGCTGTGTTTATGCTGGTTTGCCGTGGCTGTGATTCTCTTTTTTTATCGCTATGGGCAGTATTTTCTCGTCAGGAAACGTCTCATGAATCAAGGGGTAAATGAACCGATAAACGCCGGTCTGTTATCAGATGATGATGCACATATTCCATTAGCCGTAAAAAAATATATCCGTAAAAAATCCCCGGATATCTGCTATAGTCCGCATATTCAATATCCGTGCACCATTGGCTGGATCGCCCCGTGCATCCATCTTTCGGATAAAAAGATATATTCTTCCCAGGAGAAAAAATGGATATGCGTCCATGAAATCACCCATATGATACACAGGGACGTACTTTGGAAAAGTCTCTGTGTTTTCTGTTGCATTATACACTGGTATAATCCATTAGCCTATTATCTTTTCTATCAGTATAATGAGGTTTGCGAGTATTATTGCGATGAAACCTGTATGAAACAGGCTTCCGTGCGGGAGAAAAAAGCCTACGCGGCATTACTGGTTCGGGAAGCTGTAAAGAAGGGGACTCCTTTTGGCGTTCCCGTACAATATTTATCTATAGGAGGAGAGAAAATGAAAAAAAGAATCGACTGGATTTTTCATAAAAGAAAGCAAAACAGAAAATATGCGCCGTTGTTGATTGCCGGATGTATGGTCATCGGCAGCAGCCTGACGGTTTTTGCCTATGATGCCCTGCCGGAAGATACGGAGCCTCTGGAAGAAAATGCGTATTATTTCAATTCTTTTGAGGAACAGCCGTTTATCGAGGAAGAAGAGGAAGAAGAGACCTATGATTATCAAAGGTCGCCGCTGTGGTTTACCGATGAAGCCGGGAACAGAGAACCGGTAGCAGAAAAAGATCTTTCTGACCAGCAGGGAAAACCATATGCAGAATGTAAACACAGTCCGAAAGAAGGCACTCTGCGCCAACATATTCCTTTAAAAAATGGCGGATGTGAAATCCGGAAATATAAGGCAAGCAGATGTGCAAAGTGTGGAAAAATTTTAAAGAAAACACTGATACAAACAATCAGAAATGTAAAATGTACCCATAAATAAGGGATAGGCATTCCAAAAAATTTTTTGTTGAAAAAAGATGGTATGTATGATAATGTGTACTATATAAAAGTAGTACATATTTTTTTGAAAAGTAGAGAGAAGGTGATTCCAATGCAGAAATGTAAAAGAGAAGGTAGCAGTAAATATCACTAAAGGAGGGCTATTATGTTGAAATTAAATAAGAAAAATATCAGATTTGCAGGAATAATTTTATTCTTAATACTTGCTGTTGGGGTATCTGCTCCTGTACATGCAGAGACAAAAGATTATTTTTTTGATTTATTAGTAGTTGGAACCAGTCAGACAAAGGCAGGAGCTACAAAAGCAGGAGGTTCAAGTTTTGAGAATAGATTTTATGTTACACAAACATTCACAGAAGGACCAGCCAATTGTGGAATTCAATTCGTTTATCATCCAAGATATAACGGTGCAAAAGCGGGAAATAATGTAAAACTAAGTTATTCTAAGACTACTAAAAAAGGAAATAATACATATTTATCTGGGCAAGCGTTGGCAGGAAGAAAATATCAATTACGATGTAAAGCAAAATCCAGCATAGCAGAAGGGGAATATGCCCGTGCGAAAGGAAGATGGACGCCTTAAAATTTATTTTTTATATAGTGGCAGGCACATAATTTTGTGCCTGTCAGATTATATTTATGAAAGGAATCAATATGAGAAAAGTAATAGTTTTTTTATTTCTTAGCCTGTTTTCCTTTACCGCTTGTACCCAGATGCCGCCGGTATCTCAACAGAAAACGTCTTTTGAGGCTGAAAATAACCCTAATTCACCGGGGGATGAAGGGATTGCCGGGGACAGGATCAGGTTATCTCTGGAAGATCACATAAAGATAGACGCAGGCATACGGATTCCTGAACCTCTGCAATCTCTGGAAATGAATCTGGTCAAAGGATCCAGACCGATCATAAAACAATCTGTGGCGCAGGCGCTCTTTGCCGAGGACATGAAAGTAAAAAAAGTTGAGATGGATAAAGGCTATAAATCCCGGGAGCTGGGCGACTATGATATTGCCCTATTGTATGGTCAACAGGGAGAATTTATGGAGATCTCTCCGACGGACGTTTATTTTTGTATACCGGAGATTGACGATTATCTGAATTGTTTATTTACGGATCCGGATTTTGACAGCTATAACCTTTCCCGTTTTTCCCTGACTAAAGAATTACCTTTTGCTTCTCGTGAAGAATGTTTCCAGAAGGTGAAGAAATATTTTGGTGCGCTGGGCATCGAGATATCTGATGAATATCAGGCCTATGCCCTGCATCATAAAAAATTGAAAAAAGAAGAAAAGCCACTGGATATGGATGGAAATGTTGTGGAAGAAAACAGGAAGGAAAGCTGGACAAAAAAGGACGACGCTTATTATTTCATTCTTCAGCAGGAGGCGGAAGGCGTACCCATCAGACAACTGTCCTATGGCGACGGGTATTTAGGCACCGGCATAGAACAAACGGAATTATCGGCGATTTATGGAAAAAGGGGCTGGATTACTTTTCGAGAATATTGGGGATATGCCTTAAAAAGAACGGAAGAAAAAAGGAAGATCATCTCGCTTGAACAGGCGGTGGAATCTCTAAAAAAGAAATACAGTATGCTATATACAGAGGATGAGATTCTGTTTGATGCTGTTTATTTGGAGCTGCTGCCGGTTTTTATCAAAGATAACGAATATGAAATCCATCCGATTTGGAGATTTCACGGAAAGATCAAGATAGAACATATGGGAAGCAGCGATATGGACGTTTGTTTTGACGGATTTAACGGACAGGAGATTGTAGGGGCATGAAAATGTGGAATATCCTGCGGGCAGATGGCAGCCGCTGGTTTGGAAAAGGAAAAATGTGGGTGATCATTGCGGGAACGGTTGCCGCTCATTATCTGATGATGGGACAGGATGCGGTGACGATTCCTGTTTCCTGCATACTGGAAATGGTTTATCTTTATATAGACGACCCGTTTTTTATGGTGAGCCTGATGCTGGCTGTCTCGCTCATGGGAACCTCCTATTGTGAGGAAAAAGAAAAGAACTATTTTTATTTTTGGATAAAAAGATGTAGTCGGAGGCAATATGTATGTTCAAAAATGTTTCACGCCTACGGCAGCGCTTTTGTGGTATTGACCACAGGTGTGTTGCTCTGGATTTGCATTATGCGTCTGTTTATGCCATGGGCGCATCCCCAAAGCGATTATTTTTTTACGATAGCAGAGCGGGGAATGGGGGAACTGCTGCTGGAAGGGAAGTATTTTCTCTATTTTTTTCTCCATGCTCTTGGAATCGGGATGCTTGGAGGGGTAATTTCTGCGGCAACCTTTTTTATTTCTCTGTTGCTGCAGGATAAAATGCTGGTGCAGGTCTTTCCCATATTATTATACTACGTTAATACGAGTTTCTTACCAAACTACTCGCCGGTGTGGTATAAATGCAGCGTCAGCAATATTTTTTATTTTATCAACCATCCGAACTCCTGTCCGTGGCGCAGTGTGGTAACGGGGGCAGGGATTTCTGTTTTGCTACTTTTCCTTTTTGGGGTTATGGCCGACAGGATACTAAAGAGAAAGGGTTATGATTGAAATGATGAGGTATTTACTGAGATATCAGTTAAAAAAAGGAATAAGTAAGAAAAATATATGGGTATTTTGCTTTTTTGTTTTCCTTTTGGGAGATTTGTATCTGCGCCCGACCCGCAGGCTGATTGCCCTTTTGGGCGTTATGCCAAGGACTACGGCTTTTTCACTGATCTGGAATAATACTTTTTTTCTCATGCTGTTTTATTTTAATGTGATTTTATATTTCAGCGACGTTCCTTTTGATGATGCCATGAAACCTTTTACCTTGATTCGTTGTGGAAGGACGCGCTATGCGCTTTCTCATATTTTATACATCATTTGTTCCGGCATAGGGATATCGGGTATATTTTTTGCAGTGCAGTGGATGATATTGCCGGCACCCGTTTTTGGAGAATGGGGAAAATTCTGGGGAACCATGGCTCAGACAAATGCGGGATATCAGGTGGGAAGCGGAATGAAGGTTCCCTATCATATTTTATGGGAATATACCCCGGCAGAGACCCTCGCCATTACTTTTGTTTTTTCTGTATTATTAAATATACTGACAGGCCTTTTCTTATATTTTTTCAGCTTGTGGGAACAAAGGATACCGGGGATGTGCATGGCGGCTGTGCTGGCCATTCTTCCGCATATTGTAAGCTGGCTGAATTACACGACCTTTTACTGGCTTTCTCCTTATTCGTGGCTTTGTCTGGATACAACCATGCGAAAGTATAATGGAATATTGCCGTCTCTTTCTTATGCGGTCACGGCGCTGCTGTTATTAAATGGCCTTTTGCTGCTGGGAATCTGGATGCGGGTATGCTGGAAAAAAGATATAAGTGGAGGGGTGTAATGTATAGTATAGAGGTAGAAAAGATAAATAAAAGTTTCGCAGGGCGTCAGGTGCTCAACGAAGTAAGTTTGTCCGTAGAAAAAGGGACGATTTGCGGATTAGTGGGCAGAAATGGCTCTGGAAAAACAGTATTAATGAAATGCATCTGTGGTTTTTATACGCCGGACAGCGGAAGGATCCGACTGCGCGGGGAAACCATGGACAGAAAACGGGAGATTACCGGAAATATGGGGATTCTTCTGGAAACGCCCGGTTTTCTCGAGCAGGAAAGCGGCCGAAATAATCTGCTTTATCTGGCAAGACTTAATGGGCGCATAGGAAAAAAAGAAGTGGAGGAAATACTCATAAAAGTTGGCCTTGATCCAAAAGACCGCAAAAAAGTGAAAAAATATTCCATGGGTATGCGGCAGCGTCTCGGTATTGCGCAGGCAATCATGGAGGATCAGGATGTTTTATTGCTGGATGAACCCATGAATGGTTTGGACGAAAACGGCGTTCAGCAAATGAGAGAACTTTTTCTCCAATTAAAAGAAGAAGGCAAAACGATCCTGATTGCCAGCCACAGCAGGGAAGATATAGAACTCCTCTGTGATAAAACTTACCGTATGAGCGACGGAAAGATGGTTTGCGATAGTTTTTAAGAAAATGTTGAAGACGTTAGAAAAAGGTTCCTATACATTTCATGTATCAAGAAACCCAAAAAAATATAGCGATAAAAATAAAGATGTTGTTGGAAGCGGTTACATGATTGTAGAATAGTTTAAGGGGATGAATAATGATAATTAATGGATTATTTTCTGTTTTGTTATTAACAATTTTTACTTTTTTTTTGATGATTCTGTTTGTTTTAAGAATGAAATGGAATATTATGGAGATTATGAAATTTGCAGTAACTGCCTGTGTGTATATCGGATATATTACGGTGATTTTATTTCCTATGCCTATGGATATTGAGGATGCGGGATTCAGCGCGATAAATTTCATTCCAATGAAAACGATTATCGGCTATCTGGTTGAGGGAGTAAAGGATGGTATGATGGAAAATGCGCTGATACAAATTCTGGGAAATATACTCCTGTTTTATCTGCTGATGCTGGTTACCTGCTGGTATACAAAAATGACCACAGGAAGAATCTTTTTGAAATGGATTCTGTTTTATGCCGTTATCACGGAGGGATTACAGGCTCTGCTCAGCGTTATTCTTGGATTTTTATACAGAAGCATTGATATTGACGATATTCTTTTATATTGTATCGGCGGCCTGCTTGCTTTTGGAACCATAAAATGTTTCAAAAGAAGCAAAAAATAGAAGAAAAGAGTAAAATGTATTTGAAATAATACAATCTCTGTGATAATATAATCTCATGATTAAAAAATCGGGAGGGGTTTATCATGAAGAAATTATGTGAAAAGACAGCGATTGTCACAGGCGCAGGCCAGGGTATCGGAAAAGGAATCGCCCTTTGTCTTGCCAAACGGGGAGTAAAGATTATTGCCACGGGACGTCGTGTAGAACCAATCGAACAGACCATTGCCGAGATTAAAGCGCTGGGTGGAGAAGGATTTGCCATGAGCTGTGACTCTGCAGATCGTGCGAGAGTGGAAGAAGTGGTAAAAGCTGCGGTAGATACCTATGGTTCTATTGACGTCATTGTCAATAATGGCCAGGCCATCGTTCCATCTGCGCCTGTGGAGGAGACAACCTACGAAAGTATGTTAAAGGCATGGGAGAGCGGCGTGATTGGATCACTCAATTATATGCAGGCGGCTTTTCCTTATATGAAGGAACAGCATGAGGGAAGGATCATTAATTTTGCATCCGCTACGGGTATGTTTGGAATCTCCGGACAGCTTGCCTATGGATCGAATAAAGAAGCTCTTCGCGGCCTGACGAAGATTGCCGCCAAAGAATGGGGACAGTATGGTATCTGTGTCAATGTTGTGCTTCCGGGAGCAGAGTCTCCGGCGGCTAAGGCATGGGCAGAGAAGTTCCCGGAAGAGTATGCCAAACAGGTTGATTTAAACCCGATGAAACGTTTTGGCGATCCGGAAAACGACATTGCTCCGGTGGTTGCTTTTCTTGCCGGTCCGGATTCCTGTTATTATTCCGGTCAGAGCGTGATCGTTGACGGTGCAAACTCGATTATGCCATAAAGGCAGGTCGCTGTTGTTTTTTTAAAAGAGAGCGTCATTAAAAAATGATTTTTCACTGGAAAAATTAATATCGTTTTACAGCAAAAGAAGTTGTCTCGGTCAGGAGAATTAGTTCATTCGCCCTTGACTGCAGGCAACTTCTTTTTTTCTGGTGTTCTGTTGGTTTTGCTGGCTTTTTGTCTGACAGACAAAAGTCTAGCGTATAGTTTCTTCTGCGGATTTGGTAAAAGTGGTGAGAATCTGGTGAATCGCCTGGTGAAGATACGGCATATATTCCGCCATGGAAACTGGTTCCTTATACAGGATACAACTGTAGCAGGTGGAACCTACCAGTTCAATGATGGTAAAAAGTAAAATCTCCGGCTTTTCGCAGAGAATATGATTTTTCTCCAGTAATCCCACATAATAATCAAAAAATTGCTGAGACTCGGAATTGACTTTTTTTTCAAAAGCGTTTTTAAAAACGCCCCAGGAAAGATTTTTGGAAATAAACTGCAGAAGTCCATGATTTTTTTCCAGCGCATGGATGATGTGATCCAGGACAAAAAGCAGTTGGTTTTCAAATCCTTCTACGGGGTGTCTGGCCAGTGCATTGTGGGCATTCAGAAAAAGTTGACCGGTTTTATGCACAACCAGTTTATCCCTCAGATCGTATTTGTCTTTAAAATAGAGGTAAAAAGTTCCTTTGGCCAGTCCTGCCTGATTAACAATGTCAGAAATCGTCGTTTTGGCAAAGCCTTTTTCGGTGAAGAGATCAAAGGCGGTCTGCAGCAGGGTGGTATTTTTTTGCATTTTGTTCAGTTCGATTTTTCCCATAGTATATTGCCTCCTGATGCCGGAATGACCGTACAGAAATGAAGAGCAATGATTATAAAATTCCGGCAAGTGTATTTATCTATAAGTATACCGGAGAAAGAAAAGATAATCAATATTGTAAAAATGACCAAAGTTCAGTTTTTTTGCAAAGAAAATCTTGTAGACTATTCAGTATTGACCGTTAGTCATTTTTGAATATAATATTGTTATGAAAGCGAATAGACAGGAGGATGAAGAAATTGATTAAAACGGGAAAATGGATAGCCAGACACAGAGTGCTCATTTTGATTCTTGGCTTTCTTTTACTGATTCCTTCCGTGATCGGAACGGTAACCACAAAGGTCAATTATGACTTGTTAAGTTATCTGCCTAATTCTCTGGAAACCATTAAGGGCCAGGATATTATGGTGGATGAATATGGTATGGGCGCCTTTTCCATGGTCGTGGTGGAAAATATGGAGTTAAAAGATGTGCAGAAGCTGGAAGAGCAGTTCAGTGCGCTGGATCATGTGGAAGATGTTTTATGGTACGATGATGCCGCAGATCTGAGTCTGCCGGTCAGTATGCTGCCGAAAGATTTAAGGGAGATGTTTTTTAAAGGAGATGCGACGATGATGCTCGTGCTCTTTGACGATACGACTTCTTCCGACGCGTCCATGGATGCGGTAAAAGAAATGCGAAAGATTGCCAATAAACAGTGTTTTATCAGCGGCATGTCGGGAATTGTTAACGATATTAAAGATATTGCCCTGGAAGAATTACCGATTTATGTGGTCATTGCCGCAGTCTTATCCCTGCTGGTGCTGGAACTGGCAACGGATTCTTTTCTCGTTCCGGTATTTTTCCTGCTGAGTATTGGTATAGCCATCTTATATAATCTGGGTACCAATATATTTCTGGGGGAAGTTTCTTATATTACCAAAGCCTTGACCGCGGTGCTTCAGCTCGGGGTAACCATGGATTATTCCATCTTCTTATTAAACAGCTTTGAGGAGAATAAGAAACATTTTCCGAATGATAAAAATGAAGCCATGGGTCATGCCATTGCCAGTACTTTCCGATCCATTGTCGGCAGTTCAGTAACTACTGTGGCCGGATTTGCCGCTCTTTGTTTCATGACGTTTGCTCTTGGCCGGGATTTGGGTATTGTTATGGCGAAAGGTGTTATTATCGGCGTTTTCTGCTGTGTAACGATTCTGCCTTCACTGATCCTTGTTTTTGATAAACAGATTGAAAAGACAAAACACAAACCGCTGATTCAGAGTACACAAAAGGGTTCAATTTTTATCACCAAACATTATAAAGCATGGATTCTTGTATTTTTAGTTCTGCTTGTTCCGGCGATTTATGGAAATAACCACACGCAGATCTACTATAATATTGCACAGTCGTTGCCACAGTCGTTGCCAAGTAACGTGGCCACAAAGAAACTGACCGATACCTTTGATATGAGTACGGTTCATCTGGTTATGATGGATAAAAATACGGATGCCAAAGATAAACGGAAAATGATCGAAGAGATTGAAGACGTCAAAGGGGTAAAATGGTGTATTGGACTAAACTCACTGGTAGGTCCGGCAGTGCCCGATTCCATGGTGCCGCATGATCTGAAAAAGATGCTGCAAAGCGATAAAACAGAGATGGCCTTTGTCTGTTCGGAATATGAATCGGCAACGCCGCAGGTGAACAGACAGATTGCCGCCATTAATAAAATTACCAAAAAGTATGATCAGACCTCCATGGTCATTGGAGAAGCGCCAATGATGAAAGATCTGGAAGACGTAACCAATGTGGATATTCAAAACGTAAATATTGCTTCGATTGTCGCTATATTCATTATTATCCTGTTCGTCTTTAAATCTTTTTCCCTGCCGGTGATTCTTGTGTCGGTGATTGAGTTTGCCATTGCCGTCAACATGGCCATACCATATTATCAGGGAATAAGTCTTCCGTTTGTGGCCAGCATCGTTATTGGAACCATACAGCTTGGCGCCACCGTGGATTATGCCATCGTACTGACCAATCGTTATCTGGAAGAAAGAAGAATGGGTAAAAATAAATGGGAAGCGGTACGGATTTCTCATCAGACGAATATGTTGTCCATTATCACCAGCGCGTTAAGTTTATTTGCCGCAACGTTTGGCGTATCCTGTTATTCCAAAGTAGATATGATCGGCGCGATCTGTACACTGCTGGCAAGGGGAGCCATCATCAGCATGATCGTTGTTGTTACGATGCTGCCGGCCATGTTCCTGATTTTTGATAAGGTAATTTGTAAAACAACGCTGGGAATGGGACATCTGCATTCCGGAAAAGAAAAAAAGATGGAAGGTCATGTGGTTTCACAATAAAAGGGAGGATGATTGAAATGAGAAGAAATAAATGCAGCAGACACAGTGCAAAGATCTTTGCGCTTTTGATGAGCGCTGTTCTGACTTTCGGTACAGTTATGCCGGTAAATGCCGCAGAAAAAAAAGAGAAGAAAGAAGATAAAACGGAGACCGTATACATTAATGCCGCTGCCGATGGAACCGTGGATAAGGTGACGGTCAGCGACTGGCTGCAAAATCATGACAACAGCGATACGTTATCCGATTATTCCAATCTGGAAAATATTAAAAATGTCAAAGGAGACGAAACCTATACACAAAACGAAGACGGTTCGATCGTGTGGGACTCCAGGGGAAATGATATTTATTATCAGGGAGAAACCAGTGAAGAGCTTCCGGTTTCCATGAAAGTCAGTTATTATCTGGACGGAGAAAAAATCGATCCGGCAGATCTGGCTGGAAAAAGCGGAAAGGTAAAGATTCGTTTTGACTATTACAATAATTCGGATGAAACTGTAAAAGTAAAAGGAAAAGAATATCAGGTGCAGACACCGTTTACCATGATGACGGCCCTCATCATGCCGACGGATACCTTCACCAATGTAAAAGTAAGCAACGGAACAGTGCTTACCGATGGCGATAAAAATATCGTAGTTGGCCTTGGTTTTCCGGGGTTAAAAGACAGTCTTCGTCTGTCTTCCTATGAACAGCTCAGTGATATTTCCATGCCGGAATATGTAGAGGTTACGGCCGATGCCAAAGACTTTTCACTGGCGCTTTCTCTGACGGCGGCAACTACCGGTAATCTCGATGAATTAAATCTGGGCGATCTTTCTGATGCCGATGATCTGAAAAAAGACATTGATGAACTCACCGATGCATCCACACAGCTTGTGGACGGCAGCAAAGAACTGGCCGATGGTCTGGATACGCTGTCTTCATCTTTCGGTACATTTTCCGATGGCCTTTCCGACGCAGATGCCGGCGCAGGGGAATTAAAGAAGGGATTAAAAAAACTGGATTCGAAAAAAGTAGAACTGTCTCAGGGGGTACAGTCTTTGAGCGACGGGCTGAAGACATTAAAAACAGGAACTGCTTCTTTAAATCAGGGAATTAAAGATTACACAAATGGAGTAAGCAGTCTGGATACCGGTCTGGCTACCGCAGGAACAGGTGCATCCAGCTTACAGCAGGGCGCAGGCGCTCTTTCTGCAGGACTGAAAAGCTATACCGATGGTGTTTCCCAGTTAAAGACAGGAATCAATCAGTTGAACGAGGAAGTATCTGCCATGGGCAATATTACCTTGCCGGATGATAAGACCATGACAGCCGTTAAAAACGCTGCGGCAGCGCTGGAAAAGGATGCACAGACCCTGCAGGCCAGCGCAGGTGCAATTACCGCAGCCATGGAAAAAATCAACGGTTTAGCAGAAACCGTAAAAAAACATAACGAAGAGGTAGCGACCAGATTTAATCAGGCGAAAAATGCGCTGGATGGTATAGATAAAAAAGCAACAGAAAAAGCCAACAGCCAGTTAAAAGACCAGGAAAGCGCGGTGGAAACTTCGGCGAAAGACCAGGCCATCGCTGACGCAAAAGCGGCTGTGGATCAGGTGGAAGGATTAACGGATGAACAGAAATCCGCGTTAAAAAATGCTATGGAAAGTAAAATCAGTGTGGATGTCACCTTGAAGGATATACAGATTGAAGGTCTGGGTCAGGATGCAAAAGACAGTCTTAACGATGTGCCAAAACTGGATCTCCCGACCATAGAGTTGAATCTGGATACCATGGCGCAGCTTCTTCAGGATATGAAAAAACAGGCAGCCGTTCTGGAAAAATTTGCAGAAAGTACAGGAGAACTGACGGGAATGACGGATAAGATTCCGGCATTAATCGCCGGTGTAGGAAAATTAAATGATGGAGTAAATGCACTGGCAAAAAATAATTCATCCATCACCGGAGGAATGAAGCAGCTTTCTGATGGACTGAATACGTTATCTTCCGGTCTGACCACCATGCAAAAAGGAGCAAAACAGCTAACTGGTAAAAATGATGAACTGACCGGCGGAGCTTCTGCGGTGGATCAGGGTGTGGGCAAACTGCAAAGCGGCGGTTCAACTATGAAAAAAGGCATGGAAACCTACCTTGGAGGCGTACATTCCGCTTATGAGGGCTCCGATCAGCTGGCGGACGGTACGGCAAAATTAAAAGGAGCCGGAAGTCTTCTGACCGCCGGTATTGATAAGCTGGCAGAAGGTTCGGGTACTTTGCGAGACGGTATGCAGGAGTTTGATGAAGAAGGCATTCAGAAGATTTCTGATCTGGCCGGCGATGATCTTCAGACTGTGATCAATCATTTTAAGGCCGTAAAGAAAGCCGATAAAAATTATTCTTCTTTCTCAGGAAAACAAAAAGACAGTAAAGGAAGCGTACGCTTTATCTGGGAGACAGAAGCCATCGAGACAGAAGACAACTAAGGGTAATACTAACTTATCATAAAAAAGACTGTGGAATGCATAAGGGAACGCAGGTTTCCGGGTAATTCCACAGTCTTTTTCTATACGTTGTCTGAAAAAAATGTGTTCTTCCCTCGCGAAAAAAAGAGGTCTGTGTTATAATCATAAACCAGCCTGTCTGTGATGGACAAAGAAAATGGACAGAGGCAGCAGGTGTGGAGGATAACGAGAAAAAAGAAAGGCGAAAAAAATATGCTCAGGATTTCGCAGCTTAAATTAAAGATTAATCATACGGAAGAAGAACTTCTGGAGGAAATTATCCGAAAAGCCCACGGGCAGGTTCCGATAAAATGGAACATCGTGAAAAAATCCATTGATGCCAGAAAAAAACCGGATTTATTTTACAGTTATACCATAGACGCTTCTTTTGCCGGAGAAAAAAGGTTACTGCATACCCGGTCTTCCAAAGAAAGGAAGAACGGATGGAAAGAAACCAGGGAAACCACATACCATTTTCCCCGGAGAAATATGCAGAAGCTGGCCCGGGAGCAACGTCCGGTGGTCATCGGCGCCGGTCCGGCCGGTCTGTTTGCTGCCCTGGTTCTGGCGGAAAACGGATTTTCTCCCATCGTTTTTGAACGGGGAGAAGCAGTCCTGGATCGGGAAGAAAAGGTAGAAACTTTTTTCCGGAAAGGGATTCTTGATGAGGAGTCCAATGTACAGTTTGGAGAAGGAGGAGCGGGTACATTTTCCGATGGAAAATTAAATACGCTGGTGAAAGATAAAACCGGAAGAAACCGCTTTGTTTTGGAACAATTTGTCCGTCATGGCGCTCCGGAAGAGATTTTGTGGGAAACAAAACCCCATATTGGTACGGATATTTTAAAAACCGTGGTGGCGTCCATGCGGGAAACCATCTGCCGACAGGGAGGAGAAGTTCATTTCCGTACAAAGGTGACAGATTTTCTTATGGACACCACGGGCGAGGAAAGAAAAATCACAGGTCTTCGTCTGGAAACCAGAGAAGAAGATGGTTCCCGCCGCGTCTGGGAACATTCCTGCGGGCAGGTGATTCTTGCCATAGGACACAGCGCGCGAGATACCTTTGGCGTCCTTGACCGGCAAAAGATTCTGATGACCCCGAAAGCTTTTGCCATAGGCGTCCGGGTAGAACATCCCGCAGAAATGATCAATCGCAGCCAGTATGGAGAGAAATACGCCGGTTTGCTGCCGACAGCCAGTTATAAGCTGACCCATCAATGTAAGAATGGAAGGGGAATCTATTCCTTTTGTATGTGTCCGGGAGGATACGTGGTCAATTCTTCTTCAGAAAACGGAAGGCTTTGCGTCAATGGCATGAGTAATTATGACCGGGCGGGACGTAATTCCAACAGCGCCATCATTACAACGGTGACCCCGGAAGATTTTGGCGGCGCATATCCTCTGGCAGGAGTGGAATTTCAGCGGAAATATGAGGCGCTTGCCTATGCGGCAGGAGAAGGAAAGATACCTTTGCAGTTATATGGAGATTTTCAAGAAGGAAAGGTCAGCGACGGATTAGGGGAGATTGTTCCGTCAACGAAAGGATCCTGGACTTTTGCCAATTTACGTAACTGTCTGCCGGAATATGTGACTGAATCACTGCTGGAAGGCATGAAGGTTTTCGGACAGCGGATAAAAGGTTATGACCGTGAGGATACGGTGTTTACCGGTGTGGAAACACGGACATCTTCCCCTCTTCGTATAGAGAGAAATGCATATGGGCAGGCTAATCTTGGCGGACTGTATCCCTGTGGGGAAGGTGCCGGGTATGCCGGAGGCATTACCTCTGCCGCCATGGACGGCATAAAAATTGCGGAGGCAGTTGCCGCTAACCTTGTCAAATAGAAAGATTTCCCGTATAATGGGCATAAATAGAAACAAAGAAAAGGAGAAACTGATGAATCAAAAAGACATAAACCGTATTAACGAATTGTACCATAAATCCAAAGAAGTTGGACTTACGCCGGCAGAAGCGGAAGAACAGAAAAAACTGCGAAAGGCTTATATTATGGCAATTCGTAAAAATCTCCGTGGTTCTCTGAATAACATTTCCATTGAAAATGAGGATGGAAGTATTACCAATCTGGGCGAGAAGTACGGAAAGAAATATTCCGGTCATTAAAAGACCGTAAATGGCATCAGGGACAGGCCGCACAGGAAAGCAGGTGGATAGCATGGCAGAAAACAAAAATAAAGAGGCTTTGAGAAAAGAGATGCGCGAACAAAGAGACCGTCTTTCGGCAGAAGAAATAAGAAAGCTGACCGAAGGGTGCCTCAGCCAGTTAAACACAATGACAGAATTTCAGGAAAGTACCTGGGTCTATTCTTACATGGCCATAGGTTCGGAAGTCGATACCATCTATATGATTCCCGAGATGATGAAGATGGGAAAAAGGGTTGCCGTACCTAAGGTAGAGGGAGAAACCATTGCCTTTTATGAAATTACTTCGATTAAAGACTGTAAACCGGGTGCATGGGGAATACTGGAGCCGGTATCCTATAAGGCGCCGACGCAGGAAAAAGGGCTGATTCTCATTCCGGGTCTGGCATTCGATCAGAAAGGAAACCGCCTTGGCTATGGCGGAGGATTCTACGATCGTTATCTGAAACAGCATCAGGATTGCACCAGCGTCGCTCTGGCCTATGAGATGCAGCTCATGGATGAAGTGCCGGGAGAGGCCCATGACCAGCCGGTAGAGTATATCGTTACCCCGGACAGAATTATCCCGGGAAAACAGAGATAGTCTGCGCTATGGAGATTAGGGAAGTAAAGGATGAGAAAAACCGTTTTATTTATCGCCATGAGCCTTGACGGATATATTGCCGATGACCGGGGCGGTGTTTCCTGGATAGACGGGCAGAGCGATCCGGAAGAGACCATAGACGTTTATTCGTCGTTTGTGAAAAATGTGGACACGATTTTTATGGGATGGAATACTTACCATCAGGTGGTGACGGAACTTTCTCCGGAGGAATGGGTCTATCAGGATTTTACGACCTATGTCTTTACCCATAAGCAACAAGAATCCTCTTCGCAAATTCGGTTTACCGGAGAAAATCCGGTGGATATGCTGAAGCGAGTAAAAGCGGAAAAGGGAAAGGGAATCCGTCTTTTTGGAAACTTCGACAAAGAAAAGAAACTGAAACTATGCAAAGTACAAAACTATAATGGAATTACGGATCTGGTTTATACAAGAAGATAAGGAAAACCGTTGAAAGAACGGATGGAGTATAAAGAGGCAGCCGCTTTCTTTACCACACCCTCCCGGCCGGGATAAAACTGGCGGGAGATGGTGATACAGGGGGAGAGAGGCTGTTTTTTTATGTAATAGGATTAGGGTGGCAAAAGACATGTTAATAGAAGAGAGGATTTTATAATACCTATAAACGAATTTATTTGGTTAAAATAGGAAGAAATGATGAAAATGAATTGATGAAAGTGTAATTGAATAGTAGAATATTAAATGGGAAAGTGTTGAATTAAGGCTACCATAATTCCATTGGTTTTAGAGAATAGATAGTTCACATCAGACTGAGGTATGTTAATGAATATGAAGATTTGCATTCCGACGTAGAGTCTCAAAAAGAAATTTTCACAGAATTAATCGAGACAGCGAAAATGCAGAGTACAGAGGTTTCTGCCAGGTTTGGAGGAATTGTTTAAGGATATTGAGATGATCAAAATTGGTGGCAGAAGGTACACTTCTTACGTATGGAATAGGGAGAACAATTAATATGGTTACAGGCGAATTGAAAAGTAAAATTGATGGGTTGTGGGAAATTTTCTGGACAGGTGGATTGACCAATCCCTTAGATGTAATTGAGCAGATGACATATCTGATGTTTATACGAGATTTGGATGATGCAGATAATCTTCATGCAAAGGAAGCTGCAATGTTAGGGCTTTCACATAAAAGTATTTTTACTGATGAAGTACAGGTAGGAGAACGCACAATTGCCGGAAGTCAACTGAAATGGAGCGTATTCCATGATTTTCCTGCAGCGAAAATGTATAGCACAATGCAGGAGTGGGTATTTCCTTTTATTAAGAATCTTCACGGAAATAAGGATAGCGCCTATTCAAAATACATGGGAGATGCCATTTTCAAAATTCCTACACCGCTGATGCTGGATAAGATTGTTACTGCTATGGATTCGATTTATGAACAGATGGCACAGTTGAAATCTGCGGATACAAGAGGCGATGTGTACGAGTATCTTCTTTCAAAGTTGGCAACAGCAGGAGTGAATGGTCAGTTTCGTACGCCTAGACATATTATCCGCATGATGGTGGAAATGATGGATCCGAAAGCTGACGAGATAATTTGTGATCCGGCTTGTGGAACTTCTGGATTTCTTGTATCAGCCAGCGAGTATTTAAAAGAAACAAAAAAAGAAGAAGTGTTTTTCAATAAACAAAACAAAAACCATTATATGAACCATATGTTCCATGGCTTTGATATGGATAGAACGATGCTTCGAATCGGTGCGATGAACATGATGACACATGGCGTGAATAATCCATATATCGAATACAGAGATAGCTTGTCCGATCAGAATCCAGATAAGGAAAAATATAGTCTGATTCTTGCGAATCCACCGTTTAAGGGAAGTTTAGATTATGACATCGTAAGCGCCGATTTACTAAAAGTGTGTAAAACCAAAAAGACAGAGCTATTGTTTTTAGCATTATTTGTTCGCATGCTTAAAGTGGGTGGACGTTGTGCTTGTATAGTTCCAGACGGAGTATTATTTGGATCATCAAAAGCACATAAAGCCATTCGTAAGACGATTGTGGAAGAAAATAGATTGGAAGCAATTATTTCTATGCCATCCGGTGTCTTTAAACCATATGCTGGAGTATCAACAGCAATTTTGATTTTTACCAAAACAGGTCATGGAGGAACAGATAATGTATGGTTCTATGATATGAAAGCTGATGGATTTACCTTGGATGACAAGCGAAGCGAAATAAAGGAAAATGATATTCCAGATATTATTGAGCGGTTTAGAAATCTGGACAAAGAAGTAAACAGAAAACGAACAGAACAGAGTTTCTTTGTAACAAAGCAGGAAATTGAGGACAATGGTTATGATCTTAGTATTAATAAATACAAGGAAATAGAGTATATACCAATCGAATACCCATCAAGTCAGGAAATTATGACAGATCTTCGTGAATTAGAAAGGAAGATTGGTGAGGAAATGGATGCTTTGGCACAATTATTAGGATTATAAATTTCTAGTTTGTAAAAATTAGAAGTCGTCAAAACAAAAAAATCTGGTGATACGAGGAGGGTGTTTGAGATGTTTGAATTGATAAACGTTATATTTCCAATTATGTTTATTACTGTGGTTGGTATCATTATTTTCTCTTTAGTACGGGGAATTATCACATGGAATAAGAATAATCAGTCACCTAGATTAACAGTGCCAGTTGTCGTTGTTGCAAAGCGAGAAAACATTACGCATCATCAACATGCAAATGCGGGTGATTCGAGCGGTGCACACGGATTCCATACGACAACAAGTACTTCGTATTATGTGACATTTCAGGTGGAAAGTGGAGACAGAATAGAGTTTTGCGTTT
>ENA-ORTP01000575-ORTP01000575.1-human-gut-metagenome-genome-assembly--contig:-NODE-575-length-44724-cov-13.563165_pt1 | contig 44724 bp, 45 predicted proteins | sample MGYA00241913_ERZ509190 | MGnify/ENA primary metagenome ERZ509190 (study PRJEB26280, sample SAMEA2338839) | human gut metagenome | biome: human gut; feature: human-associated habitat; material: faeces...
CGGCTCGGGAAGGATTCACTCCAAAGTCGTGAATCCGGGACGGAAAATCAGAAACAGAAAATATCAATGCGTATGGAAGAAAAAAAGAACGGAAAGACAAGAAAAAGTGCAGGGCGGAAACCCAAAACAGACCCTGCCGTGTATCGCTATGTGATGCGATTGAACTCGGAAGAGAATGTAAAGTTCGACATCCAATTTCAAAAATCAGGATTGAAGGAACGCTCCAAGTTCATCAAGGCAATGGTTTTCGGTAAGGAAATCAAGATTGTGAAAATCGACAAGGCGACAATGGACTACTACATCCGCCTGACCAATTTCTACCATCAGTTCCAGAGTATCGGCAACAATTACAACCAGACGGTCAAGGCGGTCAAGACCAATTTCGGAGAGAAACGGGCATATGCGCTGCTCCGCAATCTGGAAAAGGCGACCATCGATCTGGTGGTGCTGAGCAAGCGGATTATCATGCTGACCCGTGAGTTTGAAGAGACCTACCTTATTAAAAGGAAAAGGGAGGAGGAATGACATGGTGGCTAAAATCAACAGGGGCGTTTCCCTTTACGGGGCTATCATCTATAACCAGCAGAAAGTGGAGGATGCCACCGCACGCATCATTTACGGAAACCGCATGATTACGGATGTCACCGGCAATCCGGAACACATCATGCGGCAGACCCTTTGGGCTTTCGAGAACTACCTGCTTGCCAACAAGAACACGGAAAAGCCTATACTGCACATATCCCTGAATCCCTCTTTGGACGACCGTCTGACAGACGGACAGTTTGCGGATTTGGCAAAAGAGTATATGCAGAAAATGGGCTACGGCGACCAGCCTTACATCGTGTATATCCACGAGGACATTGACCGAAGGCATATCCATATCGTTTCCACCTGCGTGAACGAAAAAGGGGAAAAGATTGACGATGCCTACGAGTGGAATCGCTCGATGAAAGCCTGCCGGGAACTGGAAAAGAAATTCGGACTGAAACAGGTGGAGGACAAACGGAAAGAATTGTTGGAGCCATACCTCAAGAAAGCGGACTATCAAAACGGGGATGTGAAACAGCAGGTATCCAACATTGTAAAGAGCGTGTTCTCCACTTACCGTTTCCAGTCTTTCGGGGAGTACAGCGCGATGCTTTCCTGCTTCAATATCGAGGCGAAACAGGTTAGGGGCGAGTTCGAGGGCACACCCTACAACGGTATTGTCTATACCATGACGGATGATGAGGGCAAACCGCTGTGTACGCCCATCAAGTCCTCCCTTATCGGAAAATGCTACGGTTACGAGGGATTGGAAAAACGTATCGGCTACAACGCCCGCGAGTACAAAGCCAAGAAATGTCAACCGAAAATACGGAATGATGTTGCACTTGCCATGCACGGTTGCCGTGGTAATAGAGAGGAGTTTGTACGCCTGCTCGGTGGAAAAGGCATAGACGTGGTGTTCCGCGAGAATGATGAAGGGCGCATTTACGGCGCGACCTTTATCGACCACAAGAATCGGGAGGTATATAACGGCTCACGGCTCGGAAAGGAGTTCTCGGCGAATGCCTTTGAACGGCTCTTCAATAATCCGGGCGACATCCCGAATCCGGATGCTCCCATATCGGAGTACGGTATGCAAAGCGGTTTCTCTTCCGATATGGAGAGTGCCATCGAACAGGCTTTCGGAATATTCGACATGGAGGCGAACGGTCCTGACCCGCAGGAGGAGGCACTTGCCCGAAGGCTGCAACGCAAAAGGAAGAAGAAACGCCGCTCTCGCGGAATATCATAATTACGAATTTATCAACAACATTAAAATCAGTTCATTATGCAACAGGAAGATGATTTGAGAGGATTGGCCAAAGTCATGGAGTTCATGCGTGCCATATCCATCGTGTTTATTGTCATCCACGTCTATTGGTTCTGCTACCGGTCATTCGTGGATATGGGTATCAATATAGGAGTGGTTGACAGGATACTCCTTAATTTCCAGCGGACGGCGGGGCTTTTCAGCAACCTGCTGACAACAAAGGTCTTTGCCGTCATATTCCTTGCCCTTTCATGTCTTGGCACAAAGGGCGTGAAGAACCAGAAGATGACCTGGAACAGGATATACGCCGCTTTCCTTTCGGGGCTGGTGCTGTTCTTCATGAACTGGTGGATTCTCGACCTGCCGTTCAATCCTACAGTCAATGCCGCACTCTATACGGTGACGCTCACCGCCGGATATATCCTTCTTTTGATGTCCGGTGTATGGATAAGCCGTATGCTGAAAAACAACCTCATGGAAGATGTGTTCAACACCGCCAACGAGAGTTTCATGCAGGAAACGCGTCTCATGGAAAACGAGTATTCCGTCAACCTGCCCACGAAGTTTGTCTATCAGGGCAAGGAATGGGACGGCTGGATAAATATCGTCAATCCCTTCCGAGCCTCCATCGTGCTTGGAACACCCGGTTCGGGAAAGAGTTACGCGGTGGTAAACAACTACATAAAACAGCAAATCGAGAAATCCTTTGCCATGTATATCTACGATTACAAGTTCCCGGATTTGTCGGAAATAGCTTACAACCATTTACTTAAACATAGAGAACATTACAAGGTCAAGCCGGAGTTCTATGTAATAAACTTCGACGACCCGCGCCGCAGCCACAGGTGCAATCCCATCAATCCTAAATTTATGGTGGATATATCCGATGCCTACGAATCCGCCTACACGATAATGCTCAATTTGAACAAGACCTGGATACAGAAACAGGGTGATTTTTTCGTGGAATCACCGATTATCCTGCTTGCGGCCATCATCTGGTACTTGCGGATTTACAAGGACGGCAAGTATTGCACGTTCCCTCATGCGATAGAGTTCCTGAACAAACCGTATGCCGACATTTTCACGATTCTCACCTCTTATCCCTCGTTGGAAAACTACCTCTCACCGTTCATGGATGCCTGGCAGGGAGGCGCACAAGATCAGTTGCAGGGCCAGATTGCGTCCGCTAAAATCCCGCTTTCGAGGATGATTTCACCGCAGCTCTACTGGGTCATGACGGGCGATGATTTTACGCTTGACCTTAACAACCCGGAACACCCGAAAATCCTCTGTGTCGGCAACAACCCCGACCGGCAGAACATCTATTCGGCGGCATTGGGACTGTACAATAGCCGTATAGTGAAACTGGTAAATAAGAAAGGACAACTCAAAAGTTCCATTATTATTGACGAGTTGCCGACCATCTATTTCCGTGGCATTGACAATCTGATAGCCACCGCGAGAAGTAACAAGGTTGCGGTCTGTCTCGGCTTCCAGGACTTCTCGCAGTTGGCTCGTGACTACGGAGATAAAGAGGCGAAGGTGATCCAAAATACGGTCGGCAACATCTTCAGTGGACAGGTGGTCGGGGAAACGGCCAAGAACCTGTCGGAGCGTTTCGGCAAGATACTCCAGCAGCGGCAGTCCATTTCCATCAACCGACAGGATACATCCACCTCCATCAATACGCAACTGGATTCCTTGATACCTGCTTCCAAAATCGCTAATCTTTCGCAGGGAACATTCGTGGGCAGCGTGGCTGACAACTTCGGGGAAGAGATAGACCAGAAGATTTTCCATTCGCGGATTATCGTTGACAGTGCAAAAGTATCCGCGGAAATGAAAGCCTACAAGAAAATTCCGGTAATCAATGAGTTCAGGGATGCGGACGGCAACGACATCATGCAGCAACAGATTGACCGTAATTATTCTCAGATCAAGGCGGACGTACTGCAAATCATCGAGGATGAGAAAGAACGAATCAAGAACGATCCGGATTTGCAGCATCTGATACCGAAAGAGGAAGACGACAAGAAAGAGGAATAAGACACCGCTTTTTTATTTCCGCCTGCAAAGTTCGTCCCGTGCCTGGCAGATTGAGCAAGGCCGAGCCCTTCGGGTTTCCGCAAAAATCATCCTCGCTGCGCTTGCGGTATTTTTACGGAAAGCCTTGCACAATCCGGCACGGCAGGCAAGAAATAAAATATCGGCTCACGAGCCGGCATGTGTTTAACAAAATAAAAACAGATGGTTATGAATAGAACAAGAGTAAGCAACGCCACTAAAGGACATTTGATTCAAAGTGATGGGAATAATATAGTCATCGGACAAATCCATTGGAAAGGATGCGCCTATCCAGTCAGAGAAATAAATACCGAAAAACAGATATTCCGGGTATCCGTGGAGAGTCTGCGGGATGAACTGATAAACGATATGCGTAACGGAATATATGAGGCAATGGAAGCGTGCGAAGAGATTGACGGTTACTGTACCGAAGAAGAACTGTGTGCGTTGTCCGATGCCGAATTGTACAGAATGTATTGTTAAACTATAAATAAAAAAAGACATGAAAAAGAGAAGCAACTTCACACCGATGGAAAGATTCCATGAGATTCTCGTCGGGCATGGTCTGAACGCGATGAATGTGGGGATTAACCATATCCGCATTTTCTTGGACGGCAAAAAACTTTTTGACTACTATCCGCTGAGGATGAAACTTTTCGATTACCACAACTGGCACCAGCTGACCTATCCCTCTTTCGGAAACGGTGACAGAAAATGGGAAGAAGAACTTGACGGCATTATCAGTAAACTTATCGCATCGCCTCAAAAACTACAGGAATCATGAATGACAATAAAAAGGAACCGCTCGTTTGGGACAACATTCCCGAATGGGCGATTTTTTCATTGGAATACGGAATAGAGGAAGAGCTGTTTCTCACCGATGAAGACAAGGACATGATAACCCGGTTCATCGCAGAAAACTTCCCGAACGGATACACGATGAGCGTGGATTGGGAATCATACAAGGAGTTCGATCGTTATCCTGCTTTCGGGAAACCGTGCAAGACTTATACGGTCAAGTTTTGTAATTTATAAATCAGATGAATATGAGAAAGATAACATTAAGTGAATACAACGCCATTCCGGAAGACTACCGTGGAATCTGGACTGTGGAGCGTTGGGACTTGCCGGATTGGGCTGAAAAACGTGAAAGGCATATCGGTAAACGCACCATGATGGTCAATGACAACGGCACGTGCCTGTTGGTTGAAGGAATGGGCTTTGAAATCGTGGATGACAGTACATGGAAAAAGCCCGGTGAAGTCAGACGGGAAATTGGCGGCCTTTATCTGAAATTCTACAGCGGACAGGGACGTGAACCTCATTATGCGGATTGTGTCATCCGCTGGCGTGACACTCTGGAAACGGTAGAGGCAAGGATTGCCTTGTCTATGGACTCCGATACGAAAATGGATGACGAGATATTCTATTACTGCAACGGGGTAGATGACCTGAAATCATTGGCGGATAAAAGCATGGAGGACTTTACCATAGCAGAGTGCCTCGGTTTCGGCATATATGAAGAACTGTTACAAACAACTTAAAATTATCGGATATGAAAATCAAATGTCAGGAACACTACGACAAGGTGCTGGAGTATGCCAAGAGCATTGGCGACACAACTTTTGAGAAATGTATCGAACGCCTCAAACAGTGGGAGAAGAACTCCAACGGCAGGTATGAAATTGAACTCTATTGGGATTTCGCGCCGTATTCATTCGGTTTTGCTGAGGTGGCTGCGGACGGAAGCAAGGGTGTTGTCGGTGGATTGCTATACCATGGCAGACCGGACGAATCTTTTGCCGTAATCATGGAACCGTTCCACGGCTGGAGCATTCATACCTAAATTTTCATCATACTGCTTTATCTGTAACTGTGCGAAAATGGTGCAGAGGTAATCAATATCTGATTATTTTTGCACCTTTTTGGTACATTGACTCGTAAACTCAATTTACAGAATCCGGAAATTAAATCCTTGTTATGAGAATTAAGACTTAGTTTTTGCGAATTTTCTGCAAAATTCAAGGATTAAATTCTTATATGGCAAATTTAGGTAACAACAATATCTCTTTTTCCGGATTCACCTGAATAGAAATAACTTGTGTTGCTTCAAGTTTGCAAGGCAGTTGTTTTATCTCATTCGCTTGCAATAAAAACGTATCCACATTCAATTCTTTTTTGGACTTGGCTTCCCAATCATATACGACAAACAGCCCTTTGCCAAAATGCTCAAATCCGTTCTTGTGATTCGTTATGGTCAAACCGTCTTCATTCAAAGTGACAGACCAATTGCATCCACGTTCTTTATACGAAAATGCGTCACCATAAGCAATTGTTACTTTTCCAATCAGTCTGCCGACAAGGATATCCACATTCGTATAAGGATTCCTGTTATAGATAGGCTCTCTTGTTTTCAAATCACTTTCCGCCCTTAGCCTACATGCGTTGACGATACCCTTCACCAAATTATCTTTGACAAGAGGGAATGTGGACTCCGAAGATTTGGTTTCCTGCCAATATCCCTTTTTCCTTGCATAACCGTTTATACAATTCTTGCCATCACAATCCTTTCCAGGATTCTTTCCTGTTCCACATTCAAATATATGCTTTTTGCCGCGCACTTTTTCACCGCATTCTGTTTCATTGAAACAATGGTAAATGTATTCAAAATGCAATAACAGGTAGTATTCAAAGCTACGGCTTGAAAAAGCTATATTGACTTTCTTGCCGTCAATTACTTTATTTGCTTCCAGATAGGCTTCTTCATGTTTCGGATGTTTGTCCTTATCATAGACCGCCCAGGATTCATCCACTCCCTCCGATAAAATTTGTCTGGCATATAGCACCCACTTTAACGGAGGTACTCCAGCTATCACTACATCCTCAACAGGGTTATTTCCGGTTTTGATTTTGCGCTTTTTACCTTTATAATTACCGCGTGCAGAATTTTCCGGCTTTTCGTCCTCCGGTATATAAGGTTGGGGAATGGTTCGCACGTCCATAGCACCTTTGTCTTTACAATACAGGTCGCACAGACTTGTGAAGAATAGTGGTTCGGTCTTATTGCCTTCGCACACTATTCTTATGACATAATTGCTATGACGCGTATTTTCGTTATTTCTCGCCATTCTCCACAAAAAGTTTTTCTAATGATTGCAATGAAGGTACACCTCCAAATTTGTTGTTCAAATACCATTTGGCAAACAAGGTATCTTCTCTTACATCATCAAAATCAGACAAGGAGAATATTTCAGACACACCGTATTTATCCTTTTCCGTAAACCACACCTGATCCTTACGAATCGTATTTTGGTCAAGAAGATTCACATCATGGGTGGTAAAGACTAACTGGGCATTGTGCTTGTTGATTCTTTCGTTCCGGAAAATATCCACTATCAATTTTGTGATATAAGAATGAAGTCCCGAATCCATTTCATCTATAAAAAATGGACTTCCGTTCTGCAATGCCTGTAATATATGGCAGCCGATGATAAACAAGGCCCTTGTACCAAAAGATTCTTCCTTCAACGGCAAATCTGTAGTTTTGCCTGAATCTTCACCATCCTTATACAATCCGTGCAGACTTGTGACCTCCACGCCATCACTACGTTTTTCCAATTGAAAATCCGCCAATCCGGTATCTGCAAAGGTCAAGAATTCTGCAAGCATCTTCTTGTTATCCGGATGTGAATACAGCCATCGGAGCATTTCCTTGTCCTCTCCAAGCATTGTATCTTCATGAAAGCCGTTTGATATGACAATATCCGCCAGATATCTTGCAGCGTTGGTTATCGGCTCACAAGGGGTATCTTTCAAAAATTTTGAGATCAACAACTGATTCTTGAATACCTGAAAGGGTTTGAAAGTAGAAAGACTTGCTCCGAATTTCAAAGTGTCGGATTCTTTATCTTCAGGAAGCAAGATTCTTTCAAAAAGTTGTGTCTGCTTGCCATTGGGGTATGATATCAATGACTCCGCTTCAATTTGCAGCCTGGTAAAACGGACTTCATACTTATACCTCACTTTTTGTGCTATAAACTCCATTGCAAATTCAATGGGAGCATTTACTGTTGTACTGTCAAACTTGAAAGGCTGATACAAAGTTATGTTTTCACCGACACGATTATCCAAATTCAGAACCCAACGTCTGAATCCATACAGGAACTTTATTATATTGGTCTTACCGGAAGCATTGGCACCAAAGATTAAAGATATCTTCAATGCTTTCTTGTTTCCCTCTGCAATGGTTTCCACGTCACACAGATTTTCGGCCTTTGCTTTTGAAGAGGTCGGTTCCGTTGTGAACGAACAAATGCCCTTGAACGAACGATAATTCTTGAATTCCAGATTTAATATCATAATTTCGCTGCTTTTTTGCAAAAGTAGTGCTTTAATTCCGCATAGGCAAATTTATTTCCCATTTTCTGCGAAAAATCCGCAAGAATTAAATATTAAATTCATTTCGGCTCTCCTATGGCTTTGTTTTTACTAACTTTTGGCACTATTCTGTATTAGTGCCGAAAGTTTGCAAAGCAAATCATCTCTTACCAAATCATCTATTGGAAAAAATTGGGAAAAGTACCAGATTTCTCCAATAGAAATACACAAGCATCTGAATGATAGTAATATAAATATAATGTTTGTTCATTATTTAATTGTGTTCATTTTTAATGAACAACTATCCAAGAGTGAACAAAACCACTTCTTAAGCGCATCGCTCTACAAAAGTAATCAAAAAGCAATTATCTATGGCACTCATCAACAATGCGATAGTGCCTTATTCCATATTCCTCTATAAAAATCCATCATAAGCACGCTTCCCTTGTCAAGTCCCATTAAGAAGTTAACTCGGAGGGACGATACCTTCCACGTTCAGGCCTCCGGTTTTCGGGCAAAAAATTCCTTTCAGTAATTTTTCACCCGAAAAAACGCTCCGGTATCGCCGTCCGAGTTGAGGAATGGGTCGGGACTTAGCAAGCGAAGCGACCTACGACGCATAGGACAATTCTAAAAAACAACATGACGGCTATATTTTATCGGTTAATGTTGTCCCAATGCTCTATGCCATCCTATCATTTCCCAACCTTACACTGCCTCCTGTCTTATAGAGTGCCACAAGAAAACGGGGACTAAAGACAGCTCGCTCCCAACTCTGCATAAGACAGGTTTTTCTTTCTTTTTGTCGCTCGTTTTTCCACTTTTCGGTCTGTTTCGCGCTTTTTCTTTCCCAGCGTTCCCTTTTTATGCCTTTCCCGCTTGCGGTTGTGCGCCATTTTCGGGGCGTTTTCATGATTTCTCCCTCCGTTTTCTCTCTTTTCTCTTCCTCTGTTTTCCATCCTGCGGTGAAACGTGATGACAAGTGATGAAACATATAGTATAACGCATTGCAAACTAATTATTTATCAAAATTCACCCTATATATTTGCACTGACAATTTTAAGTATCAACTCTAAAAAACAAAGTTATGGCAAAGAAAAATGGAAGGGACGATCCCCCTAAACCTCAAGTCACCGAGAACGAACAGATGAGCGACATCGTGTTCATCCTCGACAAGATGGAACTGATTTTACAAGCGGTGTCCGAAATCAACAAGGACGGCCGGTTCAAGACGGTTCCGGCAGACAAGGAGCACCAGAACTCCTTTCTGAAAATCGACCGCTACGCCAACCTGTTCGAGAATTTCCTGAAGAACTTCTGGAGCCAGCTCAAAGACCCGACACGGTTCGGCATCCTCACCGTCAAGGAGGACACGCTGGATAACCCGGAAGTAAGGCAGGCAGTAGAGGACATGGCGGCAGGAAAGCAGACGAAAGCCGTGGAGGAATTTCTAAAGAAGTACGAGATTGTTCCACGCGACAAGGAAAACCAAAGTATCAACCAAAAAAATCAAGAAGAAATGGCAAAGAAAAATGAAACCCCGCAGCAGGCAGTCCAGGAGGGCGGTCAGCAGCAACCCAAGCACCGCTACAACGAATCCATGATCAACTGGGACGAGTTGAAAAACTTCGGACTGTCCAGAGAGTATCTTCAGGAACGCGGTCTCCTCGACCAGATGCTCAAAGGCTACAAGACCAACCAGGTCGTGCCCATCAGCATGAACTTCGGCTCCGCCGTATTACGCACCGACGCACGCCTGTCATTCCAGCAGACCGCCAGCGGTCAGATTGCCCTCGGTATCCACGGCATCCGCCAGAAACCCGAACTCGAACGCCCGTACTTCGGTCACATCTTCTCCGAAGAGGACAAGAAGAACCTGTTGGAGACAGGCAACATGGGACGTGTCGTGGAACTGAAAGGGCGCAACGGCGAATACATCCCTTCTTTCATCAGCATCGACAAGCTCACCAACGAGGTGGTCGCCATGCGCGCGGAAAACGCCTACATCCCGCAAGAAATCAAAGGTGTGAAACTGACCGACCAGGAAATCAACGACCTGCGGGAAGGCAAGAAGGTGTTCATCGAAGGCATGATTTCCAATAACGGCAAGGAGTTCGACGCCCACATCCAGGTCAACGCCGAACGCAGAGGCATCGAATACATCTTCGAGAACGACAAGCTCTTCAACCGCCAGTCATTGGGCGGCGTGGAACTTACCAAGCAGCAGATTGAAGACCTCAACGCGGGCAAGGCCATCTTCGTGGAGGGTATGGAGCGCAAGGACGGTGAGTTGTTCTCCTCGTATGTCAAGCTGGACGAGGCCACGGGCAGACCTTCCTACACACGCTACAATCCCGATTCCCCGGAGGGAGCGCGTGAAATTTACATTCCCATGGAGATTAACGGCGTGAAGATCACCGCCGAGGAACAGCAGCAACTGCGCGAGGGCAAGGCCATCTTCCTCAACGACATGGTGAACCGTAAGGGTGAGGAGTTCTCCTCCTTCATCAAGGCGGACCTGGAGACGGGACGCCTGAGTTACTCACGCACGCCGGACGGCTTCGAGCAGCGTGCCGAGTTCAAGATACCGGAAAAGGTATGGGATGTGAAACTGACGAGAAACCAGCGTGCCGACCTCCAGAGCGGCAAGGCGGTACTGGTCGAGGGCATCAAAGGCTACGATGGAAAGACCATCTCGCAGTATGTCAAGGCGAACTTCAACCAGGGCAGGCTGGACTTCTACAACGAGAACCCGGACCGCAAGCGTGATGCATCGCAGCGCAACGTGGTGGCGAACGCCCAGAAGCAGGGACAGGAACAGGCTGGCCGCAAGTCCAAGGGGGCAAGCATTGCCTGAGCGTGAATCAGAATGAATGTCAAATCAAAAAAAACAGGAATATGAACGTAAACAATAAAAACAACACGCCATTCAAGGCGGAAGACGTGAACTGGGAAGAACTCGCGGGAATCGGTATACTGAAGGACGAGCTGGAAATGTCGGGGGAACTTGACACGCTTCTCAAGGGGGAAAAGACAGGAGTGATGTCGCTCAGCCTCGTGCTGCTGGGCGTGGACGTGGTGATGGACGCCACCCTGCAACTGGTGCGCAAGGACGACGGGGCACTGATTGAAATCCTCGGTGTCAAGCCGGTGGCTTGACAAACGCCCATCCATTATAACAAGTAAAAAATGTCAAACCGCCGTTTCCCGTTTTCCGGTTCCGGTAGCGGGGAACGGCTTAAATTTTATCCGAACATGAAAGCAATCATAGCAGAAAAACCGAGTGTCGGCATGGATATAGCCCGTGTGGTCGGGGCTACCGACAAGAAAGACGGCTACTGTACAGGCAACGGGTATATGGTCACGTGGGCGTTGGGACACCTGGTGTCGCTCGCCATGCCCGGTGCGTATGGCTACACGAAAACCTCCGCCGAAAACCTCCCGATGCTGCCGGACCCGTTCCGTCTGGTGTCCCGCCAGGTCAGGACGGACAAAGGGATGGTGACGGACATCGCCGCCGCCAAACAACTGAAAATCATCGACAGCGTGTTCGACCGGTGCGACAGCATCATCGTGGCTACCGACTGTGCCCGTGAAGGGGAACTTATCTTCCGCTGGATATATTCCTACTTAGGCTATACCAAACCGTTCAAACGCCTGTGGATCTCCTCTCTCACCGACGAGGCCATCCGCGAGGGTTTGGCGAACCTCCGGGACGGCAGCGACTACGACAGCCTGTATGCCGCCGCCGACTGCCGGGCAAAGGCGGACTGGCTGGTGGGCATGAACGCGAGCCGCGCGTTGGCGATAGCTTCCGGCTCGGCGAACAACTCCATAGGACGTGTACAGACCCCGACGCTCGCCATGATATGTGCCCGCTTCAAGGAGAACCGGAATTTCGTCTCTACCCCTTACTGGCAGCTGCACCTCACGCTGAAACGGCAGGACGCGCACCGCATGTTCATCCACACGGAAGAGTTCAAGGAGAAGGATGCGGCAGAGGCGGCATACCGGAAAATCACTTCCGGTTCTGTGGCAACAGTCACTGGGTCGGAACACAAGAAGACTTTCCAACAGGCCCCGCTTCTGTACGACCTGACCACGCTTCAGAAAGATTGCAACGTCCATTATGACCTGACAGCGGAGAAGACCCTCTCCATCGCCCAATCCTTGTATGAAAAGAAGCTTATTTCTTATCCGAGGACGGGAAGCCGCCATATCCCGGAGGATGTCATGCGGCACATTCCTTCCTTGCTGGGAAAAGTGGTTTCCATGCCGGAATTCAGGGAATACGGACAGTCTTTCGACCTGTCCAGTCTGAATACCCGCAGCGTGGATGACACGAAAGTGACCGACCACCATGCCCTTATTATCACGGGTATCATCCCCGAAGGGTTGTCCGAGGCGGAATCTACCGTTTACACCCTGATAGCCGGAAGGATGCTGGAAGCATTCTCGCCACCCTGCGAGAAGGAACTTTTGGTCATGGAATGTGCCTGCGAGGGAATGGCGTTCCGTTCCCGCTCTTCCTCCATTGTCAGACCGGGCTGGCGCGGCGTGTTCGCCAGAAAGGAGGACAGAGAGAAGGACGAGCCGGAACGTGACGGGGGGACGGCGGAGTTTGCCGAAGACGAGACCGTTCCGGTCATGGGACATGGATTGGCGCAGAAGAAGACCCTGCCCAAGCCGCTGTACACGGAGGCCACGCTGCTGGCGGCGATGGAGACCTGCGGGAAAAACATCACGGACGAACAGGCGAAGGAGGCCATCAAGGATTTGGGCATAGGCACACCCGCCACCCGTGCCGCCATCATTACCACCCTTGTCAAACGTGACTATATCGCCCGCTCCGGCAAAAGTATCATCCCGACCGAAAAAGGGATGTATATCTATGAGGCGGTGAAGGACATGCGTGTGGCGGACGTGGGACTGACGGGAAGCTGGGAGAAGACCCTGGCGCAGGTGGAGGGGCATACCCTCGATACGGAAACCTTCATGCAGTCCATCCGGGATTACACCCGCAGGGCAACCGAAGAGATCCTGCGTCTGGAATTCCCGGCCATGCAGGAAAGGGCGTTCACCTGCCCCAAGTGCAAGACGGGGAAAATCATCCTCCGTTCCAAAGTGGCCAGGTGTGCCCATGACGGGTGCGGGCTGCTGGTGTTCCGCCGTATCCTGAACAAGGAACTGACCGACACCCACATGGAACAGCTTTTCTCCTCCGGCACCACCAGACTCATCAAGGGGTTCAAGGGGAAGAAAGGCGTACCGTTCGATGCCGCCGTCACTTTCGATGCGGAATACAACACGGTATTCTCGTTCCCGAAAACCGGGAACGGAAAGAAAAAATAACACCGTCATTCCAATTCGCGGGCAAAGGTAGCGCACCGCCTTTTTCCACCGGCAAGGTCAGGCCCTCCGGGTTTCGGGGAAAATCATCCTCGCGCCGCTCCGGTATTTTCCCTCGAAAACCTTGCCTGTGGAGGCGGTACGCATCCCGGCCCTTGAAATTGGAAAAGACTGTTTCACCCGTTAATATCGGAATGTCATGAAAACAAGGGAATATATCGACAAGATTCAAGCGAACAGATGGGTACGGACCATCGCATTGGGCTTTGCAGCCTTCATCGTGTTCAGTTATATGTACACACGGGGCATATCCCCCGTGTGGGCTGCGGTAGCCATCGTGTGTTTCAGGGGATTCTTCAGGTTCCTGTACCGGATAGCTTGCCTTCTGGTGGCTGCGGCCATACTTTTCTGCATACTCAGTTTTCTGGTATCCTGACAATATTTGACCATGAAACATAACTGCCATACAAAATCAAGTGGAACCTTACAGAACAGGGCTGTCTTCCGGGACGGCTCTTTTTGTTTTCCGCCCTCTGTGGAACCGGAAACCATAACGACAGGGATAAAAGGAAAAGGGATGAAAACACAGACTTGGCATACCGGAAACTACCGGGCAAAGTTGGCAAATGCCTTTGTTCGGACGGCAAGGTCAAGCCTTGCGGTTTCGGAAAAAATCATCCTCGCCGGAGGCTTGCGGTATTTTTCCCGAAAACCTTGCCTTACCGAAGGCATCTGCCGTCGGGCCCTTGTAGTTCACGGGCTGCCAAAGCCCGAATATTCACAATTAAAAAAATAAAGAGACATGAACCAAGCATTTGCAACAAGCGCACCGCCGGCTCCCATGAGGATGCCCATGCCGGTAACGAGAAGAAAAAGGACGGTGGAACCCGAACCTGCCGTCAAGTTCCCGCCACGGGGGACGACAGGACCGGTACACATTTCCACCCTGTTGACCCCGATACTGGAAATCAGCCGCCATCCCGACAGGAACAGGCTGCTGGCCAAACTGTTCAGTGAAGAATAAAACCCAGTAATAACTTTTAATACATCAAATTATGTTTTTTACAGCAATCCACCAGATGATGACCGAAGGCGTGGATCTCACGCTTGTCATCCGCAAAGCGAACGGACAACTGACAGTATCCTTACTGCCGAAGTCGAACGGGCTGAAGGACGAAGCCCAGAACCACCTCGTACCACTGACCGTCAGCGGGCTGCCGCAGGAACTGGACGCCGGCTTCTTGCAAGCCGTAGCACGTCCTATACAGAAGACTACCGGACTGATTTCCAACATGGCGCAATTCGAGGCGCAGGCTGAGAAGGCAGCGTCCGAGAGCAAGGCTGCCAAGGAGACCAAAGCGAAGGAAACGAAAGAGGAAAAGGAGAAGCGGGAGAAGTACGAGAAACATTTCAAGAAAGCGGAGGAACTGATCGCCGCCAAGAACCACAAGGAGGCGGTTACCGCGCTCGGGCAGGCACGTCTTTACGCCAAACCGCAGGACCAGAAGAAAATCGACGAGATGGTGGCGGAACAGACAAAGGCGATGAACAAGGGCAGCCTGTTTGAACTGATGGATGAACCGGCTTCACAGCCACAACAGCCGCAGGCACAACCGGCAGCCGCACCGGTCCAACAACCACGGCAGGCTCCACAATATCCTCCGCAACCGCAGGCGCAGAGACCGATGGCGGCACAGGCTCCCGGCGGACAGCAGAGACCGGCAACCAGCCCTCAGCAACAGCAGGCAATGTGGCCGCCGCAACAACCGCCACAGGGACCGACACAATATTACCAGCCACAGCCGCAACCCTACATGGGACAGCAGCCAGTACCGCAACAGGCTCCACAACCCGCACACGGGGGATACCATGGGACACATTGGCAGGAGCCGGTACAGCACCCTGAAGAACTGTCCCCGCATTATCACGCCGGAGAGGATGAACCCAATTACCGTCCGGAGGACTACGAGGGATATCCCGATTTCCCGCAGTCCATGTTAGAAAATCATGTCTCAAAATATCAAGCAGTATAAGATTATGGCACTCGAAGTAACAGGAATGACACGCTCATTCACATTCAAAAAAGGCAGCGGAATGGTAATGCTCGATGACCCCAACCCGTCGGACAGCCCCGAAATGGTCATGAGCTATTACTCCAACTTCTACCCGGAGCTGACAACGGCAACGGTACACGGACCGGTCATCAAGGATGATAAGGCCGTATACGAGTTCAAGACCACCATCGGGACCAAAGGATAGGAAGCATGAAGAAGGAACGAAAGAAAAAGAACAACAAGAAAAGTAAACCATGTGTACCATTGGACGAACAACAGTCAAGGCAGCTGGCGAGGCTCATCATCGGCCAGACGCGGAGGAATTTACGGTACGGTGTGAACAGGGAAGAACGGATTGCGGCTCCAAGCGGGGCCGTAATTCTTTTCTGAGCACAGCCTTGATACCGCTGGCACAGAATAATCTTACCGTGGATTGTTACGACAGCGGCGAATGCAACAGTATAAACGTAATCACGCGGGATAACTACGAATTCCTGCGTGATTCGTATTTCAGGTATGCCCTGCTGTTGCAGAAGGAGGGCATACACACGCCCGGAAACAGTATCGGGGAAGGCATCGCCAATCTGTACGATGAAATGAACACGCTTGTCGGTGACGAACTGCATGTCAATATCGAGCAGGAAGGCGGCAGGCTTTTCTTCCGGCTGTGGAAATACCACAAGTGGGGAAGTTTCACGCTGTATTACTTTCCGGTGAAGTTTCTGGAATCGCTCAACCCTATCTTGAGGAGGATTGCCATTACCTTTATCCATAAACTGATGAAAGCAAACGGCATTGATACATTCGTGGATTACGAAGAATCGGACTTTTTGTTTGAAATGCTTTCGGAGGATGACTGCAGCGACCCGGAGGAGTGGAAAGAACGCATGAAACTGCTGAACTCCTATCAGGAAGGGAAAATCGGCAGGCTGCTCAAACGGGTGGAATCGAAATCCTACTACAAGAACCTGCCGAAAGCACTGGATACATACGAACCCCAAAACGGGTTTGAACAGCCTTTGGTCGATGCGATGAAACGGGGTCTCCCGTTTCTGACGCCTGCACGGGGCATCATGCAATACGCTTATGACGCCTATTACTCGGAGAATCAGGACTTCCACCCGATGTACCTGCAACAGCAGATAAGGGTCGTGTATGACATCAACGACATTGTATCCGACTATCTCGTTGACTATTACAATTCCTATAGCAGGGAGACCTACGACATCACTCCGGTGACCGTCCGCGACCTGTCGCCCGATACCGAAGAACTGTTTAGCATGGACGATTACCCGGAACGGTTCTTCCGGTGGGCGGACGAATTCATATCTTTAATCAGTTGAATTATGTTGGAAACGAATGAACTTACCCAAAAACTGAGGACGCTGCTCCATCCGAGGGCGGCGTTGATTGCCTATTCAGGCGAGAAAGACAACTCTTATGCCTCTGACAACAACTATTTTGTTGAGATAAGGGACATAGACGATAACGGAATGATGGGAGAAGGCCGGCCCGTCACGGTGGATTTCATGAACGAACTGGTGCGCGGTTATTCCGAAAGCCACAGCACCACGCCATACGGCAGGATTCCGGCCAATATGCTATGGTGCGACCCGCGCAAGGGCAGCGAGAGGTATATCTGGTACAATCCCCCACAGAAACGGATGATGTTTTTCAAGGAATCCCTTCAAATTGAGAATGCGAAATACAACCTGCCGGGAGTCATTTACGTGGCAGGTGGCAGTTCGTTGAGTATATATGCTTACAAGGACAAGAAGCTGACGGAAAAGACGGATCTTTATGCCGCACCGTTTTTCAATGTGACAGGGGCAAATGTCTGTCTGGGTTCCGCTAAAATAGACAAGCCGAGAGATTTGACCTACAAGAACCTGCTGGAGTATTGGGAAAAGAAGTTCTGGCTGACGGAGTTCTCCCACTTGGGCGGAGGGGGCAACCCGACCATATCCAACCTGGTACTGGTGACGAAAGCGGCAAAGGACAAGCCTTTCATCCTCGACGAACTGAAACCTTTGAATAACTTGAAACTGAAAGACATATTGAAATGAAAAGAGTACACTACATAGACAATTATCTGCTGAACCCGCAGCACCCGGTCACGGTGAACCTGATCGGCGCGGGAGGAACCGGCTCGCAGGTATTGACCTGTCTGGCACGGCTGGACGTGACATTGCGGGCACTCGGACATCCGGGATTGTTCGTCACGCTCTACGACCCTGACATCGTTACGGATGCCAACATCGGCCGTCAGCTTTTCGGATGTTCCGACCTGGGGCTGAACAAGGCGCAATGCCTTATTACCCGTGTGAACAATTTCTTTGGTAATGACTGGAAAGCGGTACCGGATATTTTCCCGACTGTGCTGAAAGATGCCAGACGGGATGACATGGCGAACATTACCGTCACCTGTACCGACAACATCAAGTCACGGCTTGACTTATGGAACGTATTGAAAGCCGTGCCCACCTCGAATTACCGTGATTACGAGACACCGCTTTACTGGATGGATTTCGGGAACACGCAAAGTATGGGGCAGGTTGTGCTGGGAACCATACCCAAGAAAATAAAGCAGCCCGCTTCCGAGTTGTACAAGACTGTCGATTCGTTGAAGGTCATTACCCGGTTCGTGAAATACGCAAGAGTGAAGGAGACGGATTCTGGACCGAGTTGCTCCTTGGCGGAGGCGTTGGAAAAGCAGGACTTGTTCATCAACTCCACACTGGCACAACTCGGATGCAATATCCTTTGGAAGATGTTCCGTAACGGGATGTTGGAACATCACGGGCTGTTCCTTAATTTAGAAACGATGAAAGTGAATCCGATAATGATATAACTTGTTTAAAAGAGGATGAGCCAAATGCAAATTTTGTAAGAATCAAATCTAAACGAACATAATTTCACTTTACGCACATGTTAATAATTACCTGTCAATCCATTCCTTAAGCCTCTGCGCCTTTTCCTTACTCACTTGTATTTCCGTTTTCGGATAACCTTTCAAACGGACAATCAACTTTCCTCCAAAATAATTACCGAGGAACAAAACGTGCTCTACATTGATAATATATTGGCGGTTTGCCCGGAAGAAATAGTCGGGATTCAGTTGGTGTTCAAGTTCATCCATTGACACATTGACTACTTCGGAAGTGCCGTTGTTAAGACGGAGATATACAATCTTGTTTTCTGTTTCGATGTGGTTGATGTCCGAAACACGCACGGTCTTATATCCGTCACGGTAAGGAAGCAAGAAACGCTCCCGATAACGGAACTTGTTTTTCTGTAAGGCATCGAAAAGCTGCTGTAGGTTTTCGTCGGTATAATTCTTACCAGCTTTGGCCGCCTTGTCAATGGCCGCTTCAAGTTCATCCGAATCCAACGGTTTCAGAAGATAGTCGAAACTGTTGAACTTGAATGCTTGTACCGCATATTCGTCGTATGCGGTGGTAAATATGATAGGTATGGTTGCCGGGGCATATTTTAGAGCTTCGAAACTCAAACCGTCAGTCAAACGGATATCCGCCAGAATGAGGTTTGTGGTTTTGCCGGATTGAAAGAATTCGACCGTCTCTTTGATGCTGGCAAGAGGGCCTTCGACAATAAATGTTCTGTCAATGTCGTTCAGCAGCCTTATGAGGCGTTTGGCATTGCGTGGCTCGTCTTCAAGAATCAGTATGTTCATAGGGGATGGTGTTTTTTATGATGGGCAGACTTACCGAATAGAAGTTTTCGGCATTCTCTATCTTGACCTTTTTATCACAAAGCAAAGCGTATCGTTCTGTGATATTTTTAAGTCCTAAACCGGTTGATTCGATTGGGGACATCAAAGGTGACTTAAGATTGCTGACTGTTATATAATCATCGGACAGCTTTATGTCGATGACCAGCGGATGTTCAGATGAAAAGCTGTTATGTTTTATTGCGTTTTCCACAGGAAGCTGCAATACAGCCGGTGGAAGAAAACCTTTGCATTGTCTGACGCCCGGACTTATTTTTGCAATGACACCTTCGTCGTGGCGCACCTTCATCAAGTACAAGTATGAATCAAGAAACTTGATTTCGTCCGCGACAGGTATCAGATTCCGGTCCAAGTTGGTGATGATGTATCGGTATACTTTCGACAGATTGCTCAGGAATTTTCCGGCAAGTCCGCTATCCTCCTCAATCAGCTCCAACAGGTTGTTGAAGTTGTTGAACATGAAATGCGGATTGATTTGCAGTTTCAGGGAATTGAGCTGTGACTGCAAGGCTATCTCCTTTTCTTTCATCAGTGCCATTTCAAGTGCCTGTTTCTCGTCGCGTGCCTTGATGTAAGACTGAAGATAGAACGTGTTGGCATAGACGCTTGACAAGAATGTGGAAATCATGGCAAAAGTATATGCGCCTTTCATGTTGAGGAGCTCGTCAAGAAGCCCGTTCCCGTTTTCACCCCATAGGAAATTGAACAAAGAAATCATGCCGAATGCGACAACGTTGTTCAGGGTAAAAAGGCAGGAAGCATAGACAATCACCCACACATAGGATGTCCGAAAAGGCAATATCCTAAAGACCAAAAAGGGAAATCCTAAAGAGATGTAGGTAACTAGCATACAAAACAGATAATCGATGATATAATCGGCTACCGTCATCTCTGGCAATTGGCCGGCGGTTTCATCATCGAGTATAAACCACAGGATGAGGTAGAGCATAAAGGAAACGGTCGATAACAACAGACCGTTCTTCCAATTCATTATTTTCATATTCTCGTTGGTCATATCGGATACAAAGTTACTTCATATTGCACAAAGATAAGACTTTACTTTCTCATTTGATAGGTTAAAACCGGATGAAACAGACAAAACCACCTTTGAAACGGATAAAATGAGAATCGAAACAGATGGTATTTTTCTTTTGGACGAGAAATACAAATTGATTGGTGGACATTATGACCAATATTTCGGAAGCTATTTTAGTCGTTTCATAAATGATTTCTTCCGTTTCAATACTCATCCGGTTGTCGGTACAATAGGCACAAAATATCTTTGCAGCTAAAATTGCGATATATGATTATTGAGACAGAACATCTTATCATTAGAAACTTTCAGAAGAAGGATGCCGTGGGCTTATTGGAATACCTCTCCCAACCACGTGTCAACTGCTTCGTGAGCGAACGCTTGTGCTCTGAGGAGTCGGCACTGGCTTATATATCCAATTCGCCTAAGGATATGCTACGCTATGCCGTGTGTCTGAAGGAAGACGATTTCATCATTGGTGATGTTTTCGCCTTGCGTGAATATACCGATACATTTAGTGTAGGCTGGCACTTCAACCAACGCTTCGAGGGTAAAGGTCTGGCGCACGAGGCTGCAACGAAGTTTCTGGATTATCTTTTCCGTAAAGCAGACGCACGACGTGTTTACGGATTTGTAGAGGACGATAACCTGCGGTCGAAAAGATTGTGTGAACGCCTCGGAATGAGGTATGAGGGATGTATGAAAGAGTTCATATCGTTTGTATGTCATCCTGACGGGGCACCACGGTATGAGGACACCTGCATCTATGCGATATTGAATAAAGAATGGACGGAACAGCGAGAGCAAAATGACGGACATGCACGAAGTGAATGGAAAAAATAAAAACAGATGATGAATAGACGAACACGGATTGCCGTTATCGCGGCAACGACCCTTCTGGCTGTTTCATTAGCAGCCTGCAAACAAGAACGGAAAGACCAGGAAACGGGACAGACACTGCCAGTTATGGTGGTTTCTTCCCGACCTGTCGAATTTGAAGAAACGTATTCCGCTTCGATTCGCGGTAAACAGGATGTGGACATTATGCCCCAAGTGTCGGGCCGCATCACCCGCCTGTGCGTGAAGGAGGGCGAACGGGTAAGAACCGGTCAGGTGCTGGCCGTCATCGACCAGGTGCCTTATCAGGCAGCCTTGCGCACGGCGGTCGCCAATGTCAGTGCTGCAAAGGCAAGAGTTGAGACAGCCCGTATCGAACTGAGTGGAAAGCAGTCGCTATTCGATGAAAACGTGATATCCGACTACGAACTTTCAGTCGCCCGCAAGCAATTGGCGGTGGCTCAAGCCGAGTTGGAGCAGGCAAAAGCTCAGGAGGCAAATGCCCGAAACGATTTGTCATACACCGAAATCAAGAGTCCGAGCGACGGAGTGGTAGGCACGCTGCCTTTCCGCATCGGCGCACTCGTCAGCCCCGGCATGGCGCAGCCTCTTACGGTGGTTTCCGACAATTCGGAGATGTACGCCTATTTCTCCGTTTCGGAAAACAAGCTGCGTCAGCTCAGGGCGGAATACGGGTCGATCGACAAGATGATTTCCCGGATGCCGGAAGTCGGCCTGCAACTGAACGACGGCACGCTCTACGGGCGGAAGGGGCGCATAGAGACCGTCAGCGGCGTGGTGAATCCCACTACCGGGGCGGTGCAAATCAAAGCCCTGTTCCCCAATCCCGACCGCGAGTTGCTGAGCGGAACCGTCGGCAATGTCATTCTGCAAGGGTTGAATACGGATGCCATTACTGTTCCCATAACCGCTACCGTGGAAATGCAGGACAAGATTATCGCCTACCGCCTTAAAAGCAGAAAAGCCGAAGCTGCCTATCTGACCGTGGATCGCCTGAACGACGGCAACCGCTTCGTCGTAAAGCAGGGCCTGTCCGTCGGCGACACCATCGTGGTCGAAGGTGTGGGACAGGTAAAGGAAGGAATGATCGTCACACCTAAAACCGTAGCCCCATGAACCTGCGTTTCTTCATAGACCGCCCGGTGTTTTCGGGCGTTATCTCCGTGGTAATCGTCCTGATGGGCATTATCGCCATGAAAGCCCTTCCTGTGGAACAATATCCCGACATCGCACCGCCGACCGTCAACGTATTCTGCACATATCCCGGCGCCAATGCCGAGACGGTGCAGAAAGCGGTAATCGTTCCGCTTGAGGAAGCTATCAACGGCGTGGAGGACATGATCTATATGACCTCGACCGCATCCAATACGGGTGATGCTTTCATCAACATCTATTTCAAGCAGGGTGCTAATGCGGACATGGCGGCGGTAAACGTGCAGAACCGTGTGAACGGTGCGTTGAGCCAGCTCCCGGCGGAAGCCACCAAAAGCGGTGTCACGACGGAGAAACAGCAGAATGCCGAACTTATGACTTTCGCGCTGTACTCGCCCGATGACCGTTTCGACCAGACGTTTCTCAACAATTACATGAAAATCAATGTCGAACCGCGACTGAAGCGTATTAGCGGAGTCGGCAAGGCGCAGCTGTTCGGTTCCAACTACAGTATGCGTCTTTGGCTGCGTCCCGACAAGATGGCGCAATACGGGCTTATTCCGAATGATATTTCGGCGGTATTGGCCCGGCAGAACATAGAGGCCGCCACGGGTTCGTTGGGACAGAACTCCGAGGTGGCGAACGAGTACACGATGAAATATCGCGGCAGGCTCTCGACATCGGAGGAATTCGGCGAGCTGGTGGTGAAGTCCTTGCCTGACGGCAACGTACTGAGATTGAAGGAGGTTGCGGATATAGAGCTTGGTGATGAATTTTATAATTATTCATCCGAAGTGAACGGGCACCCTGCGGCAATGATGATGATAAACCAGAAATCCGGCTCCAACGCATCGAGCACGATCAACGAGATACACGGGGTTCTCGACGACCTCGGCCGCAACCTGCCCGAAGGTATGGAATTCGTCGTTTTGACCGACACCAACAAGTTCCTGAATGCCTCCATCCGTTCTGTTCTCAGGACGCTTATCGAGGCGATACTTCTGGTTATCGTGGTGGTGTATGTATTCTTGCAGGATATCAAATCCACGCTTATCCCCACGATTTCCATCTTCGTCTCCATCATCGGCACGTTTGCCGTGATGTCGCTGATAGGCTTTTCCATCAACCTACTCACGCTTTTCGCCCTTGTGCTTGCCATAGGTACGGTGGTGGATGATGCCATTGTGGTGGTGGAAGCCGTGCAGGCGAAGTTCGACGAAGGCTATCAGTCATCGGTGCTTGCCGCCGATGATGCCATGAAGGGCGTCTCGTCGGCCATTCTGACTTCCACTATTATTTTCATGGCAGTGTTCTCCCCTGTGGCCATGATGGGCGGTACTTCAGGGGCTTTCTATACGCAGTTCGGCATCACGATGGCGGTTGCCGTGGGCATTTCGGCGATCAATGCCTTCACCCTTTCTCCGGCATTGTGCGCCTTGCTCCTGAAGCCTTATATCGATAAAGACGGAAACACGAAGGACAACTTTGCGGCACGTTTCCGCAAAGCATTCAATGCGGTTTTCGACCGCCTGAGCCGCCGTTATGTACGTGGGGTACTGTACATCATCCATCGCCGATGGCTGTTGTGGGGCACCATTGCGGTCTCGTTCGGCTTGCTGGTGCTTCTTGTCAATATGACCAAAACCGGACTTATACCCGAAGAGGATACCGGCACGGTCATGGTGAGCATGAACACGAAACCCGGCACATCGATGGCGCAGACCGACAAAACCATGAAACACATAAACAGTCGTCTTGAAAGTATCGCAGAGATTGAATACAGCGGTGCCGTGGCAGGCTTCTCTTTCAACGGATCGGGTCCTTCACAAGCCATGTATTTTGTCACGCTCAAGGATTGGGACGAACGCAAGGGTGACGGGCAGTCGGTGAACGATGTAATCGGACGGATATACGCCGAAGCTGCCGACATCCCCGATGCCACCGTATTCGCCATGTCTCCCCCGATGATTGCCGGATACGGCATGGGCAATGGTTTCGAGCTTTATTTGCAGGACAAAAATGACGGCGATATAGCCGCATTCAGCAAAGAGACCAACAAGTTCGTGGAAGCGTTGTCGCACAGGTCAGAAATCGGCGAGGTCTATTCATCGTTTGCTGCCGATTATCCGCAATATTGGGTAGATATAGATGCCGCCAAATGTGAAAGCTCCGGTGTGTCTCCTTCCGATGTGCTGTCAACACTTTCGGGATATTGTACGGGAGAATATGTGTCCGATTTCAACCGCTTCTCGAAATTGTATCATGTCACCATGCAGGCTCCGGCCGAATATCGTATGGATACCGAATCGCTGAATCACCTGTATGTCCGTACTTCCGACGGCTCCATGTCGCCGTTGAGCCACTTTGTCCGTCTTACCAAGACCAACGGCCCGTCGGACCTTACCCGTTTCAATATGTTCAATGCCATTTCAATCAGCGGGTCGCCGGCCCCCGGATACAGTTCGGGGCAGGTATTGAAAGCCATCAGGGAAACCGCCGACAACGTTCTCCCGCCAAGTTACACATACGAGTTAGGGGGCCTGTCGCGCGAAGAAAGCAATACGACAAATAATGCGGTATCGATATTTGTGCTATGTATGGTCCTGATATATCTGATACTGTGTGCCCTCTATGAGAGCGTGTTCATTCCCTTTGCCGTGCTGCTCTCCGTACCCTGCGGACTGATGGGCAGCTTCCTGTTCGCATGGCTGTTCGGGCTGGAGAACAACATATATATGCAGACCGGACTGATTATGATTATCGGACTGCTTGCCAAGACCGCCATTCTGCTGACCGAATATGCCGGCAAGCGGAGGGCGGAGGGAATGACCTTGGCACAAGCGGCATACAGTGCGGCAAAGGTTCGTCTGCGCCCCATCCTGATGACCGTCTTGTCGATGGTGTTCGGCCTTGTTCCGCTGATGATGGCTCATGGCGTGGGTGCCAACGGTAGCCGTTCGCTTGCCACAGGAGTAATTGGCGGTATGATAGTGGGTACATTGGCATTGCTGTTCCTCGTACCGTCGTTATTCATCGCATTCCAATACATTCAAGAAAGGATTAAACGTAATTAAATGAAGAAGATACTCTTATATACCATATCAATATTGATGCTTACCGGCTGTGGCACATACAGCCGGTATCATCGGGCTGACATCACGACAGATAATCTGTATCGGAACATCCCGGAAAATGTTGATACAACAACCCTCGCATCCATGTCATGGAGAGAGATGTTTACCGACCGAAAACTTCAGTCCCTGATTGAAACAGGACTGCAACAGAATACCGACCTCAACGTGGCACGCCTGCGGGTTGAAGCGGCTGAAGCCGCACTGATGACAGCCAAACTGTCCTATCTCCCCTCATTGGGAATCAATGCTGAAGGGGGAGGTAGCCGTTATGACGGGACAACCGCAAAGACATATAATGTCGGAACTACCGTAAGTTGGGAACTGGATATATTCGGAAAACTCACGGCTGCAAAGCGTGGCGCGGTTGCCGCACTGCAAGGAAGCCGTGACTACCAGCAAGCCGTACAGACACAGCTTGTCGCCACGATAGCAGATAGTTATTACACTCTCGCCATGCTTGATGTGCAAAGTACGATAAACAATCGTACTTTGGAAAACTGGCGGGCTACCGTGCGTACGCTCGAAGCGTTGAAAAAGGTGGGCAAGGCGAATGAAGCCGGAGTGTTGCAGGCGAAGGCAAACGTGATGCAACTTGAATCATCACAGCTGGCTATATGCAAGAGTATCTCTGAAACAGAGAACGCCTTGTCTGCGATACTTGCCATGCCGTCACATTCGGTTGAGCGGAATAACTTGTCAGAAGCCTCTTTCCCCGATACAATCTCAATCGGAGTTCCCTTACTGTTATTATCCAATCGTCCTGACGTGCGTCAAGCTGAAATGGAACTGGCGCAAGCGTTCTACGCCACTAATGTAGCCCGTGCCGCTTTCTATCCCAATATCACTCTTTCGGGCATATTGGGTTGGACCAACAATGGAGGTGGAGCAATCACCAACCCCGGACAATGGCTACTCAATGCCATCGGTTCCCTGACACAGCCGTTATTCAATCGTGGTACAAATATCGCCAACTTGAAAATTGCTCAAACCCGTCAAAAAGAGGCTAAATTATTGTTCCAACAGTCATTGCTGAACGCAGGAAAAGAGGTGAATGATGCTTTAACCGCATGGCAGACAGCAAAATCGCAATTTGAAATAAACACCCGGCAGGTTGAAGCCTTGCGTGAAGCAGTGCGGAAGACGGAACTGCTGATGCGTCATTCCGGTACCACATATCTGGAAATACTGACCGCCCAACAGTCACTTCTTGAAGCAAAGACATTACAGTTACAAGCCTGTTTTGATAGGATACAAAGTATTATCAGACTTTATCATGCGCTGGGTGGTGGAATATAAATTATATGGCTTGAATATAATTTTAGATTAAATTCTGCATAAACAAGTAGTTTGATACTAATGAAATTATTATTGCAACACAAAATATTTGTAGGTTATTTCCTCTTGATGGCGATTATCGGTTGTATGGTCGCCATCGTTTTACATGAGCGTAAACGTGTAGCGGAGATAGAGCAAGAGTCTATAGGCATATTTCAAACTCAAAACAACATCAACACCGCACATCGTTACATTACCGTACTTGCAACTTTTGGTGAGTCTGTTATGATATGGAACGACAAGGACAGCGAAACATATCATGACCGTCGCCTGAAAGCGGATTCTTTGCTGCAAGTTTTAAGCGGGCAATGTAAAGAATTTGTTTGGCCGGAACAGGTGGATTCACTTCGTACCCTCTTGCTTAACAAAGAAGAGCACTTGTTCCGGATGAAAGAGATATTTCGGGAACAAAAGCAGATTGACAGCCTGCTGACCAATCATTATTCACTTGCAGCATCTCAAACAGGCGAGCCTCGCATTGTAACCCGAAAGAAAAAAGGAATCGCCGGATTCTTCGGCGGCAAGGAAACCGTGCTGATACCATCCGTCAATTCAAAAACCAAGTTCCACAACAACGAATTGATTTCCTTGCAGGAAGAACGGCAACATGATATAGAAATCCTCACGGACAGTTTGCGTTTACACAATCGTGAACTCAACCGCAAACTGCGCAGCCTGATAACCAATTTGGACGAGCAGAGTTTACTTGCTTTTCAAACGAAAGAAGCACGCCTGAAGAAATCATACGAGTATTCCACATCCATCATAACCGGACTGATAATCTTCTCTATAATTCTGCTGATAGTCTCATACTTGATTATACAGCGAGATATACATGAAAAGACGAGGAACAAGAAACGATTGGAAGAAACCATAAAACAGAATACCGCGTTACTGGAAATGCGAAAGAACATTATCCTGACCATATCCCACGACATCCGCGCCCCGCTTAACATCATCAGCGGCAGTGCCGAACTGGCTATGGATACCCGTGAAAAGAAACGCAGGAATGCCCATCTGAACAATATCGGTGTGGTGTGCAAGCACGTGGTCCATCTGCTGAACAATCTTCTGGATATGTATCGTCTGAACGAGGCGAAAGAAACCCGGAATGATGTCCCGTTCAGCCTGAATGACCTCCTGGAACGTGTCGCATCGGGTTTTTCCCATGTGGTTACTAATAAAGGAATCCTGTTCAGACCGGAATTCGATAATACCGATGTCAACCTGTATGGCGATGTGGACCGTATCGAACAAATCCTGGACAATCTGCTGACCAATGCAGTCAAGTTTACCGAATCCGGAACCATTGAACTGAATGCTTGCTATAATGACGGTGTGCTTTTATTGGAAGTAAAGGATTCTGGTATCGGCATGAGCCAAGAAACGCTTTCCCGCATATTCCGGCCGTTTGAACGCCTGACTTCAGCGGCAAATGTGGATGGTATCGGGTTGGGATTGCCAATCACGAAAGGTGTGGTCAAACTGCTCGGTGGACAAATAGACGTGACAAGTGATATAGGGCATGGCACTACATTCCGCGTGACGCTTCCCTTGAGTCTGACAGATGAACCAGTAGAGAGCGAGAACAGGATACTCCCGCATCCAGAGCATCTGCCTAAAAAGGTATTGGTAATCGATGATGACACGATGTTCCTAACCATGATCAAGGAAATGCTGGAGCGCAACGGCATAAACGGTACTGTGTGCCGGACAGCCAAGGAAGTGGTCAAAGCAATACGGAGCAAGGATTATGACTTGTTGCTGTCAGATATCCTGATGCCCGGAACCAGCGGCTTTGACTTGTTGGAACTGCTCCGCAACTCAAATGTCGGCAACTCACGTGAGATACCGGTTATAGCCATGACCGCACGTGGTGACAGTGAAAAAGAGGCGTTCCTTAATGCCGGTTTCACGGACTGTATCTATAAGCCGTTCTCTTCAACGGAACTGCTCAGCCTGCTTTCTACAATAAAAACAGGACAAACGGAGGAAAAACAAAAAGCGGATTTCAGTCTGATGCTTGCTGAAGTCAGTGACAAGCCTGAAACACTCAGGGCATTCATTGTCCAATTGAAAAATGACCATAAGGAGCTTGAAGTCGCCATGAAACACTCCGACAGGCAGAAACTCCATGACATTACACACCGGATGCGGCCGATGTGGGAATTATTGCAAACAGAGGATGTATTGCTTGATTTGAGTGCTTCATTGAAAAATGACGATTCAACTACCGGTGAATTGAATAGTCGTATAAAGAATGTAACAGATACCGCCTCTATTCTTATCACTGAGGCGGAAGAAATGATAAAAAGACTTACGAATGAAACGGAAGATATTGATAGTTGAGGATAATATAGGCCTGTCCCAGATGCAGAAGGACTGGTTCGAGCAGGCAGGTTATGATGCCATAACCGCCATGAACGAGCCGATTGCCAGGTCGCTGATCCGCAAAAATAACTTTGACCTGATATTGTCGGATGTAAGGTTGCCAGAAGGGGATGGAATATCCCTTTTGAAGTGGCTGAAAAAAGAAAAGCTGGATATACCGTTCATCATCACGACGGAATATGTCTCCGTGCCGGATGTGGTACGTACCATCAGATTGGGCGCGAAGGATTATCTGCCGAAACCCGTACACCGCGAACACCTGCTGGAATTGGCTGAGGATGTATTCCGTCCGCTCGCAGTCAAACGGGAACGCAAGAAAGAACTTTTCAGGCGTACAAGTCCCCAAATGTTGCAGGTGGAGAAATATGCCGGGTTGGTCGCACCTTCTGATATGTCGGTGCTGATACTCGGAGCCAACGGCACCGGCAAGGAGTCCGTGGCGCAGGGCATCCATGAGGAAAGTGACCGAGCGGGAATGCCTTTCGTGGCTGTAAACTGTGGTATTCTGCCACGTGAACTTGCGGCATCGATGCTGTTCGGACACGAGAAAGGGGCTTTTACCGGAGCAGATACGGCCAAACCGGGCTTTTTCGACATGGCGAAAGGGGGTACTTTGTTTTTGGACGAAATCGGCACGATGTCTTTCGAGATACAATCCATGCTGTTAAGAGTGTTGGAGAATAATACCTATATGCCCATCGGAGGGAACAAAGAGCGTATTGCTGACGTGCGGATAGTGGCTGCCACGAATGAGGACATGAAACAGGCAATCAAGGAAGGGCGTTTTCGTGAAGACCTTTACCATCGCTTGAGCGAGTTTGAAATCCTGCAACCATCCTTGGCGGAATGTCCGGAAGATATATTGCCCTTGGCAGAGTTTTTCCGTGAGCATTTCTCGAAAGAACTCAAACGGGATACCACCGGTTTTTCAGACGCGGGAATACGCCAGTTGCTTGCCTATCCGTGGCCGGGCAATGTCCGTGAGTTGCAGAACAGGGTAAAGAGAGCCGTGCTGCTCGCGGAGGGGCCGTTGCTGGAGTTTCCGGATTTGGAAGCGAATAAACAACCTTGTGGGGAAACTGCGGTTTCGCTCCCTGCCATATCTCCGTTGAAAGACGAGGAGGCAGAAAAAGAGACTATCATCAAAGCTCTGAAAGCTTGCGACGGGCATCGTGAACAGGCGGCACGGCTGTTGAAAATCAATCCGTCAACGTTGTACCGGAAAATGAATAAGTACGGATTAAAATAAACAAATGGCTATGATTGTGACATTTAAGAGAACGGATAGAATACAATAACAACTGAAATTGTTTTCAATATGGAGGAAAATTCGTAACATTGCAAAAGATTGAGCGGATTATTGATTCGTGAAATAGGAACATAGAAAACACCAATGGAGGATAATACCTCTGTTGATTATATACATAGGTCGCAAGACATCTCAGGTAGGAATCTGGTAAATTTCAAATTGTAGAGATTATTGCGTGTAGCTTATGCTATGCCTTATAGCGTGAGCTCATGCATGATTCTACAATGGGCTTACCAGAGCCTCTACCTGATAGTGCGTGAGTTTCACGCTTTTCTTTATAGCAGGACAGAGGTATGGCAAAAGTACAAATCATAACGGCAATGACATTGGACGGCTTTTTTCCCTGTGAGGATGAGGAACTGTTCAGATGGGTGAAGACGGACAAACACGGTTTCCCGGCCTGGCACGAGAGGAGTACCTTCATGCTGCCCATCGGTTATCCAATGCTGGATCTGATTTGTGAAAAGGACGAGAAGGATGCCTCTTGTATTTATACGGCGGAGATCTCTGACGAGAAAGGTCTCGAATTGCTACACGGACTTTCCATTTACCATCTTATTGACGAAATCATCATTTACATTCTTCCTCTGACAGCAGGTAAAGGTACGGATTGCCAGCATCGACTTCCAGCCAATAATTGGAAACTTTACAGGACAGTCACTTTCAAAAACGGGATTGTCCGTCTTATCTATCGTAAATCCTCGCGATAGTCCATTGCATCCTGCAAGGAAATCTTGCAAAATGCGAGATTTGCCGAATCACCATTTTTACATCATAAAATTTTTATTTCACTGATATACAATACTATATCGGTGTATCTCGGTGTCTATCGGTGTCATTGGTACGCCGTTAGCCATATAATATGATATAACCTGTTGCGCGACAAGGTGTAAGCAAACGATTATTTACACTCAAAACAGATTCATCATGTTACAGATAAACAATGAGACCGCCCACCAGATGTTCTTCCAGATTATGGAACGGTTCGACAAGATTGACCGGGCATTGGAGCGAATGAACAAATTGAAGGATTGTTTGGACGGCGACACGCTTTTAGACAACTACGACCTGTGTCAGTTGCTCGGCATCACCAAACGCACGCTGGCGCGTTACCGCCAGAAGAAACTTGTCACCTATTACATGATTGACGGAAGGACCTATTACAAGGCATCCGAAGTGGAAGCCTTCCTTTACCAGAAGGGCAAGTCGTTACCGGCAAAATACAGACACCAGGCAAATGTTTAATCAGAAAAAGAACAAGGATTATGGAAATAATATGTATCGACAAACAGACTTTTGAAGAACTGCGTGTCCGCTTTTGCGAGTTTGAGGAACGGGTGACGCGCGTATGCCGTCCGGTTAAGGATTTTGGTCTGAAAAACTGGCTGGATAACCAGGAAGTTTGCGAGGTGCTTCGTATCAACAAGAAGACACTTCAGGTTTATCGAAATAAAGGCATACTGCCTTTCAGCCGCATCAAGAACAAGCTGTTCTACAAGCCGGAAGATATACAGAGATTATTGGATTTGAATTACCACCCTTTAATAAGAAGCAAGTCATGAGCTATCATTTTATAGACGAGAAAGACCCGCGCATTGACGTGATGTTTCAAGGGTTGGAGAAAATGGATAAGATGCTTTCTACAATAGAGAATATGCCGAAATCTCTTTTTAACGGTGAACGATTCCTTACGGACGAAGAACTGTCCAAAATACTGCGGGTAAGCAGGCGCACATTGCAGGAATACCGTACATTCGGGGTGGTTCCTTATTATATGGTGCAAGGGAAGGCACTTTATAAAGAATCGGATATCATGAAGATTCTGGACGATGCCTATAAACGTTGCCGGGAAGAACAACGATGGGTATAATAGCATTAACAGAATGGAGAGACTGCCTTCATTACCTGAAGATTGTTTCTCCGTTCTTTTTATACCATTCATGCGGTTTTGGATTTCCTTCCCCGTTTTTTCTTGGCTGTGAAATCTTCTTCACAAAGTTGTATCTGTTGTCCGAAACCTGTGGACTTTAGCCGTTTCATATCCTCATCCACCTTATTGTCTGTTACCTCTGCGTAAAGTTGAGTGGTGGAAATGGACGTGTGTCCCATCATGCGGCTGACTGTTTCTATAGGCACACCGAGCGAGAGGGTAATGTGGGTCCCGAAATTATGACGCGCCTGGTGGAAGGTCAAATCAAAGCCATAGACTTTTCCCAATTCACGTGTCAGCTTGATGAAATATCCGCGTGTGTAAACATTGAATACCTTGTCCCCGGTTCTTTGCCTGCGGTACTTCTCGATGATTTGAAGGGGAATATCCAACAGGCGGACAGACGAAAGCGTATCCGTCTTTTGCCTGTGGATGTGAATCCACCAAGTGCCGTCCTCAGCTTGTGTGACATCATTGACCGATAGTTTTTTCAAGTCTGCGTATGCCAGTCCGGTGAAAGTCGAGAATATGAACATATCCCTCACGAATTGCAGTTGCGGTTTCTCCACCGGTGTAGTCATCAGTGTTTTCAAATCCTCTAATTTCATGTGTCGGCTCTTTCTTTTGGGCAGTTCGGGATGTAGGCGGCAGTAAGGGTCACGACGTAATGTCCCCTGGCTGACAGCCCGCATCGTGAGTTTCTTCAGACGGTATAGGTGCTCATGCACGCTCTTGGGTTTCAAATCACGGTCAGTGCGCAGAAACAACTCGAAGTCGTCATAAAACGCACGGTCAAGGCTTCGCAAAGTCACGTCCTCCACGCCTTTCTTCTCTTGAACAAAAGCGGAAAGATGCTTGTAGGAACGCTTGTAGGAATCGTATGTTTCCTGTATGCGGTCTATCCCGATACGCTTCTTGAACTCCTCGTTATGTTCCCTGAACAAGGCAAGCAAGGTTAGCGGTTTCTGTCCGATACCCTTGAGCGCATTCTTGACCAGTTCCGCCGTAATGAATCCTAAACTGTTCTTTATCCTGTCGTAATGTCCGGCAATTTCACGAGTTAGATCGTCTATAGCGCGGTTCACGGTGACGGCATTCTCGCTGCGTCCGTCGGCACGGCCTTTATCGGGATTCCAAATGGAGGGATTGACAGATACTTTGGTTCCTATCTGTGCCCATTCGGCATCAATGCTTACCTTGCACAATAACTGGCACATACCATCTTTGCGTACTTTCGTGCGGTTGATATAGAACAATACGGCAAAAGTACTGCGCCGCTTGATATTCTGATTTTCTGTATTCTTTTCCATGTTCTTGTTTTTTTAGAGGTAATCAAATCACGACGGAGAATCGTTCCGATATTTTCCGGTTCAAAGTCCTTGTATCGGAATCGATTTTGTCATCGGTCACTTTCGCATAGATTCGTGTAGTTTCAATCCGGCTGTGTCCGAGCATCTTGCTGACGGTTTCAAGAGGAACCCCATGCGAAAGGGTGATTTCCGTGGCGTAGGTGTGGCGGGCTGCGTGAAAGACCAGCGGACGGTTAATCTTACAAATGCGTGCAATCTCTTTCAGGTAAAGATTCATGTTGGAATTACAATACATCGGTAGCAACCTGTTATCCGGGGCGGTGTCACTATACTTTTTAAGAATCTGCAATGGCAACTCCAACAAGGGTACTTTAAATTCTATCTTGGTTTTCTGTCGGGTACTTTTGATCCACCATGTACCGTCTTCCGCAAACGACAGGTTTTCTTTTGTCAACGAGCGCATATCCCTGTATGAAATTCCGGTGTAACAGGAGAACAGGAACATGTCACGGATAAGGTAAAGATTCTGCTTGTGGAGCGGAGTCGTCATTAGCCGGTGCAGTTCCTCGTCGGTAAGATACTTCTGTACTGCTTTCGGGCGAATCGGTTCGTAACCCATGAACGGATAGGCGGTAATGATACCGTCAGCGATAGCCTCACCAACGATGGTTTTCAGTTGGACGGTCAGGTTGATGACGGTTCCCGGAGCGAGATTACGTTCTGTACGGAGATACAGGTCGTATTTGTCAATGAAGGAACGGTCCAATGCCGAGAAAGGAATATCCGTCAGCCTGTATTTTTCTTGCAGGAAATTCTCAATGTGTCTATAGGCATTACGATAAGCCCGTAAGCTGCCTACGGTACGGTTGACTCCGACTCGCTTTTCAAATTTGCTGATGAATTGCCTGAAATAGCTCAAAAGCGTTTCCTGTTCGCTTGCCATTCCAAGCAAGATGCTTTTCACATCCTCGGCAGTCACACCGTCACGGATGGCTGACTGTTCGTTATAGATGTTCAACGCCACCGCACGAATCTCATCCAACCGGTTGTTGATTTCCTTAGCCGCCACACTCTTGCCGGATGCACGTCCTGAAGTCCATCGGGATTGCGGCACTTTCATTTTCACGCTGAACGCCGCTTCGGAGTATTTTCCGATGTTCAACTTAGCCATTACTGGACATTCGCCATTGGCATCCGCCTCGCTCTTTTTCAGGTAGAACGACACCTTTACATTTGCCTGATTCATAACCTATTCCTTTGATTGCAAAATTATTATATAGCGAGCAAATGAACGGCATGAAAAATATAGCGGAATATAGAAAAAGACCCCTCAGAAGACAGTCTGAAGCTGTATTTTTTCTAATGTGGGGAAATTTGACTACCTTTGCATTAGCAAAAAACAGACAGAAACAGCGTTCCTTGCGGTGGTGAATAGGAGAAGAAAAACAGTTTTGGAAGTAAATTCCATACCGATTTTCAATCCCGAAAAGGCAACGGATAAGTAGCGATTTGTTTGCTTAACTCCCCAAAAACAGGTCAAAAACCTCAAATGGAAGAATGTAGTACAAAACGACATATCCCTTTCTCGTTCAAACACTTTGCATTATTCCTCCGAAATCCATCCGTATGTGAGCGAGTTTTCGTATATTTGTTGCACTTAAATTGAATAATATGAGTCAACAAACATTTCAAGTGTTCCTATGTGCGATGGGCTTAACGGCTCTTTTCGTTTTTATTGCGCTTTATTTCATTAAGGCCGGTTATGGAATGTTTCGTACAGCTTCGTGGGGTGTATCTATTGATAACAAGTCAGCCTGGATATTGATGGAGTCTCCCGTTTTCTTTGTGGTGTTGATTCTTTGGGCGTATAGTGGAACGGGTACTGCCGTACCGGAATTTATTTTTCTGTTGTTATTTTTACTGCACTATTTTCAGCGTTCGTTTATCTTTCCGCTATTATTAAAAGGTAAGTCCCGCATGCCGGTCGCCATCATGGCGATGGGTATTGTTTTTAATCTGCTGAACGGGATAATGCAGGCGGGCGGAATTTTCTATTTCACCGTAGAAGGGCAGCAATATGCTGTCGGCTGGCACTATTTCCTTTCTTTTCGGGGGATTGGGGGATTATTGCTGTTTTTCATAGGAATGGGGATAAACTTGCATTCCGATTATGTGATACGCCATTTGCGTAAGCCCGGTGATACAAGACATTATCTTCCGAATAAAGGCCTTTATCGATATATCACATCCGCCAACTATTTCGGTGAGTTGGTGGAATGGGTGGGATTTGCAGTGTTGACGGCTTCTCCGGCTGCCTGGGTTTTTGTGTGGTGGACATTTGCCAATTTGGTACCCCGCGCAGATGCGATTAATAAACGCTATCGTGCGGAATTTGGTGTTGAGGCCGTAGGAAAAAGAAAACGTATTATACCTTTTGTATATTAAAGATAAGGAATAATGGGAAACTCAAAATTATTCACACCGGTCACTTTCGGACCGTTGACTTTACGCAACCGTACCATCCGTTCGGCCGCTTTTGAGAGTATGTGTCCGGGCAATGCGCCTTCGGATATGCTGCTCGATTATCATCGCTCGGTCGCGGCGGGCGGTATCGGTATGACTACCGTGGCTTATGCTGCTGTTACCCGGAGCGGCCTTTCTTTTGACCGCCAGTTGTGGATGCGTCCTGAAATCATTCCGGGACTTCGCGAGCTGACTGATGCGATACACGCGGAGGGCGCTGCTGCCGGCATTCAGTTGGGGCATTGCGGGAATATGTCGCATAAAAGTATTTGCGGATGTACTCCTGTCGGTGCAAGCGGTGGCTTTAACCTGTATTCACCCACTTTTGTACGAGGGCTGCGTGCCGATGAATTGCCGGAGATGGCGCGTGCCTACGGGCGTTCGGTGAATCTGGCGCGTGAGGCGGGGTTTGATGCTGTGGAAATCCATGCGGGGCATGGTTATCTTATCAGCCAGTTCCTTTCACCCTCTACCAATCATCGTAAAGATGAATTCGGCGGTTCGTTGCAGAACCGTATGCGTTTTATGGATATGGTAATGGAGGAGGTGATGAAGGCTGCCGGCAGTGATATGGCGGTACTTGTGAAGATGAACATGCGTGACGGATTCCGGGGTGGTATGGAGATGGACGAAACGATGCAGGTGGCCAAGCGTCTCGAACAGTCGGGAGCGCACGGGCTGGTGCTGAGTGGCGGGTTTGTAAGCAAAGCCCCTATGTATGTGATGCGTGGGGAAATGCCGATTCGCAGCATGACGCATTATATGACGTGCTGGTGGTTGAAGTACGGAGTACGCATGGCAGGTAAGTGGATGATACCCGCTGTGCCGTTTAAAGAAGCCTATTTCCTGGAAGATGCCTTGAAGTTCCGTGCGGAGTTGAAGATGCCGTTGATATACGTAGGCGGACTGGTGTCGCGTTCCAAAATAGACGAGGTTTTGGACGATGGTTTTGATGCCGTACAAATGGCGCGTGCGCTACTTAATGAACCGGGCTTTGTGAACCGTATGCGTGATGAGGAGAACGCGCGCTGTAATTGCAGGCATAGCAACTATTGTATAGCACGGATGTACTCCATTGAAATGGCTTGTCATCAGCATTTGGGCGAGGAGCTTCCGGCTTGCTTGAAGCGGGAGATTGAGAGAATAGAAGCGAAAGGGTGATTACCGTCTTCTTGGATTTTGTAATTTATAATTTGTAACAGATAAACGTGAAACTTGCTATCATAACCGGTGCAGACGGCGGTATGGGAACGGAAATAACGCGCGCTGTGGCTAAGGCCGGATATAAGATTATTATGGCTTGTTACCGTCCGGAAAAGGCGGAGAAGGTGAGGGAAATGTTGGTGCGAGATACGGGCAATCCGCATCTTGAGGTATTGGGCGTAGACTTGTCTTCGCTTGCGTCTGTGGCGGCTTTTGCCGAAACCGTTTTGAAACGTGGCGATGCTGTCAGTCTGCTGATGAATAATGCGGGGACGATGGAAACGTGCCGCCGTATCACGGAGGATGGTTTGGAACGTACGGTAAGCGTTAATTATGTCGCTCCTTATTTATTGACACGCAAGCTTCTTCCTCTGATGGGAGAGGGAAGCCGTATCGTTAATATGGTATCTTGTACCTATGCTGTCGGATGTCTCGACTTTCCCGATTTCTTTCTTCAGGGAAGGAAAGGAGGCTTCTGGCGTATTCCTGTGTACAGTAATACGAAACTGGCGCTGACTTTGTTTACTCTTAATCTGGCTGCCCGTCTTAAAGAAAAAGGTATTGTGGTTAATGCGGCTGACCCGGGCATTGTTTCCACCAATATCATAACGATGCACATGTGGTTCGACCCGTTGACGGATATTCTTTTCCGTCCTTTCATCCGTACTCCCAGTAAAGGGGCCGCAACGGCTGTTCATCTGCTGCTGGATGAGGATGCGGGAAAACGTACGGGTACTCTGAATGTAAGTTGCCGTCCGAAACCGCTTTCCGGAAAGTTCACCGACCATGTGCAGATGCAGGAGTTGTGGGACAGTACGGAGAGGATTGTGGAGAAGTGGTTATAATGCAAAAGGCGCAAGATTCCACTCTTGCGCCTTTTGCATTATATTTTACAGGTCTTTGTCAAATGGAAAGTGCTCTCAATACATTGACCAAGTCTTTCTTGATAGGCTTGTCGTTCTTGATGGCTTTTGTGAAAGGTACATAAACCACTTCATCATGGTCTATACCTATCATGACATTGCGCTGTCCTTCCATAATGGCATCTACTGCCGCCGCACCCAAACGGCTGGCAAGGATACGGTCGTGCGCTGTAGGACTGCCACCACGTTGTAGATGGCCGAGGATTGTAACACGTACGTCGTATTGAGGATATTCGTTTTTCACACGTTCGGCATAGTGCATGGCGCCGCCGGTTAATTCGCTTTCGGCAACGAGTACGATACTGCTGTTCTTGGATTTGCGGAAACCGTTCTTGATGAACTCTTCCAGTTGGTCTACTTCGGTGCTGAATTCCGGGATAATGGCTGCCTCTGCTCCGGATGCGATGGCGCCGTTCAGGGCGAGGAAACCGGCGTCACGTCCCATAACTTCAACGAAGAAAAGACGTTCGTGTGAAGTTGCCGTATCGCGAATCTTGTCCACAGCACCCAGAATCGTATTCAAGGCGGTGTCATAGCCGATGGTTGTATCTGTGCCGTAAAGGTCGTTGTCGATTGTTCCCGGTAAGCCGATGCATGGTACATCGAATTCCTGCGCGAAGATACGTGCGCCTGTCAAAGAACCGTCTCCACCGATAACTACCAAGGCGTCAATGCCTTCTTTCTTCATGTTGTCGTATGCAATCTGACGCCCTTCGGGAGTGGTGAATTCCTTGCAACGCGCTGTTTTCAGGATAGTACCGCCCAATTGGATGATATTGCTTACATTCTGGCTTTTGAATTCTTTGATTTCACCGGTTACCAAACCTTTGTAACCTCTATATATGCCTTTTACTTGAAGTCCGTTGTAAATAGCTGCGCGTGTCACCGCACGAATCGCCGCATTCATTCCCGGAGCGTCACCGCCCGATGTTAAAATACCGATACACTTAATTGTTCCCATAACAATCTCCTTGTTTAGTGTTAATAATTACCTTGAAAATCTGCTGGCAAAGATAACAAAAGCTTTTTAAATTCGTGATTTTATTGCCTTGGATATTTCTTCCATTAACCATTTGGGCGTGGAAGTCGCTCCACAGATGCCAATGGACTCTGCACCAATGAGTAACTGGTTGTCTATCTCTTCTGCACTGTCAATCAGATGTGAGTTCGGATTGACTTTCTTGCATTCGTTGAACAGGATTTTTCCATTGGAACTTTTCTTTCCGCTGACAAAAAACACCAAGTCGTGGGAAGCGGCGAATTTTCGGATATGAGGAATGCGGTTGGCAACTTGCCTGCATATGGTATCGTAATATTCGAAAGTAACGTCCGGAGATATATGTTCCTTTATATATTCCACTATCTTTTGGAACTCATCCAGTGATTTGGTGGTTTGGGAATAAAGACGGATGCTCTTGCTGAAATTTAAGCTTTTGGCTTCTTCAAGTTTTTCGATAACGATTGCTTTCCCTGTGGTTTGCCCTACCAATCCCAGTACCTCGGCATGCCCGTTTTTCCCGTATATGACGATTTGTTTTTCTTCATTATCTTCCTGAGTGTACTCCTGCTTGATTTTCTTTTGCAAGCGAAGAACTACCGGACAGGTGGCGTCGATTATTTCAATATTGTTACGTTTAGCGGTTATGTAGGTTTCGGGGGGCTCACCATGTGCCCGTAATAATACTTTAGCGTCGTGCAGGTGATTGAACTCCTCATGGTTGATGGTGATCAGCCCCATTGCTTTCAAACGTTCCACTTCACGGCTGTTATGTACAATGTCTCCCAAACAGTATAATGTTCCGCCTTTGGCCAATTCTTCTTCCGCTTTATTGATTGCGGTAACTACTCCGAAGCAGAAACCGGAACCTTCATCTATTTCAACTTTTGCCATATTGCAGGTTTTAGGATTATGATTTGCAAACCTTGTCGAATTGCTCGGCCAGCCATTCTTTTTGTTGAGAAATGGTCATGTGACTATTGTCCAGCAACAGCGCGTCATCGGCTTTGCGAAGCGGACTTACTTCTCTATTCTGGTCTATATAATCCCGTTGTCTCACATTTTCCAGAATTTCATCGAAACCTGCCTCTTCTCCTTTGGCTTTTAGCTCATCGTATCTGCGCTGTGCACGGATTTCGGGGGAGGCCGTTACAAAAATCTTAAGTTCGGCATCCGGAAATACGGTTGTGCCGATGTCGCGGCCGTCCATTACAATACCTTTGGCCTTTCCCATCGCCTGCTGCCGGGCCACCATCGCTTCACGTACAAAGTCGAGAGCGGCAATGGGGCTGACGCGGGAAGACACTTCCATTGTACGAATCTTTTTTTCTACATTGGCTCCGTTCAGATATGTGTCCGGGCGTCCCGTCTCCGGGTTCAGTTGGAAAGATATATGAATATCCTTAATTTGCTTTTTCAGTTTCTCCGTATCGATGTCGTTACCTGTGAATATACCGTTCTCTATACTATATAAAGTAACGGCACGATACATGGCTCCGCTGTCTATGTAAATATAACCTATTTCACGGGCAAGGTCTTTGGCCATGGTACTTTTTCCGCATGATGAAAAGCCGTCGATTGCGATTGTTATCTTTTTCATATGAAATGATTTTATACTATATTTATATAGAAAAACTCTTCCTTATAGAAAATTTTGAATGTTTCATCTAAAATTCTTGCCAAAGATACGGTATTTTTAAAATATCTCGTTACATTTGTGGCACAAAAGCTGATGAGGGCTTTTGAAGAATTAAAAAAATGAAAATGCACTGCTTATTGTGTAAAAAAACACAGCTAAGCAAGAACAATCGTGGGAAAAGTACTATATTTGCCACAAATGAGAAACACTAAAATTATATTATAAATTATGGAAATTAAAAAGACACCTAAGGCAGACTTGGAGAACAAAAAGTCAACTTGGCTGCTCGTCGGTTACGTGATTGTGCTCGCGTTTATGTTCATCGCATTCGAATGGACCAAACGTGATATCAAGATTGATACGAGCCAGGCTATTACCGACCTTGTATTTGAAGAGGAAATCATTCCTATTACGGAACAACCCGAGCAGGTAGCTCCTCCCCCTCCCGAAGCTCCTTCGATTGCAGAAACTTTGACAATCGTGGATGATGATGCCGATGTGGAAGAAACTACTATCGCTACATCCGAGGAAACCAATCAGGCTGTAGAAATCAAGTATGTTCCCGTAGCTGTTGAAGAGGAAGAACCGGAAGAACAGACTATCTTCGAGGTAGTAGAGCAGATGCCGGAATTCCCTAACGGTGGCATGGCTGGCTTGATGCAGTATTTGAGCAAGAATATCAAATATCCTACTATCGCTCAGGAAAACGGAACTCAAGGCCGTGTAACCGTACAGTTCGTTGTTAACAGAGACGGTAGTATCGTAGATGCTAAAGTGCTTAGAGGTGTTGACCCGTATTTGGATAAGGAAGCTATCCGCGTGATTAGCTCAATGCCGAAATGGAAACCGGGCATGCAACGTGGTAAGGCAGTACGTGTGAAGTATACGGTGCCTGTAATGTTCCGATTGCAGTAATAAAATTATTTATAGCGTAAAGAGGCTGCCTAAAAGCAGCCTCTTTTCATTCTCCACCACTCCTAAATTGAAATACTTATGTTTACAGCTTCCGAGCTTCTCGAAAAAATAAATTCTCATATTGCGGATTTGCGATTTGTTCGCAGCCCGAAGGGCTTGTATGATCCTATCACCTATGTTTTGTCAATGGGTGGGAAAAGAATTCGTCCCGTACTGATGTTGATGGCTTATAATCTTTATAAGGAGAATGTTGAACCTGCGTTCTCATCGGCAACAGGTATTGAAGTATATCATAATTATACATTATTACATGATGACTTGATGGATCGTGCCGATAAACGTCGTGGAAAAGAAACCGTACATAAGGTATGGAATGATAATGCGGCTATTCTTTCGGGGGATGCAATGTTGGTATTGGCCTATCAGTTCATGGCGCAGTGTCCGGTAAAGCATTTGAAAGAAGTAATGGATTTATTCAGTTTGACTGCACTTGAAATATGCGAAGGACAGCAAATGGATATGGAGTTTGAACAACGGAATGATGTAAAAGAGGAGGAATATCTGGAGATGATTCGCCTGAAAACATCCGTGTTGTTGGCTGCGAGCTTGAAAATCGGCGCATTGTTGGGAGGAGCTTCTGCGGATGACGCGGCACGTTTGTATGATTTCGGAATGAATATGGGAGTGGCTTTTCAGCTGAAAGATGACTTGTTGGATGTGTACGGTGATGCTGCTGTCTTTGGGAAAAATATCGGTGGAGATATTCTGTGCAATAAGAAAACCTATATGTTGATTAAAGCTTTGGAGCATGCGAGTCAGGAGCAGGCAAGCCGGTTACAACACTGGATAACTGTTGTGGATTTTAATCCGGCCGAGAAGATTACAGCTGTAACCGATTTGTATAATCAGATAGGGGTTAAAACTCTTTGTGAGAATAAAATAACGGAATACAGCAATAGGGCGATGGATAGTCTGGTGGCTGTGAATGTAGCGGATGAAAAGAAAAAAGAGCTTGAGAAGCTTATAAAAGAGCTGATGTACCGGGAAGTGTAACTGATATTAATCCGATTAGCAAATGCCTTATAGGAGATTACCAAATACAGACCAAGCAAGAATACGGGCGTTAAAGGCCGTAGTTGCGAAAGGTGATATATATAACGTATATGATTTGGCAGTGTCTTTAAAGACTCTTACGGATGCCCGGAACTTCTTGATGAAATTTGAAGCTGCACAGGCTTATTATGCGGAATGTTTTGAACGTCAGGCAAAGGCGGGACGTAAGCATCAGTCGAATGTAAAGATTGCCCGTCTTTATATTTCGCATTTCATTCAAGTCCTGAACCTGGCCGTGATTCGTTCGGAAGTGCGTACCGCTCATAAAGAATATTACGGATTGGATATTAAAAATCATAGTGTTCCGGATTTATCTACAGAGACAGCTTTGGCGGAATGGGGACGTAAGGTCGTTGACGGTGAGAATAGACGTACTTCTCAAGGGGGGATTCCTATCTATAATCCTACCATTGCTAAAGTCAGAGTTCATTATGATATTTTTATGGAGAGTTATGAGAAACAGAAGAATTTGCAGGCTTTGACAGCTCGCAGTCTGGAAACTCTTGCTTCCATGCGAGACGAGGCCGATACTCTGATTTTAGATATCTGGAATCAGGTAGAACGGAAGTATGCCGAGGTGATGCCGAATGAAAAACGCTTGGATTTGTGTCGCGGCTATGGTTTGATTTATTATTACCGTACCGGTGAAAAAACGAAAGAAGAGATAGCGAAATGAGGTTAGTAGATTCACATTCCCACCTTTTTCTGGAAGAATTTCAATCTGATTTGCCGCAAGTAATGGAGCGTGCTCAGGCAGCGGGAGTAAGTCATATCTTTATGCCTAATATCGATAGTACGACCATAGAGCCGATGCTTCGTGTTTGTTCGGACTATAAAGGTTATTGTTACCCGATGATGGGATTGCATCCGACATCTGTGAATGCCGATTATGAGAAAGAATTGGCCGTTGTGTCCGAATATTTGGTAATGCCGAACGACTATGTGGCAATTGGTGAAATCGGAATGGATCTGTATTGGGATAAAACATTTTTGAAGGAACAACAAATCGTTTTTGAGCAGCAGATACAATGGGCCTTGGAGTATAAGTTACCTATAGTCATTCATTGTCGTGAGGCATTCGATTATATATATAATGTGTTGAAACCTTATAAGGCCTCTCCTTTGGCAGGCGTCTTTCATAGCTTTACGGGAACATTGGAGGAGGCCCTTCGGATATTGGAGTTTTCTAATTTCTTTATTGGTATCAATGGTGTGGTAACATTCAAAAAATCGGGCTTACCGGAAGTTTTGCGAAATATTCCTTTGGAACGGATTGTTCTCGAAACCGATTCTCCCTATCTTACTCCTGTGCCGAATCGGGGGAAGAGAAACGAGAGCGCAAATGTAAAGGATACTCTGTTAAAAGTAGCGGAAATATACGGTAAGTCGCCTGAGGAAGTAGGTTGTATCACTTCTGAAAATGCCTTAAAAGTGTTTGGAATACTCAAATAACGTTCCAAAGATTTTAAAGTTTATTAATTTTGAGATTTTATTGAGGATAAAACTTTGAGAATGCTGTGGAAGAACAAAAAAAAGAATACATTTGTAGCTGAAAACGCTTGTGGT
>ENA-ORTP01000577-ORTP01000577.1-human-gut-metagenome-genome-assembly--contig:-NODE-577-length-44664-cov-4.000471_pt1 | contig 44664 bp, 40 predicted proteins | sample MGYA00241913_ERZ509190 | MGnify/ENA primary metagenome ERZ509190 (study PRJEB26280, sample SAMEA2338839) | human gut metagenome | biome: human gut; feature: human-associated habitat; material: faeces...
TTGGATAGGAGCTGCATTTTTCTAAAAGCTCCATGGTCGCCTCTTTTACTTTGTCAGGCGTACCATTTCTGAAATATCCTGCCGGATCCAAATTTCCCATTATAAGAAGTTCACAAGGCGCTTTTTGCAGCATTTCTTCCATATCTATGGAGTTCCCAAAATGCAGTACCTTACAGCCATTCTTTGAAATAGAATCAATCTGCTGAATGGTACAGTTCCCACAATTATGATAAATCACAATAAAATCATCCGTCTGGGTTGCGTCTACTATTTTCTTTACATAGGCACTGGAAAATTCTTCTTCAAGAGCGGGGGAAAGCAAACCTGCCAGAGGCTCTGCCATCACAACTCCATTTGCTCCTGCTGCTTTATATGCATTAATATAATTAATCAGGAAACCGGAAGCTTTTTCCAAAACTGTATGTACCATATCCGGCTCATCATAGCAATAAATCATTGCCTCTGTAACGTCCATCAGGCGCCCTGCCAGAGAAAAAGGGCCAATCACACCTGCAAACACAGGTCTGTCTTCTATAAGTTTTACCGCTTTCTCAATAGCGTCTACATAAATCTGGGTTCTTCCTGCTCCTATTTCGGGGATTTCCAATGCTTCTGCCTCTTCTTCGCTGTTCACAATACTTCCAATAATTGTCGGAACCTCATCATCAGCAAAACGCACAGAAGAACCAAACGCCTCTGCCTCCAGAGAAAGATCCATCATACTGACAGAAGCCAATGCTTCTGGTGTAGAATCTGCCACTATTTTCATAGCTTCTGCCTGCAGGTCACTGGAACTTACCAGTTCCTTTACTGTAATTCCCATTTTTTGAATAGCAGGAAAAGATAGCACCAAAAATCCCTTTTTTTCCTTTGTATTTTTCAGCTCTTCAACCCATTTTTTCATATCCTGTTTCATAGGTTTTTCTCCTTTTCTTTACGCTGCTGTTACTGCGCGTTTTGCCACTTCTGCTGCCGTTGCTGCATCAGGGGTATAATAATCTGCGCCAATTTCTTCTGCAAATTCTTCGTTTACCGGTGCGCCGCCAACCATAACAATATATTTATCTCTTACATTTTTTTCTTTTAATAAATCAATATTTTCTTTCATTTTTCCCATGGTAGTAGTAAGGAGTGCAGACATACAGATAATATCTGCGTTTTCCTCCTCTGCTTTCTGAAGGAAGGTTTCCGGAGCCACGTCAATTCCAATATCCACCACGTCAAAGCCTGCACCTTTTAACATCATTACTACCAGGTTTTTTCCAATATCATGCAAATCGCCCTGCACAGTCCCCACAATTGCTTTTCCAATCGGTTCATTTCCAACCTCAATAAGCTTTGGTTCCAAAATAGACAGCCCTGCATTCAAAGCTCTGGCTGCTACCAGCACCTCTGGTACAAATACTTCATTTCTTTTAAATCTTCCTCCGATAACTGTCATTCCTGAAAGCAAACCTTCATTTAAAATATCTTTTGGATTTACTCCTTCTTCCAAAGCCTGCTGTACCAATGCTTTTACATTCTTGGCTCTTCCTTTTTGTAAATATTCTGAAATTTCATTTAAAATAGACATGATTTTTCCTCCTGTATTTTCATGTAACTGCTTAGTTTTTAGCCTGGTGCCTCTTTTGGGCATTTTCAATCTGAACCTTCATCATGGTTTTTCCGTCCAGTGGATAGAATTTCATCGAAATCAGGGAAACCACATGACACACCGCCGGAATCACAAACATACAGATTAACAGGGTTGTCCTTAGGGTTCCTTCTGCCGGAACATTTGGTGTGATAACCTTATCCCCATATCCGGCAATGGCAAGAGCTACTCCTAAAATGAAGGTACTCAAAGAAGAAACAAATTTATCTGCAAAGGAAAAGAGGCTTCCTACCATTCCCGGAATATATCTTCCGGTTCTGTACAATTCATAATCTGCACAATCTGCAATCATCGGATTTGACAAATAAACCGATACTGTTGCTGCTGCTCTTTCCAGCATAATCATAATCAGCAGTGGCATTCCGTAATTTGCATCTGGACGTAAAAGCAAAATTCCACCAATGCAGATTAAAGAACATACATTGGAAATCACATAAATTTTTTTCATGCCTTTCTTTCTGGCAATAATCGGTCCTACTGTAGATGCGAGAATCGTAGGAATAATTGCTGCTGTTGCCAGTGTTCCCTGCAAGGAACTGTTTACCAGAATATTGGCATAAAAATATACTACTGTAGAATTGTAAATCATCCAGCCGATTTTCTCTGTATTTGCAGAAATCATAAGATAGCGAAGTCCTTTGTTTCCAACCAGAATCCTTCCGAATTCTTTAAAGGAAAATTTAGCATCATTCTTCTGACCAAAACCAAAGTATTCTGTTCTGTCTTTTTCCCAAATTCCCAAGATAGCAAGCACAGTAAAAAATATCTGAATTCCTACTGCAATAAACACGATCTTCTGCCATACAACAGGATTTAAAAGTCCGCCCTCATATTTTGGTGCCAGCATAGTTGTCAGGAAAAAGCTCAGTCCTGCATTCACCAAAGAAGAAGCAATACTGTCGGAAATTGTAAAGACAGGTCTTTGTTCCGGGTCATTTGTAATCGCAGTTTGTCCACCCTTAGTAACACAGGTCTGACATGTATATCCAATAACATACAATGCATAAAATCCAATGATATAAATCAACTTTGCCACAGACGGAAGTGTGCTGGGACAAAAGAAGATTGCTATCATAGACACATTCATAATGACAGAACCAATCACCATATAAGGTCTGTATTTACCAAATTTTCCATCTGTCTTATCTATCAGGAATCCTACAATGGGGTCTGTAAGTGCATCAAAAACCCTCATGCCTGTGGCAATTCCCCCCACCAGTACAGACGCCATTCCTAAAATATTTTGTGTAAAAACCATAAAAAATGCCATCATGGCTAAATTTGTATTTGTTGCAGAATTGTTAAAAGAAAAAAATACAACCTGCCACAATTTTGCTCTGTTAATGTCTTTTTTATTATTTTCCATTACTCTTCCCAAATCCTTTTCTTATTCGTATTTTGCTGCTGCCCTAGCTCCCTTTAATAAAGCCTTTACATTTTCCAAAGGTGTTCCTACTTCCAGATAATCGGAACATGCAAATATATAGTGGCCGTTTTTCTTACCTGTCATCATTTGTTTATATGCCCTCTCTTCTACCTGCTCCGGTGTTGCCTCTTTCAAGAAATGTACCTGGTCGAAATTTCCGGACAGAATTAAATCCTCTCCAAAATATTCCTTGGCTTCTGCCAAAATGCTATCTCCCTGAGGAGCTTCTGCAACCGTTTCCCATACTGTAATCCCCAGTTTTTTATATTCAGGATAAAGAACCTTGGCATTTCCACAATTGTGATAAATCGTAGGTTTGCCTGCTTTTATCAAAACATCTAAAGCTCTTCTTTCATAAGGAAGCACATATTCATCAAAATAATCGGCTCCCATAATCGCACCATTTGCAATATTTCCCTGAATGCCCACAGCATCAAAGGCACTTTTTGCATAAATTTCATGTTCCTCTGCAACCATGTCTGTAAAGAAATTCATATATTCTTCATAATATTCCTCATCTGCCAGCGCATCACAAAGCATGTCTTGTACATTCATGTAAGTAGAAACCAGATTATAAACACCCCCAATAGACCATGGACATGTAATTCCCAAATCACCTACTTCTTTTCTTGCAATTTCGCCCTGTTGGATAATATATTCCTCATCTTCTTTTGAATGTTTTGGACAATTTTTCTTAAAGGCAGCAAAATCCTCTTCGTCTTTGATTAAGTATTCCACTGTGCTGAAGTGAATACCTGTCAGTATATTCTCATTATAAGGAGCTGCTTCTACCTGTTCCATAGTTCTTTCTGGAGTTACAATCCGGGTTCTTCTGACATAGTTATCTCCTTCTCTTGCTTCCTTTACAGATACCTGCCAGTTTTCTTCGCTTCTTTGTAAAAAATATGGGATTGCATTAATATATTGTCTGGTAATCAGATCAAATCCCAGCTCTTTTGCCAACTGGACAGCGTCATAAAGTCTGCTGGTATCTTTCTTATCAAAATAGTAAGAAAGATACTCCTCCTGTACAAACGGGCTTACCGGTACCTCATCCGGTATTTCTCCTCTTAATACACATAATAATCGTTCTCTTGCGTTCATTTTCTGTTCTCCTCTCTTATAAAACTTTTAATGTTTTTCATTTCTTCTTCTGTCATTGGTTTGTTTGTGGTATGTTCCATATTCCGGTTTTCTGTAATTAAAACCTTGCTTTGTTCTGTCAGAATAAGTACATGAGGTTCTCCGCATTCCACCATATACATCTTATCCTGTTCCAGCCTTTGCTTTTTTAATTGTCCGTCTTGCTGCTGTACGACAAGGTATCCTGTTCCCTGCAATAACGTAAATGTTTCCTGTGAGTCCATATGCATACCCCATTGAGTTGCAGCCCTCATACCATTTACAGCCTCTTCATACACGTGATAAGCAATTCTCCAGTTCTCACTTTCAAACAGCACACCAAATCCCTTTTTCCCTTCTAAGCTATATTCTTTCATCGCTCCCTCCATTTTTATAACGTTTTTCTATATTGTTTTACTAAAACGTTTTATTTATTTTAAGAATATACTCCATTTTCTCTTTTGTCAATAAGTTGTTTTATTTTCTACACTTGTGTTAAATATAGCTTCTCTGATTTATTAAATTTGCACAAAAAAAAACTGGATAACCTTTTTACAAAAATTATCCAGTATCAAAACTTTGCCCTGATTGTTTGTTTTTTATGAAATATAAAAAGAATAATTATTTTTCATCACAATTCCCACAGGCAGATAAATATTTTTCTCTTCCAATTCTGAGCTTGCTAAATAACGGTAAAGAACCTCCACCGCTTCCCTTCCCTGCTCCACTGTTGATTGATAAATAGATGCCTTAATAATTCCTTTTTGAAAATATTCCTCCAATTCATAAAATACGTCTGTCCCAATAAGGCACACATCCGTACGATTCATTTCCTCTAAGACCTTACATATAGAATAGGTATTTCGTGCCGTGCAGGAAAAAATACCCGCTATAGATTCCTCCTGAAGCAGCTTGCGGCAAGGGTCAGCAATTTCATTGCTGCCGAATCCTTCTACTAAAAGCAAACGTCTGGAATCACCATGTTTTTTTTCATATTCAAGAAAACCTTCTGCATAGTTTCTATTGCTGTATATTCCTTTATTTCCAGTCAAAACTATGATTTTTCCGTCCTTTTTTTCACACACTAAATCCAGAAATTCAGCGGCCAATGCCCCTGCAATCTCATGTTTGATTCTCAGGCTGCAAAGACAGCCATGCTTTTCACTATAACTTGAAACAGCAACTACCATAATTCCCTGTTTTTGAAAACGCCTTACCCACATTCCGGTTTCATCATCATCGACTACTGTCACGATGCCTCCAACCTCTCTTAAATCAGAATCAAATAATTCCTGCAGTGCTAAGGAAATTTTACTCAAACCATATTCAGATTCTATATAACGAAATTCCACTTTATATTCTTTCAGCTTTTCTGCTGCTTCTTTAACACCTTTCCAAATTCCCCTGAAAAAAAATCTTTCATCGCCTTCACACTTTGGCAATACCACCACAATCACCATTGGTTTACGGTTCATAGACGCCGCCACTGTATTAATCTGGTAATTTGTCCGTTCAATCTCAGCCAGCACTCTCTGTCTGGTTTCTTCCCCTACTCCTTCTTTTCCATAAATCACCCGGTGTACAGTTCCTAAAGATACCCCTGTATTCTGTGCAATTTCTTTAATCGTTACTTTTTTATTTTTCATATAATCCTCCAGACTTCCACCTTAAAACGGTGTCCCATCCAAATCATACGGTGTGCACTGGTACACGTAATAATTCAGCCAGTTGGTATACAGATTATTCGCATGAGATCTCCACAAAAGCAAAGGTTTATTCTCTGCATTATCCCCAGGATAATATCCTTTTGGCATATCAATGGGCAGACCTTTTCCTAAATCCCTCTTATACTCTCCGTCCAGAGTAACACGGTCATATTCCGGATGCCCCATGACGAAAATCTGCCTTCCCTCTTTTGCCATAGCCAGAAATACTCCTGCCTCTTCGGACTCTGCCAGCACCGTAAGTTCCGGACAGTTATGGATATCTTCTGCACGAACCTCTGTGTGACGGGAATGCGGCGCCAGAAACACATCATCAAATCCACGTACCAGAGGAATTTTCCGGTTCTGCACCTTATGGGCAAAAAGCCCAAACACTTTATGATCCATCTGATGTTTTTGCAGACCATAATGATAGTACAGTCCTGCCTGGGCTGCCCAGCACAGGTAAATCGTAGAGGTCACATTATGTTTGCTCCACTCCATAATTTCTTTCATTTCTTCCCAGTAATCCACCTCTTCAAACTCCATCTGTTCTACCGGTGCTCCTGTAATGATCATCCCATCAAACTTGTGGGCTTTTACTTCCTCAAAGGTCTGATAAAATTTGTTTAAATGGCTGGTAGCTGTATTCTTGGCTGTATGGCTGCTGACCATCATAAAAGAAACATCTACCTGTAAAGGCGTATTAGACAGAGAACGCAGAAGCTGCAGCTCTGTTTCCTCCTTTAATGGCATCAGGTTTAAAATCAAAATCTGTATAGGACGAATATCCTGATGCACAGCTCTTTTTTCGTCCATAACAAAAATATTTTCCTTTTCCAGAATCTCCTTTACAGGCAAATCACTCTGTATTTTAATCGGCATTTCTTTCTTCCTTTCTGTTTCATTTTTCTTTTACATTAAAGGTGCAAACATACGAAGCACCTTTCCAATGACACGCATGTACAGCTTTTGCTTCTTATAATCTGCTGCCTGCATTTTCATACATTTTTTCAGCGTATCCTGAAAATCCCGCTCTATGGCAGCAATCTGGGAATTTTCATACAAAAAAGCTCCGCACTCAAAATGATGGAACAGGCTTCTGTAATCCAGATTAATGGTTCCTACCACTGCCTTTGCATCATCTGCCACAAATACCTTTGCATGTACAAAGCCCGGCTCATATTCATAAATCTTCACACCAGCTTCCAAAAGTTCATTGTAATATGTTTTTGCCACTGCAAAAGCATAGATTTTATCCGGTATATGAGGCATAATAATAGATACGTCAATACCTCTCTTTGCCGCATACGTCAGCGCCATAATCATTTCATAGTCCAGAATCAGATACGGCGTCATGATATGTACATAATGCTGAGCAGTATTTAAAATATCCAGATACACCTTTTTTCCCACGCGTTCCTTACCGTAAGGGCTCACTTCATAAGGTATGACAAAGCCATCATTGGCCATGGAAAACTCCTCCGGAGTTTTGTATTTCAAATACTCTTCTTCTTTTGTTTCTGTTACATTCCACATTTCCAGAAACATGTAGGTAAAACGTTCCGCAGCCTTTCCCTTCAGCCGCACAGCTGTGTCCTTCCAGTGTCCAAAGCGCACCTTCCTGTTAATGTATTCGTCTGCCAGATTCGTTCCTCCGGTAAAGGCAACCTTACCGTCAATCACCATAATCTTTCTGTGATCCCGGTTGTTGTAATAAGTGGAGAAAATTGGCCTGATGGGTGCAAACATCTTGCACTGAATTCCTTCTGCCTGTAGCACCTTGGGGTAAAAATACGGCAACAGTGCCAATACGCACATGCCGTCATACATAACCCGGACCTCCACGCCGCTCTTTGCCTTCTCTTTCAGAATTTCCAGAATGCTGTTCCACATTTCTCCTTCTTCCACAATAAAAAACTCCAGGAAAATAAATTTTTCAGCTTTTTTCAGTTCTTCCAGCATATCCTCAAACTGATAATCCCCCAGAGGATAATAGGTCACCTGCGTGTGATCATAGACCGGACAATTATCGTACTCTTCCATATAGTCTGCAAAATGCCCCATCTGAGGATTTTTCTCCTTTAAACGCGCCTTGACAGCTATATTCTGAGGTGCATACTGCTTTGTATAGGCAGACAGACTCCGCAGACGGCGAAACAGCATTTTCGTTCCCAACTGAGTATCCACATAAATATAGAACAAAGCCCCAAATACAGGGAAAATAATCAGGGGCAGCATCCACACCAGCTTAAATTCCGGACTTCCGCTGCTGTTAAACAAATGCAGTACCACACTGACACTTAAAATCACAAAAATCAAATAAAAAATATAACTGTATTCCCTAAGCCACACATAGATAGAGGTAAGAAGGGCAAACTGAATCAAAAAAGCCAGCACCACAATCAGCGTTCTTCCAAAAATAATGGTTTTTACACCCTTCATTCCCTTTTTCTTAATTTCGCTTGTTTTTATCATAGGTTTTTCACTCTCCTGACAATTTCAGAAAATCTGCTTCTGCTAAAATCGGTATTCCCAGTTCCTTAGCCTTTTTATTTTTAGAAGAATTAGAGGTTGTATCATTGTTAATCAGAAAATCCGTCTTTTTTGTCACACTTCCTGTCACCTTTCCACCTCTTTGTTCAATATATTCCTTCAATTCTGCTCGATTGGAAAAATGACTCACGCTTCCGGTAATGACAAACTGCTTTCCGTCCAAAGAAAGATTTTCCTCCCGTTTCACTTCTTCCAGTTCCAGATGTGACAGCAGATGCTTTAATTTTCTTATGTTTTCCTCATCTGCAAAATAGTCTGTGCAGGCCTTTGCAATCACAGGGCCGATTCCTTCAATGGCGCTGATATCCTCTGCAGAAGCCTTTATCAGCCGTTCCATGTCATACTGAAACTCTTTACAGATAAGTTTTGCATTTGCCAGTCCGATATTAGCAATTCCCAGACTGTACAAAAGGCGGGGCATGGTTGTATGCCGGGCTGCTTCCAGGCTTGCCATAAGATTTTCAAAGGATTTTTCCCCAAATCCTTCCATTTTAATAATCTCGTCCTTATACCTGTCTATCTCAAAAATATCTCCAAAATCCTTGATAAAGCCCTTTAAAATAAATTTTTCCAGGGTTGCCTCAGAAAGCCCGTCAATGTTCATGGCATCTCTGCTGACAAACAGGGTAAAGGATTTAATTTTTTTTGCCTGACATTGGGGATTCATACAGTACAGAACCTCTACGTCATTAGTTTTCTGTACTCTTGCCTCTTTTTTGCACACAGGACAGGTATTGGGAATTTTCAGGTTTCTGCTTCGGGTCAGATTTTCCGCAATCTGAGGGATAATCATATTTGCCTTATACACCTGTATTTTATCTCCGATTCCCAGCTCCAGCTCTTTCAAAATACTGATATTGTGAACACTGGCACGGCTCACTGTAGTTCCCTCCAACTCCACAGGGTCAAAAATCGCCACGGGATTAATCAGGCCTGTCCTTGATGGACTCCACTCAATTTCCCGAAGGGTGGTTTCCCGAAGCTCGTCCTTCCACTTAAAGGCATAAGCATTTCTTGGAAATTTAGCAGTGCTTCCCAGAGAATCTCCGTAAGCAATATCATCATACAAAGCCACCAGACCGTCTGAAGGAAAATCATTTTCTCCTACCTGATAAGCAAAATAATCCATGGCTTTATCCAGAGTTGCCCCTGTCACTGCCCGATATTCTACCACCTCAAAGCCCTGCTCCTTCAGCCATAAAAACTGCTGCTCTCTGGAATTTTTAAAATCCACACCCTCTGCCTTTACCAGAGAAAATGCGTAAAAATTCACATTTCTTTTTGCAGTAATTTCATTATTCAACTGGCGCACAGAACCACTGCACAGGTTTCTGGGGTTTTTGTATCTGGCATCAATATCTTCAATCTGTGCATTAATCCTCTCAAAATCAGAATAGGTAATAATCGCTTCTCCCCGCAGCACCAGCTCACCCTTATATCCTATCTGCAGGGGAATATTTTTAAACACTCTTGCATTGTTGGTAATAACCTCGCCCACAGTTCCATTTCCTCTGGTAACTGCCTTTAACAGTTTTCCATCCCTGTAAGTCAGCACAATCGTAAGACCGTCCAGTTTCCAGGAAAGCAGGGTCTTATGTTCTCCCATAAACTGGCGCAGCGCCTCGATATCCTTTGTCTTATCCAAAGAAAGCATAGGCGTTTCATGTGCTTCCTTAGGCAGCTCCTCCAGCGCCTCATATCCCACAGAAACTGTGGGACTTCCTGCCAGAGTGATGCCTGTCTTAGCTTCTAATGCTGCCAGCTCATCATACAGCTTATCATATTCAAAATTGCTCATGATTTCCCGGTCTTCCTGATAATATGCCTTCGCAGCTTCTGTCAGAAGAGGAATCAGCTCTTTCATTCTCTGCATGTTATCCATTTTTCTTTAAACCTCCGTTTTTGCCTGCTTTTCCTGTTTTCTTTTTCCATGAGGAAGGGGTTCTGTATTTACCTGCATTTTTCACAGGCTTTCCCCCTGCATATCTTTCCTTCTCTCTTCCCTCTTGTCTTGATTTTTGACTCTTTTCCAGAAGCTTATGCAATTCGGACAGTTCCTCCTGTGTTGCCTCCCGATATTGCCCTACCGGAAGTTCTCCCAGTTCCAGATTCATAATGCGAACTCTTTTCAGCCGCTTCACCTCATATCCCAGATATTCACACATACGTCGTATCTGGCGATTCAAGCCCTGGGTCAGCACAATGCGAAATTCCGTATTTCCCACACGCTCTGCCAGACATTTTCTGGTAACAGTTCCCAAAATAGGAACCCCCTCTCTGATTTTCCGCATAAATTCTTCTGTCACTGGCTTATTCACAGTCACTACATATTCCTTTTCATGGAAATTTCCTGCTTTCATCAGCTCCTGCACCAAATCTCCCTGATTTGTCAAAAGCAAAAGTCCCTCTGAATCCTTATCCAGCCTGCCAGCATAATAGACACGCAGAGGATAATTCACATAAGAAATCACATTTTTCTTTACCCGCATGTCTGCAGTACACTCAATTCCTCTGGGCTTATGAAAAAGCAGAAGCACTTTTCTTTCCTGCCTCTGAATTTCTTTTCCATCTATGCATATACGGTTATGCTCCTCCACCTGGATTCCCAGCATGGCAGGCTTTCCGTCAATGGAAACTCTCCCCGATTCCACCAGCCGGTCCGCCTCCCTCCTGGAGCATACCCCTGCATCACTCAAAAATTTATTTAAACGCATATTTTCCCTCATTCTTATCAATCTGCAGCAGCAAGCCGATAGTTCTTATCGGCTTGAATTGCACAACGTGCAATTATTATACCATATTTCCCCCTCCAAAGGAAAGTTTTCTTGGGAAGCGGTTGCTATTTTCCACGGATTCAAGTTATAATAGTAAGGAAAACAAAAATTTCTACAGACAAAAGAGGAGATCTCATGAAGATAACAAAAAAAGGTGTTTTTCGTACTGTGTTTATCCTTCTTCTAGGCGGATTTCTTATTTTGGCTCCTTCTTATACTTTTGTGGCAGTGAAAAATATGATGACAGCACATGAAAACAGAGAAGAAGCTTTAAAAGAAGACCACTGGGTTTATAATCAGACAGGGCGACGCTATGTTTACCACGATGGTTCTGTCATTCAAAATGACAGCAAGGTGCTGGACAATGTCACTTATTATTTTGACGCAAAAGGCTATGTCAAAACCGGATGGGTACAGGACAAGGGCAAGCTTTTTTACCGAAGCCCTGACGGTTCTCCTGTTTCCGGCTGGTTTGAAGACGAAAACGGGAAATATTATCTGGAAAAAGACGGTTCCCCAAAAATTGGCTGGGCAGACATTGATAAGAAAAAATATTACTTCCAGAGCAACGGCGCTATGGCAACCGGAATGATGGAAATTGAAGGAAAGCAGCATTTCTTCCATGAAGACGGCAGTGTATCCTCAGGCTGGACGGACTACGAAGGAAAGAAATATTACTGTGATGACACCGGTGCTTTCACACTTGGCTTTAAGGATATTGATGGCAAAACCTATTTCTTCCGGGAGGACGGTACCATGGCTACCGGTTGGATTACAAACGGCAAGGCTCGCTACTATATGAAGGAAGACGGTTCTAAAGTAACCAATGCATGGATTGAAGAAGAAGGACAGAAGCATTTTGTAGACAAGGATGGCAAAGAATTAAAAGGCTGGATTACTGTAAGCGGTAAAAAATACTTTATTAATGATGACGGTATTCTGGCAGGTTCCGGCTGGCTGAAACAGGATAATAAATGGTATTTTATCGATAAAGATGGCAGTTCCAGAACCGGACTTTTCCAGGAAAGCGGCAAGTGGTATTTCTTGACTTTAGAAGGCGAATTAAAAAACGGCTGGGTAGAACAAAACGGCAAAAAATACTATCTTGCAAACTCACAGCTTATGACAGGCTGGAGAAAAATCGACAATAAACAGTATTATTTCAATGAGGACGGTACCATGGCTACCGGTTGGATTACCATTGATGGCAAGTCCTATTTTCTGAAAGAGGACGGAAGCCTGGATTCCAAGGCAGTGAAAAAATAGCCAAAGAGAGAACCTTTACTTTTGGGTCAGGGTTCTCTCTTTTCTGTTCTTCGCCATTATTTTTGTGTTACAGAAAGTTTCCAAAACGCAAAACACCGACAGGTTATTATCCCTGTCGGTATCCACGTCCTTTCTTCAATTTCACATTACTTTTATCTTACTGCAGCAAATCTGCATATATATAAGCTTCCTGTCCTTTATACTCAACCTTAATCCAGCCATCTGAACTGTTTTCCAGTTTCTTCACCTGTTCTCCTGCTTCCAGTCTTCCTAATATCTGTGAACTGGTATTGGCATCAGCTCGGACATTACAACTCTCCTTTGCAGTAAGCATATCTCCATTATCTGCCATCTGTGCTGTATTGACTTCCTGACCCAGCTTTTCCTCAAATGCCTTTAACTCTGTATCCGATGCAATTGCCTCATTCAGCTTTTTCTCTACTTCTTCAATCAGAACCACAACATCTTTTTCCTGTCTGGTCTTTTCAATACATTCCTGAACCTCGGCATCGCTGCTATCATTGTGAATCCTGTATTCTCCGTCCTTGTCCTTATAAACATAAAGTTCTGACAAGCCCGGCGCTGCTGTCTTTATGTCCTTAAACTTCAAATCATAGGAAGCAAAAACAACGTAACTGTCTTTCTCCAGTCCCGGTTTGGTATAAACCACAACATTTTCATAGCTTTCGATATAGGATGCACTGTTTACCTTTGCCTCATCTGTGGAACTAAAATTGTCAGTCAGCGCCTTCATCTTGGTGACATCTTTCTGTCCCCATGCTGTATAAAAGGACTCAATCAGGGCATTTACTTCAGGGTATGCATTCTTTTCAAGAGCATTCTCATCTTCCTGTTTGGCAGACTTTTCTTCCTTTGCCTTATCGGAAGCTGTGGAATCTTTCTTTTGCTCTGTCTTTTTTTCCGTATCCTTTGCTTTTCCTTCAGAGGAACCGCCGGTCAAAGCCCGGATTCCGAAAAACAATACGACAAGAACAAGCAGAATTGCCAGACCCAGAAGAATATACCTCAGATTATCTGAGAGCCATTCTCTGAAATTGTCTAACATATCTTTCCTCCTTATATTCCCTTATCCTTATGCTCTCCCCAAAGCACGAAACACACCCGGAGGGAATCGAACCCCCGACACGTGGTACCGGAAACCACTGCTCTATCCCCTGAGCTACGAGTGCCTGTGATTGTTACATCTTGGTTATCATACCACACATTTTCCAAAATGTAAAGACCTCTACTCATTTTTGGGATATGCCGTCCCATTTTCTGCAAAAACAGGACGGTCCTCCCCACTTCTACATCATAAGCGCCTCCTTTTCCCTGTCATAATAATAAACTTCATAGGAAAGAATCTCCTCCTCTTCTACCTGGTTTTCATTGACTTCTTTTACCATTCGCTTTAATTCCATACGGGAATACTGTCCCATATCCGGAACCAGAATACATTCATGAACACTGCTTGGCAGGATATAGAAATTGTTTCTCAAAAGGCCTGCAATATGCTTTAAGGCATGGGGATAGAGGATAACCGCTGCCCCAAAGTATTTTTCTTTGTTGGTAAGCACATACATCAACTCATCTCTTTTAAAGGACGCTGGGTCATTGCCGCTGAGTTCTGCTATCAGGGCTTCCATGCCCTGCAGCGTATAAGGCAGCTTTTTACCGGCATTTACCACAGCGTCCTCCAAAAGGCGGTGTTTGGTAATCCCCCAGTTTTCCAGATTAGCGTCCCGAATTAAAACCGTGGCGCCGTGAAAGCTGCCGCCCTCTACACGGTAATAAAAGACCACTGCCAAATCCAGATATTTTATATGAGGCATCTTTTCCAGACGCTTCTCATTCATTTTGTAATTAATCAATTTATAGTAAATATTTTTTCTGGCAATTCCATAATCCTCAAAATCCTTGAGAGAAAAATCCACAGCATTTCTCTGCTCCTCCTCAAATTCCAGAATTTCCTCTGCCAGCTCTTCCATAGAATCCCCATTTTCCCACTTTTTGTAAAATTCCGCCGGGTAGAACATAGGCGCCATACTGCTGTCTTCCCTGTGAATCATCAGTCCGTCTAACATCACCCCATTGTTTTTCTCAATTTTACGCAGAGAAACCTTTGTCTTATCCCCGGCCATTTCCTTTACAGCCTGTAAAAGCTCTTTTTTAAATGTTTCATACCCCATAGTGCATATTCCTTTCTTTGTTTGATTTCTATAAATCAGCGTGGGAAATACACCTGGACAAACTTTCCCCGCTGCTTTATACACTTTTTGTTTTGCATTTTACCTTGCGTGTGGAAAATCCTTCACGAATGTGTGTGAAATTCATAAAAATAAGAAATGTAAATAGAATTTTAAATTTTATTTCTTTACTGCCATGCCGACAGCACCAGAAAAACTTCTGATGTCTGCCGACACAGCCTGTTTTCATAAAACTGTCCCTTTTGTCTTTTATGTGGCTTATACTCTGGACAGATATTCTCCTGTTCTTGTGTCGATTTTAATTACATCGCCCTGGTTTACGAACAGAGGTACATATACAGTAGCGCCTGTTTCTACAGTAGCAGGTTTTGTTGCACCCTGTGCTGTGTTTCCGGCAAATCCCGGCTCTGTATCTGTGATTTCCAGTTCTACGAATAATGGCGGTTCAATCGCGAATACGCTTCCGTTATAAGAACATACTTTTACGTTTTCGTTCTCTTTTACGAATTTCAGAGAATCGCCTACAGTATCCTGGCTGATAGCAATCTGATCATAAGTTTCATTGTTCATGAAGTTATAGAGATCGCCGTCATTGTATAAATACTGCATATCCACACGTTCAATACGAGCCTGTGGGAATTTTTCAGTTGGTCTGAAAGTTTTTTCAATAATTCCACCACTGATAACATTTTTTAATTTTGTTCTAACGAATGCAGCACCTTTACCTGGTTTTACATGCTGGAATTCCATAATCTGTACTACGTTACCATCAATTTCCAGTGTAAGACCGTTTTTAAAATCGCCTGCTGATATCATAATGATATTCCTCCTTATTTCGTCCATTGGGAAAACCCGTATTTTTTCCACTGTACTTCATTTTATAATACATTGAAGCAATTTTCAACTGTTTTTTCGCTTTCTTTGCTCTTTCTTATAAAAATACAGGACGATTTTCTCCAGTTTTCTCTTTAATACAATCTGAATCTCTTCTTTTGGGTGAATAGGCTTTACCAGAATATTATAAATCCCGGTTCTCTTTGCCCCATACACATCAGTAAAAAGCTGGTCGCCCACAAACACCGTGTTCTCAAGTGTGGTTCCCATCAACTCCATGGCCTTCCGATAATTTTTCCGTGAAGGCTTATGGGCATTTTCAATAAAGTGCACCTGAATATTTCTGTTAAAGGAGCTGACACGCTCATACTGATTATTCGACAGCAAACAACACTGAAATCCTGTGTTTTTCAGCCTTTTAAACAGAGCCTCTGCCCTCTCATCTGCCGGCTCTCCATGAGGAACCAGTGTATTATCAATGTCAAAAATAACTCCTCTGTACCCATTTTTGTAAAGAGCTTCAAAATCTATGAGATAAGTAGAATCCAGATATTCATCTGGAAAAAATTTCCGAAACATACTTTCTTCCTTTCCTGTACCTGCTGGATAAAGCAGGGTGTTTTCTCTATGGTAACAGGTACAGGCAGGGTTTGTCAAATTATCTATCTTCTGTCCTTTAAAGGCTCATAAGTCTGCTCTTCCAGTACGTTTTTATAAGCCGGACGGATAATTTTATCTGTGTTAATCAGTTCCTCCATGCGGTGTGCGCTCCAGCCCACAATACGGGCAATGGCAAACATAGGAGTATACAACTCTAACGGCAGTCCCAGCATACTGTAAACAAAGCCGCTGTAAAAGTCCACGTTGGCGCTGACCCCCTTATAAATACGGCGTTCTCTTGCGATTACCTCCGGGGCCAGACGCTCTACTTTAGCATAAAGCTCGTAGTCCTTCATTCTGCCTTTTTCCTCAGCAAGCTGGCGGACAAATTTCTTGAAAATCTGGGCTCTGGGGTCGGAAATGGAGTAAACAGCATGCCCCATACCATAAATCAGTCCCCGTTTATCAAAGGCTTCTTTATGTAATAATTTTGTCAGATAATCCACAATCTCCTCTTCATCTTCCCAGTCCTTTAAAGTTTCCTTCATATCCTGGAACATACTGACCACCTTAATATTGGCGCCACCGTGCTTTGGTCCCTTCAGGGAACCAAGGGCAGCTGCTATGGCAGAATAAGTATCCGTGCCAGAAGAAGATACCACATGCGTAGTAAAGGTGGAGTTATTTCCTCCGCCATGTTCCATATGCAGTACCAGAGCCAAATCCAGAATTTCTGCTTCCAGAGATGAGTATTTTTTGTCAGGACGCAACATCAGCAGAATATTCTCTGCGGTAGACAGATTTTTTTCAGGATTATGGATATAAAGACTGTCGTCCAGATTGTAATGTTTATGTGCCTGATAGCCATATACGGAAAGCATGGGAAAAACACTGATAAGATTAATGCACTGGCGCAGAACATTGGGAAGGGAAATATCTTCCGGATTTTCATCATAGGAATACAGAGTCAGCACACTTCTGGAAAGAGTGTTCATCATATCTCTGCTGGGTGCTTTCATAATCACATCCCGGACAAAGTTTGTGGGAAGTGTTCTCTGTGTTGCCAGAATCCTGCAGAAGTCCTTCAATTCTTCCTGATTGGGCAGACGTCCGAATAAAAGCAGATACGTTGCTTCCTCAAAACCGAAACGTTTTTCGTCCAGAAAGCCCTTGGTCAAATCCTCCACATTAATTCCCCGGTAATACAACTCGCCTTCACAGGGAACCTCTTCACCGTCAATCACTTTTTTTGAAACAATATTGGAAATCTGGGTCAGACCTGCCAAAACGCCCTTTCCGTTAATATCACGAAGTCCCCTCTTGACATCGTATTTCGGATACAGGGACGCGTCGATCCGGCTGTTTTCTTTACAGATTTCTGTAAGCATTTCAATTTCCGGAGTAACATTCATATTAAAATCAGACATTTTGATTCCCCCTTATCTTTTTTCACTTTAGCGTGATAATATTTTACCACACAGATAAGGGGGTGACAAGAAAATTTTTTGTTAAATTTTTCTGAATTGTTTCTTTATTTGAACTTTTATTACTTGAGATTTAATTTTGCCAGGGCATCGGCAAACGCATTGTTTATCGGCTCCTGGGCTTCTTTTTTCTGTTTGTTCAGATAGCGCTGTACGTCCTTTTTGCTGACACCTGCGCCTTCTTTTTCTCTTCTTTGCCGGAAGCTGGAAAGCTTTTCCTTGTATCCGCAGGTATTACAGATAAAGGTATCTTCTTTCCCTTTTACATACATCTCCATTTTTCTGTGGCAGTTGGGGCATCTGGCATTGGTTAGCCTGGAAATCGTTTCTCTATGTCCGCATTCTCTGTCCTGGCAGACCAGCATTTTACTGTTTTTACCGTTTACGGACAACATACGTTTACCACACACCGGACATTTGGTATTCGTCAGATTATCGTGGCGGAAGGTTCCCTCTCCAGTCTTGATTTCCCGGATAATCTCCTCTGTATAACCCCGGATTTCTGTGAGGAAACGATCTTTTTTCAGTTTGCCTTTGGCAATATCAGAGAGCTTCATTTCCCAGTCTGCCGTAAGCTCCGGCTTCTTCAAATCCTCAGGAACCAGCTCTAAAAGCTGTTTCGCCTTAGAGGTCAGATAAAGATCGTTTCCTCTTTTTTCCATCAAAAAGGTATGGAACAGTTTTTCAATAATATCCGCCCTTGTGGCAACGGTTCCCAAACCGCCTGTTTCCCCCAGGGTTTTTGCTGCTTTTGCGTCTGCATGTTCCAGATATTTCACCGGATTTTCCATTGCAGACAAAAGTGTTGCCTCGGTAAAAGGCGCAGGGGGCTTCGTCTTGCCTAAAGTCAGTTCCGTTCTCTCGATTTTCAGTTTTTCTCCTTCTTTTAAATCTGAAAGTTTCTGAAAACCTTCCTCCTCCTGGTCTGCAAAGCCGTCCTCATAAACCGCCTTCCAACCCGCCTGCTTCACGATTTTCCCTTTTACCGTAAAGGTTTCTCCCGCTGCAGTGGCCTTCATGGTAGTCTGCTCATACTCAAAAGGCGGATACAGAACGCTGAAAAATCTCCGCACTACCAAATCATAAATCTTCCGCTCTTCGTTTGTCATATGGTCTAGCTGTACAAACTGTTCTGTGGGAATGATTGCATGGTGGTCACTGACCTTCGTATCATCTACAAAGGACTTGGATACCTTCACGGGCTTCATGGAAAGAGACCCTGCAATGGAACGATAAGGGCCTACGGCACAGGCTTTCAGTCGCTCCTTTATGGTTGGCACAATATCACTTCCAATATACCTGGAATCTGTTCTGGGATAAGTCAGTACCTTATGGTTCTCATACAGACGCTGCATAATATTCAGGGTTTCCTTCGCAGAAAAGCCAAAACGTTTGTTGGCATCTCTCTGTAGTTCTGTTAAATCATACAGTCCCGGCGCATAAGTTTTCTTCCGGCTTTTTTCCACGGAAACTACCTGCAGCAAGTCTGCCTGCACAGCCCCTTTTCGCTCTTCCATGGCTTCCTTCTGAAAAGAACGTGGGCTGCCGCTTTTCTTATCCTGCCATACCCAACGGGCCTTTCCGGCAAGAAGCGTCAATCCATAGTAATCCTGCGGCTTAAATTTTCGAATCTCTGCTTCTCTTGCCGCAATGATTGCAAGGGTCGGGGTCTGCACACGGCCGCAGGACAGCTGAGCATTATATTTACATGTCAAGGCTCTGGTAGCATTGATTCCCACCAGCCAGTCGGCCTCTGCCCTGGCAACTGCAGCGTCATAAAGGGGGCGGTACTCTCTTCCGTCCCTCAGATGCATAAAGCCTTCCCGGATTGCCTTATCTGTCACCGAGGAAATCCAAAGACGCTTTATGGGCTTCTGGCAATGGGCTTTCTCCAGAATCCATCTGGCAACCAGCTCCCCTTCTCTTCCGGCGTCCGTGGCAATAATAATCTCTCCCACATCTTTGCGGTAAAGCTGTGTCTTCACTGCCTGATACTGCTTTGCGGTCTGCTTGATTACCACCAGCTCCATTTTTTCCGGCATCATGGGAAGGACTTCCATCTTCCATTCTTTGTATTTTTTATCGTACTCTTCCGGGTCTGCCAGGGTGACCAGGTGTCCCAGCGCCCAGGTTACAATATAGCGTTCCCCTTCCAGTGCACCGTTCAGTTTTTTGCTGCATTTTAAAACACGGGCAATATCCCTTGCCACAGAAGGCTTTTCTGCTAAAACCAGCGACTTCATACGCCTGCCTCCTGCATATCCTTTCCAAAGAAAGCCGTTGTCTTTTTCACCTTTTCCATTAATCCGGCAAAGCTTTCCGGTGTCAAAGACTGTTTTCCGTCACACAGGGCTTTTTCCGGATTGTTATGTACTTCAATCATCACGCCGTCTGCGCCTGCTGCAATAGCTGCCATAGTCAGAGGCTCTACCATAAAGCGCAGTCCCGCTGCATGACTTGGATCTACAATTACAGGCAGATGGGTCTTGGATTTCAACATGGGAATTGCAGAAATATCCAGGGTATTTCTCATAGAAGTTTCAAATGTACGGATTCCCCTTTCACAGAGAATGACCTTTTCGTTTCCTCCTGCCATAATATATTCTGCGCTCATAAGAAGTTCCTCCAGGGTATTTGCCATTCCCCGCTTCAAAAGAATGGGCTTATCTACCTTTCCCAGTTCCTTTAAAAGTTCAAAGTTCTGCATGTTTCTGGTACCTACCTGAATCACATCTACGTCCTCAAACAGCGGAAGATGCGCGGTACTCATGATTTCGGTTACAATGGGAAGTCCGGTTGCTTTTTTTGCCTCCAAAAGCATCTTTAAGCCCTCATCTCCCAGTCCCTGGAAAGAATACGGAGAAGTCCTGGGTTTAAAAGCGCCTCCTCTTAAAAGACCTGCTCCCGCCTTCTGTACATCAAGGGCAACCTCGGTCATCTGCTCTCTGGTTTCCACAGAGCAGGGACCTGCAATTACCTGAAAAAATCCTCCGCCGATTTTTCTGCCTGCCACCTCTATGACCGTGTCCTTTGGGTGCATATCTTTATTCGCCTTTTTGTATGGTTCCTTGATTCTCTTTACAGCAGCTACTACGTCCAACGCTCCCAGCCACTCAGCGTCTACCTCTGTAGTATCTCCTACCAGACCGATAAGAGATGTATTTATGCCATCAGAAAGATGAAGCTGCAGTCCCATTTGAACAAGTTCCTGTTTCAGGGCTTCTACTTTTGTTTTTTCTGCCCCTTTTTTCAATACGATAATCATGGCTTTTTCCTCCTGTTTTTTACACTGCAAAAGTAGCCTTATCATATATCTGTACCCTGAATTTGTCAACAGCATTTTAATAATTTAAAGCGTGTAAGTGCATAATTTTTAAATCCCTGTAAAAACCGCCTTTTTGTATTGTGATATCTCCTGTCTTATATTATAATTATTTTAAGAATTTATCTATTTTTTCAGAATTTTTGCAAATAATGGGAAAAGCATATGGAAAATACAACCAGACTCCACAGCCAGTTGGCGCATAAGGTCATTCAGGAGGTGCAAAAAGCCGTCATTGGAAAAGAAGATCCCGGTGTAGAAAAAACCACTATGGCACTTGCCTTTCCCAGAGCTTTAAGCCTGAAAGAAAAACGCCTGACCTTTACCCCTGATGTACTGCCCAGGGACGTACAGCGTATTTTTACCGACGTATGCGTATATCGCATTTTCCTAACCTCCAAGGCGCGAATCAGCCAGGTAAGCGCACGTTCTGTTCTGGAAGAAATTTTAAAAACGGTTCCCGCGCCTTCTGTACGAACAAAACCGTCCTGAAAAATCGGAAAGGAAGATGTGTATTATGGCCGTTCATTTTCTCACGTTTATCGCTCTTTTCCTCTGCCTGTATCTGGCAGTTTTATATCAGAACCTTGCTGCCTGTGCAGTCTTTTTGTTTCTGGGCATTTATCTGATACTGGCGTTTTGTCAGCTTTTTTATCTCTCCCGTAATCTGCAGTTTGAGATTGTCCGGACATCTGCCTCAAAATCTCCCATGGCTGAATCTGTCTCACCATCTGTAATTTACAAGAAAAGCCCTGTCAGACACAGAAGCTTACTTTCTCTGTAAGAGTAAAGGGGGAAACACAGCTTTGCGGCACACTGGAAATTAAGCGCCGGAAACGACTGTCTTTTGGTTCGGGACCTGGGTATACCGGAAAGCTTTCTCATGCGGACGGAAACGGATTTTGATTTCTGCACCACCCTTTTCTTAAATACAAAACTGGAATTTTATAAAAACAAAAAGCCGGAAAGTCTACAGGCTTTACCTCCCATTTAAGAGAGCAAAGACAAGACAACGACAGAAAGGAGAAGCCATGAAAAAAGGGAAAAACACACCTGTTCGGATTCATATAAACCCTGTTCCCTCCCCTGATGGGTCTGTACCTTTTGCAGGCTGGTTCTGCCTGTTCTTTTTCTGCGATCTGGGATTCTTTTTAAGCTGTAAGGAAATCCACGGTTCTTCTGCTTCTCTCTTTCTCTGCATTGTTGCAATTTTGATTCTTTCTCTGTACTTTACCCTGTGGACAGCAGCCCTTGGGCTGGACAGAAAAAGGGCAGGATTCCGATTCTCTGGGCAGTTCTTCTTCTCCTGTGCTGCAGACGGAGCGGGAATTTATCAGCACCTCTGCGCCTGTTTACCTCAGAGGTTTTACCGGACACCAGTATGAAAAGGCCAACCCCATATGAAGTGAAGGGGTTTGGCTTTTTTGTTTTCCTTATTTATTTAAACTATTCCACCGGTCAGACCGCTTCTCTGCTCCCCTTCCCACAAAAAAAGGCACATATCCCGTGTCATGTACACGATGGTATGCACCTCTGATATTGATTACTTATTTTCTGATCCACTCTTCCTCCTGAAAAAACTTACAAACCATGACCTTTGTTGCTCCTCTCATTTGCAGTGAAATCAAAGGTCTCATATCATATCTTATTTCAAAAGAATCTGAAAGTTTGCTTTGAGGATAACATCTCATAGCCTCCCACAAACATTCTTCAAACCACTTCCCTCCTCTTGAAAAATTCCCCTGAAAAATAACTACTTCTGGATCAAAATTCACTACAATGTTTTGTAAAGCCGCACTAAATATCCACGCTGCTTTTTTTACAATTTCTCTAGCAAAGACATCTCCCTTATTTGCTTCACTAAAAATATCCATTAATTTCAAGTCATCCCGAAATTCATAGAGGCTGCTTTCTCTAAGCTTTTCCTTTTGTGCGAAAACATTACTTACTATAGTTTTCTCACTTATCTGATTTGAAAATAATGCTGTATCTGCATTCGTATATGGTTTCACATCTGACTGCGAAATAACCATCATTCCTATCTCACCGATCATTGAATTTCTACCATGTAAAATATGACCCTTATCAATATAGCATGCTGATACACCAACATCTGTATAAAGCACAGCCACACGTTTTTGTTCATACGCAGGATTATCTAATACTTCCGCACAAGCTGCCATCCTTGCTACATTATCAATCGCAATCTCCTTTTCTGGAAATCTTTCCTGAAGCATCTCCTTTAGAGGAACATTATACCCCCACTCTGGCGTCAATGCGGAATATTGAAGAACCCCTGTGGTTATATCCAAAAATCCGCCCATACACAGGGATACTCCATATAACAGTTCACGCCCATCTTCTACTTTTTCAAATAATAAATCAGAAATATACTCTACCTTATCAAAAAAAGTATTCACATCTTCCTTCCTGTTATATGGTATATATTCTTTTGCAATCAAATTATTCTTCAAATCATAAAGAGATGCAACCATTTCTTCGGCACACAATCCAATACATAGAATATAACGTTTCATGCAAAAACAGAATAATTCTGGTTTCTTTCCTCCAATTTGGGTAGAATCTCCTTTTCCTACTGATTTTAAAAGTCCACACTCTGTAAAATGATTAATGGCTTTCATCACTGTTGCCCTGCTGATTCCAGTCATCGCAGACACATCATTTGCTGAAAGAGCTTCTTCTCCACGGAATGTATTTAATATTGTAAGATAATTTTTTTGCCGAAGTGTTGTTGGAAGTGCAGCCTTTCTCTCTTTCTCCACAGTCTTCTGCTCCTTTCAAATCATAGTTATGCATACATAATACACTAAAATAAGTTATAACACAGTTATTATATTTTTGTACAATAACCATATTATAACTTATCTTTTTTTGTTGTGCCACAAATTTTATATCTATTTACAGCACACTATTTTTTCCAACGAAACAATAAAAGCCCTGCAAGAATCAGCACTCCTCCAATTCCATTTTGAAAGGATAATGTTTCTCCAAGTATCCAATATCCCAGAACCGTTGCAATGAATGGTGTCAAAAACATAAAATTGCTGACACTGGATGTCTGTGGTGCAAGACTTAATGCTTTTGCCCAGCAAACATATGCAACTGCACTTGAAAAAATCCCCATAACACCTATACACACCCACGATACCGTTGATAGCACTCCAATCACACGCCATCCCTTTGGAGCAAATATGCACAGAAAAAGGAAGCCACAAAAAATGCTATATACAGATACCTGAAGTGCCGTATATCTTTGTGTTAATTTTCTTTGAACCAGATTATAGAAGCTTAAAATCACTGCTGCTCCCAGAAGCCATAGTGTTCCTGATGTTATTTCCATTTTCCCTGGTTCAAAAACTAAAATCAGTACACCTGTAAATGCAAGAATAATCCCATTCCACTGCACCCTCATAATCTTTTCTTGCAACAGAATTCCCGAGAGAATAGCTGTGAACAGCGGAACTGCCGCAATGATTGTACTGCTCACAGCTGATGTTGTCTTTGCACATCCCAGATTAAAGCATACCGTGTACAGAAAAAAACCGAGCCCGCCACTTAAAAAGAACCACGGAATATCTTTCTTTGCTGGTAATGACAGCTTTTTCCAGCATACAATTACCAGCAAAACACTTACAGCTATAAAATATCTCAAAAATGCCAGTTCAAAGGTGGATATTTCCTGCATGACGATTCCCGTCAGTACATTAGAAAAAGCCCAGCATGTTACCGTGATCAATGCGTAAATTGAATATTTTTCTTTCATAGCAGGCCCTTCAGAAGTTCATAGCTGCAGAAAGAGTTGTATCTCCCTGCGGAGCAGCCTCTGTGTACTTTATTCTTTTAATTTCCAAGCTTTCGCAAAATTCCTCCAGTTTTCCACTGTTTGAAAGCTGCTGCTCCGCTTCTCTTTGGCAAGCCACTCTATTTCCGGTAAGCACCTGATTATAAAACAACTTTGTTTCTTCGGAATATTTTGCCGGATGAAGGATATTAATATACTGCTTACCTTCTTCAAAACCCTCAAACCACTTATTATATGCCTCTGCATCCTTCTCTAAGGATTCACTCCCGTCTAACACCGGCTGATGTTCCTGTGCGAAAGTATAGAACCACCGCTGGTCAATCAGGCCTTTTTTTCTTGCAAACTCTGTAAGGGCTTCTTTTAACCCTGGAACAACTGCATCTGGAAGCATATGGGTATCAATATACTCTACTGTCAGTCCAAAAGTGGTTAATTTATCCAGCTGTGCTGAAATCTCCCGGATACACTCTATCGTCTTTGGCATTCGTTTTTCAAAAAGCATCGGATGCATTGCAAATTTCCCCTTTTCATCTACAAGCGAAGAAATTTCTTTTGGATTTAAAATGCTATGATAGTCAATCTTTTCCCACTCACTGTTAAGCGTTGCATGGAGCCCAATACAGATACTTTTCTTTTTTCTTAGTTCTTCCAGTTCTTTTGCATCCTTTTCAATATATGGTGCTACAGCCATGCAAGATACATTTTTAACATAATCTCCTTTTTTTATAGCCTGAAAAATTGCACCATCTGCTGCAAAAGCACTCCCAAAGTCATCCATTCTTGTAATCAGATTTTTCATGCTTCCTGCCCTTTTCTTTCTTCAAGTTCTTTCATAATGGTATCATATTTTTTATCAAGATCGTATATGTAGATGATTGCGAATTCAATGATGGTAAACACAAGCGGAACAAAAAGGAATAACCCTGATACACTTCCGATTGCCTTTTCTGACTGTACAGCGGCCATTCCACTGAAACCAGCAATCGACATAATCCCTCCTAATAAAGCAGTAACCAGCCCCTGTCCGACTTTCTGTCCTGCACCATTCGCCCCCATCAGAGCCGCCTGGCTTCTAATTCCGGTTTTCCAATGACCATACTCAATTGAGTCTGCAAGCATTGGCTGATACATAGTTGCTGCACAGCTCTGTCCTATGCTCTTCATTACTGTCGCAGCCAAGATTACCGGCATAGATTTGGGAATCAATATAATTAAAATACACCCAATCATCTGAATCCCTACTCCGCTTAACATAATTGTTCTCTTTCCAAATTTTTGACTCAAAGGAAGAAGTACAAATCCACAGACCAGAAGCGGCATGGTATATGCCATATTCATAACACTTGCAATATTAATATCTCCAAGAATATACTGTGCATAATAGGTATGCATCTGAAGACTTGCCACATATGCTCCGGCTCCGACAATTACGATGCCAAGAATTTCAAACCAGTATTTATTTTTCAGAATACTCTTTAACACAACAGCAAATGGAACCTTTGCTTCTTTTTCCCCAACAATCTTATCTGGATTTACACGTTCTTTACACACAATTCCTGTTACAAAAAGGAAAATTGCACTCAGCACAGAATAAATACATGCTGCGATAATCCATGCCTTTTGATTTCCTCCCAATTTTGTTACAATCCCCAATGTAACACTTGAAATAATGATAGTCATAATACTCTGTCCAATACTACTCCATACAAACAGCCCTGTTCTCTGCTTCGTATCTCTTGTCATGTAAGTAGGAAGACTAATCACGGCCAGCTGCATGATTGTATAAATGACAGTCTGTGAAATATTATAACTCAGGAACACATAGATCAACTGTCCTGTTGTACCTACTTCCGGTACCGTAAATAAAGTTAAAATACCAATTGCTCCAAATATTGCAATCCTCAAGACCCATGGACGGCATACACCATATTTTGTTCTTGTTTTATCAATAATACTTCCAAAAATAAGATCTGACACACCATCAAAAATCTTGGAAACAAGAATAATCCCTCCTATCAGACCTGCATCAAGCCCTATAACATTCGTATAAAAATACACAAGGAAACTTGAAATCAGTGCAAACAGCGGCACTCCTCCCATTCCACCAAGCATAAATGCAATTTTTTCTCCGATTCCTATCTTTTCTTTATATTTTGTTTCCATTTTTCTCCTTCATACACCTTGTATGCAACCTGCACTTCACTTTTACCCTTTGCTACTTTACACAAAATAATACTTCTTCTACTATTTTTTCTGGTGTCCAGCCTTCAAATCCGGCGATTACGCCGTCTGCTTTTCTGAGAATCTTTGCATCCCCAATCCCAACCGTTTTCATTCCACCTTTGTGAGCAGCTTCAATTCCTGCCGTCGAATCTTCAAACACAATACAGTTTTCTGGATTAATATGCATCTTCTTTGCACCTTGCAAAAAAACCTCCGGATCTGGTTTTGCCTTCGTCACCATCGTTCCGTCAACGATCACATCAAAGGCCTTTTGTAATTCCAGCCGTTCTAAAATAAGCTTGGAATTCTTACTTGCTGATCCTAATGCAATACAATCTCCCCCCTTCCTGATTTTTTCCAGAAATACTCTGACCCCGGGCAGCACTTCATCCTTTTTCATCTGTTTTATATAATCGACATAAAGCTTGTTCTTTTTCTCACACCATTTGGCCCGTTCTTCTGATTTCATATCTAATCGATTTCCGACTTCCAAAATAATTTCAAAAGATTTTTCTCTGCTGACGCCCTTCAGCCTTTCATTTATTTCTTCTGTAAATGGAATCTCTAATTCATCTGCGATTGTTTTCCATGCCAAATAGTGATATTTGGCTGTATCTGTAATTACTCCATCTAAATCAAATATAAATCCCCACATCGTTTTATCTCCCTTGTCCGCAAAATGCATCAACCGGACTCTTTCCTTTAAAATCACTTCTTCCGCACAGCTTATCTATCAGTGCTTTTCTTGTAAATTCTGTATTACAGTATGTATTAATATAAGCAGGAATCATTGGTGCATCCAGCAAATGATATGGATTTGCTGTACTAATCATGATTGTCGGTACTTCTTTTACAAACCATGGCTGGCTGTTACTTCCATGCATGGTATTCCATGCCAGACGGTTCGTCACATAGTTACTTTTATTTTCCATATCTACAACATAAACAACCAGATCATATTTTTTCTTAAACTCTGATACTTTCTCTGCCGCAAATCCTTCTGGCGGATCTTCCTCATAAAGTTTTACGCAGAATCCTTCCTTTTCAAAAAGCGATACATACTGCTGTTCAAGCAGTTCACGATTATCATTCGTAAGAATATGTAAATAAATTTTCGGATATTTTCGTGGGTCCAACGGAAGGATTTCCTCTTCTTCTTTTACAAGCGTAATTCCCCTGTCCGCACAGTCCGCAGCCATCTTACGATGTGTTTCGCATCCTATCACTTCATCTTCACACTTCTGAATAAGTACCCCGTTTTTCTTTTTTTCAGATAATTTCAAAGCCTGTTTCAATCCAAGAATTCTTTTTACCGCCTCATTTAATCGTTTATTACTGAGAATCCCTTTTTCGTATCCTTTTAACATGAACTCAAAATCTTCTTCCAGCGATCGGTTAAACAAAAAGATATCACAGCCACTCTCTATTGCTGTCGGTACAGCAAGTTCTCTCGGCATTGCACTGCAGAACCCGATCATTTGAGTCGCATCTGTTGAAATCACACCATTAAAACCAAGCTTTTTGCGAAGGAGTTCCTGTAGGATTACAGGTGAAAGTGTAGCGGGCCGAATTATTTCTGTGCCCTGTCCAAATTCTTTTTCGTAAGCCGGAAGTGCAATTTGTCCCACCATAATTGACAGCAGTCCAGCATCTATCAGGCTTTTATAAATTTTCCCATAGGATTCATCCCATGCTTCACAAGATAAACTATTGATACTCGTAACAATATGCTGGTCTCTTTCATCCACACCATCTCCTGGAAAATGTTTTGCTGCCGCTGCCATACCATTTTCCTGTATTGCCTTTACATACTCTAAAGCCATCTTTCTGACACGTTCTGGGTCAGAACCATAGGTTCTGATATTAGTGATCGGATTACGAAAATTAAAATCAATATCTGCGACCGGAGCAAATGCCCAATTGCATCCGCATGCGGTTCCTTCTTTTGCACAGACAGTTCCCAACTCATAAGCCCGCTCCGGTTGTTCTGTTGCTGCCACTAACATCTGACATCCGTAATCCGTTCCATCGCCTGCGATTCCTGTACCGCCACTTTCCAGATTTGCAGCAAGCAATAGTGGAATTTTGCTTTCTTCCTGCAGATATCTGTGCGTTGCTGCCATATCGCTCCCGTTTTTTACCGCACGATACATCATTCCGCCAACATGCTTTCCCAAATACTCTTTTTGCAATTCATCTCTTTCCTCTGTCAGACCAATGGGACAAAATAATTGTCCAATCTTTTCTTCCAGGGACATATTCTGCATCGTTTGCTCTACCCACTTAATCTGTTCATCCGACAAATAAAATGGCTTGACTTTTAAATCAATCATTATGGTACACACTTTCTTCTTCTGAAAATACAAAAGAAGCGACTCCTTTCTCTACTCTGTATAATTTTCCATAGTTCAGAAATGGATTTGGAACTGCCTGATTGTCTGGCGGAAAACCAAATCCAGCGGTATTCGCAAGTACCTTTGCTGTTCCATTGATAATTTCTTCATCCAGTGCGATGTAATCATTCAGATAATCATCGGGATACAGTGGCAATCCATTATGTGCCGGCCAGATCCAATCGTAATCTTTTCTTTTTGCTTTCAGTTTATACATATTTTCTCTATGTCTTTTTGCAAGTTCTTGCAAACTAATCGCTTCGTTACGGACAAATAAAATTACCTGCCCAGCCTCAATTTCATCTCCTCCAAATAAACTTCTGGTTTTTCTATCCAGCAATGCAATACTGCCTTCGCTATGAGCAGGAATCGGAATCACTTCTACTTTCCGTTCTCCCAGATCAATTTCTTCTCCTCCTGAAAGAAAATGAATCTTATAATCCGGATAAAGTTTTTGTGCAAACCATTCTTTATAGATTCCCGCAAATGGTTCCTTCGCATGGACTGATGCCTCCTTTGTCATCCAAGCCTCAGGCCAACAAGCATTTCCACCGGTGTGGTCAAAATGTCCATGCGTGTTCACCACCATAATTTCCTTCTCTGTTATTTCTTCAACCACTTCACGCACATTGCCTTCACAGCTACAGGTATCAATCAGCATTGCCTTTTCTTTTCCGATCAAAAGGTAAATGAAATTTCCCCATCCATCTGTAATGCACCAAGTGTCTGGCATAATTTTCCATTTTCCATATATTTTTCCGTTTTCATTCACATTTGTATTTTGCATCATATTTACCTCCCTCATTTATGCATTAACTATTTTTTGTGGATTATAAATGATATTGGCTATCCCGCCATCTTCCCTCATTTGATTTTCCAGCATTTTGTGAGCTACTTTATAATCACCTCCCATAAAAAAATGAAAATCTTCTTTATCATCCATTCCATTTATAACCTCATTACAAACTTCTATCATCTGTTCCAATATTTCTTTTGGAATATCTTGTCCCGGTCCGTGCGAAAGCCAAATGCTATCATACAATTCTTCATTTTTTTGAAATTCTATCAGCACGTTCCTGTAAGTTTCCACAGATTCCGCCTCTGTATCAAATAAAAAGACGCTTGGATTGCATGCATCACCAAATAATATGCTTCTTTCTTCACAAAATAGCATGCACATACTCCCTGGAGTATGACCTTTCATTGATAATGCCTGTACGGTTATTCCTCCCAGATTAAATTTCATCCCTGACTGTAGTTCTTTATAAGAACCCCCTCTTGTTCTTTGAAACTCAAGCGAACAAATCTCCTTCTCATCAATTTCAGGATGCAGCATTCCTACGGTAATCTGCGTATATGCTTTTCTATTTTCTAAACTGCAATGTGTCAATGACAGTTCCCAATCTGAGCTGTTCAAATACACTTCGTGAAACTGATCTGCCCCTCCGGCATGATCCATATGCCCGTGTGTGCACACGACAGTCAATGGTTTTTTTGTAAGTTGTTCTACATACTCCTTCAGATTTCCAACCCCACACCCGGTATCAATCAGAAGTGCCTTATCATCCCCCTCGGCCAGATACATATGTGTTCCTGTACATTCTGTTATTCTTGTAACATGTGGTGAAATCTTTTCCGAACTAAAAATTTCCATTTTTTCTTCTCCCTTTTTAGTTACGATATATTGTTTTATAACTTAATTTTATAATATACTTTCATTTCACAAAAAGTCAACTATTATTTTTGTTTCTTTTCCTTTTTATGAATTTATACCAGTTTTCAGCACTTGCTTTTGTCAACTTTTTATATACATAAATCAAATAGCACGTAGAATTTCAAATATATTCTAAGGAAAGATAGGCTGGAAAATAGAATGCTGCTTTTCTATTTTCCAGCCTATCTTGATCAATTCCACAGAACAACTTCATGTGGAAATCTCTTATATTTTTGCTCTTCATAAACAATATTTACACGAATAACCCTGCAGGGATTTCCGGCAGCTAAACTATATGGGGGAATGCTTCTGGTTACAACACTTCCTGCCCCAATCACGCTTCCTTACATTTCTTTCCTCCGGCAAAAATGGATGCATGGGCGTTGCCAGGGTAACATTTGGCCCAATCGGCGCCGATGTGCCAATAGGTATGACTGTTGGGGACAGCAATACACTCTCTCATAGTGCCTACACTTCCTTAACCAGTACCTGCTATCCTCTTTCCCTGGATTCTGCCCATGTTTTAGAATCCCCGGACCTTACTGACCAGCTTATGGAGGAGGTAAAAACCCTGCCTGTATATTCCTCTTTTCCCAAAAATCCGGGCTATCAGGATATCCGGGCTTCTGCTGAGGAAATCAAGAGTTTTCTCTCTTCTCACGCAGTCTATAGCCTGGAGCTTTCTTCTGTTCCCCAGGGAGAAAATCTGCTGTAACTATTCCTCTACGAAGAAAAAAAGGACTTTTGCGTACATTTTGCCACAGCAGGCACTCTCCTCTTCCGCATATATGGAATCCCTGCCCGGTATGTCAGCGGCTACGTCATAGCCCCGGATAATCCTGCCTCTGACCATCCTTCTGTGCAGAAGGAAAAAGACCAGACCCCCACAGAAACACCAAAAGACTCTAATACAGAAAAAAGAGCATTTTTATCTGTTATGACAAAAATACTCTCTTTCTTCCTTCTGTTTTTGCTTTTTAGCGCTCTGCTCTTTTCCCTGTTTTGTTTCCGCAGAGTCTTTCTCTGTAAAAAACGCATGGGCGCTTTCTGTGCCTCCAAAGATGAAGCTTTTTTCTGTGTATTTAACAGCATTCTGGACTTATGGAGCGCAGCCTTTCACCTACCTGCCCCAAAAAGCAGAAGCTCTATTATCTTTTCCTGCGTGTCTTCTGACAGGAAGCCCTCAGACTGCCTCTGCCTTTTCAAACTGGCTGTTATACAGGTTTGCATAAAAGCCCTGTGCAGCCAGCAGACTTTCATGGGTTCCCTGTTCAATAATATCCCCATCCTTCATAACCAGAATCAGGTCAGCGTCCCGGATTGTGGACAGTCTGTGTGCAATAACAAAGCTGGTTCTGCCTTTCATCAAATTATCCATTGCCGCCTGAATCCGTTCCTCTGTTCGGGTATCTACAGAAGATGTGGCCTCGTCCAGAATCAAAATCTTATTATCTGCCAGTATTGCCCTTGCAATGGTAAGAAGCTGCTTCTGTCCCTGAGAAATATTGCTGGTTTCCTCATTTAATTCCATCTGGTATCCGCCGGGCTGTGACATAATAAAGTGATGGGCATGGGCTGCTTTTGCTGCTGCAATTACTTCCTCATCTGTAGCGTCCAGTCTGCCGTACCGGATATTTTCCATGATGGTGCCATGGAACAGCCAGGTTTCCTGAAGCACCATACCGAAAAGTTCTCGAAGCTGAGGACGATTGAAATCTTTCAGGTTATGCCCGTCAATGAGAATCTCCCCGGAGTTTACATCATAAAAGCGCATCAAAAGTTTAATCATGGTAGTCTTTCCAGCTCCCGTAGGACCTACAATGGCAACCTTCTGTCCGGCTTTTACTACGCCGTTGAAATCATGAATAATCAGGTGATCCGGGTTATAGCCAAATGCCACATGCTTTGCTTCTACATTTCCCTCAATATGACTGATATCCACAGGATTTTCTACTATCTGGTCTTCCTCTTCCTCGTCCAGAAATTCAAAGACACGCTCTGCTGCTGCCGCAGAGGACTGCAACATATTTGTCACCTGGGCAATTTGCTGAATAGGCTGTGTAAAGTTTCGGATATACTGAAAAAATGCCTGGATATCTCCCACCATGACTTTTCCTTTAATTACCATAAAGCCGCCTAAAAGGGCAACCATAACATAACCCAGATTTCCCACAAACTGCATAATAGGCATCATCATACCTGAGAAAAACTGGGAACGCCAGCCAGAGGTGTACAGCTTTTCATTGGTTTCCTCGAAAGTACGGATAACCTCCTCCTCTTTGTTAAATGCCTTTACCACATTGTGACCACTGTAAATTTCCTCCACCTGTCCGTTTACTTCCCCCAGGTATCTCTGCTGCGCCTGGAAGTATTTCTGGGAGTGCTTCATCACCTTCCCGATAATCAGCATGGACACCGGCAAAATCAGAACTGCTGCCAGAGTCATATACACATTAATGGAAAGCATCATAATAAACACCCCTACCAGCATGGTTACTGAAGTAATGAGCTGGGTAAAACTCTGGTTAATGCTTGCCTGCAAAGTATCCACATCATTAGTGATTCTGGAAAGGATTTCCCCGTGGGTTCTGCTCTCAAAATATTTCATGGGAATCCGGTTGATTTTTGCCGAAATATCTTTTCTCAGGTTGTAGGTTACATTGTTGGAAATTCCAGTCATAATCAATCCCTGGATAAAGGAGAACAGGGCGCTGACCATATACAGCCCCAATACCCACAAAAGAATGGCTGCAATCTTCCCAAAATCAATACCGCTGCCGCCATTGATTTTAGACACCAGACCTGTATACAGCTCTGTGGTTGCCTTTCCCAAAATCTTTGGCCCGATGATACTGAATACTGTGCTGCCAATAGCAAAAACAAACATACATGCCATTTGCGGGCGATAGCGTTTCATATAGGAAAGCAGTCTTTTCATGGCTGTTTTAAAATCTTTTGCCTTTTCTCCGGACATACCGCCGCCATGTCCTCCCATATGGCCTCTTCTTGCATTACTCATCTGCCAATTCCTCCTCTGATAACTGTGATATGGCAATCTGACGATAGACCTCACAGGTTTTTAAAAGTTCCTTGTGGGTTCCCTGTCCCACGACCTTACCTTCGTCCAGCACCAGAATCTTATCTGCATGGAGAATGGTACTGATTCGCTGGGCAACAATCAGGGTTGTAGCGTCCTTTGTTTCCTTCTTCAAGGCCCTTCGAAGCACCACGTCGGTTTTGTAATCCAGAGCAGAAAAGCTGTCATCGAAAATATAGATTTCCGGCTCTTTTGCAATAGCTCTTGCAATGGACAGACGCTGCTTCTGTCCTCCGGATACGTTGGAGCCGCCCTGGGCAATGGCTGAATTTACGCCTTCTTCCTTTTCCTGGATAAAATCCCATGCCTGTGCAATCTGGGCTGCCCGTTTTACCTCGTCCTGTGTCACTTCTGGCTTTCCGTAGCGGATATTGGAATCAATGGTACCGGAGAACAGCACACCCTTTTGCGGCACATAACCGATTTTCTGCCGCAGATCATGCAACTTCAGGCTACGGATATCCACACCGTCCACCAGAATTCTTCCTGAAGTCACGTCAAAGAAACGTGGAATCAGATTTACCAGAGTACTCTTTCCACTTCCCGTACTTCCGATAAATGCCACAGTTTCTCCCTTTTTCGCATGGAAATCAATGTCTGTCAGAGATTCCTCGTCTGCTCCCGGATAGGCAAAGCCCACATGCTCAAACACTACATCACCTTTTAACTCTTCCTTTGTTTCCTCTGTATGTTCAGGGTCATGAATGCTCACTTGTGTTTCCAGAACTTCGTTAATACGGGTTGCCGCTACCTTTGCACGGGGAATCATAATGGACATCATGGTAATCATGAGAAATGCCATAATAATCTGCATAGCATACTGCATAAATGCCATCATATTTCCAACCTGCATAGTTCCGTCATTGACTGCGTGAGAACCGTTCCATACAATCAGAACCGTAACGCCGTTCATAATCAGCATCATCACAGGCATCATAAAGGTCATACAGCGGTTTACAAACAGGTTTGTCTTTGTCAGTCTTGCATTTGCCTCCTCAAACCGTTCTTCCTCATGCTTTTCCCGACTGAAGGCACGGATCACCGGAACACCGGTGAGAATTTCTCTGGATACCAGATTCAGCTCATCGATCAGATACTGTAGTTTTGTAAATTTCGGCATGGCAATTTTGAAAAGCAGCGCCACAAACAGCATAATCACCACTACCGCAAGCCCCAGAATCCAGGTCATGGACGCATCGGTCTGGAATACCTTATACACACCGCCGATACCCAGAATAGGCGCATATAGCACAATACGGAACAACAGCGTAAAAAGAAGCTGTACCTGCTGTACATCATTAGTACTTCTGGTAATCAGAGAGGCTGTAGAAAAATGGTTTAATTCCTCTCCTGAAAAAGAAATAACCTTTCTGTACACATGATTTCGCAGATTCTTACCAAGGGTTGCTGCCACCTGGGAGGATAAGAAAGTCACCATAATGGCTGCTCCCATGGCAAGAAGCGCCAGTCCCAGCATTTTCAGACCGCTTATGAGAATATACTGTGTCTGCAAAGCGTCCATATCCTTTCCCTGCGCCTTGTATTCTTCTTCCACAAAGAGAACTGCGCTCTGTGTTACAATGGATTCCGGCATTTCCTCAAACTTTTCCGTCATTCCCTCTTTCATGGCACTTAACTGTTCCTTTGGCATCTGGGCAAACACTTCCAGAAGCTTGGCTTCCTCTGGAACCTGCAGCTGTTCTTTTATCTTTGCAACCTCTTTGGAGGAATCGTCCCACAATCCGCTGACAACCATTTCCGGGATTCCCAGAATCTGATTTAATTCTTCCCGTTCTTCCCTGGTTATTTCCTTTAACCGGTAAATATCTCCGTCTTCCTCATAAGACGCTTTTACCTTTTCGCTGTCCTCTTCCTCCAGAAACAGAGAAATCTGCTCCATGGATTCTTTTCTCAGGGTATCCGGCACTCCGTCCTCAATGCCCTTTTGCTGAATTCCCACGTTGACAATTTTAGACGTGTAATCCGGCAGGGACAAATCGCAAAATGCCTGGACAAATAACAGAAGGATAATCATGACAATATAGTGCCACCGCTCCTTCATGTAATGAAACATTTTTAACATAATGTCCTCCTTTTCTGCCTCTTGCTTCTATAATGTTCTATCTTCCTCCAGATTTGCAATCATCTGGTCAAAAAAACGCTTCATCAGGCACATTTCACTTTCAGAAAAGCCCTGAAAAATCATTTTTTCATTTTGCTCCACACAGGTTCTCACCTTTTCTATGAGTTCCCTCCCTCTCTCGGTCAGATAAATGCGGATTCGCCTCTGATCCTCCTGATCGCTTCTTCGCTCAATCACGCCTGTCTTTTCCAGACGCTTCATGGAAACAGCCACTGTTGCTGCACTGATATGAAGGTTTTCGGAAATTTCCTTCTGGCTCATGCCCTCCTTTTTTTCCAGTTGACACAGCAGAGGAATCTGCTTTGGGTGAATCCCAATTTCACTGAACAGACAAAAGGTATTGCGGAAATACAGATGTGTCAGCTTTACAAACTTGCTCTGAAAGCTATCATCTTTTTTCTTATCTGTCATGCCGCTTCTCCTCTCTTTAGTTAGTCGACTAACATATATTATGGCACATTCTTCTAAATTTCAATATATATTTTTTAATTTTACATTTTTTTTATAAATTACTCCCAAAAAATTAATTAGTTATCTAACTGTATAATTTCTCTCTTGCACCCCTGGTTTTGCCCTGCTATAATAAACATAATATTTTCACAATTTAAATTAAAAAAGTATTTAATCTGAAGAAAGGCAGGCTTTCACTCTATGACACCGAATAAAAAAACACACGTCTTCCCTTTTAATCTCATACTCATTGGTTTTATGGGCACCGGAAAAAGTACGGTTGCCAGATACCTTGGCAAAACACAGCATATGGAAATCATCGAAATGGACGAAGAAATCGCCCATAGAGAAGGAAAAAGTATTCCGGATATCTTTGCTGAAAAAGGAGAAGCTTATTTCAGAGATCTGGAATCCCATCTTTTAAAAGAACTGCAAAGAGAAACAAACCAGATTCTTTCCTGCGGCGGCGGCATTGTGCTACGCCCGGAAAATATCACACAAATGAAAAAAAACGGGAAGGTCATACTCCTCACCGCCAGCCCGGAAACCGTACTGGAACGGGTAAAGCATGACAATTCCCGCCCTGTCCTGAAAAACAGGAAAAACACAGAAGACATTGCCCGTCTTATGGACGAACGCAGGGACAAGTACCTGGCAGCCGCGGATTTGGTTATTTCCACAGACCACAAAAGCATTTCTCAAATCTGCGAGGAAATCCTGACAGAGGTATCCTGCTTCTGCTAATCAGTTAATTGCTCTTATCTCAGGGCTGTCCCACAAAACAGGAGATAAAGTAATCGCTCTGCTTTACCCCTCTTTTTGCTTTCCCTTAGAAAGCTCCGGCAAAACTACGCAGAGCATAGTGACAAAGCATGCAATTCCTCCGATAAAGTTGGATATCGGCTCTGCCAGAAACACGCCGTCTGCCCCCAAATTTGCCACATAAGGAAGCCACAGGGTCAGCGGTATGACAATGATTGCTTTGCGAAGCAGAGAAAAAAAGATTGCCTGCTTTGCCTTTCCAAGAGCCGTAAACACACTTTGCCCTGCAAATTGCAGGGACATAAAGCAAAAGCCAAAGAAATAAATCCGCATGGCAGGTACTCCCAGTTGTAAAAATTCTTCTCCTCCGTTAAACAGGTGGATAAAAAATCCAGGCAGCAAAAGAGTGAAAATCCATGCTATAGTGGTATATGCCATACAGCCCACAGACATAATCTTAATACCTGATCGCACTCTTTTGTATTCCTTGGCCCCATAGTTAAATCCCAGAACCGGCTGCGCTCCCTGACTGAAGCCCTGCGCCGGTACGCTTAACACCTCGCGCACAGAGTTTACAACAGTCATAATCCCCACATACACATCTCCGCCAAAGGACTGCAGGGTTACATTACATACCACCTGTACCGCGCAGTTGGTTGCTGCCATAATAAAACCAGAAAGCCCAAGAGCCAGAATTTCCTTCATACAGGAAAGCTTTGGCTTCATATACTGCTTCTGCAGCTTTAAAAGAGTTTTCCTTCCCCGCAGAAACGACACTACCCAAAGGGCAGACACTGCCTGGGAAATCACCGTTGCTACTGCCGCACCTTTTACTCCCATATGAAATCCAAAGATAAACACAGGGTCTAAAATCAAATTTATCACTGCCCCGATGAGAACCGTACACATACCAGTCCGTGCAAAGCCCTGACAATTAATAAATCCGTTCATGGACATGGTTATCATAACAAAAACTGTCCCCAGAAGATAAATCCCCAGATAGTCATTGGCATACCCGAAAGTATCCTTACTTGCCCCGAGTGCATACAAAAGAGGCTCTTTCACAAAAAATCCCATAACCGTCAGCACGATTCCGAGCACCAGAGTCATGAGAAAGGAATTTCCCATAATCACTTTTGCCTTTTCTGCATTTCCCCTGCCTCTTTCAATGGAACAAAGAGGTGCGCCTCCTGTACCAATGAGAAAAGAAAACGCCATAATGGCAGTAATGACAGGAAAGGCAACCCCTACTCCGGTAAGGGCTGCCGAGCTTGCGCCGGGAATCCTGCCAATATAAACCCGGTCTACAATATTGTAAAGCACATTGATGAACTGTGCCAGAATCAGAGGAAGGGACAGCCGGAAAATATTTCCCAGCATGCTTCCTCTGGAAAAGTCATGCTCCTCCATTTATATCACTTCCTCATATTACCTTTACTTCTGTCTATAAGTTGACAGGAAATCTGCCAGCTTATCCGCCGCCTTTCCAAGCACCTCTACATTAGGCAGATATACAATGCGGAAATGATCTGGCTTGCCCCAGTTAAATCCTTTGCCGCAGGTAACCAGAATTTTCTTCTCATGAAGCAAATCCAGAGCAAATTTTTCGTCATCATAAATGTTGAATTTCTCGGTATCCAGTTTTGGGAAAATATAAAAAGCTGCCTTTGGTTTCACCACGGAAATGCCTGGTATATCCTTAATGGCGTTGTATATAAATTCTCTCTGCTCATAAATCCTTCCCCCCGGCACCAGATATTCATTGACGCTCTGGTATCCGCCAAGGGCTGTCTGCACCACTGCCTGCGCCGGTACATTGGAACAAAGGCGCATGTTGGAAAGCATGTTTAAGCCCTCTATGTAGCTTTTTCCTTTCTCCTTTGCACCGCTTAACACCAGCCAGCCGCAGCGAAAGCCTGCTACCATATGGGATTTGGAAAGTCCATTTAAAGTGGCACAGAACAAATCCGGCGCTAAAGAGGCAATAGAGGTGTGTTCAATGCCGTCCATAACCAGACGGTCATAAATCTCATCAGAGAAAATCATCAGCTCGTGCTCTCTTGCTACGTCCACAATCTCCTGCAGTACTTCTTTTGGATACACCGCACCTGTAGGATTATTGGGATTAATCAGCACAATGGCCTTTGTCCGGTCTGTGATTTTGCTCCTGATGTCCTCAATATCCGGATACCACTCAGACTGCTCATCACAAATATAGTGTACAGCCTTGCCTCCTGCCAGAGTAACGCAGCCAGTCCACAGGGGATAATCCGGGGACGGCACCAGAATTTCATCACCGCTGTCTACCAGTCCCTGCATTGCCATGTTAATCAGCTCACTGACTCCGTTTCCTGTATAAATATCGTTAATAGACACATTGGGGATTTTTTTAATCTGACAATACTGCATAATTGCCTTCCGCGCTGCAAAAATTCCTTTTGAATCAGAATAGCCCTGACTCTCTCTCAGATTATAAATCATATCCAGAATGACTTCCTCCGGGGCTGAGAACCCGAATGGCGCAGGATTTCCGATGTTCAGTTTTAAAATATCAATGCCACTCTCCTGCATACGGTTCGCTTCGTCCAGGACCGGCCCTCTTACGTCATAGCATACATTGTCCAGTTTTGATGATTTCTGAAATGTTCTCATACCTTTGCCCTCGTTTTCTTTTTTATAACAATAGATTTTATCACTTTAGTCTGGGAAACTCAACTATTTTCCTGAATCTTTCGGAAATATTCCTGAATCTTTTCCTCGTATCCGTTGTCTGTAGGGCGGTAAAAAACCCTTCCCTCCAGCTCAGAAGGCAGATACTGCTGCTTTACGTAATGATTGGGATAATCATGGGCATATTGATATCCAATACCATGTCCCATTTTTGCCGCCCCTTTATAATGAGAATCCTGCAAATGTACCGGCACCGTTGTTTTTACCGAACGCACTGCTTCTAAGGCCTCATCAATAGCCAGATACGCTGCGTTGCTCTTTGGCGCACTTGCCACATAGGTAACTGCCTGGGCAAGGGGAATCCGTGCCTCCGGCATACCAAGACGCTCTACTGCCTGGGCTGCCGCCACTGCCACCTGCAAGGCCTGCGGGTCTGCGTTTCCCACATCTTCTGCAGCGCAAATCATAATTCTTCTGGCAATAAATTTGATGTCTTCTCCTGCATACAGCATTTTTGCCAGATAAAACACAGCTGCGTCCGGGTCAGAGCCGCGCATACTTTTAATAAAGGCAGAAATGGTGTCATAATGGTTATCCCCTGTTTTGTCGTAGCGCACCACCCGTTTCTGAATACACTGGGACGCTGTTTCCAGATCAATATGTATCTTCCCGTCTTCTCTTTTTTCCGTTGTCAGAATTCCGAGTTCCAGGGCATTTAAGGCAGCTCTGGCATCTCCTCCTGCAATATCTGCCAGAAATTCCTTTGCGTCCTCATGAAGCACTGCCCCATAGCTTCCCATTCCACGCTCCTTATCTGTCACGGCACGTTCCAGAAGTCTGCAGATATCCTCTTTTTGCAGAGGCTTTAATTCAAATACAATGGAGCGGGAAATCAGCGCACCGTTTACCTCAAAATAAGGATTCTCTGTAGTGGCGCCGATTAAAATCAAGGTGCCGTCCTCCACAAAAGGAAGCAGATAATCCTGCTGGCTCTTATTAAAGCGATGAATCTCATCTACAAACAAAATGGTCTTCTTCCCATACATGCCAAGGTGCTGCTGTGCTTCTTTCACCACCTCTTCCATATCTTTTTTTCCTGCCACAGTGGCATTAATCTGATGAAACCGGGCGCTGGTAGTGTTGGCAATCACCTTTGCCAGAGTGGTCTTTCCGGTTCCCGGCGGGCCGTAAAAAATAACGCTACCCAGCTTATCCGCCTTAATGGCGCGGTAAAGCAACTTATCCTTTCCGATAATATGTTCCTGTCCGGCCACCTCTTCCAATGTCCGGGGGCGCATACGGGACGCCAGCGGAGATTCGTTCTCCAAAGTCTGTTCCTTCATATAATCAAATAAATCCATATGGTTCTCCTATTCCAACAGCAGTTCTTCTACTGTAACAAATTCATATCCCTGCTCTTCCAGTATATCTGCCACCTGCAGCGCAGCATCTACAGAAGACTGAAAAATATCATGCATTAAAATAATATCACCTTCCTGCACATCTTTCACTACCCTTTTCACAATTTTTTCCGTATTTTCTGTGGTCCAGTCCAAAGAATCCACGTTCCAGGATACCGGAAACATAGTAATCTGAAAATCCAGGTTCTGTCTCCATGCACCAAAAGGCGGACGGACAAAAGAAGGACAGACTCCTGTATTTTCATAAATTTTATTACAGGTAAGCAAAATCTCCTCTTTTGCCTGGCTTTCTGAAATCTTCTTTAAGTTTACATGGTGATAGGTGTGATTTCCAATGAGATGCCCTTCCTTTTGCATACGCTTTACCAGCCCTTCGTTTCCCTCTATATTCTTTCCAATAAGAAAAAAGGTAGCCGGAATCTCCCGCTCTTTTAATCCGTCCAGCAATTTCTCTGTATAAATACTATGCGGGCCATCGTCAAAGGTCAGGGCGATGCGTGGGTGTTCTTCGTCTAGAAGTTCTCCTGCTGTTTCCTGCGCTTTTTCCATGCCTTTTCCTCCGGACAGGAAGACTGCCAGAAACAGGAGAACACAGACTGCTGTTATCCACTTTTTCATACTCTTTTGCTCCGATTTTCTCTGTTTTTAATACTATATGCAAAGTATCCTCCCTCTTGACAGAACTCCTCTTCTCCCTTTACAATAACCTTTGCATCTTGACCAAAACAGTAAGGAGTATCTATGAAAACCAGAAAATCAAAATTTATTACCTGCTGCATACTGGGTCTTTTGGTTCTGGCTCTGTTTGCATTTTTCTATGCCAAAAAGAAGCCTGCTGCTGAACCCGTATCTGCAACAGCCTTTAAGCTAAATACCATTGTCACAGTCACCCTCTATGATTCCAGGGACCAGAAGCTGGCGGAGGAAGCCGTGGCTCTGTGCGACAAGTACGAAAAGCTTTTCAGTCGCACCTTAAAGGACAGTGAAATCTATCAGCTCAATCACGGCACCCTTCCAAAACAGGGAAATGCCTTTGTACTAAGCGAAAAAACGGCTGCACTCATTCAAAAGGGGCTGGAATACGGAAAACTTTCTGACGGGGCTTTTGACATTGCCATTGAGCCGGTATCCTCTCTTTGGGATTTTACCTCTGAAGAAAAACGAATCCCTTCTCACGAGGAACTTAGAAATGCTCTGCCTCTGGTGGACTACCGGGACGCAGAATTAAGAGGAAATCTGCTGACTTTTAAAAAGGACGGTATGGGACTGGATTTAGGCGCTATTGCCAAGGGATACATTGCAGATGAAATCAAGGTTTTTCTCTTAGAAAAGGGCGTCAAAAGCGCCACCATTAATCTGGGTGGAAATGTTTTGTGCGTAGGGGAAAAGCCGGAAGGCGTACCTTTTAAAATCGGTATCCAGAAACCTTTTGCAGACCGCAGCGAAACCATTGCTGTCATGGAAATCACAGACAAATCCGTGGTATCCTCAGGGATTTATGAGCGGTATTTTGAAAAAGACGGAACCTTTTATCACCATATTTTAAATCCCAAAACAGGGTATCCCTATGACAACCATCTGGTATCTGTCACCATTATTTCAGACAAATCCGTGGACGGTGATGGACTCAGCACTTCCTGCTTTGCACTTGGTCTGGAAAAGGGCATGGAACTGATAAACAGCCTGCCGGACGTACAGGCCGTGTTTATCACTGATGATTATGAACTACATTACAGTGAAGGGTTTAAAGACAAAATTAAAATCAAGGCAGTGGAAAAATAATTCCTATGGATCAAAAAACAGAGCAGACTTTCTCATATGATAAGTCTGTTCCGTTTTTTTTGAAATTATTTATGTTTAATAAATACTCAAAATCATATAAATGAATCCCATTGCCAACATTTCCACCGGAAGGCCTTTATACGCCCTGCTGGTCCGTGCAAATTTCAAAGTTACTTTTACGGACATGAACAAAATAATCGGTACTGCAATGGTCCAAATCTGTCCTAAAAGCGCTCCAAAGCTCTCCATGGCAAAGGGACGCATAAACACTGCCAGGGGAATCACCACCAGAAGGCTGTGTGTATTGGCGCTTTTTTTCTTCAGGACTCCATTGGTAAAGGCAAGCGTCATACCTGCAGTAAGGAAGCCAAACATAGTATCCTGAAAAATCTTAGACTGAAATTCTGCCTGACAAATGCTGTTTTCAAAAATTGTTCCCGCGCCGAAAAATTCCCTTGCAACAGCCAGAAGAATCCAAAAACCCCAGGCAATGGCAGTTTCCCAGAAAAGTTCTCCATACTCTCCGTCAATAGCTCCTGTCAGCACATGTTTCACTATGAAAAGTCCTAAAATACAGGTCATAATCCACATTCCTGTATTGTCAACCGGAATTCCAAGAGCCGTAAATCCAAGAAGGAATACAGAAGCACACACCGCTACGGTTCCTATGCATACACATAAATACAGACTCCACTCAGGAACCCAGTCTTTTAACAGATTTCTCAGAGCTTCTGCAAAAACAGTTGCCAGGATTACCAGAATTCCTGCTGCAAAGGCCTCTTTCATTCCCGCGGAAAACAACACGATTCCAAAAGCAAACGCTTCTGCCGGATATTTTAACTTCATATTGTATCCTCCGCTTTTCTTATTTCACTGTCTGTAAAAATGCATAAGCATCATTAATTCCTGTTACCGCTGCTGTGGAAGAAATGGTAGCGCCGGACACTGCATCTACCTGTGTTCCTTCTGCCGGAGTTTCTGTTTCCTGCTCTTTTGTTTCTTCTATTCCGGCAGCCTGGTTCAGACACTGCTGTGCCAAATCAACGAATCCTCCTACGGAAATACTCACGCCTGATACAGCATCGGTTTTCCCCTGTTCATTCAGTTCTGCAAAATCTAAAGACTGATTCTCTACCAGAGCTGCTGCCATAGCCTCTGCCTGTTCTTTCCAGGTTGGACCGTTTTCTGTCATCACATATTCTCCGCTTTCAGACAATACGCTCTTCTTACTTCCGTCT
>ENA-ORTP01000583-ORTP01000583.1-human-gut-metagenome-genome-assembly--contig:-NODE-583-length-44377-cov-10.871712_pt1 | contig 44377 bp, 35 predicted proteins | sample MGYA00241913_ERZ509190 | MGnify/ENA primary metagenome ERZ509190 (study PRJEB26280, sample SAMEA2338839) | human gut metagenome | biome: human gut; feature: human-associated habitat; material: faeces...
GTACGCAGTTCGGGGGGAGGCCCTTTGACCTCCACGGCAAACCCCGCTTCCCGCAGTATCCGTTCGGCCCGGATGACCTCGCCCGTATGCTGGAAAACGAGAAAGCCGTATTCCGTGGATGTGCGGGAAGGCGGGGAAGCCCCTTTCCGGGGCTTCCCTTGAAACACTTCGGCTAAACGGGAAAAGAAGTTCCTCACTTGCGGAGTTCCAGCCGGAAGACGCCCTCGCCCTCATCTTTCGGGGTGACGTTCCAGCCCTTTTTTTCAGCGGCGCGGGTGACGTTTTCGAGGCTGGCCTCGTTGTCCACCAGCACATCCAGAGGGGTATCGGCGTTTTCCGCTATGGCCTGATGGAAAATGACCAACGGCTGGGGGCAGGAAAGTCCCCGGGTATCAATGGTACGCATGGCAATACTCCTTTACGCCTTCTTGGAATGGACGAAGCCGATGATCAGGCAGACGGCGAAACCGATGATCGTCGCCTGCATACCGTATACGCCGATGCCCGTACCGGAACTGGCCGTGCCCAGATTATGGGCCATAGCCGCGCCGACCAACATGCCGAGGGCAAAAATGCCGGCGTCGCTGTCGCCTTCCCCCGCCATGAACAGCTGGCGGCCGGGGCATCCTCCGGCGAGTGCGAAGGCAAGGCCGGCGGTAACCATCCCAAGGTAGTTCCACAGAAAGTCGCTGTGGGCCACGGGCTGGCCTTCAAAGCCGAACTTGAGGCCGCCCGTCAGGGCGTTCGCAATGAATGCGGCGGCGAACATGGCCGCCAGCCCGAGGAACAGGTGGGTGTAGCGGAAGAGGAAGAGGTCGCGGAACGCGCCCATCGTGCAGAAACGGCTGCGCTGCGCGAAGATGCCGATAATGAAGGCCAGCCCCAGCGAAGCGATGAAGGGGGCGTGCTGTGAGCCGGGGCCCTTCACGGAGTAGAACAGGGGGCCGCTTTGCGGCTGATCCGGGATTTGCGGGAAAATGAGGTAAAGAAGGAGCAGGCAGACGGCGATGACGGGGAAGAGTGCCCCGGAGACGACGCTCTGGCTGTTGCTGCGGCCAAGGGAATAGCCTTTTTTGAAAAAGAGCGTCCCGAACCAGATCCCCGTGGCCAGACCGGCAAGGCCGAGGATGGCGTTTCCGTCGCCGCCGGCGAGGCGGAGTATCGCGCGCCACGGGCATCCGAGGAACACCAATGCGCCCATGGCGGCTATCATGCCGAGGACAAAACGGACGATGGGTGCGGAACCCCCGCGCGGTTTGAATTCCCGCGTGGCGATGGCGGCGGCCAGCGAGCCGAGCACCAGCCCCATGATTTCAGGGCGCAGGTACTGGACGATGGCCGCGCGGTGCAGGCCAAGCCCTCCGGCCACATCGCGTTCGAAGCACGCTACGCAGATCCCCATGTTTGCCGGGTTGCCGAGCTTTTGCAGCCATACGGCGATCAGGCCGATGACGGCGCCCACAATGATGATGCCCGGCGTTGTCGCAAAAAGATTTTTCCTCATCTCCTACTCCTTCCCAAACGTTTTGGCGGATACACCATGCGTACGATGGCTCCATCCTGAACGGGGAAAGAGAAGGAACGCCTTTACGGCCTCCCCTCGGCTGCACACTCAGAAGGGCGGCGAAAGGCTTGCTCTTTCCGCGTCCGAACAGACAATGAGAACCTCACACCGTGGGTTCTGTTTGTCCTCAATCAGTTGCGCGTATACAGCATTGGTACACCACCCTTAGAAATGTCGCCCATGAGCATTTCTCATGGACTGTTTCCTGTTACACCGCCGGGAAGTCCGGGTCAACCCATCCTCGCAAGTGCGGCGGGACGTATTCGGGGCACGCTTTTTCGCATGAAAAAACCTCCCGCCAGGCGGGAGGTTCCAAAACGCGTAATGCTTTTCCTTGCCTGCCGGGAAAGGGCAGGTCGGCGTTCCGTCAATATCTGGGGCGGATGACGGATACGGAGCAGTGGGCCTTTTTCACGACTTCCGTGGCCACGGACCCGGCGAACAGTTGCCGGAACCCGATCCGGCCATGCGCGCCGACGACGATGCAGTCGATGTCGCTCTTGTGGGCGTATTTGACGACTTCTTCCGAAATCTTCCCCATGAGGAACGCACAGTCGTCGACGCCTTCCGGGAAGTTTGTGTTCAGGAAGTGTTCCATCTTTTCCAGCAGGGCTTGGGTGGGCGCGATTCTGTTGGGCTGGCCCTCGCCGGAGAGGTAGTTGGATTCATAGACCGTTTCGGAAGGGAGCACGTACACGATCGAAACGGAAGCGCCCGTCAGGGACGCCACCATCTTCACGTGTTCGATAGCCGGATGGGGGGCGTCTTCCAAGTCAACGGCATAAAGAAGCTTTTTCAGTTCCATAGCATGGCCTCCTGTGGTGCCCAAAACGGTTTTTATTGGGGGTACGATGCCCAAGGAGGAAGGCGTCTGTCAAGAACAATCCTCACGTATAAGGGAAGCAATGATGATAGTTTGTTGAATCTCAAGCTATTCCCTTCATAAGGGCGCCCCGTGAATGCCGACAGCAAAGCGCCCGGGGGCGCCCCCGCCGCCGCGATAGGCCCTCGCCGCGTCATAGGCCGCTCCGGAAGCCCGGCGGTATCTGGGGGAATGCTTTGAAGAGTCCCGGCTGATCGGGAGGAAGGTGGATGCCACAGGAGCCGTCGCCGGGCATCCTGATCGCCATGCGCCGGGACGTTCCCCAGCATGGACGTCGTAGCCAGCGAAGGCTGCCCCCTGATCGCCTCGCGCGTGGAACTCCCAGGAAACCGTCTATAAGGGGGGCGACCGTGGATACCCTGATCGCCACACGCCGGGGCGTTCCCTTCCGATCCGCCGCCGCTTGCCGGGCGGCCTTGTCCTTGCGGGCCGTGTCACGTATGATGGGGCGGAGACGGGTGACGGAGGCGGGCCGTGGGGAACGGCAGGGCCTCCGGCCTGTTTTTGGCATGGCGTTCTGCGGCCCCCCGAGGAGAAGGCGGGCCGCCCCGAGGAGGCCGGGACCCTTCCCGGCATGTTTGATGAAGAGAGAAGGAGTGGGCGATGTCCGCCAAGAAAAGCGATTTCGGATTGATCATCAAATTGTTGGTGGCACTGGCCATCGGCGCCTTTCTGGGGCGCATGGCCAACGTGGAGGTCATGGATGCCGTGGCGTCGGTCAAGTACGCCTTGGGCCAGATCATTTTCTACGCGGTGCCCCTCGTCATCGTGGGCTTCATCACGCCGGCCATCGCCCGCTTGGGGCAGAACGCCAGCAAGATGCTGCTGACGGCCGTGGCCATCGCCTACCTTTCGTCCGTCGGCGCGGCGGCGTTCTCGGCGGCTTCCGGCTACGCCATCATCCCGCATCTGTCCGTGCCCACGGAAGTGAGCGGGCTCGTCGATCTTCCGAAGCCGTCCTTTGTGCTGGACATCCCGCCGCTCATGTCCGTCATGAGCGCGCTGGTCACGGCGCTGCTGCTCGGGCTCGCCGTGAGCTGGACCAAGGCCGAGATCATCAACAAGGCGTTGGCCGAGCTTGAAGCCATCATGACCAGCGTCGTGACCCGGGTCATCATCCCCATCCTGCCGTTTTTCGTGGGCGCGACGTTCTGCGAGCTTTCCTATGAAGGCCGCTTGACCGTGCAGTTCCCCATTTTCCTCAAGGTCATCGGCATCGTCATCGTGGGCCATTTTATCTGGCTCGCCGTGCTCTATAGCATCGGCGGCATCCTGTCGGGCCGTAACCCGTGGCGGGTGCTGCGCTATTACCTGCCCGCGTACCTCACCGCCGTGGGGACCATGTCCAGCGCCGCCACGCTGCCCGTGGCCCTGTCCTGCGCGCGGCGCTCCCCGGCCCTGAGCAAGACCGTCACGGAATTCATGATCCCCTTGGGCGCGACCGTGCACCTGTGCGGCTCCGTGCTGACCGAAACCTTTTTCGTCATGACCATCAGCCTGATGCTGTACGGCACGCTGCCGTCCGTGGGTACGATGGCCTTCTTCATCGTGCTGTTCGGCATCTTCGCCGTGGGTGCCCCCGGCGTGCCCGGCGGGACGGTCATGGCCTCGCTCGGCCTCGTGACGAGCGTGCTCCATTTCGATCCGGCGGGCGTGGCCCTGCTGCTGGCCATCTTCGCTTTGCAGGACAGTTTCGGCACGGCCTGCAACGTGACCGGGGACGGGGCGCTGGCCATGATGATGGAAGGGATTTTCAACCGTAACCGTCAGCTCGACGACCGCTTCGGCACGGGCGAGTAGTGCCGTCAACATATCCCCCCGCCGCGCTTGGCCCCGGCGGAAAGGAGGTGCCAGTATGCCGTGGGTGATCCTCGCCGCCGCGCTGTGTGTCCTGGTCTGGTTTTGGCCCCGGAACACGCTGATAGGCTTGGCCGTCGTCGGGACGGCCGGGGTGCTTGCCGGCATCGCCTTCTGGGGATACGGCGTTTACGATGAGCGCCAGCGGGAACTTGTCGCCATCACCGTGGAGCCCGCCGCGGAAGCGGCTTCGCGGACGTCGCCCGGCATCGCGTGCGGGGAGGGCGAACTGCTCGTCTCCATCACGAACGGGAGCGGGAATGCTCGTATGTATCTTCCGGACAGCACGCATGAATCATCACATGATATTCCGAAACACCGTTTTCCACATTATATTTAAAGATTTCAGTTGAGGTCTTTTCTGTTTGCTTTTGTTGTTTATTGTTCATGACAATATCTTTTTTCGTTGTTGTTGATAGAAGTTATTCTTTGGCGCCGGAGTCTATCCAGTCTTTAAGCATATCCAGCGTTATAGACGATTCTATTTCCTGCGAATGATCGTGTCCCCACTCCTTGCTGACAGGGGAAGAAAGTATCTGATACAACATGCTTTCACCGGAATTGCCCGGATTGACACGCATCCATTCGGGCATTATGACGGACGGACGGTTCACCAGGTCGTTATAACTGACATCCTCTTTCAAATCCAAATCGGCGGCCGCGGTCGTACTGGTTCCATGACAACCCACACACGACTTACCAATAAAAATACCCTGCTGAATGGCATTGAACATGCCGGCATCGATTGTTCCGGCATCCACCCGGGTGGTATCGGCATCTACTGTCGAGAAGTCCTGTGTGTAAAAGGAATAGACACGTTCACGGATACGGTTCGTCACGCAAAGCTCGATGGAGGTGACGTCTTCGCCTATACCCGCCATTACCATGTCCACATCCCCGTTGTTCGGGATGGACTTTGCTATCAGCGAATACTCCTTGTCGTCATTGAAACCCGCAAGAACCACCGTATAGCCGTCCGGCCATGTATCCACTCCGCTCATATTCACGTGCAGCTTCACCACACGCCCTTCTTCCGGCACGATGAGCCTGTCCTGATAGAGCCTGCCATCGTCGCAAGAGGCGAAAACGAACATGAACAGCGATAAGAAAAGAATATAGTTCTTCATAGATAAATCCTTTCTTCAATCTGTTAGAATGTGTATTGCAGCAAAACGGTAGCGGAATGCGTAGCCAGACCCAGGTTATCATTATCGCGGTCGAGCTGCGTGTCATGTCCCCAACGGGCTATATACTGATACATAGCCTGCAGCTTCAGGTTGCAACCCTTGAAGAAGTAATTCATGCCCACGGCCGGCATATTCAGGAAGCCGTCGTCACCGGTACCGTTACGGTTGAAGAAGTCGTAGCGCGCGGCCACCTGAACACGGGGAGCCACAAAATAACCGCCCTGCACATAACCGCCCAAATAATGATACGTCTCGTCAATCTTCTGCCGCTTGGTGAATCCCACATTCATATAGTACGCCTCGGCAGCCAGATAGAGCTTGTTCTTCAACATGGCAAACTCCAAACCGACGCGCGTATCGTTCGTACTCTCATTCTCGCTCTCCACATTGATAGAACCGGACAGGCCGAAAAGCATCTTGTCTTCATTCAGGCGGTTCGGGTTACCTTGCGTGGAAGGCATCACTCCCTTAGGCATATAAGTCAGACGGCCCGCATAAAGCAAAGAAGGTATGTGCCAGTCGTCACTGATAGTTTTTGAAGCCGTATTCACGGAGATTCCCGTACCGTTGAACAAGCCGACCTCATAGCCGAACTTCTCGCCTACCAATCCGTGCAGCTCCACGCCCAGGTCAAAGCCGGTAGCCATGTTCGGAGTAACGGCGTTCAGCGAATAAGGCATGATGACGGAAGAGGTCAGCGAAACAGGCAACTGCGGCAGCAATGTCTCGCCCAGCGTAGTCAGGTAGGCATGCGAGAAAGGCGTCTTGAACTTACCTACACGCAATGCCAGCTGCTTCTTGAACTGCACGTCGAACCAGGCCTGCTGCAACAAAGCGCCGCCGCTGGCCGCCGCATTGATGGAAAGGTTGAAAGATACCTTCCCGAAAGCCTTACCCGTAAAACCCAACACCGCGTAAGGCACTGAGAAACCGGAATTGGCGAAGTTATCCTGATTGTAGGCCTTGTCCAAGCCTTCATCATCATACCAGTTCAGATTGGCGCTCGTCTGTACCAGCAAATAGGGTTTGAAAACAAAGTCGCCTTTCTTGCTGGAAATAGTAAAACCTTCCCTCCCGTCCAACGACACCACGCCATTCTCCGTATCTTCTTCGTGCTGTGCCATTGCCATCAACGGCATAGCGGCAAACGAAGCCAATAATATTAATTTCTTCATACGATTATATCGTTTCTTATTTAAATACTGTGTAACTTGTTATTATAGTGAATTGATAAATGCAATCAGCGCGTCACGGTCTTCCTTATTCATATTCTTAAACAGATTCTTGGAAGCCTCCGCCTCGCCGCCGTGCCACATAATGGCCTCAACCAGATTGCGGGCGCGGCCGTCGTGCAGGAAATAGGTATGTCCGTTGACAATCTCCTGCAAGCCGATGCCCCACAACGGGGTGGTACGCCATTCGTTGCCGCGCGCCAGACCGCTGACATAGTTGTCGTTCAATCCCACACCCATAATTTCCGAACCCATATCGTGGAGCAGGAAATCCGAATACGGATGAATGGTCTGGCCGCCCAGCCACGGGAGCTGCGTCCCTATCAACAAAGAACTGCCGCGCGGCTTGGTATGCAAGGTGGTGACATGGCAAAGGTGGCATTTGGCTTCATAGAACTTCTGCTCTCCTTTGATAACCTGTTCGTCATCCACATTGCGGCGGGCCGGCACACCCAGACATTGCATATAGAGGTCTACGTCCTCCATATCCTCCGCCGATACATCCAGCTGGTCGTAGGACAGCCCCATCATGCTGCCCTGCTCCATTTGCAATTGCCCTTCACAGATTTCCTCCGGATAACGGCTGTTGGTCACTCCCAAATCGCTGGAGAAGCCCAGTTCCACGGTCAGGTCTGCATGCTGGGCCTTGTTGCCCGACAGTCCCAAACTTTTCACGCCTTTCTCCGTAATGTAATTACAGCGTCCGCTAATGCCGTATTCGGGGTAATTGCTTTTGGCGGCAAGCGCCTCAATCTCTTTCGGGTCGAGCGCCATCATCTGTCCCATTCCCACATGCCGCAGGGGGATACGAACCGTACAGAACAAATCTTCCGGTTTTATTTCTTCCGCATACCAGTCCGTTATCGTATAAGTGGGCTTGGCAAGCTGATAAGGAGTACCGTCGGGAAACTTAAAATCCTCATAAGTATATTCCACTTTCAGCTTTCCTTCCGCCTTTACGCCATAAATGGACTGGTCGTGAAGCACACGCCCGTAATTGGGAAAGAAAGCGCCGTTCTTGCGGGTGATGTATATCAGCATGGAAGAGAAACCGCTACTGCCCGATCCTCCCTCGCTCCACAACGTAGGACGTGTACGGCCTGCGTTATGATGGCAACTGCCGCAGGAATATCCGGCATAGACAGGGCCCAAACCGCCGCCCGTTCCGTTAGTGCTGGTACGGACATCGTCGTAAAGTCCGTCTCCGTTATTGAAACGTGAGTTATAGGCTCCCGTCACCCAGTTGGCCGGAGTGTCATAAGCCTTGGAAGAACGCATAAATACAGTGGCGGTACCGGCGGACAATTCATAACCGCCCGGCACTTCTATATCCAATATATCATAAGTATCGCCCTCACAAGCACAGCAAAGCAACGAACCAAGCAACAACGGAAACAAACGCTTTTCTAAATATCTCATAAGCAACAGAGTTTATTTTACACAAAATATCAGAACACAACAAATAAGTAAAGGAGACGGCAAGGCACTCCTTTACTTATTTGCCCACACGGTCATATCCGGGACTTATTCAGCCGGTGCCGTACGAGGATCGCCATCCTTGAAAAGAAGGAATTCCAATGTATGGAAGCCACGAACATTCTGAGCGGACGCAATGCTCTCTACCGGGTCACCGTTCTCATCGGTAATGAACTCACCGTTCCATTGCAATTTGGTGAAGTCTCCCGAATTCAGGATGTTGACAATCGCATCCGCATCCAACGGCCAGCTATCCATATTGGGGTCCAAACCTTTATCGGCTACGGGGCCGAACAGGAACGCCTCACTTGTTTCCCACGGCTTGCGGGCTACAATCCATTGGGCTGCGGCAGCCTTAAAGTTCGCATCGGTCGGGTTCTTCTGCAACGCGCTTACTTTCTCCAACAATACGGCCACTTCGTCTTTCAAATCCAGGTAAGTAGGAAGTACCACGTCATTTACATAGGTTTTTACGACTTCATTCAGAACGGCATCATTATATACGTCTTCCTTTTGCGCGATTTCAGGGTGTAACCTCTTATCCAAAAGGTCTGCCAAATCCGCGCAAGCCTGTTGGGCTGCCAATGCTTCCGCACTGTTGATATGGCTACGGAAAGGAGCGGGAATAGCCAGAATGGCATCATGGGCTTTCTTGATGGCCTCACGGGTATCGTTCGCCAGCTTTTCATCGTTGGCTTTAATTACATTATAAAGGGAATTCGCGGCAATTGCAGAGTTCGCCAAATCCATCACATCGTTATTCACCTTTACATCTCGCGTACCGCAAATCGCGCTGTAAATGGAGATGATATTGTTGGAATAGTCCTCACGGGAATGCCAGCTGAACCAAGATTCCACCGCATACAAAGCGTCTTGTGTCTTTCCGTCCACATACAAATCGTAAGGGTCGCCGATTTTCGCATCGCCTACCTCATTGGCAATATCCCAGCAACCTTCGATAATCTGCTGGACACAGTTATTGGCAGTACCAAAGTAAGCCGAATTATTATGATTGATAAAAATCGAAGCATAGGATTCTCCTCCGTTATAGCTGGTTTTCCAGTCATTGTAAAGCGTTGTGGCGTCTTCTTTCAACAGATTAGCCACGTTAATCATGTAGCTGTACCAGTTGGAAGCGTTATCTTTGGTAATGTCGATTTCTTCCACAGCGCCATTACCATTTCCATTAGAAGGATCATCGTCATCACTACATGCGGACATCATTCCGCCCAAAGACAGCATGCAAGCTGCAACATACAAAAAATACTTTTTCATTTTCATCGTTATTATTTGAGATTAATATATTATTTCTTTATAAACCAACCGACATAGGCGATACCGATGGAAAATTCGTTTTCGCTATTGTATTTGCCTTTGCCGAATACCTTGCCTGTACCTATTTGGCGGGTCATGTAATCGGCCTTTACCACCAGATTGGGCAATGCGTACCAGTTCAGGCCGGCAGTCCACATGCTCACCTGATTTCTCTTGTCCATGGGAAGCTGGCCTTTTTCTCCCGCTTCCTGAGGATTGTAGTATTCATAACGGGCAAACGGATAGATGACAGGCACTTTCTTATTGCCGTTGCAAATAGAACGGAGATTGACACCGACCTCACCGGCATAGCTCACGGCTTTCTTGGCCACTTGTACCACACGGGTATAAGGAGAGGAATTGGACAAACCTTTATTCTTATTGCTGATAGCGGTAGCTCCCGTCAGGTTGCCAAACACAAAGTTCGTACGGGCCGTCACATACTTGTTCTTATACTGACCGTCGACGGTATAAATGCGCAACGGTGCTTTTACTCCCGCATACGTGGCTACTTTATCGGAATTGGACGCCGTATTGACGCAGTAATAGAAAGAGCCGCCTATACGCAGACCCGGTACTCCCCTATAATCCAGACGGGCGACATAAGCGGGAGAGGTAAAGTTGTCGACCTCGAAGAAGCCCTGCTTTCCACCTGCAACCCAGTTATTGCGGTCGAAACCGTTCGCATTCAGACCGGTTACAATCAACGCCTGATAATCGAATGTAGCATATCCCTTACCGAAAGTACCGAAGAACTCGATACCCGTTTCGTGCCAGGTGGAAGGAAGAATGGTGGTTTCGCCTTCCGGACGGTAGGTTCCGAAAAAGTTAATGGGCTCGTGATGCGCATTGGTAAGTCCGACGGGCACAATCATATGTCCGGCACGGACATTAAAAGCAGGATGTATCAGGCGTGTAATATGGAATTGCTCCAAAGCGACCTCGCCGCCTTTCTCTATTTCCGTTTCGTACTCTCCATTCTCGGAGTTCTCCAGCTCTACGGCCGTACCTGTACCTCCGGATTCAAATTCTATTTCAGCCCCCAGTATCCACTTGGAATTGAACTTATAATCGAATGCCAATACGAAACGCGGGATGGCGATCGTATTACGGTGGTCGTCCGAATTTCCTCTATTGCCGCCAAAGAAACGGTTGATGCCGTAATCCTTAAAACTGGCTACCATTTCTCCATATCCGCCGAAACGGAATTTCTTGTAGCTGTCATCATCCGAAGTGCTTGTCTTTTCTTTCTTCAGCATACTCTCGGCAGTCTCGCTTTTCGCGCTCGCTTCATCGGGCTCCCCTGCCCATAAAGCATTGGCCGATACTAAAAAACACAATGCTAATAAGCTCGTTAATTTTCTCATCTTTTATCTTAATTTTTGTTGGGACAAAGGTAGGGGTAGTTAAAAATGGTAACAATACCTAAAACAGAGTATTACTTAAAGACGGGATAGCAACAATTAGGTAGGTCTTATCCAAACAAAAAAAATCCCTATCGCATTCGGCAATAGGGATTAACTATCAAGATAACCATTTAATCTTCACATTCTTGTGTTTCCAAATCGAGATGGGGAGCGGACTTACTCTTTTTGACCCGTCCGTTTTTACGAAGAGCCTCGGCTATAATCCACTGAAGCTGTCCATTGGTACTACGGAACTCATCGGCTGCCCATTTCTCGATAGCATCCATTGTCACAGCATCCACACGTAAGACAAAGCTTTTCGTTAAAGTCTCTTTTTTAGTCACTTATATACTTTATTAATGATTCATATCCTGCGTATGTTCACAGGATTTACAGCTTTATCGGTACAAAGTACTCCCGGTAGATTACCGAACGCCGTCTCTTCTCTTCCGTATAAATTAACAATATCTTCTTCGGAAAGTTTAGGGGACTGTCTTTTTTGCCGCGCTTCTTACTTCCTTAACCGCCACGGCCAACTGCTGCAAGGCTCTTTCCAGAACAGAACGGGGGCAACCGATATTCAATCGCATAAACCCTTCTCCCGGCTTACCGAACATTGTGCCGTCATTCAATGCCAAACGGGCTTTTTCCACAAAAAACTTTACCAGTTCCTCTTGCGGCAGGCCTAATGCGCGACAATCCAAGAAAATCAGGTAAGAGGCCTGGGGACGTATCATACCGATACCCGGGATATGCTCCTTCAGATAATTCTCCGTAAAGTCTATATTGCCTTGTACGTATCCGAGCATCTGCTCCAGCCATTCTTCTCCATGCGTATAGGCTGCCGCAGCTCCGATATAGGCCAGCAAATGTCCTTCGCAGAACTCGCCCGCCTCCATAAAGTCCCGGAAACGGCGGCGAATATCTTCGTTTACCGCTATGGCGTAGGAACTGCCCAAGCCCGGCATATTAAAAGCTTTGCTGGGAGCCATAAAGGTAAGGGAATTCTGTGCGGCCGCCTCGGATACGGTGGCAAAAGGATGATGCTTATGGGGAGGCAAAGTGAGGTCGGCATGTATCTCGTCGGAAATTACCATAGTCCCGTTCTCTTGACAGATATCCGCTATCCGGCGCAACTCTCCGGTTGTCCAGACACGCCCGCCGGGATTATGAGGATTACAAAGAATAAGCGCCCTGCACCCTTGAATGTCCTTAGCGAAACGCTCGAAATTAATGTGATAATGCCCGTTATGCAAATCAAGCGGAGAGTAAACGACTTCACGTCCCATACGTTCGGTCACCAAAAAGAAAGGATGGTATACCGGAGTCATTACCATCACCTTATCGCCCGGCTTGGTAAAGCATTGCAAGGCAAAGGCTTGTCCACGCACAATACCGGGCACAAACGTCAGCATATCACGCGTGATATCCCATTGGTGACGCCTGTGCAACCAATGGCAAATAGAGGTATACCACTCTTCACAGGCGAAAGTATATCCCAAAACCGCATGGTCGAGACGTTTGCGCAAAGCGTCCATTACAAAAGGCGGCGTACGGAAATCCATATCGGCCACCCACATGGGAAGCAAATCGCTACGCCCCCATACATTCTCCACGCCGTCCCACTTTACGGAGTCCGTACCGCGGCGTTCGATCACTTCATCAAAATTATACTTCATAAGGTTCAAGTTGTTTTAAATAGGGAAAAAGATAAAAACAGCCACATCCCACAAAGAATGCGACAGGATAATGGCGGCAAACCGATTCGGGAAGAAACGGTAAAGCGCTCCCCAAACCACACCTGCCACCAATGCCGCCATGATAAGCATGAAATTGCAAGAGCCGGCATGTACCAGCGCATACAAGGCCGTAGCCGCCGCAAACCCCGTATCGGGATTCTTCCAACGTTCGGAAAGCGTGCGTTGCACGTATCCCCGCCAGAAGATTTCTTCCGCAGGCCCTATCAAGACCAGCATCAAGGCAGCCAGCAACCAGGGAGACTCGCCTTCTTTCATACCGTAAATGGAATCTACCTGCGGACGGGCAAAGTCGAACATCCAAGTGGAAACCTTATCTCCCACCCAGAAAATCATCCATAAAGCAACGGCGATACCGACGCCCAGCAGGACATTGGAAGTACTCCATTTCACCTCACGCCACCATCCGGGGCTGAACAGGGTGGCAAATACGGATAAGGTCAGTGCGGAACCGGTCATCATCCACCAGAAATTAACGGCAGGAGCCGTCCACGGCGAAAACATGACGGTCCACAAAACAGCGGCCAATATAATAGTAAAAACTAATTTCTTCATACGAATAAACCGGCTATGACAAATGATAAAGCGAATACCAAACTAAACAATAACTGGAGCTTTGCCGTCATCTCATCCAGATTGGCGATGGCGGCAACACCCTTTCCCGAAAACCGGGACATGACCCGGACATTGCCGACGGCAGGAACCAGCACAAGCAAGACTAACAACGTCCATAAAGGAAAAGTTCCGGTTGCTACGCAACCGGCAATCCAACCGAAAGGAAACAGTATCTCCGCACAATAGAGAATCACGGATGTCCTTCCACCCAATTCCATTGCCAAAGTCTTGATGCTCGCCCGGGCGTCGGTCTGCATATCGCGGGTATTGTTGGCGTGCAGGATGGCCACCGTAATCAACCCTACGGGAATCGCTATCCACAGAACGTCCCACAGAAATGCTCCGGTAGAGACATAGGCAGTCCCCAAAGTGGGCAAGAAAGCGTAAGCCATAAAGATAACGACGTCTCCCAACGCGTTGTACTTCAGCGGCGGATACAGAAGCGCGCACGCCGCACCGCCCAAACCGATATACAGCAGAGGGAAGCCTGTACGCCACAATAATCCGAGACCTCCGGCAAGAGCCGCCAAAAGCAGGACTAACGACAAACGATATATTTCCTTAGGAGTAAACATCTTATCCGTCAACGTTTTCGCACCGAACGTATCTTTCATATCAACCCCTTGCTTATAATCGAAATAATCGCTCCAAGTGTTTCCGGCCGCATGGAAAACGACGATGTTCAACAAAGCCCATATACCGTTCGCCCAATTTATATCTTCCTTCATCCAAAACAGATAGGCCAGCGTCACCACCACCGGCATGGCCGAAGCGGGGAACGACCACGGACGCACGGCTATCATCCAGTCTTTAAAAGAATGTTTCTTCATTATATATTCGAGTTTTTGATTTTAAATGCGCTGAACAAAATTGTGTGCAAAAGTACGAAATATCTTCGCTTTTGAGTAAATTTGCCAACCAATTTAAAAGAGACCCATATGATTAAAGCTCTGTTTTTTGACATTGACGGTACGCTGGTGAGCTTCAAGACTCACCAAATTCCCGTTTCCACCATTGAAGCGCTGGAAGCCGCTAAAGCCAAAGGCATACAGATATTCATTTCCACCGGACGTCCGCGTGTCATCATCAACAACCTCGCCGCCCTGCAGGAACGGAAACTGATAGACGGCTACATCACCATGAACGGCGCCTATTGTTTTGTGGACGATACCGTCATCTACAAAAGCCCCGTTCCGGCAGCCGAAGTGGATGCGCTGGCAAGTTTCTGCCACGAACGCAATATCCCCTGCATACTGGTAGGCGAACACGATATTTGCGTAAACCAGCCCGATGAGATCGTAACGGAGATATTCAACCATCAACTCAAAACGGACCCTATCGCGTCAAAGCCTTATACAAGCGATCATTCAGACAAGGAATATTACCAGCTGACACCCTTTATCACCATCGAAGAGGAACAAACCGTATTACCCTCCATTCCCAACTGCGAAATGGGACGCTGGCATCCGGCATTTGTAGACGTTACCGCCAAAGGAAATACCAAACAACACGGCATCGATGAGATAATCCGGCATTTCAACATTCGCCTGGAAGAAACAATGGCTTTCGGCGACGGTGGAAACGACATCAGCATGTTGCGCCATGCAGGTATCGGAGTGGCTATGGGCAATGCCAAAGACGACGTAAAAGCCGTGGCCGATTATGTCACCACGAGCGTTGATGACAATGGCATAGCCAATGCGCTAAAGCGGTACGGGATAATCGAGAGTTGAATCATGCCGTTCGTACCCGATACCCAAAACAAAGAGTTTCAAGATGCTTTGAACCTCATACAGTACACCCGCCAGTCCGTTTTTCTGACGGGAAAAGCGGGTACGGGCAAATCCACCTTTCTCCGGTATATCTGCGGGCATACCAAGAAAAAGCATGTAGTGTTGGCTCCTACGGGAATTGCCGCCATCAATGCGGGCGGGAGTACATTGCACAGTTTCTTCAAGCTGCCTTTTTATCCTCTGCTGCCCGATGATCCCAATTTCAGCCTGCAGCGGGGACGCATCCACGAATTCTTTAAATATACCAAACCGCATCGCAAGCTGCTTGAGGAGCTGGAGCTGGTTATCATTGACGAGATTTCTATGGTGCGGGCGGACATCATCGATGCCGTCGACCGTATTTTACGTGTCTATTCACGTAATCTGCGGGAACCTTTCGGCGGGAAACAACTTCTATTGGTAGGTGACGTCTTTCAGCTGGAACCGGTAGTGAAGGGAGACGAACGGGAAATACTGAACCGTTTCTATCCCACCCCCTATTTTTTCTCCGCAAGGGTCTTCAACCAGATAGACCTCGTCTCCATTGAATTGCAGACCGTCTATCGCCAAACCGACAAAGTTTTTGTCAGCGTACTGGACCACATACGAAACAATACGGTGGGTGCTGCCGACCTGCAACTGCTCAACACCCGTTACGGCACACAGATAGAGCAGTCTGAAGCCGATATGTACATCACCCTCGCCACCCGCCGCGACAACGTGGACTATATCAACGATAAGAAACTCGCCGAACTGCCGGGAGACCCTGTAACATTTCATGGAGAAATCATGGGTGATTTCCCTGAAAGCAGTCTTCCCACTTCACAGGAACTGGTACTCAAACCGGGCGCGCAAATCATTTTCATCAAAAATGATTTCGACCGCCGGTGGGTAAACGGCACCATCGGGATTGTCAGCGGTTTTGACCCCATTGAAGAGACGCTCTACGTCATTACGGACGATGGCAAGGAATGTGACGTGAAACGGGAATCATGGCGGAATATCCGCTATAAATACAATGAAGAAAAGAAACAGATTGAGGAAGAGGAATTAGGAACTTTCACCCAGTATCCCGTACGATTGGCATGGGCCATCACTGTTCATAAAAGTCAGGGACTGACATTCAGCCGGGTAGTTATCGACTTCACCGGAGGAGTGTTTGCCGGAGGACAAGCGTACGTAGCACTCAGCCGATGTACGTCTCTGGAAGGAATACAACTGAGGAAGCCTATCAGTCGCGCCGACGTATTCGTACGCCCCGAAATTGCAGGATTTGCCGAACGTTTCAACAACCGTCAGGCCATCGACCGCGCCCTGAAACAAGCGCAGGCGGACGTGCAATATGCAGCTGCTGCCAAAGCGTTCGACAAAGGGGATTTTGAGACTTTCCTCAACGAGTTCTTTAAAGCCATCCATTCCCGCTACGACATTGAAAAGCCCGTTGTGCAGCGTCTTATCCGCAAGAAATTGAATATCATCAATCAATTGCGTGAAGAGAACCTCGCGCTGAAACAGGCTGCCGTAGAGAAAGAAAAGTCGCTGGTGAAGTATGCCCGTGAATACATCATCATGGGTGACGAATGCCTTAAACTGGATATGAAGGAAGCCGCCATGAAGAATTATGAAAAGGCCGTTGCTCTCTGCCCCAAGTTCAAAGAGGCATGGAAGAAGATTAAAAAATTAGAGAAAGAGATGCTAAAAAGATGATTCTCTTGCTTTTGAGAATATTAACGAGTACTTTTACATCCAACTTATAATCCCATAGCCCTATGCTTCTGAAACTTTATAAAAGAAACAACAATCCGGCGGATTTGCAACAGGTAATCGATATTCTGAACGACGGCGGAATCATTATCTACCCTACCGATACCATGTATGCCATCGGCTGCCACGGATTAAAAGAACGTGCAATAGAACGTATCTGCCAGCTCAAGAACATTGACCCGAAGAAGAACAATCTGTCCATTATCTGCTACGATTTGAGCAGTATCAGCGAATATGCCAAATTCGATAACAACACGTTCAAATTAATGAAACGCAACCTGCCGGGCGCTTTCACTTTTATCTTAAACGGCACCGTCCGCCTGCCGAAGATATTTCGTAACCGCAAGGAAGTAGGAATCCGCATGCCCGACAACCCGATTATCCAGGAACTGGCACGCCTGCTGGACGCTCCCATCATGACTACCACACTCCCTTACGATGAAAATGAAGACATTGAATATTGTACCGACCCCGAACTGATTGACGAGAAATTCGGTAATATCGTAGACTTGGTCATCGACGGCGGTATAGGCGGCATAGAGGGTTCTACAATAGTAAACTGCACTAATGGCGAGGCGGAAATCGTACGCCAGGGAAAAGGCCGGCTGGATGAAGGATAAAATGCAGTCTCCCGTATACTTTGCAAAACTTTTCCGGCTCTTATGATGTTTCTTTTCCAAAGAAACAATACACTTTATGAGTACAAAAGAGCAATACTGGAAATATTCGCTGATTACCATTATCATCGGACTGGGGATTATCCTCTTCAGACAAATCACGCCTTTCTTGGGAGGTTTATTAGGAGCGTTGACTATTTATATACTGGTCAGACGCCAGATGATTTATCTGTCCGAAAAACGAAAGATGAAACGCAGCATAGCCGCCACCATCATTACGGCAGAAGCTATTTTATGCTTCCTCGTTCCTTTGGCGTTGGTAGTATGGCTGGCTGTAATAAACCTGCAAAACATCAATCTCGATCCGCAAGCCATCATCGCCCCGTTTGAAGAAGCCGCCGCCGTTATTAAGGCCAAAACCGGATATAACGTATTAGGCGGAGACAGCCTTTCATTCATCATTTCATCCCTGCCACGCATCGGGCAAACGCTAATGGGCGGTATCAGCAGCTTTGCCGTCAATATGTTCGTATTGGTTTTTGTTCTCTACTTCATGTTGATGGGTGGAAAGAAAATGGAGCGATATGTCAACGAGCTTCTTCCCTTCAATGAGGCCAACACGCAGGATGTAGTGCATGAAATCAATATGATTGTCCGTTCCAATGCCATCGGTATACCTTTGCTCGCCATTATACAAGGTGGAGTGGCCATGATCGGTTATTGGATATTCGGTGCCCCCAATATTTTATTCTCGGGATTTCTGACAGGTTTTGCCAGCGTCGTTCCCATGGTAGGTACGGCACTGATATGGGTTCCCATAGCCATATACATGGCACTGATCGGTAATTGGTTCCAAGCGATCGGATTGGCAATCTTCGGCGCCCTCGTTATCTCCCAGCTCGATAACCTGATACGTTTTATCATTCAGAAGAAGATGGCGGATATCCATCCGCTTATCACCATTTTCGGAGTAGTCATCGGTCTCTCTCTTTTTGGATTTATGGGTGTCATTTTCGGTCCGTTACTACTTTCCTTATTCTTTCTCTTTGTCAATATGTTCAAAAAAGGATATCTGGACGGAGAAAGGTAAAGCGGTCATAATTAAGATATACGCATCAGAAACTGTAAAACTCCAGAATCCGTTGAAGCAGCATATCCTGCTCGACTTTATCCCGGGTAAGTTCCATTTGCTTGAAGTCGTACAGCAATTTCAATAAAGCGGCCGCCTGCTTTTCACAAAGGCAGGAACCATGAACCACCTCTACCCAATAAACAGTTTCTCCCCATACATCCGCCGAGAAATCAGGCAGAGTATTCATTAAGGCCGGCTTCTTCCTGACCTTACGGAAAGTCTCCGTCAGATACGATAATATATCGGACATCACCCGCTTACAACGCCCGCGAGAGTTTGAAGCCCCGTTCCTGAAACGCAATAAAAAATAATACCCCAACCACAAATAAACGGCGAACGTTTCCACACGGGACGCTTCTATTCTCTTCCAGAAAGAAGCCAAGGCGGTATCTATCTCTTCCAAAACCCCATCCGTATCACCATTTATATAATATTTCTGGGCGAGACATTCGAAAGTACATCCCCATTTGGCCATATCAACACAGCTTTGGGTGTCCCGCATTACCAGCCGCGCTTGTTCCAGCAGCTGAAACGCCTCTGTTTCAGACTCACGGCACGTATCGTAAAACCGCGACTGATGAAAGAGCAAGATAGACTGACACAATAATCCATCCAAAGTGTATTCTGTACTTTCCATATATAATTATTCATTAAGGCGCACGAAAATACAAATAAAGAAAGATATATCAAATAAGATAATCAAAACAACCCCTGTTTCACTATCCATTTTATACCCTCGAGAACAAGTTTCGTTCGTCTCTTAAAAGCAATAAAGAAAGTGTGTCAAAATACACTTGATGATTTTTTAGGCACGGATTACACGTCAGCCTATGACAGGCTTCCCTTCCTGCAATCTCTTCAAACGTAACAATGCCTCTATATAATAGTAATCCGCATAAATGATGGAAGCATCTATTTCCGAATTGGCCGGCCGGTGTCCTGTGGAATGGAGCAAGAATGCCGGACTTGCTTCACCGCACTGATAGTTATCCGTACTCAGGCTCGTTAGCATTTTTATCGCCGCATCTCTATACCGTTCTCCCTTATCACCGGGCAAGTAGGTGGAAAGTTCCAGCAATGCGGAAGCCACTACACAGGCGGCAGAAGCGTCACGGGGAGCATCGGGTATGGCGGGGTCATTGAAATCCCAGTAGGGAACATAGTCTTCGGGCAGATTCTTCAAATACACATCGGTCACCTTCTGCACAAAATCCAGATAACGGCAGTCTTTGGTTTCACGATACACTACCGTATATCCATAGACAGCCCAAGCCTGGCCGCGCGCCCACATGCTGTTATCGGCATATCCCTGATGGGTAACTCCCTTGATGAAATCGCCGGTCAGCGTATCGTAAACGGCTACATGATAAGAAGTATAATCAGGCCGGAAATGATACTTCATCGTTTTATCGGCATGAGAAATGGCAATATCCGCCAGATAAGGATTTCCGCCATTCTTTGCCGCCCAAAACAGCATTTCCAGATTTATCATATTATCCATGATTGTGTTGTGTCCGCCAAACAGCTCTACATTGCGGGGCCATGACAGCATTGTGCCTACCTGCGGTTTGAACAGTGTGGCCAATGTATCCGCCGTATCCAAAATCACTTGCTTGTAAACCGGATTTTGCGTCAGGCGATAGCCGTTGCCGTAACTGCAAAAAATAAGGAAACCCAAGTCATGGTCGAATGCGGGGGTTCTGGAAAGGAACTCCAATGAAGAGGTAAATTTCTCCGCTTCCTCTTTTATCCGCTTGTCACCGCTATATTCGTAATCATACCACAGCACACCGGGCCAAAAACCGGCGCACCACTCTTCTTTCGTTGCCTTACGGCAGTTCCAATCGTTTTGACCGTTCAGTATATTGCGGGGCATCATAGTGTAATCCACCACACCATTCGTGTCATGCAACCGACTTAATGTACGCTCCACCTGACGATTGCAATAATCCAGTGCCTCGCCAACGTGAAACTTATTTTCCGTAGTAGTACAGGCAGATAACAGGCAGACGCCCAGAGCTGCCAACAGAGTTTTTGTCTTCATATCCGATTTTATTCTTTTATTTCTCAACATGGAACCAGTCGGCATCCACCCAACCGCGTTCTTTACCGTAAGGAGCCGTACTGAACAGTCCGACCTTAGCCCCTATCCATTTTCCCTGACGGGCAGTAAAAGGACTCCCGACAACTGTATACTGCTTGCCGTCCAAACTATAAGAGAAGCGGCAGACACCGCCTTTCTCCACTTTTACCCTCAGGTAGATTTCCCTTTCATAATTGGGATACAGGCCGGCTTCATAAATTCGGCTTGCCGGAATTTCCGCCAGACGGACAATCGTTTCCGACGTATTCTGCTCGGCATCTTTACAAACGGCTTGTTTCAATACAAACAGTTCACCTACCTTTTCCACACCGATATAGCTGTAATCCCAGCCCATTACGATAAGTCCCGATTGCTGTCCGTCCATTTTGGCGGATACTTTCAGTTTGGCGGTAGCCGTGAATCTTTCCGCCGGAAACTTCTGCAACAACAGATTAGGCACTTCCCAGAAATTCACGAAATTCTCCGAAAGCACATGCCCGTAGATACGGACAAAGCCTAAATCCGAGGTAAAGCCGAAAGTATCCTGATAATTAGCGTGCCATTCCCATTGCAATCCCAGTCGGCGGGTATTAAACTCGTCGCTTTCCGCAGGAGTTTCCACGGGATAAGTCCCGCCTACATCCGGTTTCCTGTAAACGGTGACCGGTTCACCGCAACCGTCACCGTCTTTATCCGCACCGATTACCGGCCAGTCATTCACCCAAGCCATCGGGTTCAGGTGAATCACACGTCCGTACATCGCTTTATCTTGAAAATGAACAAACCACGATTCCCCTTTACCGGTATCTACCCACGCTCCCTGGTGGGGGCCGTTAATATTCGTCTTGCCCTGTGCCATCACGATTTTCGACTCGTACGGCCCGTATATGTTACGCGAGCGCAACACCAACTGCCAACCCGTAGCCACACCGCCTGCAGGAGCGAAAATATAATAATAACCGTTGCGTTTATAGAGCTTCGGTCCTTCTACCGTATGGTTCACTCCGTCGTTCCCGTCATAAACGAGTACCGGATTACCGATAACTTGTGTACCTTCCGCATTCATCCCACATACCACCACAATACTGTTCATCTTCGAGCGACTGCCGGCCCAGGCATGTACCAGATAAACCTGTCCGTCCTCATCCCACAGCGGCGCAGGGTCTATCATTCCTTTACCGGCTTTCACAAGTACGGGTTTCTCCCATTCACCGGCAGGGTCTTTTGTCTTTACCATGAAGATGCCGAAATCCGGGTCGCCCCAATAGATGTAAAATTCCCCTTTATGGTAACGTATGGACGGAGCCCACACCCCCTTACCGTGACGGGCGGAATTATAAAACTCTTTCGGCTCCAGCTCCTTCAAGGCATAATTGATAATACGCCAATTCACCAAATCCTTGGAATGGAGAATAGGCAGCCCCGGCGTACATCCGAAACTGGAAGCGGTCATATAAAAATCATCACCGGCCGCACAGACATCAGGGTCGGAGTAATCGGCATGCAATACCGGATTTCTATAAGTACCGTTACCCTGATCCGACACCCATACCTCGGATACGTATTGCGCTTCCGCCTGCAAACAGACGGTACATAACATGCCAATAATCAGCGTTAATCTTTTCATCTTACAATTAATAAACATCCCGGAAACAATACTTCAATCACCTTATCGTATTTATACCCTATTTTACTTAAAACATTCATTTACCAATACGAACAAACCATACCGATTACTCAACACAAAGTGAAGTTTTATAATACTTCCCCCTTATATTTCTTGTATTTCTTCGCTTCGTCCTTACTTACGGGCACAAAACGGACGGCAGCTCCGCCACTTGGTTTTAAATCGAACTTCATCACTTTAGAAGCATCCGTCAGCAGATACGAGCACTTCACCTGCGTACGGGTCTTGACTTCTTTCCCGCCATCCGTATAGATATACGCAAGGTAAGTCTTGCCCTTATCGAGGAAAGAGAGCGATACATTCTCTTTTGAACCGTCGTTATTCGTCATAGCCGCCAAAAACCATTCCTGCCCCTTTCGACGGGCCATTGTGATATTCTTACCCGGTGTTCCGTCCAATACTTTCGTATCATCAAAGACCGTTTGCAAGTTTTCAAACCACTCTACTTCCGGTTCGCCATGATAGAAAGAGGGTTTATCATACCAGAAGATTGTTTGCAACGGACTGTAAAACACCAATGATGCCGCCAACTGATGCGCGTGTGTTGTTTTCAGACGCTTGTCGAAATAACAGATTGTATAATCCGCCGCACCGTTTATCATACGGGTAAAAGGCAACGTTACATTGTGTGTAGCATCCGGAAACTCCTCATTTCCGCAAATACCTTCCTGAGTAAGAAGATTGGGATACGTGCGACTGAAGCCGGACGGGCGGTACTCATCGTGTATATTCATCATCAGATGATTTTCGGCAGCCAGACGAACCAGGTCGTGCAACCACGTAGCCCAGCGGTGGCTGGCATACTGTACAAAACCGGACTTCACGCCTACAATACCCCATTCCCGAAGTATCGGAAAGAGTTCACGCGCCTGCTTCATCAAGGCATGCTGGTTGACGTACACCCAAACACCAACCCCTTTTTCCTTTCCGTAAGCCACCACACGCGGCATATCCAATTTATCTACCACTTTGGTAGCGTCTCCGTCGTGCGAAGTACACGGCAAATACCACAACCAGTCGAAAAGCATGTAAGGAATGTTATGTTCGGCGCAGAAGTCAATCGTTGCGACAGCCCCTTCGGTGCTGATGGTTGTTTCGCGCATGATAGTACCCGGTCTCACCCACTCGGCGGCATCCGCTATTTCACAGGGCGGGTTCAGATTTTGGATAATATCGTTATGTTCCAACAAATCTCCCGGTTTCTCAGCGGTCATTATCACTTTCCACGGAGTAGCGTAGTAAGTCACTACATCTACCGGGCTATACATCACGGAAGTCAGCGTATTCTTTTTCACTGCCGAAGCCTGATATTTGGTAAGGCACCAATCGTCCGCATCGGCATCCAGCAATGCGGTCCACAGGCCGCCGGGCAATTCCAACGTCAGGGCACGTTCTACGGGACGCTTCAGCTCATTGATATCCAGATATTCAAAAAAAGCCTGCGCCCATTGTTCCGACCATGCTTTCGTACCGGCAGGCAAGGTATATTCCGTCAAGTCACCCACTACTTTGTGAAATGTAGCACGGGGATGTTCGGGAAAGAAATAACGGAAGGCAACCCCTTCGTCATAAGCGCGCACTTCTATATCAAGACGATACAAAGAACCGTCTTTCTTGGAGAGATGGAGTGTCGCCGCGTTATAATGGTCGCGTACTTCGCTACGTTCACCGTAAAGAGGTTTCCAGGTATTATCCGCTGTCGGTGTATAAGTTACAGAGTCTACTTCAAGGTTGTCCATCCAACAGGCGGGCTGTATAAGCTTGCGCTGTCCCAATGCCATTTCCCAGATGCGGTTATCCAATTCCAACCCGGCACGCGATTCTTCTATAACGGATTGTCCCTTGAAAGAAACCTGATAAAACAAACCGTTGACGGCGGGAGCAGTCTGCTTTTGATAGAAACTTATTTCCTGTATGCCGCCCGGAGAGGTCAGTCTCAATTCCCGGGCATTACCCGCAAACATAAAAGCGGCATATACGAATGTACCTAATAGAAATCCTATTCTTTTATTCATTACTGCAAGTGTATCTTTAAGTAAGTGTTGAACTTTATTTGTATCAAGAGTCTCTGAATGACAGATAGTATAAGCTACTTATACGTAAGTACTTAATATTTCATATTATCGCTATATCATGAGCATCCGTTTACTTTCCAATTACAATACGAACAAGAAGCACACGACACTTAACGCACATTCAATAAAAGCTCATTTTTCAATAAAGAACGTACGTTCTACGGGCTCTGCCGTCTGTACGTTTCCAATAATACCGTATTGCCAAGCTACTACAGTCACCCTCAGCGGATACTTGCTGCGGGGCGGTATCTTAGTAAATATCAACTTATCTCCCTTGATTGTCGCAGGCCCTTCTTTTACGTAATAATATACAGGCAGCCCGCAATCGGATGTCGCATCGAGCGTAACGGATTCCGTTCCGGCTTTCACATCCTCGATGCCGGGAAAAAGAATACATTGTCTCCGTCCCTCGGTAAGAGGATAAGGAATATTAAAACTGAGCTCCTGTACACATTCCTTATATTGCCGGTCTCCCCCGGCGCTTGCTACCAGCGTAATGCTCGAAGTTCGTTTTTTATTGGTTGTCCCCATACGGTAGAAGTCAAGGACGAAAGTCGTATCATTGACCCGCTTCACCGGACCGCAAATACGCTCAATCCGCGGCACGGCAATCGAATGTTTGTCTGCCAAAGAAGCGCGCAGACTATCAGTATACACCGCTTTCAGATGAAACGTTACGCCGTCAGCTTCGGGTAAAAAACGGGCGGAAAGCGTGACATGTGATTGCGGATTATATGGAACAAGCCATCCTTCCTGCATAAAACTGACATATTGCGGAAGTAAGTCATGTTCCTGACGATAAAAATCTTCGGTCAGTTCCGCCATCTCACGGTCAAAGTACCAGAAAGCATCGTGGCGATCGCCTGTATATTGTCGGTAAGGAGCAGGCTTTGCGCGGCGGAGTTGCTTCGTGAGGCGTGCTGTACGCACTTCTCCCTGCGGTTCTCGTGTACCTGTACGCCAACGTTCGGCAAGCCAGCCTTCACGGGGATTCAATTTCTTCAAGACAGCCGGTTTATTCCCATCCACATCCGCGGGAATCCTATGTTCTACCGCTTTCTTCAAGAAAAGACCGATATAATCGGCTGTACGGTCGGCCACATCAAAATGTCTTCGTCCGGCATCACAAAGAAAAGATATACAACTTTCGGGATACATCATACGAAAAGCCAAAGCCGGATTAACGCGCGCTTCCCACCATTCATACTCTCCTTCAACCATTAAACCGGGAATACCGTCGATGTTGCGCGTACGTCCCCACTCCAGATTGGCACCGCCGTAGCCTGTCAGGTTAGTACGCGGAGCATCGCCGTGGTAAGAAATAATCGCTAACGTACGTTCCGGATTCCATGCCGCAAAGTTCCAGGGGAAGGTTGCCATTGCCGAATGTCCTAAAGGAACAATAGGCGCGGCTTTCAATTCATCGTAACCGCTCGTTTCCGCCAGATCATCCAGCGCAGCCAGCAACGCGTCATTACATCCCGTACTCATATCCCAAGGAAAATCAAGTATAGGCGTAATCCACACCAAGGCGACGCCCGCTTCCTGCATCCGCTTGCGGAATAGCGGGTTTTCGAACAGGGTTTCTTCACACATATTATGCTGCCCTACCACCACGGCTTTCACTTGCCCGCAATCGTCGGGTATCCACAGAAAGGCCTGTGGATGCGCTTCGGTTTCCTGTGAAATCATCGAAGGAATCTGCACCGACCACTGCCATTCGGCAGCTACACCTGTCATTCTTCCCCCCAAAAGAATGGAAAGGAAAATCCAAAGAAAAAGATATTTCATACCATAACCTGTTACTTATCCTTTAAATCCCAATATACCACATATCTCTGATGATGCATATCGTACAGCGGTCGAAGTACATCACCTTGTTCCGTAGTGAATTTCAATTCCTTTCCAACCCGTTGCAACACACGTGCCGGATCCTTGCGGTCTATCGCCATCGTTGTTTTCAAACCTGCCGGAATATGGTAATCATAAGTATAATAATCATTATAAAGCTCCGGATTGGAGAAAGGCGCCGGAGCCTGCATTCCTTCCGTACCGCGTTCTCCTGCCAATACCAGCGGCCCATAGAGCAACGCGCCCTTTTGAGGATTGTCCGGAGTAGTCTCCAAATGCACCCGCATCGAATAAGCAGCCTCGATGCGATCACCGTTTCGCCACAGACGGTTCAAAGCAATATAAGAACCGGGCTTCTGCTTTACTTGTACCTTCTTCCCGTTGACACGCACCGTCACCTTTTCACTCCATGACGGATAACGTAAATAGACGGTGGTCCGCACCGGACGGTCAGCCTCAACTGTCAGTACGGTTGCTTCCCCTGCGGGGAAAGCCGTTTCCTGTTTCAAAGTTATCCCTTTTTCTTTCCACCGGACAACGGAAGGGATAAACAGATTTATATAAATGCCCGCTGCACTGCGGTAGTAAATGCCCTCCCCATACTTGGCATGGTTCTCGAACCCGCTTCCTACACAGCACCAAAAAGAGTTTTCCTTTGTGCTATATACTTTATGCGCCCCCGACAGCAAAGGCAGGAAGTAACAAACCATACCGGTCTGCGGATCTTGCTGTCCCAAAATATGGTTATACAAGGCTCTTTCGTAATAATCGGCAATGCGCGCATCCGGCTGCCAGCAGAACAGGTGTCGGCTCAGCTTCAGCATATTATAGGTGCAACAAGTCTCACCCGTATAGCCATTCAGGAAGTGCGAGAAACGTTTCGTATCGAAATAATGCTCTTTCTGACTGCTGCATCCGGGAGCAAACGTGTGATGGTCTGTCATGGTGTACCAGAAGAAGTCACTCAATGCTTTACTGTCTTTATCTCCTGTCAGCTCATAATTACGGGCTTCTGCCAGTACCTTCGGTATAAACGTGTTCGTATGTTTCATGCCCAAATCATCATTTTGCTCTTTCAAAGGGTCTATCACATCATTATGATAGAAAAAGTGCGCCAACCAACGGTAACGTTCGTCACCGGTAACGGCATACAAATTATAGAATGATTCATTGATACCGCCAAACTCGTTGCGTATCATCCTCCGACGCGTTTCTTCGCTCAACGGCTTTAGTTTATCGTATGCCCAATCGCCCATTTTCGTCACAACAGCCAATGCCTGCGCATTATCCGCATAGAGATATTGGTCTATCAGACCGGAAAACAGTTTGTGCAATGTGTACCACGGCGCCCAGACAGACTGTCCCTTAATATTGCGGTTTATCAGCTCCTCGGGGAACGCGCTCAGATAACCATTGCCCAACGCATCCTGCACTTTACCCAGTTCCGTCACAATGCTATCGCCTTTCAGTTTAAAGATTTCGCTACCCGTAGCGGCATACATCAGTCCGTATGCCGAGAGCAAATGTCCTGTGGTATGTCCGCGTAATTCACAATCCAAAGACTCCCAACCGCCATACTTTTTCACAGTCATATATCCGCCCTCACGGCCTGCCCATATACCGGCATTCGTTCGGAAGCTATGTATCAAACGATTCACATCTATCGAAGTCATCCACACCGAATCACGCAACATATTATCACGAAAACGACTTGGCAGCAAACGAACATCCTGCAAATCAAAACTCTCTACCTTGACCGGAGCCACCGTATTCAATTTCATCTTACCCGCAAATTGTCCGGGATAAACGGATTGCGCAGACAGTGTACCCGCCATCCACACGCATAAAGCGAAAATAATGGTCTTATACTTCATATATATCCTTGGTGTTTTTAATAAAGATACGAATAAAAGCGTGAAAATACCTAATGCGACATATGAAACTCTACAAAAAAACGGCTGCCAATTATATGACAGCCGCTTTAGGTTCAATGAGTGTGAATGTGTCAAAACATTGATAAACGTCACATTCTGTCATGCAGAACGTAGTGAAGCATCTCTTCCCTTGTTGTAAAGGGAGTAGATTCTTCGGGCTAAAGTCCTCTGAATGGCAGAATGGTACGTTTATCATCATTTTGATGCTTCTCCTTTAGAAAAGAATACTTTTCTGAATACCTATTGAAAACTGAGAATTTATGATTTAACAGTAAAAAGAGGATGTCAGAAAGCTAAGATAGGACGTATTGATGCATTCTTAGCGTTCTTTGGTCTATCCAAGACCTTCACCTGTCCATTTGTTTTCAACTCTATTACCCATGCGTCAGTACTACTCACTTCCGTTGTAGACCACCAACGGTCCGTATGAGCAATTTTGTTATAAAGTGGGTCATCAGGAAACTCTTGCAAAAATTTACCATCTGCCGCAACTAATTTATTCTGCAAATTCAGCAAGGTAGCTAACTTATTTTCCTTACTTTTATTATTATCAAAAAAATCACTTGCACTTAAAGAATATTCAGCACCATCACTGCTGACTGCAAAGGCATTAAATACTTCAATCAATTCACCGATACTCGGCATATACCATCCCGTAGAACCGATAGGAGCTGCATACTTCATATTATTTTCCTCACCAAACTTCAGTGCATACTGAACTGCCTCTACCGAAGAAGCTAAAGCTGTAGTTTTTGCATAACCATCAAGTCTTTTCGAAAAAAGAGGATAATTTCCATTTAAAGCTTCAGTTTTCTCTATTAAATTTTCATCGTCCGCATGAGCACCCCAATTTACGTAATAACTACTTGTACTAGCACTACTTGGTGTCATCTCATCTGTATGATAATTTTCCAAAGCCAATACCTTTCCATTAGTATATTTCTTTGAACCGTCCATTCCATTACTTACAGATACATTGTCAGTTGCAAAAATAATTCCTATACAATTTTCTTTAATAATATTATCACCATCATTAGTTCCCGGACAGATACTTCCGTCTGCATAATAATAATCACCTACCGCAATGGCACGTTCAGTATAAGAACTTTCAGCACCCTCTGCATTGATTGTATACTTCATATATTTACCGGTTTCCAAATTCACAGTCTTTTCTTCCAACTGAATCGGTCTGCCATACTTTAATTCCCCTCCCAAAGTATACGCCATTTCCGGCTTTACAAGGAAACGAAACAGGCTGTAAGCTTTAGCATCCTCACCGGCAACTCCTTCTGTCTTAATAGAAAGAGGATACATTGTAAGCGATTTACTATTCAAAGTAAAATCCTTCGTAAAAGGTTCCGCATAAATAAAATTCTTATCTGTATCCAAATACGCCTTTACGGGCACTTCAATTTCCATTAATGCCAACTGATGCTTAAAGTCGAAAGAAAGAGATTTTGCATTTGCATTTCCTATATCAGTCGGTTCAGCAGATGCCAACATCAAGTCAAGAGAGGGATAAGCTATACTTTGATCATTTCCAGCCACTTCCAGCTTTTGGGTAAAATGTTCTTTAATCTGTTCTTGCAGGCTCGCCTGATTGTCTGCGCTCGCTATGCTCAAGTTTTCATCGTAAGGAGAATAAGCCACATAAGACGTATTCTTATAATAATATACTTTATTATCATTACCCGTCCAGTCAGCTCCGGCATATTCCAAAGGCATATTCTGCACCAACAATTTATTATCTGTAGAACGGATGGCGAAAATACCAATCTTATCTCCGGCTTCAAATTGAGTGTCTGCACCTTCATTGATTATACGGGTATCCGCATCGGATGATACAAAATCCGAAGCTGTTGCGTGGATAGTAAGTTGTCCTTCATTTTCTACCGGTGTCACATCCAATTCATCGTTCTGGCTGCAACCTGCTACAAAAGCTGCCGCCAATATCATTGCTGATAATTTGAAAATGTTTTTCATATTCATATTCTTTAATTGTTATTATTATTCCATTTAAATTTCATTTGATTGCGCTTTAGCAGCACCTCCCCATGATTCCTCGCCGGAATCCCACGAGCCGCCATCATTAGGAGTACTCGGTTGATTTTCAATTGTGCTGCCACCTATCGTGCCATTTCCTGCATTATCCCATGAATTATCGTTATCCGTATCCGGCTTATTCTCTATGGTATTACCTTCCAAACTGTCCTCACTCATATTCCAAGAAGATAAATCTTTGAAGGTCACATTGATTCCATCTTCCGACACCTCAAGTTCCATACCTTTTGCGATACCTTGTCCCAGAGTCAAATCTTCTCCGAGTATATACGTATAGGTACGTTCATCCGGTAAGGTTACTTCCATAAATTCCGTTCCCGCAGTAATAGTCTGTGGAACAATCAAAGCCTTACCTTTGGCTGTAGCGCGTACTACAGTACCTTTTTCTACATTTTGCAAGTTTAGATACTTGATTATAATATTGTTGTAACTTACACCGGGTAAGGTGGAACTCAAATCACATACTATTTGGGTGTTACGATGACGGAAAGAAATATCAGAAGCAGAAAAAGGAACATCCTGTGTCACCACTTCCAAGTGATCGCTTTCCCAATATCCACTACCGCTTTGGTCTGCTTTTACTACAGGAATTTCCGGCTTGACACCTTCATTATAAGGATACCAAGCATTTACGGTCAGTTCTGTTTTATCACCCCAGTAGAACGGGTCTGAAGAGGTCAGGTTGCCCATTTCATCCACAGTATAAGGCTTCACTATACCGTCTATCTCTATCGCTACGGTACGATCGGCAAGACCTGCCCAATTGTCATTGGTTGTCAAGCGAGTATCAGCTCCGGCAGTCTGCATCGGTACAAATCCGGCAGTAAACTTTACTTCCGCCCCATCAGCTCCCTGCGGCGCTTCATCATCTCCGCAAGAAGCCAGGAAAAGAGCTAAAACAGCTGTCAGTAAAAATTTTCCTTTTATCATACTATTCGATTTAAATAATCTCGTTAACATCAGAGTTTCATTGTTTTGAAGTAAGATACGGATAAGCGGAACATACCGCTCAAAGCCGTATTTACTTTTTGCTATATTAATACCTCTTAGGTTCTTCTCTATTCGTAATAAAACATAAGCGTACTATAACCAAGTTGGTCGAGCGCACCGCCACTGCCGCCGTATTGTTCCGGTCCGGCATCGGGGCGAAGACGAGAAGCGAATTCACCGCAATATTTGGCAGACATCCCCACTTTCTTACAATGTCCGTACCACAAATCCCATATAGGGCGTTTACCGCCACGACCTGTTTCCGCACCGTTACTGCGCAATTCTACCGCCGAAGGTTCGTCCATTTGTTCGTCACAATAAAAATAAGCCGTATACGGGAATCCTACGCGTGTATAGCTGAACCATTCGTTATTGCCACCCGGTACCTGACCTGCAAACTCCGGTTTGAAGACATTGTATTTGGCTACATATTCAGCCATCGCCACTACACGGCCGTTATCATAAGCAAATAAGTCTTCACCGATATTATACGCCATCTTACAGAAATACCCCATCAATGCACAGCATAACATGGCGTGTCCCTGGTCGCGACCGGACTCCTGACATTGTCCCAGCTTCTCGCCCGAACCGTCCGGATCATCATACAAATGCAGTACGGCGGCATTCACATTGCCCGGACCTATACCATTCTTGAAATATTGGATTACCTTATTTATCATTTCCTGATTATCGCTCAAAATACCGATAGAAAGGATGGCGGTCATTTGCGCCAGATCCCAGTTGAGCCAATAATGGTCGGCTGTATTATTGTGACGGACAAGAAAATCGTCTGCCATAGCATAGAATGTGCTTTCTATCCATTGAACGAAAGTCTTAAACTCTTCCGTCTCACCCCACTTATCATATCCTCTCAGGATTTCGGCGGCATTGGCGAGCTGATAAGCCTGAATAGCTATCAACAGTTCGTTCGGGTCTATCAAACTACCGTTCTCACGATAAATGCCCTTACAATTCTTTGCCCAAGCATTCAAAATGGATTTGGCGGCGTCACCATATTCTTTCTTATCGGAAAGTTTCCAGCGTAAGGCCAATTGATAAGCCGCGGCGGCATCATTTGCCAGATTGGTATAATTTACGTAATCAGGATGTTCATTTTCCCAATTGGTCTTATCCAAACGTTTCAACCATTCCACAGGATCGGCCTGATAAGCAGGATTTGCAAATTTACTGCTTTCCAATGACGCGTAAGCGTCCGCCCAAGGTTGCGCAGAAGCGGCAAGCTTTTCTTTTACATACGTAAAATCGGCTTCCGAGTGCAACATACACGGATGATTCAGTGTAAATTCTATCTTTTCCGGTGCCTCCCATTCATCAAAGTTAATGGGAGCGCCGTCCTCTATCTCTGTACATGAGCAGAAACTCAATGCAGCGGTAACCGCCAATGTATAAATAAAGTCCATCTTCATATCTTCTGTTATTTTATTCTATATGATTATAACTTATCATTCTTATTTATTTGCCGCAATTTGATCTTCGGCAAACTGAACAGCTTCTTCCTCTGATGCAAACGTACGTATCCAATACATTTCGTACCGTCCGGTGGGAAGCTCAACCGGCATCATATCAGCAATCTTTATTTGGAAAGTGGTAAAAGTCACTTCTTCTTCCGTAAATTTATTAAGCGATTTCACATCATAAACCAATAGTTTGGTTCCGTCCGAAAGCGCTTTGCCTTTACTCAGTTTACTTTCTCCTTTCGTACCATTGCTTGCCACTAAGTCCAGCGTATACCCTTGTTTACTTATATCGGGAAGATTGGTGTGAAGAGCGATGACCGGATAATTGACAAGATCCATGATAACTTTCATGTTTTTAGTATCCAAAGTCAAGTCAGCACGTAACGCACCGGATGATTGTGTTGCAGTAGTCACTACCATACGGTCTTCGGTCACCTCAAAGCTCGCTCCTTTGGTACCCATGCCCCAGCCGTCGAAACCGCAAGCGGCATCCCATACCCACCAACCGGTAGTAACTTTCACCGTTGTAGCAGCCTTATTGCCCGTAGCACGGCAAGTACCCGTAACCGTAGCCTCACCAAAACCTACGGCTGTAACCTTGCCATTCTTCACCGTAACCACGTTTTCATCACTCGATTCCCAGTCCACCGAATTGGCAACGGCTATCTCCGGCACGAATGTACAACTCAATTTAGCCGTCTGATACATATATAAGGCAGGCAAATCTTCGATGGATATATCTTCGGCGTTTACTATCTCATTAATCACAAGCGGGAACTCACCCCGGTAGCCACTGCCATCATGAGTATAAGCGTAAATAACCACATTTCCCGGTGTAACGGCAGTTACCGTCCCGTCTTCCGCGACAGTAGCAATCGTTTCATCGCTACTGCCCCATGTAAGATAAGAATAGGTATGATTTTCAGGCAACAGCGTATAAGTCAGTTTCTGTTCATCACCCGGATAAAGAGAGGTAAGCGGATTGCCCTCATCATCTTTATTCGTCAACCGAATATCGGTAACTTCTATAATTTCGGGAATGACACTCACCGTAATCGTCTTCTCTGTGACATCGGTAACTCCAAAGCCTATAACAGGTTTTACCGTAATAACAGCTTCACCCTCGGTAAGCGCCGTGATTGTACCGTTTTGAGAGACAGCGGCCACTTTCTCATTAGAGGAAGTCCACATCACTTCTTTATCGGCGGCATCTTCCGGTGCAACCTTATATACAATAGTACTATCCATGCCTACGGCCAAAGGCAATTTAGAAGTCACTTTCAACTCAATGGAATTGATAAGCTGTTGTTCAGGCATACCCGTTGTAAACTCCTGCTCTTTATCGCAGGAAGCCAAAAAGAGACATCCCGTCAATGTACCGGCAAGCAGGAACTGATTCATATATATCTTTTTCATAACGCTTTTCTATTTTTATAAGTTTACCGCTTATTTATCCCAACCCGGATTTTGTTTCAAATTCGGATTCAATTGCAACTGGTCTTTCGGCAAAGGGAATAAATAATGTTTGTCCTGCCACTGACGGCCTGTTTCCATTACAATTACCCCTTCGCTGTTACGAGGATAAGGACATGCAGACCATTTGGCTTCAAATTCTGTTCCCGCCCACTTTACACCGAGTATATCTTGCGGCATTTCCGTTTCCGCAGTCTTCCAACGCTTCAAATCATCCAAGCGGAAACCCTCATGGAACAACTCGACAGTGCGTTCGCGACGGATTTCTTCACGCATGCTCAATCCGTTGTCATTCACAAGCTTGTTGGTCAGCCCCGGCATATTGGGATTTACACGGGTACGGACAAGATTCAGGGAAAGATTCAAATCCGTATCCTCTATTTTCCCGTCACGTTCATAAACAGCCTCAGCATAGTTCAGCAAAACCTCGGCGTAACGGATAACCGGATAATCAAAGCCCTCAAAATTATCTTTCACCAAGCGTTCGGAAGCCCACTTCTGATTATGATAACCGGTTCCGCTGCTGGGAGTAAAGTTTTTGATAGCCGCATTGCTTTGGTCGGAAGCATCATTCCATGTCAGGCGGCATCCCGGATTACTGTTGTTCCAGAAATAATCTCCCGGTTTGGCAAGCGTATAGCGCATACGGTTGTCACGGTTCTCCCATTCGGAAGTCAGCGTCGCATATTCCTGGAATTGTGCATTCTTCACACCATTCATGTAAATAGGAAGTCCGTTTTGGCAAAGGTACATATTGGCGAACTTACGGCTCACCCATACCATATTAATCAGATTAGTCTTCGTGATGTTCTTGCCGATAGGAGCCAAAGACTCATCGTAGCGACGCGCAAAGATATATTCTTTGTTAGCGCTTTTTTGTATACCGGCCGGATTGGATTTGGCATCCTCAAGAATAAACATATACTTCTGCGCCTTTTCTTTCAGGGCATCCGGCTTAAACAGACTGAACGTCTTACTGTCAATAACCTGTTTAGCCGCTTTTGCCGCAATATCCAACAACTCACGTCCCCGTTCTTCATTTCCACGGAACTTTTGCCAAGTACCTTCATAAAGAGCCACACGCGAGAGAAACGCCCAACACCCCTCACGACTGATACGTCCCGCATCATCCGTAGTCAGCTCAGCAAAACGGGGTAACATAGGAGCGGCTATTTCAAGGTCTTCTATGATAAAATCAGCCACTTCGCTACGGTCGTTCTGAGCTACTCTCAATTCCGGTGAAGTCACATCCAAAGGTTGGGTAATGATGATGGCGTCACCATAGAACTGCAACAAATCAAAATAGGAATAGGCACGAAAGAAATAAGCCTCGCCTACATACCGCGCAATATCCGCGGGAGTGGAATATTTCTCCGCATTCTGTAACAACAAGTTAGTACGCCGGATATGCGCATAACAGGAGCCGTAATTGCCATCGGACTCTTGCACCGAGTTAGAACCGTTGCTGAAACGATTACGGTCGTCGCGACTTGTGAAAAGGTCGGAATTATAATCCGAGTGTAACGGCTTGGTCGAGTTATTGTCCAACGAGCCGAAATCACGTGTCCAACCGTAGAACTGATTGGCAAACAACTGGAACTCGGAAGGAGAACTCCATAAATTGGATTCGGCCAACTGGTCTTTCGGTTCTAAGTCGAGGCAGGATTGGGACAGGATTCCCATTACCGCCACTGCCAAAATAGCTTTAATCTTATGTAGTTTCATAATAATCTGTTTTTAGAAAGTTAAGTTTAAACCGAACGTAACATTGCGCGTAAACGGGTAGCGACCGTAAGCTGTTACCTCACGCGAGGCTTCCGGGTCCCAACCGTCACGTATCTTACTGGTTTCCCATAAATCCGACCCCGTTACATAAACACGCGCATAGGTCAGGAACTTAGTTTTCTCCAGCCATTTAGCCGGGAAAGTATACCCTAAAGAAATATTCTTCAGACGCAGATAGTTACCATTCTCCACCGACCAGGACGAACAACGGTAGTTATAAGTATTAATCTGATCGACATTCGTATAAGTCGGATAGTAAGCGCCCGGATTTTCCGGCGACCATACATCTCCCACCGAGAAATTCGGAGAGTTCAGATGCGGCTTCATTACAGGAATACGCCATGCGTCATTGCTTTTATTGGAACTACCGGTACGCCATATAGTACGCTCTCCCACACCCTGGAATACGACAGAGAAATCAAAGCCGTTCCAGTTCAGTCCGCCATTGAAAGAGAAAGAGATTTTCGGGTCATCTGTTCCCAAATAAACGTAGTCCTCCTCGGTCAACTTACCGTCACCGTTCACATCTTCATACATATTATCACCCAAACGCAGGTTGGTAGGCATATCAATGGTATTATTGCCGGTATAACGGTAAAGGTATTTCTCCAATTGCTCTTCATTCCGGATTTTGCCTGCATACTTCAAGCCGAATACGGAGTTCAACGGATAACCCTCACGGTCGGAACGGACACCGTCCGTAATCGTTGCGCTTCCGCCATTGTCGGTCAGTATATTGGTTGTATAGGTAAATGTTCCACCGATACTGTAACCCACTTTACCAATTTTATCCGACCAATTAAGGTTTCCTTCAAAACCGTTGGCTTTAAAACTACCCACATTGGCGGTAGGAGCCTTATCGCCCAACGTTGCGGGATAAGACACATCAATCAGCATGTTTTCGCAGACTTTCCAGAAAAGCTCCGCCGTTCCTTTCAACCGGTTACCGAACAAGCCGAAGTCAAGACCGACATTGTAATTCTGAATGGTTTCCCACTCACGGTCCATACTGAGCAACTTACCGTTTGTATCGATATAGGAAATCTTTTCACCTCCTATCAAAGCGCCTTTATTCTGATTGAAGTTATAAAGCTGAATACCATCGTAACGGTCGATGCCGCCTTGATTACCAACCGTACCATAAGATACGCGCAGTTTCAAATCATCAAAGATATTAAGATTCTTAATGAGAGCCTCCTCGCTTAAACGCCAGCCGGCCGATACGCCCCAGAAGAACGCCCAGCGGTTTTCGGGTTGGAACTTGGAAGAACCGTCATAACGGAAGTTACCTTCCAGCAAGTACTTGGAAAGATAATCGTAGTTGACGCGGGCAAAATAAGAAAGTAACGCTTCCTGCCATTTCTCCGGTCCTTTATTGTTATCATTAACCAAAGTCACTTCTCCGATACCATTGATTATATCCAATGACGGCAGAATATTCTTAGCTTTGGTTGTGGTATAGTCATACTCCTTAAAACTATATTGCGTACCCAACATCACCGCAATATCGTGCTTGTCCGCGAAAGTCTGACTCCAGTTAGCATAAGCATTAAGGGTGTAAAGGTCTGTCTGGCTGTTGCTCTTGATATAGTTGCTTTCTTCCTGCTGAGGATTAGTCATTACTTTTTTAGTGCCGGCATAGTTATACCAATCAATAGATGTCCGTTGTATATCCCGCGTCGCATTGTTCGTGTTATAACCCAAAGTAGCTACCGCATTAAAATGTTCATTGAAAGTATACTTAAACATCTCGCTGATATTAATACCCGTAACTTTCAGTTTATTGTCGCCTCCCAGTTCGCAATACCAGTTGGGCGCTCCCCATGTACCCCAGGCATAAGGCTTTCCATCTGTTGTAGACGAAGGGAAACCCGGCTGCTGGGTAGAAGCCGTCAGCGCGGAACCGACTTGTGTAGGCGCTACCTGATCCTGACGGAAGAATGAAAGCACGGACTCTATATCAAACTTATCCGTCACATGGAAAGTATTATTCAAGCGGAGATTATAACGCTGGTTATTATTGTTACCCCATTTCAAATTACTATCATCGTACATATAGCGGCCGGACAAACGATAAGTCGTCTTTTCACCGCCACCGGATACGCTCAGCTCGTGAGAGGTAGACATTGCCGTACCCCACAGGATATGCTGCCAATCGGTATCAAAAAATACAAAGTCCGCAACATCGGTAAAAGCATTATTAAAGGGATTCACCGTATTATCCAAATCAATATAATGCCCCTTGTTTGCCTGAGCTAAAGCGGTATATTGCAGCCAAGTATCGTCTTCCGGTTTATAACCGTCGTTCAGTCGGGCTTGCGTAACGGCATTACACCATTGGTCCAAGGTCATCAGCTCCGGCTGAAGTCCGACAAACTTTGCAGTTACCGAACCGCCATATTCCACTTTCGCCTTACCGGCCTTTGCCTTTTTGGTCTGAATCAGAATTACACCACCGGCAGCCTTACTACCGTAAATAGCGGCGGAAGCATCTTTCAAGAAGTTGATAGACTCGATATCCGCCGGATTCAACTGGCTGAATGATTCCGATTCCACCCCGTCGATAATCACCAGCGGATCGGAATTGTTCTTGGAGAATGAACCGCGCAACTTCATATTCCAGCTTTCATCACCCGGCGCTGCCGAGTTACGGGTAATCACCACACCGGGTACCTGCCCCTGCAAAGCCTGTGCGGGACTGGAAAGGGCGCCTTTGTCTTTCAACATCTTATCATCCACCACTGTAACGGCTCCTGTCAGTGTTTCTTTTTTCTGAGAACCATAACCTACGACCACCACTTCCGCCAACACTTCCGAATCCTCACGCATTACAATCTTCTGAAAAGCTTTTGTGTCTGAAGCCGGAATTTCCACTGTTTTGTAACCGATATAAGAGATGACTACAACAGCATTCGGAGAAGAAACATTTAAAGTGAAATTACCGTCGATATCCGTTATCACTCCATTGGTTGTACCCTTTTCAAGTACACTGGCGCCAATTACGGACTCGCCTGTCGCATCAACGACCAGTCCTTTCACCGTGCCCGCCTGCATAACGGATTGCACACCTGCAGTCCCGGCAAAGGCAGGCAATGAAGCTCCTGCCGACAATGCGGTAACCAGCATGGCTGAAAAGAAAAGTTTTCTCGATGAGAACTTCAAGAAATCATTTTTCATACGTTTATAATTTAAAATTAACATTCTCGTTAGTACGCTATATTTATTATATACATTGTCTGATATATTCACGGACCTCATGCCGTCCGATACGCAGGTGGTTTTCCACCGTACGGTGTGAAAGGTTCAATTCCGAAGATATGTCCGCTATCGACTTATCCTCAAAACGGCTCATCGTATAAATTTTCCTGCGTTGAGTGGGAAGGACACTGAGTTTACGTTGTTCCAAAGCGGCTAAATCATCAGATATTATACGGCTCTCGGTATCGTTGGTACAAGTTTCAGCATGATCGTACATATAAGAGGAAATTTCCTGCTTCTTATAAAAACGACGCAAATAATCATTCACCAGATTGCGGGAAATGGTATAAATAAAAAATTTCACTGTATCGGGACGGAGCATCTGCTTGTATTCCATTAACCGCAGGAATACATCCTGTGATAAATCTTCAGCCTCTTCCCGGCAGTTTACCTTATGTAATATATACAGATAAACCTGGTTATGATAGCTTACATAAGAATCGGCTATTAATTGAGAAGTTGTCATCGTACTGTTTTCCATATCTCAGATTTTTGGGTTTACGTTTGTTTTACGAAAGCAAAGATATAGATACATACACAGATAACATCATTCTACCATGCCTAATAAATCTCGCTTAATCCTATTAGACTAAAACAAGCGTAAAACACAATAAAACAAAGATTTAAGAATTTGGGACTCCCAGTATCAACTAATAATTTGAGACTCCGGCAGTCATTTCAAGAATAAATTCCACGGTTATTCATTCGTTTTTCCGATACTGCGAATGTATTCATTGGGAGTAATGCCCGTGGCCTTTTTAAAGTAACGGAAGAAAGAGGCGCGAGAACTGAAACCGCAAAGTTCGGCAAGCGCGCCAAGAGTATATTTGGAGTATTCATCTTTAGCAATCAAATGTTTGAATTCAGCGATACGGTAATCGTTGATATAGTCATAGTAATTACGGTTCAGATGCTGATTAAAAAGATAGGACAGAGTATGGGCGGACGTCCCTATCATAGCCGCCAAATCCGCCACTTTCAAATCCGGATTTGTATAAGCCTTCTCACGATGCATGATATTCTCCAATTTCCCGGTGAGACGCTCGCATTCTTCAAGACTGATTTTACTGGTCTTGTACTTTTCTTCCGTGACAGCAGTCTTGGGCTCTACTTCGGCAACAGGCAAAGGCTCAACCGTTTTCTTTGACTTCCCTCTCCGCCTGTAAAAATAAAAAACGCACAAAAGCGACAAGACAATCAGAATAACCGCCCCCACAATCCAGGCCATAACCGGATAGGCAATATGTACCGCCATACTGATTTCCGAATCGGCCACACCGACACGCCGCACCTTAAAGCAATAATTGCCTGACGACAAATCATAATAAGTGATATCCGACCGCCCCATCAGCATCTGCCAGCCTTCTTCCTTACCTTCCAGCTTGCACTCATAAGACATATAACTGGGATCGGTAAAATTCAAAGCGGAAAAGCGAACCGTCAGATTGTTTTGCGAATTTTCCAAATCCACCCGCATCTTATCCTTATTCCATGCGGGCGCTACCGGATGTTTGCCGTTTACAAAGACATCTGTAATCCTCAAAGGGCGATTATGTTGCAGAAACTCTCCTTCGGCGTGAGTATTCATATAAATCAACCCTTTCGAGTTTCCCATCCAGATACGACCCTGCCCGTCTTTTACAGGCAGGCAGAATATAAAGATAGGACTGGGAATCCCGTCTATGAAATGATACAGGATAAACGTGTCCTTCTTGTCATACCGGTACAAGCCGTTGCTGGTACCGATCCATAGCCAGCCCTCATCATCTTCTATCATAGACATGCAATCCTTACCCTCGAGCAAGGTATTAGGCTGCAAATGGCGGAAATGATTCATCGACAAATCGGATATATACATAGGGCCTTTGTCCGGCAGGAAATAAAGCTGATGCGCGGAATCTTCAAATACGGTACGGATTTTCTCCTTATGAATAAATCCCTCCGGAAAGATATCCACTTTTAAACTTTCGGAAGAAGGGTCCCAGATGCACATGCCATTCTCCGTACAAACCCACCCCTTACGTGTAGAATCAAAGTAAATCTCATATACATTCCCCTCAGGCAGCTTAGAGTTGGCACTCGTATAATGGTTCAGCATCCTGCCGTCCTTATAGCGGAATAAGCCGACAGAGGTCCCTATCCATAAGCATCCTTCCGCATCAGACTTAATACAGAATATCTGCCCCTTGACAAAAGGTTGCGCCACGCGAGGCTCAAAATCACTAATGGTCAATGTTACAGGATCCAGCACATACATCCCGCCGCCATAAGTTCCGACATAATACTTCCCCTGAAAGGCATAACTACAAATAATCATACTGGAACGCAACTGCGGAGCGCTGAAACCGGCATACCTTCCCCGCTGCTCGTCAATAAAATATAAACCGTCACGAGAACCTATCAGTTTTTCACTTCCCCGGAAAGTTATGGTCCTTACAGGCATATCCTTTGTATCAAAATAAGGCGGATAACTGTACGTACGGAACAATTCGCTCTGATAAAGCGTATAATCCAATCCCAATTGATAGAAACCCACCCAAATCAACCCGTCCCTGTCCACCAGCAGAGAATACACCGAATTGGAACGCAAACTACCGCCTTTTCCGACTTCATGCTGGAAAGAACGGACTATCCTGCCCTGTTTCGTGGAAATAAAGTGCACCCCGTTGCCGTCCGTACCTACATACAACAAATCCTTCCCGTCACAAGACAAGGAAGATATTACATTGCAACCTACATCCAGATAAGAGTCGAACTTATGCGTACGGGTATCAAAACAAGCGATTCCCTGCCCCATCGTACCCAAATAGATAACCGGACCGATACGGGCGATATTGGTATACGAGCAAATATGCTTGTCTTCCACTATGAAATAATAAGGAACTATTTTCCGGTTTTCCAATTCCAGCGAGTAAAGTCCGCTCGATGTAGCCATCCATAAGATTCCGTTTTCTCCGAAACTCAGCCCGTTGATGATATTGGCAGCGGATAATACGTTGGGGTCTATCAGAATATGTTCCAACCGTCCTTGCCGGTAAATAAACAGCCCCGCCTCACTGCCGATGTAAAGTCCCCCCTTGCCGTCGGCCAACAAAGAACGGACACCGCATTTGATTGTTTCCGCAGCGATGGCATCCAGCTCGCGCTTCTCATGATTCACGCGCCACAATCCCATGCCATTTCCCATCCATATCTGGTTACCTTCCGTTTCGGCAATGGCATTGACACGCTTCAACTTTTCATTATTGCCTGAGACAGGATAACGTTTCAGGTGGACGCCGTCAAAACGCTCTAATGAAGTTCCCGTACCAATCCATACATATCCTATCGAATCTTTGTACAAAGCATTGACCACCAAATCGGAAAGTCCCTCGGTGACGGACAGGCCACGGAATATAGATGTCTGTGCGTAAGGAGCATAAGAAACCAACAGAACAAAAAGTGCTACTATATATCTGAGTGTTATGCTTTTCATACAATGTAAATTGGATTCCGTTGCCGTGACAACGCTACAAATATAAGGAAAAAACACAGTCCTTCCGCATTTCAATATCCATTTTAGTATTAAATACAGGCAAAGATTAAGAATCACTCAATTCAAAGCAGAAAAAAATTGTATATTTGCGCCCCAACCAACTTACAGGCACATGGCAGGTATCTACATCCATATTCCCTTTTGCAAGACACGTTGCATTTATTGCGATTTCTACTCCACCACCCGTAGCGAACTGAAAGGCCGCTACATCCATGCGTTGTGTAAAGAGTTGCAAATACGGAAAGAATATCTGAGAGAAGAGCCCGTCGAAACGATTTACTTTGGTGGCGGCACCCCTTCACAACTTGCGGAAGAAGATTTCCGGGAAATATTTGAAACCATCCGGAAATACTATGGAATGGAGCAGTGCCGGGAAATTACTCTTGAAGCCAATCCCGACGACCTGACCGAAGAATACGCCGTCATGCTGCAACGATTGCCTTTCAACCGTATCAGCATGGGAATACAAACTTTTGACGACGCTACCCTGAAACTGCTGAACCGCCGCCATAACGCAACGCAAGCCGTCAATGCCGTACATCATTGCCGCCGTGCGGGTTTCAACAATATAAGCATCGACCTTATCTACGGCCTTCCCGGCGAAACGGACGAACGCTGGAAACGTGATTTGCAACAAGCCGTCAGCCTTGACGTAGAGCATATCTCCGCTTACCACCTGACATACGAAGAAGGCACCCGCATCTACGAACTTCTGCAAACGCACCGTATCCGCGAAGTAGACGAAGAAAGCAGCCTTCGCTTCTTCTCCACCCTTATGGACACGCTTGGCAATGCCGGCTACGAGCACTACGAAATATCCAATTTCTGCCGTCCGGGCATGTATTCCCGCCACAATACATCTTACTGGAAGGGAATTCCCTACTTGGGTTGCGGTCCTTCGGCACATTCATTCAACACAGATACCCGTGAGTGGAACATATCCTCGTTGGAAGACTACATACATTCCATCGAAAACAATCACCGCCGGTTCGAAAATGAATATTTAGACCGTACCACCCGCTATAACGAATGTATCATGACCTCCATTCGCACCAAGCGGGGACTGTCCCTGAATGATTTGGAACGGGAATTCGGCAAGGAACTATGGCAATACTGTATGAATATGGCGTGTCCGCACCTCGATAGCGGAAAATTAGAAATACGCGACAGCCACCTCTGTCTTACCCGTAAGGGAATCTTTGTATCAGACAGCATTATGAGTGATTTAATGTTCATAGAAGATTGAAAGCCGTCCCCGGAGCAGACAAGCATATCTTTTTGTACACCAATATCTCTATTTTACTATCATATTAACACAGTTTTGTCTTTCATATTACATCCGCATTACAAAATAAAGCCGATTTTGCTCATTTTCATAGTCATTAATTGATGTAAATCAAGAAATGAAGGTGCAACCCGCACTTTTCCTTCTATTCATTTTTGTGTTATAAAACATATTCCTATATTTGCATAGGTAAAAAGAAAAAGCTAAGCGCTTACAATTGTTTTCAGTAGGTATTAGATTTATTATTAGATTAGTTTTTAGGTATAACAATTAAAAAGTAGGTATTATGAAACGTTTAGGATTAAC
>ENA-ORTP01000584-ORTP01000584.1-human-gut-metagenome-genome-assembly--contig:-NODE-584-length-44368-cov-9.806468_pt1 | contig 44368 bp, 41 predicted proteins | sample MGYA00241913_ERZ509190 | MGnify/ENA primary metagenome ERZ509190 (study PRJEB26280, sample SAMEA2338839) | human gut metagenome | biome: human gut; feature: human-associated habitat; material: faeces...
CGCCGAAGAGCGGTTTCATACGTTAGCACGGGGTTGGCTTGCCTACCCCGTGACATCAATGCACGCACATCTACCGCCGAAGAGCGGTTGTAGAAACGTCATCCTGGCAAAACCACCTTATGAGGCACATCTACTAAATTGGGCATGCCCAAACTCTACAAATCTTCCCCATTTGCCTGATTAAGGCAATTATCATAATACATTAATATAGAATACCTTTCATATTGTTTGTTTATCATAAACCAAACCGTCCGATTCATAGCCCCCAAATAAGGATCTTCGTCACTGCCTTTTTGAAAAAACGCAGCCTGGTATCTCTTTTGGTTTACAAGCATTTCATAAGAAATACTCTCATCTTCTGGAATGGATTGATCCGTGCCAAAATACCTTGGATTCGCCAGAAATTGAGCGCACAAATTATTAAAACGAATTTTTATGTCTGCTTCACTACATGAATGTGCGTCAAACACACAAACTCTAAAAACCTTTCGGTTATTGCACACAACCGAGACCTCAACGTCTTCGCCATTGAACTCACCTTCCAAAATGTCTCGATTATAGCTACTTGTCTCAAATCCTTTCGCTTTAATCTTTTGAACCATTTCTGCCTTTGTCCCATCAACCGGGATTCCAAGAAATTTAGTTACCTCTGTTTGGGCGTTGACAACTAAAGCCATCACGACTGAAAACAAAAGAGTTAATACCTTTTTCATAGCAATTTTTGTTAGATTTATATTACTGCACAATTTTACGAAAAAAAACGGAACAATCAAAATTTTTCTCTCATTAGCAGCAACTTTCCCTTAAAAAATCAAAACGCGGCGACACGTTTTGCATAATCTGCGTAACTTTGCGGCGGAAATGAAGAACAAGAGCCACATACTAATCCTGTTGCTCGTGTCGATGATGATTACTTACGTCGGCGCGGGACAGCTTGTGGCGCAATGCCGGCACACGGGAGTGGTGGAGGCGGTCGACGCCCACGACTCCTGCGACGGATGCTGCCACAAGCAGCAGAAAAAGTGCATGACGCTGTCGGTGAAGAAAATCTCATCCGCCGTAGGGCAGCAACACGTCTCTGTGGAGAGTCCTGCGCCTTCCGATTTGCCGTTGGCGCTGCTTACAGATTTCTTTGCGGCGACCCGCCCTGTCGAGCTGCCGAAAGAGTTTGCCACTGGCGAGTCTGAAAAATCGCCGCCACGGCGGTATCTCTCATTCATTCAAGTGCTTCTGATTTAGCGGTGCGGCTTCAAGCAGGCGGCAACGCCCCTGCCTTATTGTCTACATACCGCAACAATTCAAAAGCATATATACGAATGAAAATCAGAATATTATCATTGTTTATCACTATTTCGGCGATGGCTTCGGCACAGACGCCAGCCGACACTATTGCCGACCAATCGCTCCACGAGGTGACCGTGAAGGCTCGCCGTCCGGGCGTTACGAATCTCGACGGCGCACTCAACGGACACAACATCAGCCGCGCCGAACTCTTCAAGGCGGCGTGCTGCAACCTCGGCGAGAGTTTCTCGACAAACCCTTCTGTCGACGTGTCATACAACGACGCAGCCACTGGAGCGCGGCAGATAAAGCTGCTGGGGCTGGCTGGCACATACGTGCAGATGCTCACAGAGCAGCTGCCGAATTTCCGCGGCGCCGCCACTCCCTACGCGCTGGGCTACGTGCCCGGACCGTGGATGAAGAGCATACAGGTGTCGAAGGGCAGCGCGTCGGTGAAAAACGGATACGAGTCGATCACCGGACAAATCAACGTTGAATATCTAAAGCCGGAGGACGAGCAGGCGGTGGAGGTGAATCTCTTCGGCGACTCGAAGAGCCGCATCGAGGCCAATGCCGCAGCCAATCTGCACGTCGGCGAACGCGCAAGCGGAAACCTGATGCTGCACTATGAGAACAGCATCAACAACCACGACGAGAACCACGACGGGTTCTACGACAAGCCGCGCGTGGAGCAGTACAACGCGCAGTCGCGATGGCTCTGGAAGGGCGACCGCTACATCTTCCACGGAGGGCTGTCGGGGCTGAAGGAGAAACGGCGGGGCGGACAAACCGGACACGGCATGGCGGCTGAGACTCCGCTGTTCGGAATCACCGTCAACACCGACAGATATGAGGCATACGCCAAAAATGCCTTTATCATAAACCCAGAACACGCCACCAACGTTGCTCTGATGGCTTCGGGGTCGATGCATGAGACTGACGCCGTTTTCGGCGGGAAAACATACTACGCCAACGAGAAAAACGCATACGTCTCGCTGATGTTCGAGACAAACTTCTCGAAGCGCCACAACCTCAGCGCCGGACTGAGCCTCAACCACGACTATTTCGGGCAGCTCTACAGGCTATCGCACTCTGCCACCAACGCCACACGCGATAATGAAAAGGAGACCACTCCCGGTGTCTACGCACAGTATACGCTGACTCTCGGCAAGACTCTGACAGCAATGGCGGGAATACGCGCCGACCACAGCTCGGTCTACGGCACGTTTGTCACGCCGCGATTCCACATAAAGTATGCGCCGTCGAGCCTCGCAAGCTTCCGCCTGTCGGCGGGCAAGGGCTACCGCACGGTGCATGCCCTCGCCGAAAACAATTACCTTCTCGCTTCCGGACGACGCCTTGCCGTCGACCCACTGAAACAGGAAGCAGCGTGGAACTATGGCTTCAGCGCGGCGTTAAGCATTCCCATTGCCGGCAAAGCACTGAAGGTCAATGCAGAATACTACTATACACACTTCTCTGAGCAAGCCGTAATCGACTACGACACCAACCCTTCCGAGATACGCATCACAAACCTCAACGGCGGAAAGTCGTTCTCCCACACCATGCAGGTCGACGCCACTTATCCGTTCTTCCAAGGGTTCTCTGTCACTGCCGCCTACCGTCTCAACGACGTGCGCACCACCTTCGGCGGAACGCTGCGCGAGAAACCGCTGACAAGCCGCTACAAGGCTCTGCTCACCGCCTCCTACAAGACGGCTCTTGACCTGTGGCAGTTTGACGCCACGCTGCAAATCAACGGCGGCGGACGCATGCCGGAGCCATATACGCTCGGCGACGGCTCGCTGTCGTGGCAACGACGCTTCAACGCCTATCCGCAACTGAGCGCGCAGGTGACACGCTGGTTCCGCCACTGGTCGATATACGTCGGCGGTGAAAACCTCACAAACTTCAAGCAGAAAACCCCGATAATCGCCGCCTCCGACCCCTGGAGCGAACGCTTCGACCCTACAATGGTGTGGGGACCTGTCCATGGATGGATGCTCTATGCCGGCGTGCGCATAAACTTCGGAAAATTATAAACTCAAATACATTATATATTATGAAACGTTCTGTTTTAGCCCTCGCGATGGGGCTGATTGCCATCACAGCCATGGCAAAGACCATCAAGACAACTGTGTTCACCACCTCGCCGCAGATGCACTGCGAGAACTGCGAGAACAAAATCAAAGGCAACCTGCGCTTTGAAAAAGGTGTGAAGAAAATCGTGACCGACATCGACAGCCAGACCGTCACCGTCACCTACGACGCCGACAAGACCTCAGTCGACCGTCTGATGAAGGGATTCACCAAATTCGGATACACTGCCCGCGAGCTGAAGCCCGGCGAGACGGTCACTACCGACTCTGATGAGGAATGCCCCAACATGTAATAAACGGCTGCCGACTCCAACGCGCCGCATCCACTCCGATGCGGCGCGTTTTTTTTGACGGCAAACAACTTTGATTTGACCGATGTCATAGTTACCTTTGCAACATATAATATAAACCGCTATGGAAAAACCCGTAATCATACTTTCGTGCGACGTCGACGAGCGCGACCGCATGCGAATGCGTCAGGAATATTTTGAAGCCGTCATCGAAGCCGGCGGAGTGCCGGTGGTGATGCCGCCGCTGATGCTGCGTTCACAAATCGACGAGTGGCTCGACCGCATCGACGCCGACGCCCTGATGCTCACCGGAGGCTGCGACATCGACCCGCAAACCTTCCGCGAGACGCCCGTGCGCGGACTCGGACGAGTGTCGCTGCAGCGCGACGTCTACGAGCTCGGCCTGCTCGAAGCCTGCATGCTGCGCGGCATGCCTGTGCTCGGAATATGCCGCGGACTGCAGGTAATCAACGTGGCGCTCGGAGGATCGCTCTATCAAGACATGCTGTCGCAGATGGGGACGGAGTTTGCCAAGCACCAGCAGAAAGAGCCTACGGAAGTGGCGACCCACGAAGTGGCGTTCATTGCGGGGTCGATGGCTGAAAACCTTTTTCAAACGCAATTTCTGCCAACCAACAGCCACCACCACCAATGCGTGCACCGCGTTGCCGACGACCTCACCGTCAGCGGCACTACAGTCGACGGCGTGGTAGAGGCGTTGGAATGGCCTGAGAGAGAAATTTTTGCCGTGCAGTTTCATCCGGAGCGCATGCGTGACGGCACCCCCACGATGTGCGGTTTTTTCAAAAACTGGATAGAACGCGTGGCGGCTGTAGCAAGCAACAAAAAATCAGAAATTGCCAAAAACAACTGAAAAAACGCTTTGTTTTTTGCACAACGGCACTACTTTTGTGCAAAAAAATGCGGTTTTTAGCCTAAATATTTTTCTATTAGAATAATAATTACTTACTTTGCACGTCTAAAAAAGAAACAAAAGAATTTATTAATCTAAAAAATTTAAAAGTTATGTCTGAAATTGCAGAAAGAGTAAAGGCTATAATTGTTGATAAACTGAGTGTAAACGAATCAGAAGTAACACCGGAAGCAACATTTGCTCAGGACCTCGGCGCAGATTCTCTCGACACTGTAGAATTGATCATGGAATTCGAGAAAGAATTCGGTATCACAATCCCTGACGATCAGGCAGAAGGTATCAAAACTGTAGGCGACGCTATCGCATACATCGAAAACGCTAACAAATAATTTATCCCCTAATGGAACTTAAAAGAGTTGTTGTAACTGGATTGGGCTCAATCACGCCTATCGGCAACGATGCCGAAACTACGTGGAAAAACGCAGTGGAAGGTGTCAGCGGAGCCGGTCCTATTACGCATTTCGACGCCTCTTTATTCAAGACGCAATTCGCCTGTGAAGTAAAGGGTTACAACTCTGCCGACCATTTCGACCGCAAGGAAGCCCGCAAATATGACCTCTACGCGCAATATGGCGTTATCGCTGCCCGCGAGGCGGTGAAAGACGCCGGCCTCGAAGAATTCGAAGGCTTGAACAAAGACCGCGTAGGCGTTATCTTCGCTGCTGGCATTGGTGGATTGCACACTTTCGAGGAGGAAGCTGGCTACTACGCCATGAACAAGGACAAAGGCCCGAAGTACAATCCATTCTTCATCCCTAAAATGATTGCCGATATGGCTGCAGGTCTCATTTCGATGACCTACGGCTACCGTGGACCGAACTACGCAACCGTTTCGGCTTGCGCTTCGTCAACCCACGCGCTTATCGACGCTTACAACACCATCCGTCTTGGCAAGGCCGACGCCGTTGTCACTGGTGGTGCGGAAGCAGCAATCTTCCCTGCCGGTGTAGGTGGCTTCAACTCAATGCACGCTTTGTCGACACGCAACGACGATCCGGAGCACGCTTCCCGCCCATTCAGCGGCTCGCGCGACGGTTTCGTTATGGGTGAAGGCTCGGCTTGCCTTATCTTTGAGGAATTGGAACACGCTCTCGCCCGCGGCGCCCACATCTATGCTGAGGTTGCCGGTGGCGGTATGTCGGCAGACGCTTATCACCTCACTGCAACCCACCCTGAGGGTCTGGGCGCAAAACTCGTGATGAGCAACGCTCTCGAAGACGCTGAAATGAAACCTGAAGACATCGACTACATCAACGTGCACGGCACGTCGACTCCTGTAGGCGACCTGTCGGAGGTGAAGGCAATACAAGGTGTATTCGGCGACCACGCTTACAAACTTAACCTCAGCTCGACAAAGTCGATGACCGGACACCTCCTCGGTGCAACCGGAGCTCTCGAGGCTATGTTCTGCGTAAAGTCGGTACAAGAAGACATCGTTCCTCCTACAATCAACCACGAGGACGGTGACAACGATCCTGAAATTGACTACAACCTGAACTTTACATTCGGCAAAGCCCAAAAGCGCACTGTCAATGCCGCTCTCTCAAACACGTTTGGTTTCGGCGGACACAACGCTTGTATCATTATGAAGAAATACAAAGGCTAAAAGCCGTGAACGTTTACGAACGGATAAAACTTTTCATAAAGCTCCTTCTCTCCAATGAGAAGGAGCTTTATTCTTTTTGTGCGGATCTGACGGGATTCTGCCCACGCGTAATAGCAATCTACCGGCAGGCGCTGACCCTCCGACCCGCCAACGCGCCAGCAATCAACGGCACCGTCGTAGGCTCCGTCTCGGGATACTCCAAGCGCGAAGCCCACCAACACGCGGCTGAAGCCGCCATTAAAACCCTAAAACACCGAACAAAATAATAACAACGCACCGCACAACAACATTCCCCTTCATCCAATTGCAAAGGGCTCACTCCTCCCTCGGAAAAACTTGCTTGTAAAATGGACTATGCACAAGAAAATCCACTTTTTTGTACATATAAGAACAACTATGCACAAGAAAACGAGATTTCTTGTGCATAGTTTAGATATAATGCTTGCGAAAAGCCTATTTGTTGTGCATACTACTTTTGGTCATCTTGTTCTGAAACATTCAAGAACACTTCCACCAATTGTGTGTTGATGTAGTAGTTATGCAAGCCGACTTTCTCTTTGTGTAGCAGACCTGCATCTACTATCTGTTGGAGATATTTCAATGCGGTGTTGCGTGTTACTTGCATATCACGCTCAATATATTCAATCTTCGTGTAAGGATGTGAGAACAGGTTGTTAATCAACTCATGCTTGTATTGTCTACCGAAGAGAGGTCGCAATACTTTCTTATACTTACCCATCAAAGTATCAATAGCTTTCACAAGTCGGATTGTTTCGTCTTCGGTTTCCTCCACGCCTTTGAGCATGAACAATATCCATGCCTCCCATTCCTCTGCATTGTCAGTACCCTTATCACGTATTGCTTGGATAAGGCTATAATAGACTGTTGATACACTGCACCCAATGATGTGGGCGATTTCTTTTTTCTTCACTTCTTTTTGCAGTAAGGCAAAAATTTGCGACCTTTGCTGAGAGGTTAATTGTTTGTACATTGCAATACAAAATTAATTAATCTTTGGGAGACTTCGGTCTCTTTTTTTTGTATTGCCAATCTTTTGCCTGTGATTCCTTGAAAAACAGGGACGCTCATGGGGGCTTTGCGCCCCCGCTGCTTGGCTTCCCCGCAGTGTTTTTCTTAGTCTTTTAACTATGATTTTTTCGCACTTCGTTTTGGAATCTACAGCGCGGCGGTTTCGGTGAAGAATGAGCCGGATCCGCGCGACGCATCGCCCTAAATTATGCCTTGTGGTAACGAATTACATCTCCCTTATCATTTCTATACATATCAATGTATTGAAGATTGCTTGGGTTGATGGATCCTGCAAAGTGGAAGAAAAAAGTTCGTTTACCATCTTTTGAGTCTCCTCGCAAAGTAGAAGAATCAATTATCTTAACACGCCCGACCACCAGAGGGTTGTAAGGCGGAATCATTAACTCGAAGGAATGCTCGTCGTATTTGTAATAAATGTCACGCTGTGTTGGACTATCCATTACAGCCTCGCCGTTTTTACATAAGCTATTTCTCGGCGAGGAGAAGATATTATAATTTTTTTCTGAACCTATTTTATGTGAACGCATAAAATAGGTTTTTATGTAGCTGCCGTAATCAGAACATAGCTGAATGTTCATCTTGTAACCGCCAACCCCGTAGTCTTGCTCTTCTTGTCCATAGAAGCCCTCGCCATATTTAATCATGTAAGAGAAGACCTTATCTGCGACATTAAAGTTGCCTGAGCGAATTTTATCGAGGAGACCATCAGAAAGATAGTCTAACTCGAAATCTATCTGATATGTATCTTTTAAGTAGAGGAAAGCCGCAAGATAGATAGCCTCGGCTTCTAAGGCTTTTGTGCTTAGCTCCTGATGTTTCTTTAAGTCAGCGACACTTTCTTTGACGTATTGTTCTACGGGATCCATGGATGACCCGGAGAAACTACCCTGAGGTCGTTTCTCGGAAATCGATGACCCCGCCCCATCGTCTCTTAAAGATGATGAAGCATTGTCATCATCTTTTTTGTTGCCGAAAAGGAATTCAAAAAAATCCATTTCATTTATAAGATTTATAGTTTAACACTCTTTTTCTTACGGCGGAATAGTTATTGCGACATTCGTGGAGTAGAATTTTGAAAAGAGATTCAACTTCACTCGTAGTAAAACAGTCCTCTCCAGACGCAATTAATCGATAAAACTCATTTGCTATATCGATAGCTTGAAAATGTTTTTCGGTTACTATTTCGCTATATGTTTTATCTTCTATTTCTGCATATCCACCAGAACCATTTGGCCTTGTCGAACCATGCTGATAAAATGTAAGAGACTTTATGTTATATTTCCAACCAGAAGAAGTGGAAATATATTCAGCAGTTTCGTTACAATAGTGTGCGTAATATGTATCTGAAATATAGAGCAAATCCGGATTGATTGGAAAGGGCATTACAAAGCGAGCCAATGGACTAAGGACTATTGAAGCTCGGTTTACATATGCTTCATGCTGAAAGATTTCATCTTGGGCGACACAAGCCAATTTTGTAAGATAGAGATAGTCATACATAAAAATCTTTCGACGCAATTCCAAATTCTCATCAGGACACATCAATAACAACAATCGGAATGTGTTCACAGCACCGGCCAATCCGAGCTCACTATTCCAATATCGATTTGGAAAAGTCATAAGTTGCTTTAAGCTTCGATAAAGGAAATTTAGGGCGTCAGATAAATTTTGGCTATAAATGTAAATTCCTGCGACATCTGCAAGAATATAAGGATGGTCGTAATCCTTGTATTCAAGGATTATGGAGTTTAATAAAAGAGTAGGAATTTCAAACAAAGGCAATGATATTCCTATTGTTCGCCAAGGCGAATTCAAATCCTTGAATTTGGGATTTTTGCTTTGAGCCTTTTGGACTTTCAAGATATAGTCCAAAACATAAGAGTCATCGATACACAAGCTTTTATCTATTTGTGTAATCTCAGCTGACGGATTATGCAAACAAGACTTATGCAATGCCATTCCCAACTCAATTATAAGAGAAGTGATTTTATCATTGCATATCTTGTTGGTATAGAAATCAAACATCATAGGAAAAAGCCAATCGCCTTTTCTCTCTTGAAAGCAAAGAGGATGCTCCTGAGCAAATTCTGTAAATGCACAGGGGTCTTCAGCCTCAATTCTTTGGAGAATCTCTTTTATGAATTGACTATCTTCCATTATTATGTCCGGATGCTCGATATATTATATCAACGCGATTGTATCTGATTTCTAGGGAAGAAAGAACAGCCTTTCTCTGATAGCAAAGTTACAAAATTTTCTTGAGATATTTACACGATGCCAGACGTCATGATGTCGAAGGTATCGTGGAACGGGAACTTTTCGCATCCGATGAACAACGTATCGAAGGCGTCTGAGCCGTCGGTGCGATGTTCAAGCAAGTCCTCCTCGGACTCTGCGAGCTTCTCCCCCGACTTATCCTTGCAGAAGCCGTTGCGGTCTCGGCTGACACCGGCTGACTGAATGGCAAGGATGAGGTCGGGGTTGTTGGAGCGGTTGAAGAAGGGCATCTACGTGGTGACTGCGACAACACCCGAAGGCAAACGCGTGGCAAAGAAAATCGCTCTATAACAACCTCGTTCTTTATCTTCCCAGCCTCACGCCGACACAGACGGAGAGGGGCGTGCGGCGCCGTGCATTGTCTGAAATTCAGCAATTTTCCCGGTTTATGGCAAAAAAACCGCATAAAATTTTTATCAAAGGATATAATCTATTAATTTTGCAGTTCGTGAGATAAACCGAAAAAATAAAAAAAACAAAATAAAAATGGCAACAACAGACAAAAAACAAGCCACTCGCACAACGATCGACGAACTCAACGAGAAACTGTCGTCGGCGGAACAGAGTGTTGAGAAGAACAAGAAAAAAATCCTTTACGCCGTAATCGCTGCCGTGGCTGTAGTGGCTATCGGCTTCTGGGCATACTACGGCTTCTACCAGAATAAGGTGAGCGAGACCAAAGAATTGGTTGGAAAAGCCGACGCCGCAAAGATGGAAGGTCAGGACTCTATGGCGCTGAAGCTCTACAAGCAGGCTGCCGAGGGATATGGCAAGTTTGCAAACCGCGCAAACCTCGAGGCTGCAATCATCCTCTTCAACCAGGGCAAGGCTGCCGACGCTTTGACCTACCTCGAAGCCTACAGCTCTGAGGAGTCGCTCATCGGCTCTATGGCTCAGACTTTGAAAGGCGACTGCAACGTGAACCTCAAGAAATATGACGACGCTGTGGCTTGCTACGAAAAGGCTGTGAAGGTGGCTGACGGCAACAAGATGCTCGTGCCTTTCGCAATGTACAAGAAAGCAATCGTGCTCGCCGCTCAAAACAAGCATGCGGAAGCTGCTAAAGTCTTTGAAGAAATAAGCAACCAATATCCTGCGTTCGCTCCTCACGGACAGGGCGGCCTCGACATCCAGAAACTTATGGAGCAGGAGAAATTCCGCGCCGCTGGCGACAAATAAGACAGAAGGTAATATTAATTTCTTTCATAAAAGAAACGGGCTGGGTTCTTCGGAATCCAGTTCGTTTTTTATTTCTCCTCATTTTCACATTTTGGATGTTTCATACAAGAAAGTAAGCGTTTGGTGCTGGAGCAGCACTACAAAAACCAACTTCACCGGCGGCGCAAGCGCAAAATGGCCGGGAGAGCGCGCCACTATGATGGGCAAGGCTGCAAACGGCAACTTGATTTGGAAATGGACATTCACAGGCACCGTCGACACTTCCGACATGCCTACCCACATCATCTTCAGCAACGCCGGCAGCCCACAGACAGACAACCTTGAGTTCAAGAACGGCGGCTACTACACCATAAACGGCGTTGACCACGTAGTTAATCCGACAACTTCCTCTGTCGACGGCAACGCGAGCGCATCGCTGAGAGCGTATGCCTACAACGGAACTATCTTTGTAATCGCCCCCGAAGCAACCACGGTGACCATCTCTTCTATCGACGGTCGCACATTCACGCAGCCTGTCGAACAAGGCGAAAACCGCATCGTAGGCTTCGGCAAGGGCATCTACATTGTTGAAGGACAAAAAATAATCCTATAAATTCAAAAATTTCGGAATGTGGCAGTTTTTAAGCTAAGATATTAACTCATAGCAGATTAACGATTTTAACAATATTTCCTACTGCTAAATTGAGATACCCAATGTTTAAAAAATGTTACATTCCGAAAAAAAATAAGTACATTGCGCTTGCACCACAAAAATAGGTTGTATCTTTGTACTGTTTTTGAAGCAAAAAATTGTTTTATTATTAAAATTTAGAAAAAATGAAAAAGTTAGTTTTATTACTTGCTGTTGTAGCTTCTGCTACATTGTTCTCTTGCTCTGGCAACAAAGCCGCTAATGATTCAACTGCTGCTGACACTACAGTTCAAACTGAAGACACTGCAGCTCCTGTTGACACTGCAGCTACTGTTGACTCTACTGCAGCTCAGGCTTAATTCTAAGCATAGAACAGTAAACAAGATAAGGACTACCTCGATAGAGGTGGTCCTTTTTTTTGCGTCTCCCCCACAGAGACCAACAGCGGCCGCACACACATCGGAGCATGCTAAAATAAAACAAGCGGAGGCGTGTCAGTCAGCGACACGCCTCCGCTTTGCTTATCGATGTTGCGGCAAGGATTACTCCTCCTCGCCCTCAGTCTCGTCCTCCTTCATGTTGTGGAACACGTTTTGCACATCATCGTCGTCCTCAAACTTCTCAAGGAGTTTCTCGATCTGCTCACGCTGCTCCGGAGTCACATCCTTATAGTCGTTAGGGATGCGTTCAAACTCCGCGCTCTGGATTTCGAAGCCATTCTCCTCAAGATATTTCTGGATATTGGCAAACGCGTCAAAAGCGCCGTAGATAGCGATGTCGTCACCCTCGTTCTCAACCTCGTCAACACCGAAGTCGATAAGTTCCAATTCAAGCTCCTCCAAGTCAACGCCTTCTTTCGGCGCAACCTTAAACACACACTTGTGGTCGAAAAGGAACGAAAGGCTGCCCGACGTGCCGAGCGAACCACCGAACTTATTGAAGTAGCTGCGCACGTTGGCAACCGTACGGGTATTGTTGTCGGTAGCCGTTTCCACCACAATAGCGATACCGAAAGGACCGTATCCTTCGTATACGATTTCCTTGTAGTCACTTGCATCCTTGTCGGTAGCCTTCTTGATGGCGCGTTCAACGGTGTCCTTAGGCATATTGGCTGCTTTTGCGTTCTGCAGGAGCACACGCAAGCGGGAGTTGCCGGCAGGGTCAGGGCCAGCGGCTTTCACCGCGATAGTGATTTCCTTACCGATTTTTGTGAACGTACGCGACATGTTGCCCCAACGTTTCAATTTTCTCGCTTTGCGATATTCAAAAGCTCTTCCCATGAGTATACTTTTTATTGTTGTAGTTATTGTTTTGATTTATTATCGTAGTTGTGCGCCAAGTTGCTTTTGCAAGTTGGTGATTATTTTCTTCATGACGGCATCGATTTGCTTGTCGTTGAGCGTCTTCTCGTCGTCCTGCAGCGTCATGCTCACGGCATACGACTTCTTGCCCGCCTCAAGGTTCTTGCCCTCGTAGACATCGAAGAGAGTCACGCTCTTGAGCAGACGTTTCTCCGAGTTGCGGATTACGGTCTCAACGTCGGCAAACGTAGTGGCAGCGTCGATGAGCAGCGCAAGGTCGCGCTTCACAGGCATCGACTTCGGAAGGTCGGTGTACTCCACCTTCTTCTTCAACGCAATCTTCACCAACGCGTTCCAGTTGAGTTCAGCGAAATAGACAGGCTGGCTGATATCGGTCTTCTTGAGCATTTTGTGGCTCACCACGCCCACATAACCGATAAGTTTGCCGCCGCGGTTGCGGTATTCCAGACATGCCGCAAACAAATCGTTGCTTGTCTGCTTTGCCACAAGCTCCTTCTGGCTTACGCCCAGACGAGCAAACACATTCTCGACAACCGCCTTAAGGTCGAACACTGTCGACTTCACAGCCGGAGACGTCCAGTTGGCAGTATGCAGGTCGCCGGTCATCCAGATGCCCAGATGCGCCTCCTCTGCAAACGGAGCCAACGGCTTCTCTTCGGTCGACTCGGCTTGCGGGTCGAAAGAGTAGACATTTCCAAACTCATACATCAGCAGGTTGGCACTCTTGCGGTTGATGTTGTGCGCAAGACTTTCAAGACCGCCGAACACAAGAGTCTGACGCATCACCGCCAAATCGCTGCTCAACGGATTGAGCAGACGCACGCAATTGTCGAGCGGATACATTTCCAAGCCGTCGTAGTAGCTTACGGCAGTGAGCGAATTGTTCATAATCTCGCGATATCCGGCGGCTGTCAGCTGCTCCGACACGAGGTTCTGCAGCTGATTTGCATCGTCGGTAGGCTGGCGGTAGGACAACGAGGCATGGAGTGTCTCGTCAAACTCCACGTTGTTGTAGCCATAGATGCGCAGTATGTCTTCCACCACGTCGCACGGGCGGGTAACATCCACACGGTATGTCGGGATGCGCAGTGTGAGCACATCGTCGGTTTCTTTTTCAATCTCCATCTCGAGAGCGGCGAGGATGGTCTTCACCAGACCCTTGTCGAGAGTCTTGCCGATGAGACGCGACATGTAGTCGAGCGACAGCTCTACCGTAGGACGCTCAACAGGCGCAGGGTAGAAATCAGAGATTTCGCCGCAGATTTCGCCGCCTGCCAACTCCTTCACGAGCAATGCGGCAGCCTTGAGGGCATAAATCACATTGTTGGGATCCACGCCACGCTCAAAGCGGAACGAAGCATCGGTGTTCAAGCCCTGACGGCGCGCCGTCTTGCGCACCCATGTCGGATGGAAGCAAGCCGACTCAAGGAAGATGTCGGTTGTCTGTTCCGTAACGCCCGATTCAAGTCCGCCGAACACGCCGGCGATACACATAGGCTCCTCTGCGTTGCAAATCATAAGGTCGCGGGCTGTCATCGTGCGTTCCACACCGTCGAGAGTCACGAATTTCGAGCCTTCAGCGGCTGGGCGCACCACGATTTTGTTGCCTTTCACCTTTGCCAGGTCGAAGCAGTGCAGCGGCTGGCAATAAGCGTTAAGTATGAAGTTTGTAATGTCGACCACATTGTTGATTGGACGCTGACCGATGGCTGTCAGATAGTTGCGCAGCCATTCCGGACTTTCCGCCACCTTCACGCCACGGATAGTCAAACCGGCATAGCGGATGGCAGCCTCCTGGCATTCCACCTCTACAGGAATCGCGCCGTCGGCACGGTCGCTGTGGAAAGCGTCGACAGAAGGAGAATGCAGGTCGGCCTGCATGCCCTGAGCCTTCATCCATGCGGCAAGGTCGCGCGCCACGCCGAAATGCGACGCAGCATCGATACGGTTAGGAGTCAGGTCGACTTCAAACATATAGTCGTCCTTCACGTTATAGTAATCTTTGGCGAGAGTGCCCGGCTTCACCGTCTCAGGAAGCTCGATGATTCCGTCGTGCGATGTGCCGACACCGATTTCGTCTTCGGCGCAAATCATTCCGAACGACTCGACACCGCGGATTTTTGATTTCTTGATTGCAAATTCCTTGTCGCCATCGTAGAGTTTAGTGCCCACGGTAGCCACAACCACATGCTGTCCGGCAGCCACGTTTGCCGCTCCGCAGACAATCTGCGTAGGAATGCCGTCGCCGAGGTCCACGGTGGTGATGTGCAGGTGGTCGCTGTCGGGATGCTCAACGCAAGTGAGCACCTTGCCTACAACCAGCCCCTCAAGCCCGCCTTTGATTGTTTCTACTTTCTCAACGCCGTCCGTCTCAAGACCGATAGAAGTAAGGGCGGCAGAAACCTCCTCCGGCGAAAGGTTGAAATTAAGATATTCTTTCAACCAGTTATACGATATATTCATAACCTATAAATGTTTCTAAACAGAGTTGTAAGGATAAACCTCCGTAAAAATCGCACAAATTTACGAATTAATTTCCAAAAAAGGCAATCTAATCAAGTCTATTTCAGCAAAGAGAGGAAACGCGACGGGATAGGCGTCTCAAACAGCATCTCCTTCTTGGTGACAGGGTGCGCGAAATGAAGCGTGCGCGCGTGCAGACCGAGGCGGTGTATCGGACTTGCCTTGGCTCCGTACTTGCGGTCGCCGACAATCGGATGCCCAAGGTCTTTCATGTGCACACGAATCTGATTCTTGCGTCCGGTGTCAAGACTCAGCTCCATCAGCGAGTAGCCGTTGTTGCACTGCAGACGCTTGAAGCGCGTGATGGCGAGCTGACCCTCGTCGGGATTCTGCGTGGAGTACACCTCAAACTGCGATGTCTCGGCAAGATAACTCTTCACAACGCCTTCCTCCTGCTCCACCTTGCCCTCGACAACAGCCACATAGCGGCGGCCGAGCACCATATTGTTCCAGTTGTGCTGCATAGCCTCCTTCGCCTCAACGTTCTTGGCAAACATCATCAACCCCGACGTGTCGCGGTCAAGACGATGCACAACGAAGAGCATCAGCCGCGGGTCTTTCTTCTTCAGATAGTCGCGGAGAATGCTGTATGCCGTGCCGTCCTTCACATTGTCGGTCGACACCGAGAGGATGCCGCTGCCCTTGTTGATTACGATAATGTCGTTGTCCTCATACACCAGCTTGATGCGCGGATGGGAGAACACCACAAACGGGCGTGTGAAATTGACCGACAGCGTGTCGCCGGCATGGACTGGCTGGTCGAATTGCGATGTAGGCATCGAATTGAGTGCCACTTGGTTATATTTCATCAGCGCCTTGATGGCTGTGCGCTTGTGGTCGGTGAGTTTTGCCTCCAGACACTGCATCAGCGTCGACTCCTCTGCGGCAGTCCACACGAGGATGCTGTCGGGACGCCAGCGGTTGCGCTCCGCTCCCGGTTTTCCGTTTCTCGTCATAATCATTGATTTATATCGCAAAATTACTGCAAAACGGCGTAACTACAAAATAAAGCGGTGGTTGAGCGACAAAAACAACGTCAGCGACGCCTAAAAATGCACACAAATGACGAAATGTGTTTCATTTTTCAATATTTTGATATATTTTTGTATCAGAATACGAAAACAATGGGAGTCAAGATACATAGAGAGGGAGTGAACATCATCCTTGCGTTCGCGCTTATTTTGGTGGTAATCAACATCCCTATATACCTTTTTGTCGCTTCGTGGGTTGCCAAAGGCATTGTCTGGGGCATCTCGCTGTTTGCATTGTGGCTTGTCACCAACTTCTTCCGGTCGCCGATACGCAGTTTTGCCGGGGAGAGGGAGCATATGGTTGTATCGTCGGTCGACGGCAAAGTCGTGGCTCTCGAAGAGGTCGACGAATGCGACGTGCTCGGTGGACGCGCCATCCAACTGTCGGTGTTCATGTCGGTGTTCAACGTCCATGCCAACTGGTATCCGGTCGACGGCAAGGTTGAGAAAGTGGAACATCAACACGGACGTTTCCGTTCTGCCTATCTTCCGAAGTCGAGCAGCGAGAACGAGCGTTCGTCAATCGTGATACGCACCAACGGAGGCACGCGCATTCTCGTGCGTCAGATTGCCGGCGCCATCGCGCGACGAATCGTAACCTATGCGCTTCCGGGGTCGAAAGCCGACATCTCGGCGCATCTCGGCTTCATCAAATTCGGTTCCAGAGTTGACATCTACCTACCTGTCGACGCTGAAATTTTCGTCAAAATCGGCGACAAGACAATAGGCGGAGTAACGCCTATCGCCCGTCTGAAAGAATAACATCATACAGCAATGAAACTTTTTCGCGCAGTAAAGCAAAACATACCGAACACCATCACGAGCATGAACCTCTTCTCGGGCTGCATGGCGGTGGTGTCGGCATTCCATTTCAATGAAACCATCGGAGCCATGCAAGGCTACGAATGGGCGTTTCTGTTCATAGGACTTGCCACCGTGTTTGACTTCTGCGACGGACTGTCGGCGCGCCTGCTGCACGCCTATTCAGCTCTCGGGAAGGAACTGGACTCGCTGTCTGACCTCGTCAGCTTCGGAGTGGCGCCCGCCGCGCTGGTGTTCAACCTCATACAGTCGCAAACAGGCTCATGGGTGGCTTTTCTGGCATTCCTGATTGCCGTTTTCGGAGCGTTGCGTCTTGCCAAATTCAACATTGACGACCGCCAGACCACATCTTTCATCGGCCTGCCGATTCCTGCCAACGCCATTTTCTGGATTGGCGTTGTGGCCTGGAACGTGGACTTCCGCTATATCGGCGACGCCTGGATGACCGCGCTTGTGGTTCTGTTTCCGCTGCTGATGGTGAGCCGCCTGCCGATGTTCTCCCTGAAGGTAAAAACGCTGTCGCTGCGCTCCAACGTGCGCCGCTACGCCCTGCTGCTCGGCACCGCCATGCTCGTTGCCGCCATGCAGTTGGCAGGCTTGTTGTGGGCGATTGTGTTCTACATTCTGCTCTCAGCAACCGAGCGCCGCGATGAACAAAATCGCCAGTAGGTTGTTTTCCTTTTGTAATTAATATATTCGATTAAAGTGTCATTCTTCATATTTTTAATCTTCATCATTTTATTTATCGTAGCGATTCCGTTGCTACGCATTGCGGCTGCCCTGATAAATATGAAAAGACGGGTTGCCAACGCCTTCGGAGGCAAGGAAAAGCCGGAAAAAGCCAATGAAGAGCCGCAACGCCGCAAAGTGTATGACAAAAACGTTGGCGAATACGTGAAATTTGAAGAAATAGCCGTCGACAAATCAGACGACACCCCCATGGAAAAAGTGGAATACCGCGAGGAATCGCAGGTCTCCGACGTGGAGTTTGAAGAAATCCGCGACTAATCAATCCGTCACCACTCCACCTCGACAGCCGCCGAGCCCGTGATGCCGGCAATAGGCGCCCGCGTTTTCTCAATGCGGATATATCCGCCTGTGATTTCAGGAAATTTTTTCAGCAGCCCACTGCGGATGCGTCCCGCCACATGCTCCAACAGACGCGACGGCACTCCCATCTCCGCCTTCACCACCTCATAGACTTCAGCATAGTTGAGCGTTGCCTCAAGATTGTCGGTCTGCATAGCCTCCTCAAAAGGATAGTCGAGCCGCAGCGCAACGACAAACGTGTTGCCCACCGCGCGTTCCTGCTCCATAACGCCGTGACGGGCGCGGAAACGCAGATTGTCAAGCGTTATCGACGTGCGCATCATTGCTTCTCCTCCTCTTTCTGCTCTATCCACACATACGCCCCCAAGTCGAGGCTACCCGAGGCAAAACGGTCGTTGCCGAGCATGTCGAAGCGCGCTGCGTCGGGACACAGCATCATGTCGCCCTTGCCGATGGCGTCGCTCTCGTTTTTCAGACGATAGTCGAAGATATAGTCTTTCCTTACGGTATAGAATTTAGGATCGCCGCCCCACACGCAGTTGATGAAGTTGTCGTCGTCGTTGCCCTTGGAACGCAACAGACAGTTGCGTAGATACACCGCGCTGCCCTTGAGGTCGCCTTCCGAGATGTCGGAAGCGTTGCCGTAGACCACGCAGTTGTTGAACTCCGCATCCATCAGCGGATTGTCGTACGACTTGTCTTTCGGCAGCACATAGTTGAGCGTCAGCAACGGACTGGTTATCGCCGAAAACAGATAATAATTGGCAAACGTGCAGTTGTTGAACGCATACTTGCCTCCAGTAAGGTTGACCACCCCCTCCGACGCATCCGAAAACTCGCTGCCCTCGGCGTCAATCCATGAGTGGGCGGCAGTCAGCACCGACGACGATGAGTTGTGGAGCACACTATTGAAAATGTGCAACTTGCGCTTGTCGAGCACGCCGCACGAATCCACCACAACGCCGCTCGACGAGCCCTGCATCTCCACATAAGCCATCTCGTTGCCATAGCTGTCTTTGTCATAATGCACACCGTCCCATTGCCCCGACATCAGCTGGAACGGGATGCTACCAGCCACCTTGTCGAGACGGTCGGCGCGCAGACGCACAGGATTGCCCTGCGTCCCCTCCATCAGCAGAGTGCCTTTCACCCGGATTTTCGCCTTGTCGTGGAAATAGACCGTTGTGCCGGCAGGGATGCGCAGCGTGGCGCCCTCGTCGACCACAAGGCTGTCCATCACGCGGTACGGACGGTCGGCGGTCAGAGCCGTGTTCTCGCTTATCGTCCAGTCGCTCACGGTCACCGCATTCTGTCCGGCCGCACGCAGCGTGACTGTCTGCAGCACACCGTTGGTCACAAAGTTGAGATTGCCGTAGACGTCAAACGGAGTGTCGGCAGATGTCTCGTCGACACGTGCCGTGACAAACACATAAAGACTGTCGTTGCCGCGCACCTCAATGTCGGAAAACCGCTCTCCGGAACGCCCGTCGACATTCATATAGAAATGCGCGCCGTCGCCCACCCCATCAATCGAGATGTCGCTGATGCGCAGCTGCTTCTTGTGGCGGTTGTAGACAAGAAAACGATGCGTGGCTGTGGTCTCTCCAGTAAATACGGTGTCGAAACTGAGCGTGTCAGTCGAAAACACCAGCGTGTCGCTGCTGCTTGTCGTGAAGTTGTCCTCGATGCACGACGGTAACGATGCAACAAGCACAAATGTGAATATGGCGAACAATAAACTTCTCATTTTTGGGTATATATTTACATTAATAAACGTAAAAACATATTTCTTTATTGCACACCAGCCCACTTTTACCCCGTCGGACAAGCCTCAGATTTTCTGCTTCCAGAATTAATGAGTAACTTTGCAAGGCGTTTTGTCGCATCCGCTATCATGCTGGCATAAACAATTATACGGCGGCAAGCGTTATTATATGATTTTACAGATTTCGTTACAATAATGAACGACGACAACAATAAGAATAAAAAGAAAGAGCAGAGCGACGAGGAACTGCTGAAAAACGTCACCGGAAGCGAGTACAAATACGGCTTCGTTTCCGACATCGACACCCACGTGATTCCCGTCGGTCTGAACGAAGACGTGGTGCGCTACATCTCGAAAGTAAAAGGCGAACCGGAATGGCTGCTCGACTTCCGTCTGAAAGCGTTCAGCCATTGGAAGACGATGACGATGCCTCGCTGGGCGCATCTCGACATCCCGGAAATCGACTTCCAGGCGATAAGCTATTATGCCGCGCCGAAGGTCAAGGACGCGCCGAAATCAATGGACGAGGTCGACCCTGAACTGCGACGCACATTCGACAAACTCGGCATCTCGCTCGAGGAACAGATGAGGCTGTCGGGAATGGCTGTCGACGCCGTGATGGACAGCGTGTCGGTGAAAACCACCTACCGCGACAAGTTGGCTGAACTGGGCGTGATTTTCTGCTCAATCTCTGAAGCGGTGAAGGACTATCCCGACCTTGTGAAGAAATATCTCGGATCGGTGGTAAGCTACCGCGACAACTTCTTCGCCGCACTCAACTCGGCGGTGTTTTCCGACGGCTCGTTTGTCTACATCCCGAAAGGAGTGCGCTGCCCGATGGAGCTGTCTACATATTTCCGCATAAACGCCGCCGGAACAGGACAGTTTGAACGCACTCTGATTGTTGCCGACGACGATGCCTACGTGTCATACCTCGAAGGCTGCACGGCTCCGATGCGCGACGAGAACCAGCTGCACGCCGCAATAGTGGAGATCGTGGTGGAGGACCGCGCAGAGGTAAAGTATTCCACTGTCCAGAACTGGTACCCGGGCGACAAGGAGGGCAAAGGCGGCATCTACAACTTCGTGACGAAACGCGGACTGTGCCGCGGCGACTTCTCGAAACTGTCGTGGACACAGGTGGAGACAGGCTCTGCAATCACATGGAAATACCCAAGCTGCGTGCTGAAAGGCGACAACTCCGTGGGTGAATTCTATTCCGTCGCAGTGACCAACAACTATCAGCAAGCCGACACCGGCACCAAAATGATACATATAGGCAAGAATTCCCGCAGCACAATCGTGTCGAAGGGCATATCGGCGGGATTCAGCCAAAACAGTTACCGAGGAGCGGTGAAAGTGGCGAAAAACGCAACCGGATGCCGCAACTACACGCAGTGCGACAGCCTGCTGCTCAGCAAGACGTGCGGAGCGCACACATTCCCGTATATCGACGTGCAGAACGACTCGTCGGTGGTGGAACACGAGGCAACGACATCAAAAATCAACGAGGACCAACTGTTCTACTGCAACCAGCGCGGCATCCCCACCGAAGATGCTGTCGGTCTTATCGTCAACGGATATGCCAAAGAGGTTATGAACAAACTGCCGATGGAATTTGCCGTCGAGGCACAGAAGCTATTGCAAGTGTCGCTTGAAAATTCTGTAGGCTAAACCAATACAATCAAAATGGAAAAACAAAATTCTATGCTCGAAATAAAGAATTTACATGCCGAAATCGACGGCAAGGAGATATTGAAAGGCATCAACCTGACGGTCAACCCGGGAGAAGTGCACGCCATTATGGGTCCGAACGGATCAGGCAAAAGCACGCTGTCGGCGGTGCTGACAGGCCATCCCGCCTACAAGGTGACTGCCGGAGAGGTGACGTTCAACGGAAAGAATCTGCTTGAGTTGTCGGCGGAAAACCGCTCGCACGAAGGTCTGTTTCTCAGTTTCCAGTATCCCGTGGAGATTCCGGGTGTGTCGATGGTCAACTTTATGCGCGCAGCCCTCAACGCAAAGCGCAAATACCTCAACCTCGACCCGCTGTCGGCTACCGACTTTCTGAAACTGATGCGCGAGAAGCGCGCCATCGTGCAACTTGACAACAAACTGGCTTCGCGCTCGGTCAACGAGGGTTTCTCGGGCGGCGAGAAGAAGCGCAACGAAATCTTCCAGATGGCGGTGCTCGAACCGCGGCTGAGCATCCTCGACGAGACCGACAGCGGTCTCGACATCGACGCGCTGCGCATCGTGGCAGAGGGCGTCAACAAGCTCAAGACCGACAACAACGCAACCATCGTAATCACCCACTACCAGCGTCTGCTCGACTACATCAAGCCCGACATCGTGCATGTGCTCTACAAAGGACGCATCGTGAAAACAGCCGGTCCGGAACTGGCTCTCGAGCTCGAGGAGCGCGGATATGACTGGATTAAAGAAGAAGTGGACAACGCAACTAAAGAATAATAGGAAATGTCGTCTATCAATCAATATATCGACCTGCTCAACGCCAACCGCGAAGCCATCGACAGCCACAGCGCCGGCGCGCTCAACGCCGCGCGGCAGTCTGCCCTTGAGGCTCTCGCCGGACAACGGATGCCGGTGAAGGGCGACGAGGACTATGAGGTGACCGACCTTGAGGAGGTGTTTGCCGCCGACTATGGTGTCAACATCAACCGCATCGAGATGGCCGCCAACCTCGCCGAAGCGTTCCATTGCGACGTGCCCAATCTAAGCACGTGCCTGTATTTTCTTATAAACGACTCGTTCAAGGCCGCCAAAAACTCGGCAAACGCGCTGCCCGACGGTGTCATCGTAAAATCGCTGCGCGACGCCGCCGCCGACAATGCCGACATCGTTGACCGCTACTACGGAAAGGCTGCACGGCTCTCCGACCGCCCCACTGCCCTCAACACGCTGCTGGCGCAGGACGGTGTGTTTGTCTACGTGCCGAAAGGCGTGGCGGTGGAAAAACCTTTGCAAATTGTCAACATCCTCACCAGCGGAGCTCCGCTGATGGCGTGCCGACGCCTGCTGATTGTGGTGGAGGAAAACGCGCAACTGCGCATGCTGGCCTGCGACCACACTCAAGCTCACGACGTTGACTTCCTCAACTCGCAGGTGGTGGAGATATTCGCCGGCAAGAACTCCGTGGTCGACTTCTACGACATCGAAGACTCGTCCGACCGCACCCGCCGCGTCTCGACGCTATACCTGCACCAGGAAACCGGATCAAACCTTATGGTCGACGGCATCACGCTGAGAAACGGAATGACGCGCAACGACTTTATCGTTGACCTTGCCGGCGACAACACCGAGCTGCATCTGCTGGGCATGGCAATGGCATCGGGACAGCGCCACGTTGACAACCACACGATGGTGTGCCACACGGCAAAAGGCGGACACACCGACGAGCTGTTCAAATACGTGCTCGACGACAAGGCCGTCGGCTCGTTCTCCGGACTCATCAAGGTGGAGCCCGAAGCCGACAAGACCGAGGCTTACCAAAGCAACCGCAACGTGCTTGCGTCGACCGAAGCCCGCATGTTCTCAAAGCCGCAGCTGCTCATCGACTGCGACGACGTGAAGTGCAGCCACGGCTCGTCGATAGGTCAGATTGACCAAAACGCACTGTTCTACATGCGCTCGCGAGGCATCCCCGAACACGAGGCACGGCTGATGCTCATGCAGGCATTTATGAACGACGTGATCGACGGTGTGCGCCTCGAGTCGCTCAAAGACCGCCTGCGCCACCTCGTCGGAAGCCACATTCTCGGCAACTCGGCGTCATGCCACGACTGCGCCGGCAGCTGCCAAAACAAAAAGTAAACACAAAGAAATGCTTGACATACAGAAAATACGTTCTGAATACCCTATCCTTAGCCGCGAAGTGTGCGGCAAACCGCTGATTTACCTCGATTCAGCAGCCACATCACAGACTCCGCGATGCGTGGTGGAACGAATCGACGATATGTACTACACGATGAAAGCCAACGTGCACCGCGGCGTGCACCAGCTGTCGCAAGAGGCGACGGAGCGTCAGGAGCGCACCCGTGAGCGCGTGCGGCAGTTCTTCAACGCCGCTTCGACGGAGGAAATCATCTTCACGCGCGGCACAACGGAGGCTATCAATCTTGTTGCATCGTCGTTTGGCGACAAGTTGTGCAACGGCGACGAGATCATTGTCACCGTGATGGAGCACCATTCAAACATTGTGCCTTGGCAACTGTTGCAGCAGCGCAAGCGCATACGTCTGCGCGTGGTGCCTGTCAACGAGAAGGGCGAACTGCGCCAGGACATCTACCGCGACATGTTTACGGAGAACACCCGCCTGGTGGCAATCTGCCACGTGTCAAACGTGCTGGGCACTGTCAACCCTGTAAAGGAGATGATTGCCGAAGCCCACAAGCACGGCGTGCCGGTGCTCGTCGACGGCGCCCAGAGCGCACCGCACATGAAAGTCGACGTGCAGGATATCGACGCGGATTTTTATGCGTGCTCAGCCCACAAGATGTATGGGCCGACTGGCGTAGGTGTGCTTTACGGAAAGAAACGCCTGCTCGAGTCGATGACTCCGTATCAAGGCGGCGGCGAGATGATTGGCAACGTGTCGTTTGAGAAAACAACGTTTGCCGACCTTCCGTTCAAGTTTGAGGCAGGCACACCCGACTTCGTGGGCATCGCGGCATTTGCCGAAGCGCTCGACTACATCGACCATCTCGGCATCGAAAACATTGAGACCTGGGAACGCCACTTGACGGAACGCGCCACTGAAGGACTGATGCGCATCCCGGGAATGCGCATTTTCGGAACTGCCGACAACAAGTGCGGCGTGGTTTCTTTCCTCGTCGGCAACATCCACCATTACGACATGGGAATGCTCCTCGACAAACTCGGAGTGGCGGTGCGCACCGGACATCACTGCGCCCAGCCGCTGATGACGGCTCTCGGCGTGGAGGGCACCGTGCGCGCTTCGTTCGGTGTCTACAACACGGAAGAGGAGGTAGACCAGTTTGTAGCGGCGGTGGAACGGGTGGCAAAGATGTTCTGACCCCAACCTGCCGATAGCATTTTAATTTGAAAGTTCATCAAATCACAATCGGTCATTAGAGATTTTTCGCCCAAAAAGAAAACGAAATTTTCTAATGACCGATTGGGGTTTATTTTGTCAAATAAGAAATCAACTGCTCCATGCTATTTTCGATACTATCAATAGTCGGTATATCTTTGTAGGCAAGGTCAGGAAGTTCTTTTGCATAGACGTTGCTTAACGCTGACCATACACTATGTAGGTCACTGATGATTGGAGAATCCATGATATCTTTGTTTTGCCATCCTTCGGGCTTATCGAATCTCTGTTGATCTTGTACAAACAAGTTACTGAAGTCCGATTTGAAAGCGTAACTTTTCAGATAGTCTTGTGTCTCAGCATCATTCAAAAGGAAATGCAAATCATAGAAATGGCGTATCTTGGCTGTCAATTCCGGCATGTAGTTGTCGGCTAAGGAACAACGAAGCAATGACACCAACTTTTCTGTTAATGTTCTGCGCCTATCGAGAACATTAACATCAAAAGGTTGCATATCGAAGTCTTCTATCAAGTTCTCATTGCCAGTCTTTTGCAGGAACTCGGTCAAGAAACTTTGCAGTTTACATTTCTGAAAAGGATATGGATTGGCAAAGGAATTGATTTCAACAAGCAACTGTCCTGCCTTGATAGCACCTACTTGTAATGTATCAATAGCTCTTGGATAAGAATAGTATGCCTTGTGATAATGAGATCCCTTGCTCGTAAAACCAGGCAGATCCATTTCCCGCAGACCTTCCGTCATACTTTTGGCAGTTCTCTTGATCAGCATCTTCAATTGGTTGCCGCTGAGCGTCCATGCCTCAGAGATAGCAATGTCTATGTCTTCTGAGAATCGACTTCCGATACCGTATGCTTTTGTAAGACTTGTTCCTCCTTTGAATATGGCACGATTATCCTTGTCGTTCGCAGACATCAATGACAGCGAGCGACAAATCCAATAGTCTTTCTCGATGAAAATGCTCTTGATGCCAAGTCCTCCATCCTCTACAGATTGTGATGCAGCTTGCAAGGCATCAGAGAACAACTCCCTGTCTTCATGTAATCTCATATTATGTTCCAGTTTCTTTTGTTTGACAATACTTTGTCGGAGATTGGCAACTTGTAACTTGTCAATCCATTCAATGTTTTACTGATGGTTTCAGTTTCAAGTCCCATATTCTCGTAGATGGCTCCAAGCAAAGCCCTCACATAAGGTGTATATGCCAAGGATAATTCTGCCAATTTTTGCTTCTGTTCCTTTGAAAGAGCATTGATTGCTTTGCAAATATTCGTCACACATTCATCTGGTAAAGTGGCAGGAATGTTCTTTATAAGGCGCAGAGCATCCAATAATCTAAGCAGTGGAATGTTGCTTGATGTTATGGCGTTCTCTTGTAGCAAGAAAGATATTTTGACGCCATTTCTTGTGATAGGTCTACGATATTTATTTGTGCCGACAAGGATAGATGAGCTTATCTGTGTTGTCAGCCCTATGGATGCAAATGCGGCTGTTCCGGTAATGTAACCTACAATTTTTCCATTTTGCTCCAGAAAGTCCTTTACAAGTTCAGAATCTGCAGGTTTTAGATTCCCAAAGATGGTTTTCTTCGGAATATAGTATTTCCCCTTTGCTATCTTTTGTAGCTCGCCTTGGAGCACAAGACGGTTAAGAGCTTTGGCGAGTGCTGGCTGATACCGCATCTCCACCCCAAAGTCTCTTGTTGTCAATACAACACCAGCAGGGGTCGATGACAATTTTTCCTTTATCAGTCTTGCTATAACCATGTTTTTCTCCTTTTTTCGAGTGCAAAGTTAGCAAAAGTCTTGTTTTTTACGTAATAAGCTTGACTTTTATATATTTCTTTAACCATTTTCATGCTATAATCCATCCCATTCCCCTTTATCCTCCCTTGTTTTTCCTTAACAAATTTAGTTCAGCCCACCAGGCTGTCAAGTACCGCCGTGCTATTGTGAGGTTACTTCATCAGCAGCCTTCCACCAATCAAAGATTGGGGTATTCCGAAGCTTGGCAACCATCAAAGCTAATGAAGAATTGGATAAGAAAAGTCTATCATGGAGTGTTATAAAGATTATATAATATTGAAACAACAAGATGACTATGAGAAAGAGTTTCCTATTATACAAAGGACGCAACCTCATCAAATCATAGGGCTGCGCCGTAAATCTTAATTACGACACAGCCCCTTTCTTTATTTTTATGCCTCGCTCCTACTGCCGCAGCAACAGCGAGGCATCGCCATAGCTGAGGAAACGGAAACCACGGTCAAGGGCGTAGTCGTAGATCGACCGCCAGTTGCCGTCGACAAACGCCGACACGAGCAACAGCAACGTGGACTGCGGTTGGTGGAAATTTGTCACCATACCGTCAATCACATGAAACTCATATCCGGGAGCGATGATTATCTGTGTCGACCCTACAAGATGAGTCAGATTGTTTGCGTCCATATATCCGGCAATTGCCTTCAGGGAGTCTTTTGCCGACAGTCCACCTTTATAATTATACGGAGTCCACTGCTTCACGTGGAGCGGGTCTTCGTCGCCGTCGTGGATGGCAACGCCGATGTAATACAGGCTCTCAAGCGTGCGCACCGACGTTGTGCCCACAGCGATGATCTTGCCCGGAGCATTGAGCAAATCTTCCACCAGGCTGCGTGTCACGGAAATAAACTCCGTGTGCATCTCATGCTCCCCAATCACCTCCGACTTAACCGGCTGAAACGTTCCGGCACCCACATGCAACGTCAGCTCACGGCGGCGGATGCCACGGCGGTCAAGGTCGGCAAGCGTGCGCTCCGTGAAGTGCAGCCCGGCAGTCGGTGCTGCTACAGAACCCTCGATGTGGGAATAGACGGTCTGATAATCCTTCGTGTCGCTCGGCTCGGTGTTGCGGTTCAGATATGGAGGGATCGGAATCTCGCCCACCGCATCAAGGATAGAGGCGAATGTCACCGAGCCGTCGCTCCATGAGAAACGGATGCGGAACGCGTTGCCGCTTTGTCCGTCGCGCTCGGCGTAGAGAGTCAAAGGCATGCCGTCAACCGTCAGTTCGAGAGCCAGCTTGCCCTCTTTCCATCGCTTTGAGTTACCCACAAAGCAAAGCCATTCGCAGCCGTCGGTAGAGGCAAACGACAGAGCATAGTCGGCAGGAGCCAACGGCTCCAAGCAGAAAATCTCGATCAGCGCGCCGCCGCCCGGCTTGCGGAAACGCAGCCGCGCGTTGATTACACGCGTATTGTTGTAGACCAATGTGCTGTCGGCAGGCAGCAATTCAGGGATTTCCCGGAACACGTGTTCCGAGCATTCACCACCCTTGTAGAGCAGCAGCTTGCACTCGTCGCGCTGCGCCAGCGGATGCTTGGCTATGCGCTCGTCGGGCAGAGGATAGTTGAAATCCTCGATGCGAATATCGTAAACTTTTGCCATATTTTTCGTTTTATGGTGCAAAGTTACACAATTTGACCGCAACCAGCGCATTTACCACGCATTATTCCCTCATCGGATGGAAAAGAGTCTACCTCACATCGGCGCCCCACATCAGTTTGTTGCGCAGTGCGCCGGCGAAATTATGCCCGGCGCGAAGCACCACATTGACACAGAAGTCGGCCTTGCGCAGACGTATGGTTGACCCTATGGGCAGCGACAGCGACTCGCCGTCGACCGATATGCGGAACGTGTGCGACCGCTCCGATCGGGTGGTCACGGCAATCTCCACCGTGTCGGGCACCACAAGCGGACGCATCGTCAGCGAGTGCGCCGCTATCGGCGACAGCACGAAACTGCTGCATGCAGGATGCAGAATCGGGCCTCCGACACTCAGATTGTAGGCAGTGCTGCCGGTAGGAGTGGCAATGATGAGTCCGTCGCCGAGATACGTGTTCAGCATCGTGGTGTCGACGGAAGTGTCCATGGCAAGCATCGACGCGGAGGCATTCTTCAGTATCGCCACCTCATTGAGAGCGTAGCGGTTGGCAAGCGCCACGCCGGCATTGGTGTCGACCTGCAGCAGCGAACGGCGCTCGATGCGGAAATTGCCGTCGGCAAGCCCGGCGACAAACGTCGACACATCAGCCACCGACACATCCGATAGATATCCCAGATGCCCGGTGTTGACTCCGAAAATAGGCGTCTCACGGCTGCCCACCCATGCCGCCGCGCGCAGAAACGTGCCGTCGCCGCCGATGCTCACCACCACATCGGCCGACACCTCTCCGTCGCCCACCGCCTTGTCGGCAGCGACGTCGGGAATCAACCCCTTGACATACTCCAGGAAGCCGCGTTCCACTTCAATGAACGCCCCGGAAGCACGCAACGCCTCAAAAAGCGCGCGTATCTCCTCCACCTTGTGATCCTGGCATTGGTTGCCGTAGACTGCTATTTTCATATTATTTATATCTTTTGTCTTTCTTATATTAGGAATTAATGCTAATTTTGCAGAAATTTTTATCTTTAGGCAGCAAACTGACCAATTCCATCACAGAATTGAAAAAGTAGAGCCAACCATAATACAAAGGTAACGAAAGAAAACGGTATAACAACAAGAATAAAGCGGTAAAAAAAAATGACCAACCTGAGTGTCAACATCAACAAAGTGGCAACCATCCGCAACGCACGCGGAGGCAATGTCCCAGACGTAGAGAAAGTGGCTCTCGACTGCGAACGCTTCGGAGCCGACGGCATCACCGTACACCCGCGTCCCGACGAGCGCCACATCCGCCGTGCCGACGTGCTGCAGTTGCGCCCCATCCTGCACAAGGAATTCAACATTGAAGGCTACCCCACCGAGCAGTTTATGGACTTGGTGCTTAGCGTGCGCCCGGCGCAGGTCACCCTTGTGCCCGACGCCCCCGACGCTCTGACATCGAGCACCGGATGGGACGTTGAGAAGCATTTCGACTTCCTCTCGCAGATTGTTGAGCGGCTGAAAGAAAGAGGCATCCGCACAAGCATCTTCGTCAACCCCGACGACAATGCCATCCGCCTTGCGGCAAAAGCCGGCGCCGACCGCGTGGAGCTCTACACCGAGCCCTACGCCACAATGTATCCCGACGACGCGGAGGCAGCCATAGCGCCGTTTGTTCAGTCGGCCGTCACCGCCCACAAAGCCGGGCTCGGCGTCAACGCCGGCCACGACCTCAGCCTGGAGAATCTCAAGTTCTTCCATGAGCGCATGCCATACCTCGACGAGGTGTCGATAGGCCACGCCTTGATTTCCGATGCGCTCTATCTCGGACTCGAGGAAACAATAAAACAATACAAAAATTGCTTGAAATAGCATTTTTATCACTAAATTTGTGTGTTGAATTTTTTGAAACTAACGATTTAAGATATGACATCTCTCCTCATCGCGGCACAGACAGCCGCACAGACCAGTTCCGCCGAACTTTCGGTGTGGGATCTCTGCCTTAAAGGCGGCATCATCATGATTCCTCTCGCGCTCTTGTCGCTCGTGTCGATCTACATCTTCTTCGAGCGTTGGTTCGCGCTGCGCAAAGCGGCAAAAGATGACGACACGTTTATGAAACGCATCAAGGACTACATCCACGACGGAGAGATTGAGAGCGCCGACATGCTCTGCAAGAAAACAGCCACTCCCTATGCCCGCCTGATACAAAAAGGCATCTCGCGCATCGGACGCCCGATGAACGACGTGCTTGTGGCAATCGAGAACGTGGGCAACATCGAGGTTGCCAAACTCGGCAAGGGCTTCACATGGCTCGCCACGACAGCGGCGGGAGCGCCGATGCTCGGATTCCTCGGCACGGTTACCGGTATGGTGAAAGCTTTCTTCGCCATGGCAAACGCCGGAGCAAACGCCAACATCTCAGTGCTCGCCGGAGGCATCTACGAGGCTCTGACCACAACGGTTGCCGGACTCGTGGTGGGCATCATCGCTCTGTTTGCCTACAACTATCTGTCGGCACGCGTGAACCACGTGATGAACCAACTCGAGAACAAGACAATGGAATTTATGGACCTGCTCAACGAGCCGGCTTCTAAATAACACCTACTACAATGGCACTAAAACGTCAACACGATCTGATGGCTTCCTACAGCATGGCGTCGATGACCGACGTCATCTTCCTGCTGCTCATATTCTTTATGGTGACGTCGACGTTCGTATCGCCGACAGCGCTTGAAGTGGACCTGCCGAAAAGCTCGGAACAGACGGCTGTAAAGAAACCAAGCACCAAAGTCTACATCGACAAGACACAGCAACTTTACGCCTCCTTCGGCGAGGAAAGTCCGCAAGCCATCCAAGACGACCAACTGCTGGCGTTTCTGCAGATGACGCAACAGCAGGACTCAACCCAAGTGATTGCGCTCTACGCCGACGAGTCGGTGCCTTACGGACGCATCGTGGAAGTGCTCGACATGACGTCGCGCCACAACTTGAAGATGGTGCTCGCCACAAAACCCACCGAAGCAAACGACCACCGCTTCGAGCAAGCACAGGAAACGCAGCCCGACGCTGCCGCAACACAACAATAACGACAAGGAATGACTGCGGAAGAGAAAAAATACAGGATTCTAGGTATCATCCTCGCGGCTGTCACCTATGCGGTGATAATCGTGGCGATGATTCTCACACGCATCTCGGCTTCCTCTGAGCAGAATTCTCAAATAAACGCATCGGAAAACAAAACACAAATAGCCTTTGACGGCGAAGAATACGTTGAATTCGGCGACATTCCGGAACCGAACCTCGACGACGGAGAGCCGGCGGCAAACGATGCCGACAACGAGCCGGCAAGCGACGGAAGCGACCAGACCAACGAAGGCAACCCGGGCGACGGAGAGGCGCTCGTGTCGTCGCGCCACGACTCGCCGATGGAAACTCCGAAGAAAAAGAAAACCGGGCCAACAGCCGCCGAGCTGAAAAAACAGCAGGAAGAACAGGCGCGCATCAAGAAAGAAAAGGAACAGCAGGAGAAAGAAAAGAATAAAATCAACAACCGTGCGTCGAACGCATTCAACCGCACCGGCGGCAACAGCGCCGGACACAGCGGCTCTCCCAACGGAAACGCCTCGACAGGCGCAGTGTCGGGTGTGCCCGGACACAACCTCGGCACAAACTACCGCCTCAACGCGGCCCACTTCTCATGCGCCAAGAGCGGCGAACTGCAATTCAGCATAACCGTGAGGAAAGACGGCGCGGTCACCAGCGTGACCTACGTCAGGGGCACAGGCGAAGCTGCCAGCGACAAAAATGTCCGACGACAGTTCGAGCAACGCACACGCAACCTGCGCTTCACCGTGACGGGCGACAACACTCCCAATGAAAAACGCGGAGTCATTACCTGGAAAATAAAATAATCCATCCGCCGGCACACGCAGGCATCCCCACCACCACTACAGGCGGCAACCGTCGGCAATATCGCCGATTTAGACAGTTTTCTTTTAGACAAAATTATTTTCTAACTATATTTGCATAAAAATTCAATGAGGATAAAAGATACAAGAAAAAAGAACGAACGGCAACAGCTGATTCTTGACATCATCAAGAATCGACAAGTGAGCAGCCAGGAAGAACTGGTAAATGCTCTTGCCGAGCACGGCATCCGTGTGACGCAAGCCACACTGTCGCGCGACATCAAGAAACTCCACATCACGAAAGTTTCGACCGCCGACAACAGGTATGTCTACATCGTGCCCAACAGCAACGACATCACCGACACGCTGCTCAGCGCCAACCGCGGTCCCGCCAATCCCAACCATTCAGTCGGCTTCGAGTCGCTGACATTCTCGGGCAACATCGCCGTAGTGAAAACGCGCAATGGATATGCCAGCGGACTCGCCTACGACATCGACATGAGCCACACCCCCGAGATTCTTGGCACAATAGCCGGCGCCGACACTATTTTTCTGGTGATGAGCGAGGACGTCAGCCGCGAGAAAGCACGTGAAGTGCTGAGCCGGTTCATCCCCATTGACAAATAACAGGATTTGTGGAATAATACATTTCGAAAAAGGTAATTAAACAAGAAAGCAGAAGATGATCAAAGCAGAAGACATTGAAATTGTCGTTGCAAGCGAGAAAACAGTCAAATATGTTGACGAAATTCTCGACACCATCACCCGCGCGGCGAAAGTGCGCGGCACGGGCATCGCAAAGCGCTCGCCCGAATACGTAAAGCAGAAGATGCTTGAAAACAAGGCGGTGGTGGCTCTCTACAAAGGAGAGGAATTTGCAGGGTTCAGCTACATTGAAAGCTGGAGCAACAAGCAGTTTGTAGCCAACTCAGGTCTAATCGTAGCCAACAAGTTCCGCGGACTGGGGCTGGCAAACCGCATCAAACGACGAATTTTCGAGCTGTCGCGCGAACGCTTTCCACATGCCAAGATTTTCAGTCTGACAACAGGAGCAGCAGTGATGAAAATCAACAACAAGCTGGGATTCCGCCCCGTCACGTTCGACCAGCTGACCGACGACGAGGCATTCTGGAAAGGCTGCGAGAGCTGTGTGAATTTCGACATCTTACAGCGCAACGGCCGACGCATGTGCCTTTGCACCGGACTGCTCTACGACCCCGACGAGCACCCTGACGACAAATACAGGGAACAAGCAAAAGAAAAAAACAACGAATAAAACATATTGACAGGAAAGATGGAAGGAACAAAGAAAAAAGTAGTAGTGGCTTACAGCGGCGGTCTCGACACGTCGTACACCGTTATGTATCTCGCCAAGGAATTGGGCTATGAAGTGTATGCGGCATGCGCCGACACCGGCGGCTTCAGCCCTGCCCAATTGAAAGCCAACGAGGAAAACGCCTACAAACTCGGCGCCAAACACTACGTGACGCTCGACGTGACACAAGAATACTACGCAAAGAGCCTCAAATATATGATTTACGGCAACGTGCTGCGCAACGGCACATACCCTATCTCCGTAAGCTCCGAACGCATTTTCCAGGCAATAGCCATCGCGCGCTATGCCAACGAGGTGGGCGCCGACGCCATAGCCCACGGCTCTACGGGCGCGGGCAACGACCAGGTACGTTTCGACATGACTTTCCTCGTGATGGCTCCCGGAGTTGAGATTCTGACGCTCACCCGCGACAACGCGCTCTCGCGCGACGAGGAAATTGAATACCTGCGTTCCAACGGTTTCGTAGCCGACTTCACAAAGATGAAATATTCCTACAACGTGGGCATCTGGGGCACATCGATCTGCGGCGGCGAGATTCTCGACTCAAAGCAGGGTCTGCCCGACTCGGCATACCTCAAGCAGGTGGAGAAAGACGGCAAGGAAGAGATGCGCATCGAGTTTAAGCACGGAGAGATTGTGGCTGTCAACGGAAAGGCGTTTGACAACAAAATCGAGGCGATACGCTACATCGAGTCGATTGCCGCTCCTTACGGCATCGGACGCGACATGCACGTGGGCGACACAATCATCGGCATCAAAGGCCGCGTAGGCTTTGAGGCGGCAGCGCCGATGGTAATCATCAACGCGCATAAATTCCTTGAGAAGTACACCCTCAGCAAATGGCAGCAATACTGGAAAGACCAGGTGGCAAACTGGTATGGAATGTTCCTGCACGAGAGCCAGTATCTCGAGCCTGTGATGCGCGACATCGAGGCGATGCTCGAATCATCGCAGCGCAACGTCAACGGCACAGTGATTGTCGAGTTGCGCCCGCTGTCGATGTTCATGGTGGGTGTCGACTCTCCCGACGACTTGGTGAAGACGAAATTCGGCGAATACGGCGAAATGCAGAAAGGCTGGACTGCCGACGACGCAAAAGGCTTCATAAAGGTGCTGTCCACTCCGCTGCGTGTTTATTATGCCAACCATAAAGACGAACAGATATGATAAAGGCTGGAATAATTGGAGGTGCCGGATACACCGCCGGCGAACTCATCCGACTGTTGCTCAACCACCCCGACGTAGACCTTAAATGGGTGCACAGCACAAGCAATGCCGGCAACCCAGTGGCTGCCGTGCATCAAGGGCTTGTGGGCGACACCAATCTGGTGTTTACATCGACAACAGCGTTTGCCGATGTCGACGTGATTTTCTTCTGCACGCCCCACGGCGAGTCGCGCAAATTCATGGAGGCGCACGCTGCTGAAATCCCGGAGGAGATGCGCATTGTCGACCTCTCGCAGGACTTCCGCATCAACGACGGCTCGCACGACTTCATCTACGGGTTGCCTGAGCTCAACCGCAAATACATTATCCGCGGCAAGCACGTTGCCAACCCAGGATGTTTCGCCACAGCCATTCAGTTGGCGCTGCTTCCGCTGGCACGCAACCTGCTGCTCAACAGCGATGTCCACGTGTATGCCATCACCGGCTCGACGGGCGCGGGCGTGAAACCGTCGCCGTCGTCGCATTTCTCATGGCGCAACGACAACGTGTCGATCTACAAGCCTTTCAAGCACCAACACTTGGCTGAAATCCGCCAGACGCTGACATCGATGCAGACAAGCTTCTCTTCGAAAATCGAGTTCATCCCGGTGCGCGGCTGCTTCTCGCGCGGCATTTTCGCGTCGGCATATCTCGACTGCCCGGTGGCGCTCGACGAGATTGTGAAACTCTACGAGGACTACTACGACGACCATAACTTCACATACGTAATCAACCGTATGCCCGACCTCAAGGACGTGGTCAACACCAACAAGTGTCTGCTCTATCTCACTAAGGAAGACGGCAAACTGCTGATTGTGTCGGTAATCGACAATCTGCTGAAAGGCGCGTCGGGACAAGCCGTCCACAACATGAACCTGCTCTTCGGGCTCCACGAGCGCACAGGGCTTAACCTGAAGGCTTCGGCTTTCTAAACATTCAACGACGATGAATCTTTTTGATGTATATCCTTTGTTCGATGTCGAGATTGTGCGCGGCGAAGGCTGCCACGTCTACGACAGCAAAGGCACAGAATATCTTGACCTCTACGGCGGCCACGCCGTGATAAGCGTTGGACACAGCCATCCGCACTATGTCGACGCGATAAAACGTCAGGCAGAGAAACTGGTGTTCTACTCCAACTCTGTCCACAACTCGCTGCAGGTGCGTCTGGCTGAAAAACTCGGCAAGGCGTGCGGATACGACGACTACAGCCTCTTCCTGATAAACTCGGGTGCGGAAGCCAACGAAAACGCTATGAAACTGGCTTCGTTCCACACCGGCAAGGGGCGCATCGTGGCTTTCGGAAAGGCGTTCCACGGACGCACATCGCTTGCCGTGGAGGCTACCGACAACCCTAAGATTGTGGCGCCTGTCAACGCAAACCATCGCGTGACGTTCGTGCCGTTTGGCGACGCCGACGCCGCCGAACGCGAGATGGCGAAAGGCGACGTGGCGGCTGTGATAGTGGAAGGCATCCAGGGTGTGGGCGGAATCAACGTGCCCGCCGATGGGTTCTGGCACGCTCTGCGCGCCGCCTGCGACCGCCACAACGTGGTGATGATAGCCGATGAAATACAGTCGGGCTACGGCCGCTCGGGCAAATTTTTCGCACATCAGCACAGCGGCGTGCGCGCCGACATCGTGACCATGGCGAAGGGCATTGCCAACGGCTTCCCTATGGGCGCGTTGATTATCAACCCGGAAATCAAGCCTTCGTACGGCATGCTCGGCACCACTTTCGGAGGAAACCATCTGGCATGCGCGGCGGCAATCGCCGTGCTCGACATCTTCGAGCAGGAAAACCTTGTCGACAACGCTGCCCGTATGGGCGACTACCTGATGGCGGAATTGAAGAAAATCGACGGCATAAAGGAGGTGCGCGGAAAAGGACTGATGATAGGCATCGAGTTCGACCACCCTGTGAAGGAGCTGCGATCGCGGCTGCTGTTTGAGCAACACGTGTTTACAGGTGCGTCCGGACAAAACGTAATCCGGCTGCTGCCTCCGCTGGTTCTGACCAAGGACCTCGCCGACGAGTTTATAAAACGATTTAAAGCAGTGTTATGAGCGTCAACAAAGTGATTCTGATTGGCAACGTAGGCAAAGACCCGCAAGTGCGCTACATCGCCGAGAACAAGCCTTACGCGTCGTTTCCGCTCGCCACCAGCGACCCTGCCTACACCACCGAGGCGGGAGTGCAGATTCCCGAGCGTACGGAATGGCACAACATCGTGATGTGGGGCAAGAACGCCGAATATGCGGAAAAGTATATCCGCAAGGGCACGAAACTCTACATCGAGGGCAAACTCAGCACCCGCGTGTGGGAGGACCGCAACACGATAAAGCACTATGTGACGGAAATCCACGTAGAAAGATTCGAATTTCTCGGACAGCCGCGTCAGCAATAACACCGCGCCAAAACATCGACCGCGCCTCCGCGCCTGCGCATCCAGCAGGCGTGGAGGCGCGTGCTTTTATGCTCGCCGAGATGCGCGCGAAGGGCGAATGGACAGCAATTACGGAAAAATTTCAAGAATTATGTGGCTTATATAGAAAAAAGTAGTAATTTTGCATCGGTTTTAAAACAAGAAAAATCACTAAACGAAAATAACAAAATGAAAGCATTCGTATTCCCTGGACAAGGGGCTCAGTTTGTCGGAATGGGCAAAGACCTCTACGACAACAATGCAGTAGCAAAAGAACTTTTCGAAAAAGCAAACGAAATCCTCGGATTCCGTATCACAGACCTTATGTTTGAAGGCACAGAGGAAGACCTCCGCCAGACAAAGGTCACTCAACCGGCCATCTTCCTTCACTCTGTGATTCTCGCCAAGACTCTCGGCGATGAGTTCAAACCAGAGATGGTGGCAGGTCACTCTCTCGGCGAATTTTCAGCACTCGTGGCTGCCGGCGCGCTCTCATTCGAGGACGGTCTTCGTCTGGTTTCCACTCGTGCATTGGCAATGCAGAAGGCTTGCGAGGCACAGCCTTCAACAATGGCGGCCGTTCTCGGCTTGACCAACGAGCAGGTAGAGGAAATCTGTGCGTCAATCGACGCCGTTGTCGCTCCTGCCAACTACAACTGCCCTGGACAGGTGGTTATCTCAGGTGTTGAAGAAGGCATCGACGCCGCTTGCGAAAAAGCTCTTGCAGCAGGCGCACGCCGCGCGTTGAAACTGAAAGTGGGCGGTGCGTTCCACTCTCCATTGATGCAGCCTGCTCACGACGAGCTCGCAGCCGCCATCAACAAGGCTCAGTTCTCTACACCAATCTGCCCTGTTTATCAGAATGTAGACGCAATGCCTCACACCGACCCAGAGGAAATCAAGAAAAACCTCATCGCTCAGCTTACCGCTCCAGTGCTCTGGACACAGATAGTACAAAAAATGATTGCCGACGGCGCCGACGACTTTACAGAGCTCGGCCCGGGCGCAGTGCTTCAAGGCTTGATCCGCAAGATTGACCGCAGCGTTGCCACTTCAGGCCGTCAATAAGACATAACAATTACGGTATTTCCAACAAACAGAGGCCGTCTGCAATCGCAGACAGCCTCTGTCTTTTTTTTGGTCGTTTGCCAAAAAAGTGGTAAATTGCGCCAAATTTATTGGTATGGATAATTCAAGTGTAATCTCACGCGTGCGCTACCTTATGGGCGAATTACGGCTGCGGCAGAACTCTTTTGCCGCGCGGATAGGCTGCGACGTCACAAACTTATCGAAACAACTGAATGGCAAATTGCCCATAACCGACTCCTTCATCAACAAGATTGTGGTCAACACCGGAGTGTCGAAAGAATGGCTCGTAAGCGGCGCCGGAGTGCCGTTTGGCAAATCTGACGCGCCCGAGGCGCTGACTGCCGGGCTTACCGACTCAGAAGCGGAAGGAATGCCGGTCTACGACCTCGACGTGACAGCCGGACCGCTGACACGCGAGCGTATTTTCGCCGACGACCGCATCGTGGGACGCATAGCGATGCCCGGAATGGACAGCGAATGCCGGGTGGTGCGCGTGAGCGGCGACAGCATGGCGCCCGTAATCAACAACGGCGACTATATCGCCGTGCGCGAGGTGGGCGACACATCGATTATCTATTGGGGACAAATCTACGTGGTGCTGCTCGACGACTACCGCATGGTTAAATACCTGCGCCGACATCCCGACGACTCAAAGGTGGTGCTCCGCAGCGCCAACCCAGCCTACGACGACATCGACGTGCCTAAATCAGCCATCAGAGGTTTGTTTTTCGTGAGCAAGATAGTGAAAGTTGTCGATGCCGGATAAATCAACGCCAAAATAAAAAAACATCCCGATTGCAGCCGCAACCGGGATGTTTCTATTTATGGGGAAATGACTGTTATTTCACAATCACCTTTACACCGTTTACGATGTAGACACCGCGCTGCAAGCCCTCGATGCGGGTCTTGCCTGCCACGTCGGCACGGCGCACGAGTGAGCCGGCGGCGTTGTAGACGCGTACGGTGGCTTCTGTCGCACTTTCAACAACCACTGCACCAACTGTGCCATAGACACGGAGTCCGTCGGCTGTGAGCATTCCTACGCCTGAGTTGTCCTTTGTCATCTCAATCGGAGTGTCGGTCATGTCGCCCTCTGTGAGGTCGATAGTGTCGAATGTGAAGTCTTCATAGCCTTCCGCTTTGACAACGAGACTGAAGACTGCCTGATCCTTAACCTTGATTTCGAAACTGCCGTCTGCACCGGTTGTTGCCTCGGCAACCTTGTTTTCACCCTTGTAGAGTGCCACTGACGCGCCGGCGATTGCTGCATGCGACTCGGCGTCGGTAACTGTTCCGCTGAATGTGCGTACCGTCTTCTGCATCTCTACTGTTATGTCGAAGTTGCCCTCGAACGGAACTTCTTCAGAAGAAACCATGTCGTAGCCTGCTGCCTTGAACAGAACGTTGTATGTGCCAAGCTGCTTGAACTTGATGTCGAACGCTCCGTTTTCGTCGGTGGTGCCGGTCATCACGTCGGCGCCGCTCTCTGGATTGCTTACATAGATTTCAACTCCAACGATAGGAGCCTTGGTCTCAGCGTCGGTAACCACTCCGCTGAACGTGTAAGTCTTGGTCAGCGTGATAGCCAGACCGCTGACGTCGCCGTCGGCGAGTGAGATGGTTTCAGGATGAGTATAAGCGTCGTAAGACGGATGGCTTACTGTCAATGTATACTCCTTGCCGTATTTGATGACATCCATCGAGAATGCACCCTCGGCGTCGGTCTCGCTGTAGTATTCCACGCCGTCGGCACTTGCAAGAATGATGTAGGCGCTTGCCACAGCCTCGCCCTTCTCGTTCTTAACCGCACCGCTCAGCGTCTTGTACGGGCTGACAACGAAGTGTGCCACAGGAAGGCTGATTCCTGACTTCCGCGACGAATCGGTCAATTCGCTGTCGGAGGCTGCCTGCTGAGCCTGTCCGCTTACGTTCTTGTCCACTTCAAATAAAGTGCTCACCCAATCGGTTGCCGAAGCGTCAAAATACAGACGCACATCGCCGCCATCGTAAACAAAGCCGTCGGGGAATGTGAGTTCAACAATAGGTTCCATTGCTGTATCTTCGATGGTTTTGTTCATATCTATAATCTGGTCGGTTGCAACCTGTGTCAAGCCATCGACACCGAAGCCCTGAAGCGCGGTGCCTTCAGCCACGTTGCCTACCCATGCGTTGAGCGTAATCTTAAAGTCCTTGGCATAATGAGAGCCATAGAAACGGATTGCGTCCAGCTTTGTGCCTGCCGGCAAGTTGATGAGCGACTTAGGATAGATGATTTCTGTCCTTGAATTTTTATTAAATGGAGTTATCGCTCCTGCCCTGTCGGTGCTGTTGGCTTCTCCGACAATTACTTCAGCATCCGCCTTCTCTTCTGCAATTGTCACATTGACGGCTTCCGTCTGTACGTAACCGCTGGCGTAAGTGAATTTTGCATACACGCTCACTACGCCTGCCTCGCGAGGCATATATGAGAACGTGAATTCCTGTTCGGCGTTTTTGTCAATTGCCACAGCCTCTGCCCCTGCCAAGATTCCATCATTGACAAACAAATGGGCGGTGTATGAGCCTGCCTCTTTGGCAATTCCATTGAGCAGCTTGACAGTGGCGGTATAGGCTGTGTTGACCTCACCGGTTTCCGGGATGTTGAACGATAATATTTTGAAGCCTTCGGCACTTTCAAGTGCCACATCCTTGACAATCGACTCTCCGTTGAAAGCCACAGTCTCTGTCTTTTCAAAGTAGCCGTCCTTGGTGACGGTCATTGTATACTCCAAATTGTCTTGATAAACAGGGAATGTGTATTTTCCCGCTGCGTCGGTTGTTCCCGAATATTCAACAATGCCCGAAGCAATCTTCACTTCCGCGTCGGCAACTGGAGCGCCGTTGGCTGTAACCGTTCCGCTAAGGGAGGTTGCTTCCTTGTCGATATGCAGATAGACCACTGGAAGATCTGCCGTTCTGTATTCGTCTTCTTCATCCAACGGGCTGTCGCTGCTGCGGTAGATTGCCATATTCTTCCTGTTTCCGTCCATTTCAAAGTTTGTGGAGATATATGTCGTACTGCGTGACTGCACTATAATGCGCAGGTTACCGCCGGTGTAGACAAATGGTGTCGATGAGAAATCAAGGTTGAATATCGGCATGTGGTTGTTGCTGTCACCGATTGAGCCGAGAACAATGTTAGGATTGCTGTACACCTTTGTCATTCCCTCGGTTGAGTGAGGTGCGGAGGCATCGGGTGCGGCGTCGGTGGTGTTCTCCATCCACACTTCAAGCGACAACGGCAATTCTTTTGCCGATTTGTAGCCCTTGAACGTAAGGCCCTTGATGGCTGTGCCTTCTGCCAATCCAATCACATCCTGCGTGTAGATAATCTCAGAGTCTGAGTTTCTGTAGTTCAATCGTGCCGGCACATTGGTACCGGTTGTAGTCACTGTGCCCACCTGCTTGCTTCCGCTCGGTGTTTCCTGAGCCACGACAAGGCTGGCGGGTACCTCTGCGGTCGCTGTGCCTTCAACGGCAATCTTTGTGGCGAATGTGCCTGCCTCGCGAAGCGGTACGTTGAACGATACCGATGTGGATGCGCCTGAAGCCAACGCCGGCAGTGCCTGCGTCTGCATCGCTGTCTCTCCGAAATAAAGTTTGGCTGTGAGCTCGCCTTCGGCTATGTCGGCTGTACCGACATTGGCGATTGTGGCTGATGCGGTGTAGGCGTGGTTGACAACGCCTTCCTCAGGCATCACAACGCTGCTGACAAGCAACTCGTGCTCGGGAATGGCAAGCACAGTGCCGCCGACGATTGAGCCTATACGGGAATAACCCGCCTCGAATGCCACATACCAGTCTCCTGCAGGGATGGCTGGCGTGAACGATTTATACTTGAACACGTCGATATACGAATACGATGAGCCGTATTTGTCTGCCGAGAATTTGTTTGCTTCATCGCTGGCATCTTCGCTGATGGACTGCGCCAACGTCCAATTGACACGGTCGGCAGAATAGTATACGTTCAATTTGGAACTGCTGCCACGCTTAGCCGCAGTGAATGTCAAAGACTCTCCTTCTCCAAGACGAATCTTTGGAAGTACAAACTTGGTCATCGGAGTGACGCTGCTGTTGACGGCGCTGTAGTTGCCGTCTCCGTTGGTGTATTTGTCAACTGTCCACGAATTACCTTCTACGTAAGTGCCTGCCGGGAATTTACCGTCGGCAAACGTAACATAAAGTTTCGACGGGTCGACAATCGTACCGCTGACCGGCAGCGTGATTGCCGTGCCTTGTCCGTCGGCTGGAGTGACCACAATATCACCGCTGCGGCTGCCCAAAACCGAGGCGTCCATCGTTACGGTCAGCAACAATTTTTCGTGAGCCCTCACTACAAACGGTGTAGTAAGCGTCTCTGCCACATCTTCATCCTTGATCGAATAGGTAAAGCCTTCCGGCACGGTGATGCTGTTGATGGTAAGAGGCGCGGCACCTTTGGTGTTGCGGATGTTGTATTCTTTATCCACACTGGACTGGCTGATGCCGAAATCCTGCAGCGTGCCGTTGCTGATGACGTCGAAACTTGTCGTTGTCACCGAGAAGTCAGGCTTATAGGCATAAATATCCACCCAGCCGCCGTAGCTGCTCGACCCCGTGATGTTTTCCCTTACGTCGAAACGTGAACGTGCGCTTTCTGTCACAGGGATGACGGCGTTGAGCTCGATAAAGTCTGACGTTTCGCCTGGCTGAAGAGCCACCGCTATAGGCTGCGTATATACTTCCGTATCGGCTGCACTGCCGGTATTCTTACGCATGATGCTCAACGAGTAGTTTTCATCACCTGGATTAAACGCCACATCGCCGTTGTTTTTAACCTTTACATTCATCTTCAGCGTAATATTGCCGTCGGCATCGGCATCGGCGGTCGCGCCCGACATCAATTTGACCAAAGACACATTCAATTCCTTGCGCAACTCGATGACGGCACTCGCTGCCGCAAACTCATCGATACTCACGTCGTCGCCACAAATGCCGATACGCGTGTCGGCGGCGACACCAGGAATATCCACCTTGGTCCATTCCGTCTCGCTCAATTCCGGCACCGTAACGTCATACTTTGCGCCTCTGACATATTTCTTTGTCGACGCATTGTAAGAACAAGTGTAGAACGTTATCGTACCGCTCGACTTGTTCTTTTTCACATAGATGCTCGCATCGCCGGTAATCGGTGGCGTTACAAGCATATCAGCGACTGTTCCTTGATCCCAGGATCCGTCACCAATGGTTTGTGACCCAATGTACAGATAGGCGCCGTTGTCGCCATATCCGCCTGACTCCTTAAGTTGGTAATCGACATAATAGAAGTCGCCATAACCGTCATAGCCTTCCACTACATGACCCCAACCTGCTGGCGCAAAATCGGTCGACGATGTAGAAAGCCCCTCAAAATTGTAAGTGTAGGGACTCACAACATCCGCCCGTGCCATGGAAAAGCCCATAGACAACGCCAACATTGTGAATAATAATGTAAACTTTCTCATAAAAATATATTTGATTTAGTGTTTGTCCTTTTATTTCCACTGCAAATATATACAATTTAACAGCAAAACACTAATTTTTCCAACATTTTTTCATAAAAACATTTAATTGAAAGATAAATCATAGAAAAAATAACGGAAAGCCATAACTTCAAAACAATCCCCACAAGAATAATTCTGCATAAAAACCTCCTGCCAACCATCGACATCCCCCATTGATAAAACCATTCCCCTTTGGTATGCGCCAACGGTGCGGTGCATCGCAAAAAACCACCATCCATCGGTATGCGCCAACGTGCGGTGCATCGCAAAAACCGCCGAAGAGCGGTTGTAGAAAGATGTTGCGTGGAGGAAAACCGCCGAAGAGCGGTTTAATATGTTAGCACGGGGTTGGCCCACCTACCCCGTGACACCAGTGGCACACGCAACTACCGCCGAAGAGCGGTTGCAGAAATGCCATCGCCACATCGGCATCGTCGCGGAGCGACGGCATTTTTCCGTAACCCGGTACGCGGAGCGAAGCGGA